>LWDU01040333.1_pt1 | contig 36743 bp, 29 predicted proteins | sample 727161 | NCBI WGS metagenome assembly LWDU01 (sample SAMN04566230, study PRJNA314399) | hydrothermal vent metagenome | isolation source: deep sea hydrothermal plume seawater | place: Mexico: Gulf of California, Guaymas Basin | collected 2004-07-11 | reverse complement strand
CCGTCGTCCATCATCGGGTCGGCGTTGTCCATGCAGCCCATCGAGGCATCGCAGCTCTCAACGCCCGTGCAGTACAGGCCATCGTCACAGCTGCCGTCGTTCGCGGCGTTAACGATTACGTCAGCGGCTTCGTCGCATGAGTCATCGGTGCAGGCTACGCCGTCGTCCATCATCGGGTCGGCGTTGTCCATGCAGCCCATCGAGGCATCGCAGGTCTCAACGCCCGTGCAGTACAGGCCGTCGTCACAGCTGCCGTCGTTGACGGCGTTGACGATTACGTCAGCGACTTCGTCGCATGAGTCATCCGTGCAGGCTACGCCGTCGTCGATCATCGGGTCGGCGTTGTCCTGGCAGCCCATCGAGGCATCGCAGCTCTCAACACCCGTGCAGTACAGACCGTCATCACAGTTGCCGTCGTTCGCGGCGTTGACGATGACATCAGCAGCCTCGTCGCAGGAGTCATCGGTGCAGACTACGCCGTCGTCGATCATCGGGTCGGCGTTGTCCTGGCAGCCCATCGAGGCATCGCAGGTCTCAACGCCAGTGCAGTACAGCCCGTCATCGCAGTTGCCGTCGTTGACCGCGTTGACAATCACGTCGTTATCTTCGTCGCATGAGTCATCGGTGCAGGTTACGCCGTCGTCGATCATCGGGTCGGCGTTGTCCATGCAGCCCATCGAGGCATCGCAGGTCTCAACGCCAGTGCAGTACAGGCCGTCGTCACAGCTGCCGTCGTTGACGGCGTTGACGATGACATCGCCAGCCTCGTCGCAAGAGTCATCCGTGCAGGCTACGCCATCGTCGATCACCGGGTCGGCGTTGTCCTGGCAGCCCATGGTCGCGTGGCAGGTCTCTACGCCCGTGCAATACAGGCCGTCGTCGCAGCTGCCGTCGTTCGCGGCGTTAACGATTACGTCAGCAGCCTCGTCGCAGGAGTCATCCGTGCAGGCTACGCCGTCGTCGATCATCGGGTCAGCGTTGTCCTGGCACATCGCAGGTCTCAACGCCCGTGCAGTACAGCCCGTCATCACAGTTGCCGTCGTTGACAGCATTGACGATGACGTCGTTTAGCTCGTCGCAAGAGTCATCGGTGCAGGCTACGCCGTCGTCGGCCAGCGGGTCGGAGTTGTCCACGCAGCCGAGAACGGTGTCGCAACTCTCTACACCGGTACAGTAGAGTTCGTCATCGCACACCGGGGCCACCCCGCCCACGCAAGCGCCGGCCGAGCAGGTGTCCGCCGTGGTGCAGGCGTTGGCATCATCGCAGGAAGCCGCGTTGTTGGCATTAATGCAGCCCGTCGCCGAATCGCACGTGTCGTCGGTGCAACCGTTGGCGTCATCGCAGTCGGGAGCCGCGCCACCCACGCAGGCGCTGGCGGCACAGGTATCCGTGGTCGTGCACGCGTCGCCGTCGTCGCATGCAGCAACGTTGGGCGCGTTCACACAGCCGGCAAGCGAATTACAGAAATCGTCGGTGCAGCCGTTGGCATCACCGCACTCCAGGCGCGGTCCGCCAACACAGGCCCCGGCCATGCAGGTATCGATAGTCGTGCAGGCGTCGCTGTCGTCGCAGGAAACCGAGTTGTCGACATTGGCGCAACCCGTGGCTGCGTCGCAGCTGTCGGTAGTGCAGAGGTTGCCGTCTTCGCAATCAGACAGCGAGGTGTCCACGCCGGCACAGGATCCCGCGGCACAAACGTCGCCTGTCGTGCAGGCGTTGCCGTCGTTGCAGACCACCTCGTTGTTGGCCAGCTCGCAACCCGTAGCCGCATCGCAGCTGTTGTCGGTGCAGCCGTTGCCGTCGTCGCAGAAAGCATCGTCGATGCTATTTACCAGCGAGTCGGTGGCCTCGTCGCAGCTATCCACCGTGCAGGCCACGCCATCGTCGGGGTCCGGGTCGGCGTTGTCCTGGCAGTCGGCCACGGCATCGCAGGTCTCAACGCCCGTGCAGTACAGCCCATCATCGCAGTTGCCGTCGTTGACAGCGTTTACAATCACGTCGTTGATTTCGTCGCAGCTGTCGTCCGTGCAAGCCACATCGTCGTTGGCCACCGGATCAGCGTTGTCCTGGCAGTCCAGGCTTGCGTCGCAGGTCTCAACTCCGGTGCAGAACTGCCCGTCGTCGCAGAAAGAGTCGTCGGTTATATTGACCAGCGAGTCGGTCGACTCGTCGCAGCTATCCACAGTGCAGGCCACGCCGTCGTTGGGATCGGGATTAGCGTTATCCTGGCAGCCCAGCAACTGGTCACAGCTCTCGACACCGGTGCAGAACTGGCCGTCGTCGCAGAAAGCGTCGTTGACCGCGTTGACAATTACATCAGCAGCCTCGTCGCAGGAGTCATCCGTGCAGGCTACGCCGTCGTCGATCATCGGGTCGGCGTTGTCCACGCAGCCGTGGCTTGCGTCGCAGGTCTCGACACCGGTGCAGAACTCGCCATCGTCGCAGAAAACGTCATCGACCGCGTTGACAATCACATCGTTGATCTCGTCGCAGCTATCCGCCGTGCAGGCTACGCCGTCGTCAGCCAGCGGGTCTGCGTTGTCCACGCAGCCGAGAATCGTGTCACAGCTCTCGACACCGGTGCAGAACTGGCCGTCGTCGCATACCGGCGCTACTCCACCCACGCAGGCTCCAGCCGCGCAGGTGTCTGCCGTGGTGCAAGCATCAGAGTCGTCACAAGACACGATGTTGTTGCTGTGAGTACAGGCGTGGGTGACGGTATCGCAGGCGTCGTCGGTACAGCCGTTGAGATCGTCGCAGAGCTCTGCGACCGGGAAATTACTGCTGTCGGCAACGCATCCCTCATCGAGAAGGACAGCGGTCACACCCTGGGCGTTGTTAACCGAGGCATCGCCTTCGAGCCGAAAGGAGGCGAGGCGCACGCCGCGACTGCTGATAACGAGCCTGGAGGGCGAAAGCGGGGCGACCTCGTCGAAACGAATCGACCACAGCACCCAGACCAGGTCCTGGGACGCTCCAAGCAAATCCCCGCTGACAGGGTCGAGGTTCTCCTGGGCTACTATCTGAACGTTGTTGGCATCAAAGACGATGGTCTCCGTGGGGGTGATAAAGGTAGCCTCGAAACCGTCAAGTCCGACCTCGTCGCCAGCGCAGATCAGCGGCGGAGAGCATGAAGGATCCTCGCCCAGGCCGATGCCCGGAAGCGGCGCACCCTGGCCATCGACGAGCCCCTGGCCAGTAGAATCTGTCAGCTGGTCGCCAAAGGATCCGTGCACGTTGGTAAAAAGATCGCGTGGCACGTTGGCCATGACTATATCAAAACGCGGCAGGGCAGCACTGCCCACGTTCCCGAACAAGATCGGCAGGGCGGCAACATCGGTGGCGTCGCCGAGGTATTTCTCAACGGGTCCCAATACCGGGTCGAGACAGGGAGCTACACACTGAAGAGAAGGAGTGACCTGCTCACAGCCCACCGCCACTACCTCACCGGGCACGCACTGGCCCCCGAGGCAGGTATCACCAACCGTGCAGAGGTCGCCATCGTTGCAGGCGCCGGCGACCGGGGAGTGCGAGCACTGTCCAAAGGCAGGGATGCAGTTGTCGAAGGTGCAGGGGTTGCCGTCGCTGCATTCAAACGCACAGGTAGTCGAGCAGCAATCGCCGTTGGCGGCGTTGCCGTCATCGCACTGTTCGCCTGGGTCGAGACTGCCGTTTCCGCAGTTGGCCGGAACGGGAAGACCGGGTACCAGGGAAGCAGTCAGCGCCCCGTCAAGCGGGTTGGCAACAGTAACGTCGAGGGCGTTGTTAACGGCCGAGTCTCCCACGAGGTCGAACTCGGCGAGTACCGTGCCGCCCTGTCGTACGACCAGGTGAGAAGGTGAAAGGGGAGCAACGTCGCCGAAGCGAATAGACCACAGCACCCAGACCCTGTCCTGCCTGGCGCCGGTAAGGACTACACCCTCGGCGTCGAATACTTCCTGGGCCACGATCTGCACGTTGTTGCGGTCAAAAACTACATCGCCGGAGGCGGTCGTGAAGGTGGCGCTGAAACCGTCAGCGCCGACCTCGTCACCCGGGCATATGGATCCCGTTCCGCAACCGGGAAACTCACCCAGTCCTGCACCGTCCTGGCCAGTGGGGTTGCCGGCGGCATCGGTCAAGGCGTCACCTAGCTGGCCGAAAGCGTTAGTGAACAGGGCGCGGGAGACGTCGGTAATGACTATATCGATGCGGGGCACAGCCGGTGTGCTGACGTTCTCGGCCACGACGGTGAGGCCGACCAGGTCACCAGCATCGCCCAGGTAGGCTTCTATGGCACCAGCCACGGGGTCAACGCAGGGGGCTGTACACTGGGCTCCCGACGTGGCCGGTAAAGTCAGAGAAGCAATAAAAATTAAAATCCCCGCGACACAGGTTGCCCTGCATCGCGCTGTGGTAGTAGCGCGGTGATACATCTGGTTGCCCCCGTAGTGGACCCTCAACAGGGCCGCCTATTGACCACGGCACGGAGACCACAGGGCTGTCAACAGGGTCTTCCCCCCCGGTCGAGGGAATACTTGGGGCTATCAAAGGCGGTCCGCACGGGGTGCGAAACAACAGCTTCCACGCCCTCCCCCATCTTTGTCGTTTGCCGTGCAACCCGCCTTGCGCCCACGCGCAAAAGCCCGCCACAGTTGGGGGTGAACGCTCGGAAATTCAGCGCCCGGGAGTAATGCGGAAGGACTGTCGGCCGAGCAGCAATATGCCCGCCTCGACCCTGTCTCCCACAGCGAGGTAGTCGAGTTCATCCCGGTGCCGGAGCATTGAAGCCAACGCGGCACGGCGAACCGGCCAGGTCCACGTGGCCAGGGCCCCGAACAGGTACCCTACACGACGGACCAGGCCCGGAGCCTGAAACGCAACGCCGGCCGGCGTGCCGGTGAGCACCACGCTGCCCGCGGGCAGCACGTAGGTGTTCCAGCCCTGCCTGCGCGCCGGAACCGCGAGCTGAAACTTACGTCGCTCGCCACCAAGCGTAGCCGGGGCTATCGCAAGGTGCCCATCCCGGGCTACCCGCCTCGACAGGGCACGCAGTATGGCCGCCGGCGGATTTTTCATCAGGCCGGTGTCGGACGACTGCGCGCAACGAACACCGCCCTCCTCGGTGACCTGGGTAAACATGTGGAGGCCGTGCGGCTCCCCGTTACCGGGCCACAGCGGCAACTCGGCTCCGTGCACCATCCATGGACCCACCACTAAAAACCCGGGGCTAGCCTTGGCATCCCCCGCCCCTCGCCTTCCGTGCAGCACGAGCGGAGCACGATCGGTCATGTCGCTGGCTGTGAACCAGGCAAGTTGTTTTTCGAGCAGCCCCGCGGCAGGAATTTTCCCCAGGTCCAGCTCCTCGAGCAATACGAAACCCAGCTCGACCTCGTAGTCCAGCAACGCGTCGCGTCCCGGGTGTGCGAGGTCGGAGTAAGCCGAGGTTGGTGCGACCGGCTTGGCAAAAAGAAACATCTCGCCGCCACCTGCTTCTTGCGCGTGCGCGGCGTAATTGAGACCGGCGCCCAGCACCACGACACGCTCGTGGAGCAGGTCGGCAACCGAAATGTTGACCACCGGCTCGACCACTGTTTGCAGGCGCTGGGGGTTGAGCTCTTCGACAAATTCGGGGTCAATCGCGTCCCGGCCCTCGCCCAGCCATTCCGCCCACACGTCGGCGGCTCGGCCGAAACCGTCGGCCGCGTGAAAAGATTCGAGCGTGACCACGCCTTCGAGGCCATCGGCAGACAGGTTGTATACAAGCAGGGGAACGCCATCGCGGCTGTCGAGTACCAGTCCAAAACAGGGACCACCCTGGCAGGAGTGATCGCGGCTACGATAGCTGAGTATGCGCGGTGGGGCGGCCTGTTGGCCAGCAGCGAAAAGCTCGCAGTCCGCCGCCCGGGCGTCGTTGACCAGCGCAAGCGGTGCCGCCGCGAGCAGCAACGACAAGGTCAGCGACGAAAGTCGCCTGGGCAGAAAGCTCATGGAACTATTTGGCGCCCTTCGCGCCTCTCGGTCAAGAGCGCGCTGCGGACAGCAAACGAGAAGAGATCAGATCCAACCCTGCTTGACCAACAGCACGGCGGCCTGCACCCGGTTGCTCACTCCTATCTTGCGAAAGATGCGCTTGAGTTCCGACTTCACTGTTTCAGCCGAGACGCTGAGCAATGACGCGATCTCGGTATTGCTCAAGCCCTCGCAGACCAGTGACAGTACTTTCTTCTCACGCACCGTGAGATTGGGTGGCTCCAGCCTCGGATCGTAGGCAAAGGCCTCGCCGGTCGCCGCGGGCTGCTGGTAAGCATGCGAGCTGGCTGTCGCGGTCGCTAATGATTTCATTTCCATATTAAACGTCTCCTCGGGCTAATTGCCTCGAGGACTGGCCTCTCCCCCACCGACGTCATCCCGTGCTACCTGAATAGCGCAAGCTCGGGGCCAACGTCGACCCCCTTTCTACATCAAACGGACAGCTGCCCCTGCAAGGACGGCTGTTCGCCGGGCTGGTCGATGCCCCGTTGAAACCTTTTTACACAACTACGTCCACGACTCTGCGCGTCATACCAGTTTAAATAACTAACAGTTTCAGTCGTGGCTCTACCCTGCAGCAGTTGCACGAACCCACGGTAACTGGAGAATCGCTGTCGATGACAACTATCCCGCAGCCCGAAGCAGAACAGTTAAGCAACCCTGACAACGATAAAGCCCCCGGCGAGCACGCGACAGGCGGCGTTGCCGGCAAACTGCTGTGGGTAGACCTCTCGGAAAAACGCAGCTGGGAAGAAGTGGTGCCCCCCGAGGTATCGCGGGCCTTCCTCGGAGGCTACGGACTGGGAGCCTGGGCGCTGTACCGCAACCTCGAGCCGGGCACCGACCCGCTGTCGGCCGACAACATCTTCGGCATAGTGGCGGGCACTCTCACGGGCTACGGCACACCGTTTTCCGGCCGCAGCCAGATCGTGTCGCGTAGCCCCTTGACGGGCACCTGGGCCGACTCTAACTCGGGCGGCGCAATAGCAGGCCAGCTCAAGCGCTGCGGCTACGACGGCTTGTTTGTGCGCGGCTGCGCCGAGCAACCCACCGCGCTGATCATTCGCGACGGCAAGGTCAGCTTTGAAGACGCCACTGACCTGTGGGGGCTTACCACCTTTGAGGCCACCGACCGCCTGGCCGAGCGCCTGGACCGCGAGAAGACGGGTTTCTCGGTTATAGGACCGGCCGGTGAAAAACAGTCGCTCATCGCCGCGGTCATCAACGACCGCTACCACGCCTGGGGGCGGCAGGGTTTCGGCGCCATCCTCGGCTCCAAGAAACTCAAGGCCATAGCCGTGCAGGGAAGCGGGCAGGTGCCGCTGGCCCACCCCGCCGCTTTCAAGGCCTTGTGCGAAGAGATCAACCTGCCCTACCGCGAGGCCCACAGCCTGCTCGTGCGCTTCATGGCCTACGTGATGAAAACCAACCGCTTCATGGGTTTCCTCTACCGCATGATAACCAAGCTGGGGCTGAAGCTGCCCGTGGGTGGAAACCAGGCGCCGATGATACGCACCTGGCGTAAAATGGGTACCACCTCGGCGGTTTCGGTGTCGACCGAAAACGGCGACGCGCCGGTTAAGAACTGGACCGGTGCCGGCAGCAAGGACTTTCCGCTCTCGACCAAGGCCTACAAGGTGAGCGATGAGGCCGTGCAGCGTTACCTCGATCGCTCGCTTTCCTGCGGCGACTGCCCACTGGTGTGCAAGGGCGTAGTGTCGGTCAAGAACGGCAACTACAAGACCGACCAGGTGCGGCGACCAGACTACGAAACCCTGTGTGGATTCGGCGCCAACATGCTCAACGACAACCTCGAATCGGTCGTCATGTGCCACCACATCTGCAACAACTACGGCATGGACGCCGTGTCGGCCGCCGCCACCCTCGGCATGGTGGCCGAGCTCTACGAGAAGGGCGTTCTCACTATCGACGACCTCGACGGCATCGACCTGAAGTGGGGCAACGCCGAAGCCATCGTAGAGATGACCCGCCGCATGGCCACGCGCGAGGGCTGCGGCGACCTGTTTGCCGACGGCTGCGCCAAGGCCGCCGAGCGCCTGGGCAACGACGCCGCCCGCGAGGCAGCCGTGCACGTGCACGGCCAGGAACCGGCCTACCACGACCCCAAGTTCTCGATGTCAATGGGTACCGGCTACGTGTCCGACCCCACGCCGGGGCGTCACACGACGGGCAACGCGAGCTGGAACGAATCCTTCGGCATGAAGCTGCCGCTGCCCGACGCGAAGCCGGCCACCATAGAAGCCGCCACCGTGGGCCTGCGCAGTTACGAGGGCAAGGGCGAAGCCCAGCGCATCTGGAGCAACCACCACCAGGCGCTCAACGGTTCGGGCTTGTGCATGTTCTCCCTGCTGACCGGCGGACTCCCCTACTCGCGGCTCATCAACGCGGCCACCGGTTGGGACATGACAGACGATGAGTTCCTCGAAGCCGGTGAGCGCATTCAGAACATGCGCCACGCGTTCAACGTGCGCGAGGGCATCAAGCCCGCGGACTTCAAGGCCCACCCGCGCATGACCGGCGAAGTGCCGCTCAAGCACGGCCCACTGGCCGGCGTGAAGGTCGACCAGCAGAAACTCAAGGACATGTACTTCGACGCCATGGACTGGGACCGCAAGAGCGGCCGGGTGTCTGCCGACAGGGCAAAAGCGCTGGGCATCGATGAAACCCTGGCCGACCTCGTCAGCTGAAACCGACGTCTGCCATCAAGCCGGTGAAAGTACGCTTTTTCATACGCGGGTACATGCTCGACACTTTCGTGTCCTTCGACCGCAAGCTGCGCCTGCCCGACGGTTGCAGCATGGCCGACGCGTTCGTCCGCGTTGAAAAGAAAGCCGGGGTCAAGCTCTCGCGTTGCCTGGCCGAGTCGGAGGTAGTGGCCGAATCTATACTGCTCAACGGGGAGCGCGTGCCCCTGCCACGGCTGTCGAAAACCACGCTCTCGGACGGCGACGAGGTGTCGGTGCTCTCGCCGCTGGCCGGCGGCTAGGAGCGGCTAGGAGCAGCGCGCTCCGCTAGACCGTGTCCCGGCCCGAGCGGAACACGCGGCCTGGGCGCTCGCTGGTGAACTCGCCTTCGCACACGATCTCGACGCCGTTGACCAGCACGTTGCCGATACCCTTCGCCTCGGAGTAGAGCCGACCGGCACCACAGGGCAGGTCGGTGCGCGTGTAGGTCTCGCCGGGTGCAACCTCGTCGGGATCAAAGACCACGAGGTCGGCCGCCCAGCCCTTCTCGACCAGGCCCCGGTCGCGCACCCCGTACAACTCGGCTGGTACCTGCGTGAGCTGGTGGACGGCCTGCTCGAGGTCGAGCAAGCCGTACTCGCGCACACCATTGCCCAGCACCTGGGTCGAGAAAGCAAAGGTGTCTATCATGTCGAGGTGAGCGCCGGCGTCCGAGCCACCGATGACAGTGCGATCGTCGAGCCACACGCGTCCGCGCTGCTGCCAACTGGCATCGTCGCTGCCAAAAGCAGGCGGCATGAACGACGTGTACAGGCCGTCGGCCAGGGCGAGATCAACCAGGGCGTCAAAGTTCGTCTTGCCCTGCTCGCGGGCGATGTCGCCCACTTTTTGTCCCTTGAACTTCTCGTTGGCGGGTTCAACGACCTGGTCCACTGTCATAGAACCCCAGTCGGCCAGGGCCTTGAGCAGCCCGGCCTCGTCGCTGTTGGCGCGTCGGTCGAGCGTGGCGCGGTAGTCGGGGTCCGACAGGGCCCGCTTGCGCTCCTCGACCGGCATACGAAACAACTCGCCCCATCCGGGCAGCGCGTCGAGCACGAAGCCCGAGTAGAGATTGAGCCGCAGCAGCATGGGCTGCGGCACGGTGAGAGCCACCACGCTGGCGCCCTGCTCGGCGGCGATGGTACTGTAGCCCATCTGCGTGTCGGCAAACTCGGGTGCCAGCGAGTTGGGTGCGAGCACGTTCCAGTTGAGCGTGCGTTCGCCGGCCAAGGACATGTCGACCATGATCTGCACCTGTTCGTCGGTAAACTCACCCACCCCCGGTATCAGCTCCAGCGAGGTACCCGGGTGATCGCGCAGCACGCCGGCCAGCTCGACCAGCTCGTCGCGCGACGCGTGTCGAGAAGGCACCGGGTCACCGGCGCCGTCGTTGTGGGTGGGCGATAAGGTAGAAGAAAAACCCATGCCCCCCTCGGCAATGCTGTCGGCCAACAAGGTCTTCATAGCCGCTAGCTCTTCGCTGCTCGCCTCTTCGCCTACCGCGCGCTCGCCCATGACGACGCGACGGATGGCGCAGTGGCCCACGAGAAAACCCGCGTTGACCGAGAGCTGTCCCTCCATGCCATCGAGGTACTCGCCAAAGCTCGTCCAGTCCCAGGGCACGCCCTGCTCGAGACTTTCAATCGGCATGCCCTCCACCCGCGCGAGCATGGGCATGAGGTAGTCCCCGGCGCCCGGCGCGAGTGGCGCTATGGTAAAGCCGCAGTTGCCGCCAAACACGCTGGTGACGCCGTGCAGGGGCGAGGGGCTGAGCGTGCCGTCCCAGAATGCCTGGGCGTCGTAGTGGGTGTGCACATCGATGAAGCCGGGACAGACCACGCGACCGTCGGCGTCGATGACGCGGTCGGCCTTTTCGTTTATCTCGCCTATGGCAGAAATCACGCCGTCTTTTATGCCCACGTCGGCGCGCCGCCGCCCGGTGCCGCTGCCGTCTATCAACTCTCCGCCGCGAATGACTACGTCCATCATCTCTGTCCCCTCTTGAGCGCGTTGCATTGCCCGCCCCGTGCTGCCTTTATGCTGCCCTGATGCTGCCCTTATGACCAACCGGCGCAGAGGATCCGGCCACAGCCGGCGACCGCCCAGGGAGAACAACATGAGCGAAGAAGCACACCTGCTCGTAGAGCGCCGCCGTGACGGCGTAATGGTACTGACCATGAACCGGCCCGGAGCACGCAACGCGCTCAGCCCGCAGATGCTGGTGCTGATGGCCGAGGCCTGGCACGAGTACCGCGACAACAGCGATCTGCGCGTGGCCATACTCACCGGCGCGGGCGACGAAGATTTCTGTGCCGGTGGCGACCTCAAGCTGACCATGCCGCTTATTACCGGCGCGCGGCAGCCCGAGGACGACTGGGACCACCGCCTGATGGGCGACCTCACGCTGTTTACCGACGCCATACTACGCAACTTTGAGCTCTACAAGCCGGTCATCTGCGCGGTGAACGGTCGCGCGCTGGGCGGCGGCACCGAGATCATGCAGGCCACCGACCTCAGGGTGGCCTCGGACAACGCCGTGTTCGGCACGCCCGAGGCCCGCGTCGGACTGCTGCCCGGTGGCGGTTCGCTCACCCGCCTTGCGCGACAGGTGCCGTGGGCGCGGGCGATGGAGATACTCATGCTGGGCGAGCCCTTCGATGCAGCCACGGCCCTGGACATGGGACTGCTCAACTACGTCGTGCCCCGCGGCGAAGCCTTGAAGCGCGCGCTCGAACTGGCCGCCGTGCTGGCCGACTGCGGTCCGCTGGCGGTACGAAAAATCAAGGAGGGCATCCTGCGCTCAAGCGGACTGCCGCTGGCCGATGCTTTCAAGATAGAAGACGAGGTGTCGATGGCCGTGATGACTTCAAAGGACGCGCGCGAAGGCCCGCGCGCCTTCAAGGAAAAACGCAAGCCGCTGTTCACCGGGGAGTAGCCCGGCAAATCAGCGCCGGGCTGTCAGTCGGCCGGGCGGGCGAAAGGAAGAGCGGTCTGGGCGCTGACCGCGGCAATCTCAACCAGCACCGGAAAATCCAGGCGCAGCTCTTCGTTGCTGATGCCGCGGGTCGAGCACACGAGGCGAATCCCCTCTTCGAGCTCCACGATCACCACCGCGTAGGGGACCACCTGGGCAAAGGCACCGTGCAGTGGCCGGTGAGTCACCGTCCACGAAAAAACCCTGCCGCGGCCCGACACCTGCTCCCAGGCCAGCTCGCCCGCGCCGCAGCCAGCGCAGGCCAGGCGCGGTGGATGCTGCCAGCGCCGACAATCTCCGCAGCGTTGGAAGGCCAGGCGACCGGCGGCCAGTTCGCGGTACCACTGCCCCGCCACGCCCGGCGGCGTGGGAGCGGGCAGCGGATAGTCGGCCGCGTTTTTTTTCATCTCGCCCATCAGTCGGCCGCCAACACGGCGAGACTGCCGTCGCCGAAATCTCCCCAGCCGGTGACCAGGCCCAGGCGCGCATCGCGGACCTGTCTCGCACCGGCTTCGCCGCGCAACTGCCGGGTGGCCTCCACGAGGTGGTTCAATCCCCAGCAGTGGCCCTGCGACAGCAATCCGCCGTGGGTGTTGGTGGGATAGCGGCCGCCGTCGAGCGACAGTGTGCCACCCCGCACGAATTCGCCCGAGGCTCCGCGCTCGCACAGGCCCAGCGCCTCGAGCTGCAACAGCACCACGTAGGTAAAGCAGTCGTAGATCTGCAGAAAGTCCATGTCGGTGACGTTCACGCCAGCCATGCCCAGCGCCCGCGGCGCGGCGTGGTCGAGACCGACGCGGAAAAAGTCTTCGCGGCTGGCCATGTCGTCGGCCGGATAGGGATGACCCTCGGCTGCGCCCAGTATGCGCACCACCGGGCGGGCAAGGTCGCGGGCACGCTCGGTGCTGCTGACGATAACGGCCGCTGCGCAATCGGTTTCCTGGCAGCAGTCGAGCACGCGCATGGGCTCGCTGACAAAGGGGCTCTCAAGGTACTCGTCCATCTCCAGCTCACGGCCGCGCATGAGTGCGCGCTCGTGCAGCTGTGCGTGCCGGCGAAAGGTGACCGCCAGCTCGCCGGTGTCGCTGTCCCGCACACCGTAGAGCTGCTTGTGGCGCATGCAGATCAGCGAGTAGAACTGCACCGGCATGACGGCGCCGTGAGGAACGACAAAATCCACCAGCACGTCCATGGCCGAACTCGCCGTCACCCCGTGGCGTGGCGGGTCGCTGCCCTCGCGCGGGCGCAGAAAACTGTGGCCGTTCCAGCCCACGAGCACCAGCACGTTGGTGGCAAGGCCCGAGCTCACTGCCATCGCCGCGTTCTGCAACGAGGCCGTTGGCCCGGCGCCGCCGAGGGCGCTTATGGCCGCGTAGTTGAGCTCGGAAATACCAAGGTTGGCGGCGAGTTCCTCGGAGCTCGTGTACCAGGGCGGAGGCAGTATGCCGTCGATGTCGGTTACCTTGATGCCGGCGTCGTCGGCAGCCCGCCGCGCGACGTCCATCATCATCTCCACCGGCGTGCTCGCGCTACCCTTGAGGTAGTCGGTCTCGGCCACCCCTACGATAGCTGCCTTGCCGCTGAACGAGCCCGCGGTCATAAGCCCGTGGCGTGGCGGCCGGCGCGGCGACCGAAGAAGGTGCCGTCGCCGATCGACAGCCCGCTGCTGTAACCTGGGGCGGCGAGGCAGGCCGACGCGCGACCCGCTGCGTACAGTCCCTCCACCACGGCGCCGTCGGCCGCGAGCACGCGTCCGTCGGCATCGGTGGCCAGCCCACCGAGCGTGAAGACCGCGAACATCGAGTTTTCAACCGTGCAGTCCAGCGCGCCGTAAGGAGGGCGCAGCGGCACGAGGTAGGACTCGCCCTTGTGAAACCCGGGGTCACTGCCCTGCTCGGCACCGCGGTTGTACTCCGCGAGCGTGGCAACGAGACTGCCCGTTGGCAGGCCAAGGGTCTGCTCTAGTTCCTCGGCCGACTCGCCCACGCCGGAAATCGGCCGCTCGACCTCGGGCTTTTCCCAGCAGGCCTCGTCGAGTATCAACCAGGCCCGGCCCTGCTGCCCGTAGAGGACGCTGTAGCCGAGCGCGCCCATGTAGGCGTCTTCGTTTATGAAGCGTTGGCCTTGCCCGTTAACGAGTATGCCGCGCTGCAGGCTCTTGGGCGGTGTGAGCGGCAGCGAGATCGAGCCCATCTCCATGTTGATGGCATGGCCTCCGGCGGCCATGCCCAGGCCTATGCCGCTGCCGTCGTCGCCCTCGGCCCCCACCTTGAACAGGCAGCGGCCAGCTGTTGGTGCGTACTGCTCGAGCATCGAGCTGTTGCATATAAAACCTCCGGTGGTGAGCACCACGCCACCGCGTACGCGCACCGCCAACTCGCCGTCGGTGTTGGCCAGCAACGCGCCCACAACCGCACCCGCCGTGTCGACCACCAGCGCGGTGCAGCGCGTGTCGTAGAGCGTCGTGGCCAAGGAGGCCTCGACGGCCTCGGTCAGTTTCTGCATCAGCAGCCAGCCGGTCTGGTTGGCGGTGGCCGCGACATGCCCGCGCGGCGCCGGTCGCGCGATCTCGTTATATGGGTGGCAGTTCTCGCTGCCCGAATACACCAGTCCCTCGTCGCCAGGCGGCTCACCGCTGTAGTGGGGGTAGAAAACGGGATTGAACGGCAGGCCCAGCTCTACGAACCAGTCGTAGTGCTCAACGCTGTGCTCGCAGTAAGGACGCAGCTTGTCGAGGTCGGGCGCGTCGCCACACGAAGCGGCCAGGTAGGCGTACATCTGCTCGGCGCTGTCTTCAAAACCGCAGGCGCGCTGCAGGTCGGTGCCGCCGCCAAGGTAGATGACCCCGCCCGACATGGCCGAGGTTCCGCCGCCGCCGCTGGCGCGCTCCACGACCAGCACGTCGGCGCCAGCGCGGGCCGCCTCGATGGCTGCAGCCGCACCCGCACAGCCGAGGCCGGCCACGAGCACGTCGACCTCGCGGTCCCACCTGGCCACGTCGGCCACCGTGACCAGTTTCTGGCTCATTCCCTGTTCTTTCATGCCCGCAACCACTTAGTCCCTGAAGCGCCGCCACACGCCATCGCGCCGTGCGCGCAACACATGAGCCCGCTCGGCCGGCGTTACCCTGGCCGTGTCGGCGGGCAGCGCGGCGTCGAGATCGCCAAGTTTGACCACGCGGTAGCCCTGCTCGGGCACCGAGTCGGCCAGCAGGAAGCGCGGGGTGAGCATTCCCTCCGTGTGGCCGGCGGTGTCTATCCAGTTGGCCACGCCGGGGTCGGCCATGCTTATCACGCCGCGAAACATGCCGTCTGAATCAATGCGCGCCTGCTGTCCGTTGAGACTCGACTGCCGGTAAGTGTAGTCAAAGCTCTCGCCCCACCAGTTGTAGAGCTGGAAGCTCCAGTAGTGACAGGGCGGCGGCGTGAACTCCACGAGCAGCGCCTCGTCGGGCTCGATGCGAAACCAACCAAAGCCATAGTCCTGCAGGGGGTCGGTCACCGACCTGCCCTTTTCGATCATGATGACCTCGTTGGTGGGCTGGGCGCGGTAGGCCCGGGCCAGCGAATCCCACAGGTCGCAACCGGGGTTTATAAAGCGAATGGCGTTGCGCAGGCGGCGGCCAAAGTCCTCGGGTGTAAGCGGCGGCGGCGGACCATCGGCGCCCAGGCGCTCGATGGTAAGATGCCAGGGCAGCTCGTTGGCCCAGTCGTAAAAAAACTGCCGCACACCCAGGCCCGAAACCTCGGGCGTGATCTTGAGCCAGTTGCGCGCATTGTCGGGTCGCTCGGCCGAGACGCTTATTTCAAAACTACCGTCGTCTTCGAGCTCGAGATCGAGACTGTTCATGCTCGCCACCACGCCACCGGGCGCGACCTTGCCCTCGGGAATCTTGTCGCCAAACTTACCGGCCGTGGCAGTCAGGCCCAGGTAGTGGGCCGTGCCGCCACTGCCGCGGATGAGATAATCGTGATGTCCGCGCAGCGAGACCTTGGAGTACAGGCAATCGATGTTGTCCAGGCCCCACTTGACGCTGGTGTCCATCAGGCGGCCGAACTCCGGGTAGTCGGGGTCGGCAAACTCTACGAACATGGTTAGCGCCGCGTTGACCAGGCGCGTTAAGTAGCGATAGCCCTCGGCGCGGTCCACGGGCGAACAGGGGACGTGCGCAGCGGTGACCACGCGGCCGGCGTCGGCAATGGCATCGACAAATGCCTGCCAGGCCTCGCCGTTCTCGACCGCGGGGCCGGGCGGGCGCAGGCGGGCGGCAAAATCAGCGGCAGAAACGACGTCGGCATTACTCACTGGGCTGCTCGCTCGGGACGTCCGTGCGGGGAACCGGCCAGCCGAAGCGCTGGTACAACTCCCCCAGCTCTTCTTCCAGGCGCGCGGGCGTGAGGCCGAACTCCCCGAGGCTGTAGTCGTGATCAGTCTCGTGACCCCTCACACGCTGCTCGCCAGCGGCCAGCAATTCGCGGTACTCATCGTTAATCTCCATGCCCAGCTCGCCGTACACCTTTTCTACTGTTGCCAACGGCGACGCCACTAATTCGTTGTAATCAACCAGCGAGCACAAGGTGTCGGGGAGACGATCGAGTGCTGCCAGGGGGTCGCGGTAGCTCGCGAACGAGATGCCGGCCAGGGCGCGCAAGGAACGCTCGCGTTGCTCGCGACTCCAGCCCGCCCGCGCGAGGCTGCCCTTGATGAGCCTGAGCAGGCTGGGAATGGCCTCGGCCGGGTCACGCAGCGGGACGACGAAACGTGCGTCTGGAAAAAACTCCACGAGCGACTCCACGCGACCGGCGAAGGTGGGATTCTTGCTGCAGTGCACGTGCCCCGGACCAGCCGCGTAGAGCTGCCGGCGCAGGCAGGCGCGGTAGTAACGCAGCAAGCGCCGCCGACGGCGATCGGGCCAGCGGTCGACGTGATAGACATCGAGCTCGGCCATGAAGGGAAACAGTACCATCCAGAAGCCCGAAGCGCAGGACAAGGCGGCCACGAAGTCGTCCTCCTCGGGACTGCGAAGGCCGGTGGCGTGGATGCCGGTCGCGGGGTCGACCAGGCCGCGCTCACCGCGCGAAACAGCGCGCCCGACGCGCCCGCCCAGTAACAAGCGGTCGGCGGTGGCCAGCGACTGCAGGAGACGGCGCGAGAGCAACGACGGAAATGCCATCTCCCAGGCCTTGAAGTAACTGAAGCGGTCCGGGTCGCTCACCAGCAGGCGATGCAGCAGCGTGGTGCCACTGCGTGCGTGGCCCAGGATAAACACCGGCTGTTTTATCTCGACCCGGCGCAGGCCGGGGAACAGGATGTTGTCGAGCGTGAAGCAGAGCGCCTGCAACAACGCGAGTGGCGGAATGACGAACAGCACCAACACGAGCGCCATGCGCCGGGCGCGCCCACGTTCGGCCGCCCAGCTGAGGCGAAGCATCAGCCACCAGTTACGAAAAGAAAAATAGAACACGCTGCCCGCTCAGGCTATGACTCTACGCGCCTCGGCCGCGATTTTTTCGAAGTGCTCCTGGAGCGCGGCGTTGGTGCCCACTGGCAGGTTGTCCACCACCCCCGATGCCCAGTCCACGTAATTGAGGCGGCGCTTGGCGTCCCAGTCCTCAGGCGGATGCTCGGTCACATCGCGCACGTTGGAGATCTTGTCGCCCAGCTTTACCAGGGCCGCGCCCGGCGACAGGGTTGCCGCGCGCTTGAGCTGCTCCTGCTTGCGTTCTTCCTTGGGCAGCTTCTTGTCGTCGGTCACTTCTTCGACCATGCCGCTCACCCCTTTGCCGAAGAGCTCGACCAGCTCGGCCACCGTGGTCTTGGTGTCTTCGAGGGTATCGTGCAGCAGGGCGGCGGCGAGCGTTTCCTGGTCGTCGACGCCACCCACCCGGGCCAGCAAGGAGGCTACCTCGAGCGGGTGGTTGATGTAGGGCGACGCGTCGACGCCCTTGCGCTTCTGGTCGCGATGCTTGCACGCGGCGAAATACGCCGCCTCCAGTACAAGGTTGTTCATGCTGCCAAACCACTTAACACCAACAACCGGCTGCCGGAAACCTGTGAACCCTGCAGCCCCTCGTGAACCGGCTACTGGCAGCTGGTCGGGTCGCCAGGAGTATAAACCAAGGACGGATCGCTAGCGCAGAACATGGTAGAGGTCAGCTGCTGCTTGATGCGCCCCGGGCCCGGCAGGCCGAACGCCGCGTTCACCCCCGCCGACCCCACCGGCGCGATGCAGAACACCGCCGCCCCCACCGGGGCACCTGGCACCGCCTGTCCGTCGGCCTGGATGGTGTCGAGGAAGCACTCGCGGGTCTTGCCCAGGGTGCAGTTGCCCGCGCCGATAGCGCCGAAAGAATTGCAATCGATATCGTCGGAACAAGAACCGTCTCCGGCTCCCAGGGAAGAATCGCATTCGACGTCTTTCTGGCACGGGCTACCGAGATCACCTGCCACGCAGATGCCACCCGGACTGCAACGGAGGTAACCCTCACCGTTGGCTCGCACGAGGCCGTCACAGAAGCCCTCGCTCGCCCCGGGGCACTCGCCTTCGTTATCGCCGGTGGGGGTGCAGACCGTAGCGAACGAAGAACATGCGGGGGTCGCCATCCCGGCTAACCCTGAATCAATGCAGGTACCCGCACCAACGGCCGCGCAGTCAGCGTCCGACGAGCAGGGGAATGTCGCATCGCCGCTGCACTGCAAGCAGTGGCAGGTCTCGCCGAGAAACGGGAACGAGCAATCCAGGTTCGCATCCAGGGTCTGCGTGTCCGCGGTCAGCGTATACGAGACAGGCGACCCCGGGCCCGAAATGTTCCTGCCGGGAACGGGCATGCAATCCAGGCTGTATTCACCACCGGGACTCGTCGGGCTGTACGGGTCACAGGTTTCCCCGCATTTGCCGTCGTGCACATTGAGAACCGTGTCACAGTCTGAAAAGTGTCCGCACGAGAGCCCTATGTTCCCCTCCGTGCAAGTGCCCTGCGGGCAGTCGCCGTTGACCCCGCAGGGATCGGCGGTGACCGAACAACGGCTCCTGGCCAGCGGAAAGGTGTGGTTGATACCAGCTGCGTCGCAGGGCTGACCGATGCTGTACCCACCACTGCAGGTACCGTCACGTATACCGTCGTCGTAGACCGTATCGCCGTCACAGGTGGGGCAGGGGTTGAATATGTTCAATCCCAGGTACACCTCGACACGCAGACCCGTCGTGAGTTCGAACTGGCCGGTATCGACATCGACCGTACCCGCCAGGTCCTCGGCAAACCGGTGCACCTGGCAGACCGCGACCCCGCCCGCGGCCAACGGTAGAGGCGGCGCCTGGAAGCACTGGCAGGTGCTGCCGCCGCAGTCATCTATATCGGGCTGGAAGGGTTCGTCGCAGATCACCCGCCTGTTGTCGGCACAGCGGCAGTTTCCGAGGGACGGATCCACTCCCAACACATCACACTGGCCACAACCGCTGCCTCCAAGCGAGCCATCGCACCGGAGTGCCAGCCTGTTTCTCACCTGGTCGTTGACATCGGAGTCGTGGGCAACGCCGTTCGCGCCCTGGTCGATATCAGTAGCCGTCTGGCAGCGCCCCATGGCAAGATTGCAGCTGCCTGGTCCGCAGTCGCCGTCGTTTGTGCAGGGTTGGCCGGCCCCGGCCCACGCCCGCAGTTCGGCCATGTCGGGGCACAGGGGATGCCCGCATCCACTTGTTCCCTCGAGGTCGCAGCTTTCGTCGCAGCAGTCACCCGCGACCATGTTGCCGTCGTCGCATTCCTCCCCGCACTCGGCCAGGCCGTCTCCACAAACGGCCGTGGAAAGGCAGCCGTTCGAACAGCAGTCGCCATCGACCATGTTGCCGTCGTCGCAATCCTCGCCCGGCTCGGCCACGCCGTTTCCGCAGGTCTCGACTGCGCAGTTTTCGTCACAACCGTCACCGGGAGCCACGTTGCCGTCGTCGCATTGTTCGCCCGATGCCACAACACCATCGCCGCAGTTCCAACTCGCACACACACGCCTTCCAAATGATTCGGGGCAGGCCGCCTGCCCACAGTCGTCGCCCAACTCAAGGCCCATAATCCATGGACTCGCGCTGTTGCGCAGGCACTGCAGGTCGGCCTCCTTGGCCTTCAATTTCAGTCTATACTCGTCGGGATTGCCGCGACGGGGCCTGAGTCCCATCCTAATCTTCGGAGCGTTTCCAGCGGCCGACTTGCACAGGAAACCCCTTGGTCGCTGAGTACAGGTCACCGCATCGATCGGGCTGGTGAAACAATCACCTGCCCCGCCGTTCAAGGTAAAAAGGCTGTCCTCCGTGGCGGGGTTGATCCCACTGGCCGCCGCCGAGACATCAAGCACCCTGCAGGCGACAGTGAGCCTGTCGGTTCCACCCGCGAGCGTGCGAAAGCGTACCCTGAGGGCACACTGGTCAAAGGTGAGCGTATCCGAACAGACAGCCTGCGCGCCAACGCTCGCTACATGGCCGGTAAGAGTCAGCCCGAACACCAGGGCAGCCCACACCAACAGCGCGCCAATGCTTGATAAAAGTACCGACCGGCCGAAGCACGAGAATATATTGAGGATTCCTGCTTTTTCCATAATTCAGGCTTATCACTGCTGATGCCGGCTTGTCGACGAAGGTTTTCCCCGTTGTCCCCCGTCAGGGGGGGGGCGAAAACATGGTTGTGCGCGGCCACTAACACAGATCCCGTGTTACTGCGCGGGGGAGACCGGATTTTCCAGTGCCGGGCTCAGAACCCGAGTATGCAGCTCCCCGACACGCCCTCGTACTCGGCGCACTTCTCGGCGGTCGTGGGCACGCAGTATCCGTCGAGGGTGCAATTGCCCTGGGTTCCGCAAAACGGGTCGTCGCAGGCTATGAAGGGTTCGCAGCCCTGGCCGCAGGTCTCGCCCAGGCCCGTGAGGAGACCGCAGCTACCGGGGTATAAAATGTCGTACGTGCAAACCGGAACCATGCACGCACTACAGTCCGACTCGCACAGAGAGCGCTCCGGACAACTGGTGCAGTAGCCGCCCTGGCAATCCGCGTTCCAGGTACAGGGCAGTCCATCGTAGGAGCCGCCGACACAGGCACCGCCTAAGGCCCCTACCCCACCACCGTCGGCGTCACAGAACTCCCCGGACGTGGTTAACCCGTTGCCGCACATGGTAACCTTACAGTTGGAATCGCAACCGTCGCCGCTCAGGCGATTGCCGTCGTCGCATTCTTCGTTGCCAAAAGCCCACGGTGTTGACGCTCCTACCTGCCCGTCGCCGCAACTGGGAATACACCTGTCAAAGGGGAAGTCGACAGAGCCATTATCGATAAGGTCGCAGTCAACCGTCAAGGCTCCGCCAATGCGCAACAACTCACAGGCACGACAGCTCGTGCCGCGGTCAGCTTCGTCTATCTGCGAAGCAACCACGCCGCTCCACAGCAACCCCGCCCAGGTTTCGCACTGGCTATTGGCCCACTTGCCTTCGTACTTTGAGATCATCTTGCCAAGCTTGGAGTTGGTGGAAGAGTCCAACTGCGAAAGGCAAGCAACCACATCGCCCGCAGATTGGATCGACGAGTCAGCCAGTCCACTCTTCAAGCAAGACGAAAAGAATTTAAGTTTCCTGCCCAGGATCCTGGTAGCTCGCTTCAGGTACATACGGCTACAGGCAGCCGTATGACCAGGAGGATCCGGGGGGTGTGTGTTATCCCAGCTCGACGTTGACGTCGAATACTCGACCAGCGAAATCCTCTGGGCGATTGCTGCAGATATCAATTCATCCGCACCGACGAATCCGAAATCGGGTAGGTCGCCACAGCGTTTCGTTTCGATAGTGATGATCTTCTGGGTGGCCTTCGCGATTTTGCCCTTCGGATCGGCGGTCAAGCAAGTAGCCGTGTTGCCGCCGCTGAAGGTGAGATCGTACAGGCAGCCGTCGATCTCCTTGCCCTGGGCCTTCACGAGCCTGGCGGCCCCCTTGGCCATACCGGTCAGGCATTTCACCTGCGCCGAGTTCTGCTGCTGCGCCGGTGCCGCAGGCGCGACCACCAGGACACCAAGCGAGGCGACACCCAGGATGGCTGCGACAAGTAATCCGCTAAGCCGGGTCTTCACGGCCACGAGCATAACACCGCCGTGGTCTGCTTGTCCATAGATATCCTGCCCCCAACAGGGGGGGGGTGGGGCACGTTAGTACGTTAGTCTTACAGGGGTGGCTGGTTCTACAGGACGCCGTTCAACCTGGAGCCGATCAGCGTTTCGGCCTCCGACATTATGCGGTCGATGAGTTCCTGGCAGGTGGGTATATCGTGGATCAGTCCGGCCACCATTCCGCAGGACCACGCGCCTGCGTCCATGTCGCCCTCGGACATTATGCGCGGGTAAACACCGGCCACCTCGTCCATGATGTCGGCGAACCCGAGGTCCTTGCCGAGTTCCCTCTCCTTTTCGAGCAATCGCTCGACGGCGGAGTTCGTCAGCACGCGCTCGGTGTTGCGCAAGGGACGCATGATGAGCCGGGTGTCGAGCTCACTGGCCTCGACGATGGCCTGCTTCACGTTCTCGTGCACGGGGGCTTCCTTGGTGGCTATGAAGCGCGTGCCCATGTTTATTCCCTCGGCTCCCATGGCCAGCGAAGCAACCAGCGAACGGCCATCGGCCATACCTCCTGACGCTACGAACGGTATCTCCAGCTCGTCGGCCGCACGCGGCAGCAGTATCATGTTGGGAATGTCGTCCTCGCCAGGGTGGCCACCGCACTCGAAACCGTCTACCGACACCGCGTCGCAGCCAATGCGCTGGGCCTTGAGCGCGTGCCTGACCGCAGTGCACTTGTGGATGATCTTGATCCCGGCGTCCTTGAGCGGGGGAAGATACTCCTGCGGATTGTTGCCCGCCGTCTCCACTATCTTGACTCCACCGTCGATGATGGCCTGCACGTAGCCGGGATAGTCGGGCGACTGGACGATGGGCAGAAAGGTAATGTTCACGCCGAAGGGCTTGTCGGTCATGTCGTGGCAACGGGCGATCTCGTTGGCCAGGTCAACCGGGGTCTTCTGCGTCAGGCCGGTGATTATGCCCAGCCCGCCGGCATTAGACACCGCCGCGGCCAGCTCGGCAAAGCCCACGTAGTGCATGCCGCCCTGTATGATCGGATGTTCGATGCCAAAAAGTTCAGTGATTTTGGTTTTCATGTATTGCTCCCCTGTAGATTGAGCCCGCGCCTGTCGTACTCAACCGAGCCGACTCGATCACGGCGAGACCGGCGACAGTTAATCCAAAACCCGGACCTTGTCGAGCGAAACGCCGTTACCGGCCGTGCCCCGCCCCGCGTAGCCTTAGATGCGCGCGTGCGTCACAGTGCAGCGCTGGAGATAAAAAACGATGCTCAAACTTCATTTCGCCCCCAACTCTCGCGCCGTGCGCATACTGTGGCTGCTCGAGGAACTCGAGCTTCCCTACGAGCTCAACAAGATGGAGTTTCATCCGAAGGACCTCAAGTCCGACGAACACCGCGCCCGCCATCCGCTCGGGCGCATCCCGGTGCTCGACGACGGAGACATCACCCTCTGGGAGAGCGGCGCGATCACGGAGTACATCCTCGAGCGTCATAAAAACGGCGGGCTGAAGCCTGCTGTCGACGCGCCGGAGTACCCGGCCTACCTGCAGTGGTTTCACTACTGCGAGGGCATGGTCATGCCGCCGGTCAATACCATCGTGGTGCACACGCTGCTGCTGCCGCCCGACCGCCGCGATGAAACCGTGCTCGGGCAAGCCCGAAGGCTGCTCTCCAAGGCGCTGGCCCCGGTCGACGCGACCCTGGCCGACAAGGACTACCTGGTCGGCAATTTTTCGGCTGCCGACACGATGCTCGGACACTCGGCCGTGATGAGCAACCGCCTTGGCTGCGTGCCCGACGAAATGGAGAACCTCAAGGCTTACTGCGCGCGCCTGGAAGCACGGCCGGCATTCGAAAAAGCCGACGGGCTCAAGTAGCCTCTCCCCGACTGCCACTGGCGCGGAGGCATGAACTGATGGCACTCAACGGACTGCTCGACATCGAACTCGGTGTTCCCAACCCGGACGAACTCATGGAGTTCTGGCAACGGCGAGGAATGCTCCGGACCGACGACGGTGTGCTGGGCACGGCTGATCGCTCCGTTCAACTGCGGGTGACCGAGGCGGGATACCGGCACATGTCCGAGCTGCACATGAGCTGCGCGGCCGAGAAGGACCTGGCCGACATCGCGGCACGAATCGGCCAGATGGGCGTCGATTCGGTGATCGCCGACACGCGCCTGACCTGCGTTGATCCAGTATTCCAGCATCGAGTCGTGATCGACGTGACCGCACCGCACCCGCTCACAGCAACACAACGTCGAGCGTGGAACCATCCCGGCGAACAAGCGCGCACCGACGCGCGGGCCGATGCCGTGACCGAGGAGACCCCGCGACCACCACGTCGCCTTGGGCACTTCGTGCTCGGCACACCTCACTACGAGAAGGCCACGGCCTTTTTCATCGACGGGCTCGGCTTCAAGGTCTCGGACCAGGTTCTGAACGGATTCGCCACGTTCGGACGGATCGAGCAGGACCATCACAACCTACTGATCCAGCCCGGCCCCACGTCCTACATCAACCACTACGCGCTAGAGATGGACGACATAGACGCCGTTGGCAAGGCCGGCCAGGCCGTGCTTGGCGAGCGTGACGACGCCAACGTAGTCGGCGTTGGTCGCCACTTCCTGGGTTCGAACGTGTTCTGGTATCTCACCGATCCATCGGGGACGATGTTCGAACTCTTCTCCGACATCGACCAGATCATCGACGACGAAGCCTGGGAACGCGATCACTGCCGACGCGACTGGAATGGCGCTGACGGGCCGGCACCGATCGCTATCTGGGGCCCGCAGGAGCCCGAGGTATTCTTCAACCCGGCCGACCTGCCCGAAATCGGCGCTGCCCGTGAAGCGCTGGGACTGGACTGAATACGACATGGATCTTGGACTCAGCGGACGCTCCGCCATCCTCATGGCGTCGAGCCGTGGACTCGGGCGCGCGTGTGCCGAAAGCGTGGCCAGGGAGGGTGTTGACGTGGTGATAAACGGCCGCACCGCGGCTGACGTTCACCGGGCCTGTGACGACCTCGGTGGAGCGTATGGAATTACCGCGACCCCGGTTGTCGGCGACGCCACGACGACCGCCGTTCACGATGCACTGCTCGAGGCCTGCCCGGAACCCGACATCGTTTTGCTCAACAGCGAGGGCCCGCCGCCAACGGCCTTCGGTGACGTTGATGCCGCGTCGTGGAACGACGCGCTGCAACACACCATGGTGTCGCCACTACTGTTCGTTCAGCGGGTGATCGACGGGATGCAGAAGAGACAGTTCGGCAGGATCGTTGCGATCTCTTCGGCCATGGTTAAATCACCCAACCCCCTGATGAGCCTGTCGCACGGTCCTCGATTGGGACTCACCGGCGTGCTCAAGGGTTTGTCGAAGACGGCCGTCGCGCACAACGTGACCATCAACACCATTCTGCCTGAGCGCTTCGACACGGGCCGGCAGGAACAGATGGCCCGACTCGTGATGCAGTTTCGTGGCGTCACCTACGAGGAGGCAAGGGCCGAGCAGCTAGCCAGCATCAACGCCGGCCGGCTGGGAAGGCCAGAGGAGTTCGGTGATACCTTTGCCTTCGTGTGCTCGGCCCAGGCTGGCTTCATGAGTGGCCAGGCGATCCAACTCGACGGCGGTAGCTACGACGGGCTCTTCTGATGAGCGAGTCAGTCGACGTCGTCGTTGTCGGGGCCGGACCAGCCGGCCTGACAGCTGCCCACCTCTGCCGGCGCTTGGGCCTTTCGGCGATCGTGGTCGAGCAACGCGAGAACACGCAGCGCTCACCCGCCGCGCACGCGATCAATGCCCGCAGCTTCGAGGTCTGGCGGCAGGCCGGGGTCGACATGGGTCCCCTCCTCGCAGCTGCGCTCTCTCCAGACGAGGCCGGCATGGTACGCTGCGTGACCAAGCTCGGCGGCGAAGTCATCGGAAGCCTGCCCTACGAACGTCAAGGCGACGAGATGCTGGCGATCACGCCGACGCCCCTGCGCAACCTCAGCCAGCATCGGCTTGAGCCCTTGCTTCTCGCCCCCGGGCTCGACGTTCGTTATCGCCACACGTGGACCGGCGCCGTCGAAAGTGAAAACAGTGTCGACATCGAGGTGACTGGTCCCGACGGGCCATATCAATTGACCGCAAAGTACCTCCTGGGCGCCGATGGTGCTTCCAGCTCGGTGCGCCGCTGGACCAACATCGATCTCATCGGGCCACGGACGCTGCAGTCGTTCGTCATGATTCACCTGGGCGCCGACTTTCGTTCCCTCGTCGGGGACAACCCCGGGGTGCTTCACTTGGTGATCGACCCGACGAGCGCAGGCATGTTCGTTTCTCACGGCGCCGATCGCGAGTGGGTGTACATGCAAGCATGGGACCCCGAGACCCAAGCGGCCGAGACACTTGACCACGATTACTGCGCCGCTCTCGTCCGAAACGCGATTGCTGATCCCGAAGTCGATTTCAACGTTCTCGACATCGCCACCTGGCACATGAGCGCCCAGATAGCCGAGCGATACCGTCGCGGCCGTACCTTTCTTGTGGGTGATGCCGCGCACAGGTTCCCGCCGACCGGTGGGTTGGGACTGAACACCGGCGTTGCCGACGTGCACAACCTCGCGTGGAAGTTGGCGGGCGTCGAAGCTGGATGGCTGGCACCCGGGGCGCTCGACACCTACGAAAGCGAACGCAAGCCCGTGGCCGAGTTCAACTGCGAACAGTCGATAATGAACGCCGTCAAGATGGCCGAGATAAGCCAGGCTTTTGGCTTCAGTGACAACGTTGCCCAATCGGTAGAAGCAATGCACGCCACGCTCGCCGACCCGGTTCGCCGGGCTGGAGTTGAAGCCGCGATCGCCAACCAGGCGATCCATTTTGACCTGCTCGGCCTGCAACTCGGTCACGCCTACGACGGCCCGCTCGTCGTTCCCGACGGAAGCGAAGCCATCGTCCTCGACGAGCCCGCTCGCGACTACGCACCATCGACTCGCCCCGGCGGTCGCCTGCCCCACGCCTGGATTGGCGACGACAGCTCAACGCTCGACCTCATCGACCCGTCGATCCCGACCATCCTGGCGCGCGAAGGCAACGAGATTGGCACGGAGCCTCTCGGCGCAGGCGGCCCACGAGTGCCGTTCACCACCAAGTCGTGTCCGGCCGATGTGTGGGACGAGATCTTTGAGCTCGATGCCCGGGCCTGCTTGATCGTGCGCCCCGACCAGCACGTCGCGTTCCGAGGCCCCGCCGGCGAAGTCCTCGAGACGCTCGATTGTTGCTTCGCCGGTATCGAACAGCAAGACGGGTAGCAGGGAAAGCCTCGGTATCAACAGGCATCAATCAATCTCCCCGGTCTTCGATCGGTCAGCGTGCAATGCATCGTCGTTCAGCCCTTGCCTGCCTGCCCCCAGTCCAGCTCGCCCAGGGCCAGTTCAACCTCACGCGTCTGGCCACCCGCCTCCATGAAGGCCTTCATGCTGGCCTTGGCATCGTTGGTCGCCAGCAAGCGGTTGAACAGGTGCGCCTCCTCGAGCAAGCCTTCTGTGACCGGTGGCTCGGCGGCGTTGATACCCTGCTTGGCCAGGGCGATGGCCTCGGGCGGGAACGACGCTATACGACGGGCGAGGCGGTCGACAAAGGGCCCAAGCTCTTCAGGCGGCAGGGCACGGTTCACCCAGCCGTAACGTTCGGCCAGCTCTGCATCGAAGTCTTCGCAGCCGAAGATGATCTCGGCCGCCCGAGCGCGCCCGCACAGGCGCGGCAGGCGCTGCGTGCCGCCGCCGCCCGGAAGTATGCCCAGCGCGACCTCGGGTTGAGAAAAAACCGCTCGCCCGATCGCGGCAAAACGCATGTCGAGCGACAGCAGGAACTCGCTGCCGCCGCCGCGCGCGCGGCCCTCGACCTTGCCGATGCTCACCTTGGGCATGGTGCGAAAGCGGTCGACCATGACGTGGAAAAACCCGAGCGTGTCTGCCTTGGCCGGTACATCGTCGGGAAGCTGGAGTATGAGGTCCACGTCGGCGTGGGCGATGAAGAATTCCGGGTCGGCGCTGTCGAAAACCATCACCCTTACGGCCGGGTCGGCCTCCAGCTCTCGGCCCACGCGGTCCATCTCGCCCATTAACGCCAGGTCAAAAAGGTTTATCGGCGGGTGGTCTATCGTCACCCGCGCAACGCCGCCCTGCAGCTCGATCTTCAGGCACTCGTATCCTTCGTATGCCATACGCACACCTCCTGGTCCGCAGACGCTAGCACGACGGCAGGGGCGACAATACCACCGCCGCGCGGTCAACCGGTCAATCCGTGCTCGGAAGCTCGGTGCCCGGCGGCATCTGCTCAAGACACTGCGCCATATCGAAGTAGTCCGTCCACCGGCGGATGATCTTGCCCTCGACCTGGAATGCTCCCATGACGGGAAATTCCGCGACCCGGTCCTCAAGCTGATAACGGTCTGTCCGTTCCGTTAATACGACGCCGTCCTGGGACTGGGCGATGTGGTGGATCACGTATTCGACCGACGCCGCTGTTTCGTGCAGAGGACCAAGTACGCTCCACACCCCCTCGGCGCCCTTGACCGCTCCCATGGGGATATTGTTAAACACCGATTCGTCGTCGAAAAACGCCAGGATTCCCTCCTTCTCGTTTGCCTGCATCGCGTCGATGAACCGTAAGACTGTTTTAATATGATTCACGGCATCACTCATCACGCGGGTTTGAATCTCGCCAGGTAGGAGAAAAATCCTCCCAGCCTGCGCTCGAACGCGAAAGACGCCTGCGCTGTTCGTTTCTTGAGCGAACCGAACAACACGCAGTCGGGGTCGAACAGGACCTCGCCTATTACCAGGCGGCCGGTCGGTTTCAGCACCCGGCGCAACTCTCGCAGGGCGGCCTGTTCGTCGGGGATCTCGCCGAGTACGCCAAGGAGGTAGGCGGCGTCGAAAACACCATCGGGATACGGAAGCTCCTGCGCGTCGCCCAGTTGCGCCGTGATGTTGGTTACCCCGGCCGCCTCGGCCCGCCGCGTGACGTCGTCGAGCATATCCTGCTGCACGTCAAGGACGTCCAGTGTTCCAGCGGGAGCCAGGGCCTGGGCCATCGGTACAGTATGGATGCCGATACCCGGCCCGATCTCGAGGATGCGCTCGCCGTCGCGCGGTTCAAGAACCCCGCGTAGATGCCCCGGCGACTGGTTGCCCCTGGGAACCAACAGGCTCCAGCGCAACATGTGCGGCATGGGGGACGGATAGCGGACGGCCAGCCACCTGGTCAGGCCGGCAAGCGCCGCGTAGGCCAGCAGCCAGCCAAGCGCCCAGGCACCGTGGCCACGAAAAACTTCGACAAGCGCCAGCACTCCCGCACCAAGCGCGGCAAAACCTGTCCAGTCGTGAATCCTCATCGCCCCCACGTTTAAATTTAATCCCTTCCCCGGAGGCCCACCAGCAGCGTAGACGATCGGTGGCATAAAATTATCCAGTCCGTTGCAAAAGGGAAGGCCGCCGTCCCGCAATTGCCCGCGCCGCCGCATGCCTCGCCCCTTGCCGACGCCGCCCGTACCCGGCAGAATGCCAGATCCTGAGTCGAGATCCCTGCCCGGACTTCCCGTGCGCAGATCGTCTGAACGACCAATAAAACAGGGCCCACATATGGATTTGTACAGAATAAAGACCGCGTTCGTCGGCTTGCAACGCCTGGCTACCTTGCCCGAAGAAGACAAGCAGGCCTGCATCGACGCCTATAAATTTTTCCAACGCATGCAGGCCGGCGAAGAAACCGAGACGGCCGACGAGACCAAGGCGGTAGCCGACTACTACAAGGTCTTGAACAACATGCTGTCGATCTTCGACCTCGAAAAACTCTACATACCTCCACAGCTCGACGAATCGCTGGGCCTGTACGGCAACCAGTTGTTGTGCGAGCAGGCGCTGCTGAAGGAACTCGACCTCGACGACCCCGACGAATCGCACCTGCTGGACATGGGCTGCGGCAGGGGGAGAATCTCGCATTACTTTGCCTCCATGACCGGCGGCCAGGTGTCGGGCTACAACATCGACCCCGACCAGATCGAGAACGCGATCGACTGGGCGGCGGAATGCGAGATGAGCGACCAGCTGCACTTCAAGGTGGGCAATCACCACGACCCGCTCGACTACGAAGCGGGCACGTTCGACGGCTGCTTCTCCTTCCAGGCGGTCTGGCCCTTCTTCAAGAAGGAGGAGCTCGACGATCACGCGCAGGAGATGTACCGGGTGTTGAAACCAGGAGCTCGCTACGCCTGTTCAGAGTACCTGCTCACGCCGTATTTCGATTGGGACAACGAAGAACACGCGGCGCTTCACAGGACTTTTCTTCCAACTCTTGCGGCCACCCAGTCGATGTACCCGGCAGACGTCTGCGCTGCGCTTGAACGAGCCGGCTTTGAAATCCTCGTTTCGGCGCCTTCGAAGAGCGAAGCCTGGCCGCTGTGCGAGCAGAAGCGCAACTTGATCTTCATGGGTCGAAGAGCCGTCAGGGCCCTTGAGGCCATACGCGTTCTGCCCCCGTGGGTCGAAGAATCGCTCGACCTGCTGCAAACCGGTGGCGAAGCGTGGACGACTGCCGAGAAAGCCAAGATCGCCGACCTCAACTGGCGGATCGTCGCCAAGAAGCACTGAGACGTGGCGCGATTATGAGAAGGCCACGCTGCCCCTTGCTGCCCTGATAAAGAAACTGCTGTGCCAACTGGGAACAGGCCTGAACACAGGGAAAATCCGGCTTCGGGCCTGCCAGCCGCAAAGCCTGCTTAGCGGTTACCGTGTACGGACCGCTAAGAACCGTTGGCGGCCAGGAAGGGTTGCGGCGGGTCGACCGCCTGGGACCAGGTCGGCCGGTAGTCGGAAAGTCTGCCGCCCAGGGAGCGGTCGTACAGAAGCGCGCTGGTGGGCTTTTCCATCCGCTCTAAGGCGGTTAGCGCCTAGGCTGCTAACGCCGAAAAAAGCACCAATACCAGCGTCGAAAGAAGCATCGCCGTCAGAGCCGAAACAGACACCGCGGCTATCACCGCTGGACCCTCGTTGAACTTGTTCTCCACTTTTAAATCCTCCCTGTTCTTCGCAGCCGGTCTTCCCCGCGCTGCGCATCGTTCTGCCGTTCCTGTCGATTCGGCCTTGTTCACTGCCTCGTGGCAGTGCGATGTCATGCAACTACTATACCAGCACGAACTCCGCACACCCCGTCGCTGAGCAAGAAAGCGGTGAGAATCGCATTACGAGTGGTTTGTGCAGAACCCGTAAGCTCTTCGAACAGGAGAGTTAAGTTCGGTTGAGTGTTGGAGAATGCACGGCGAGAACCGACGGCCAACGAAGTCGCTGGTGCGGCTCGCCCGTTTTCAGCGTCAGTCCAGGTGTCGCTCCAGCGCAGCCAGGACCACCTCGGGACCATTGCGGCGCTGGTAGTTCTCGGCCTGGTCCACCCACAGCACCCTGCCCTCGCCATCGATCAGCAGCGATGTCGGGACCGCAAGCCCATCGACTGTGAGCGGACCCGAGTGGGCGCCCAGGTTGCGCAGGCCGAACGCGTCGGTCACCACGAGATCACGATCGGCGATCATGATCGCCTGCAGGCTGTGATTCCGATAGCGATCCTGGATGTCCTCGGGACTCTCGGCGCTGACCGTCACCACCTGGATGTCACGCTCGTCGAACTCGCTGCGAAGCTCTTCCCATCGCCGCAACTCGGCGACACAGTAAGGTCACCAGTGGCCCCGGAAGAACTTCATCAGGACAGGCTTGCCAGCCAGGCTCGCGGAGTCGAAGCGCTCGCCGTGGCGGTCGACCGCGGTGAAGTGCGGGAGAACCTGGCCCACCTGGATGCCGGTCGTCGCCACTTCCTGTCGGCTTATGGAAACCGTGAACGGCAGGAATAGCCCGATAACAATGGCCATCGCGGCGGGGATCGCACCGAACCAGCGCGTGCGCAGCACGAAGGCGCTCGCCCCTAGCAGTGCGGCCGCAAGGAAGGCCACTACGAACGGGGCCCGGTTCTCGGGAATCGCAACCTGGTCGACGAGCCGGAACCACAGGGCCACCGTTACCAGTGCGATACCCAGGCCCACGAATCCCAGGATGGTGCCGAGCCGTTTGTCCCTTGCTTCCATGGTAGCTCCGAAGTTGCTGCAGCCGCGGCTACAAATGCCCGGAAATTATCGCATCTCTAGGTAGTCATACCAATTTAAGGATGAGTACACTACGACCGATGCAGGAAAAGTAGCGATGGCGCTATACTGCCGCCGGCTTACGAGAGTGTCTTGCCCCNNNCGTGAGCGACCTGCAGGCCGTGTTGTCAACGGGCGAGCTGTCGGTGAGCACGCTCCCGGTGATCTCGTAGCAGAAATCATGCAGCCACAGGGACGGCTGCGTCACGATCCACGAGAACTGGCCGTTGCCCAGGTTCACGGCGGGCACGGGGAGCAGCGGGTTCGGGATAATATCGATGGTCCTGGTCTCGCCACTGACCATGGTGTTGACCTGGAAGGTGCCCAACTCGATGCGATCGTAGCCGAGCTCTATATAGACCGTACCCGTGATATCGGTTGCCGTACCGCCTGACGCCGAGTTGTGGAGCTGCCCCCCCAGCACGCGCCGACCTCAGCCTGCGCAAAGGGAGTTGTATCGCCGTTCTTGCTCACGAAGCTGATGTCGTCGCTGTGGATGAACAGGTCGGGCATCGAAAAGCACTCGATCCTTCGGCCCGTTGACGGGCACGCCGCCTGTCCGCAGTCATCGCCGACCTCGAGGCCCATCGTCCACGGCGTCTCGGCCAAATCGAGACACTGTATATCCGCGTCCTTGGCCTTGTACTTGAGCTTGTAGCTGCCCGGGTTGCGGCGGTCGGGCTTAATCTTGACCTGCACGTACGGCACGGTGCCCCTGGGCGGCTTGCACTTGAATGACCCTTTCTTCTCGACGCAATCAGCCGGGTCGGTAGTGGTCGTGAAACAAACGCCGCCTGCATCGTCCATGCTGAACAGCATCTGCTCGACCGACGGGTCTATTCCATCCACGGCCGCCGAGGCATCGAGCACCTTGCACGAGACCACGAGCTTGTCCGGCTTGGTCTCTATCTTGCGAAACTTCGCCTTGAGCTTGCACTGATCGATGCCGAGCGAGCCTGAGCAGGCGGGTAGCGTGGTGGTGGTTGTAGTGGTCGTCGTATTCAGCGTGGTGGTAGGACTCACAGTGACTGTCGTGGTCGGAGGGACCCACATGCAGTTGTCGCAGCCATCTCCCGGCAGTATGTTGCCATCGTCGCACTGTTCTCCGGCAGTGAGGTTGACCGTCTGGTCACCGCAGAAAGCCGCGGTGCAATCGGCGTCGCAGCTGGCTGATTCGCCGCCGTGGTCGCAGACCTCGCCCGGGTCGATCAAGCCGTCACCGCAGGTTTCGTTGGTCGAGCAGATGGCCGAGCATCCGTCGAGATTGACCGTGTTGCCATCGTCACAATCCTCGCCGGCGTTCGGTTGCAGCACCCCGTCACCGCATACAAGCAACTCGGAGTACAAGTAGGCGGAACCGGAATTGTTGCCGGCGTCATCGTCGTCATGCGCCCCGACAATTACCTGGCCGTCGCTTATAGCCACCGACCTCCCAAAGTAGTCATACGTCGCGGCATCCGAAGCGGTGAGCTTAAAAAGCTGCCCCCAGTTGCCAGCACCCCCCGCGTTGAGGTGGTGCACATACGCAGAACCTGAAAAGCCACCCGCGTCGTCGTTACCATACGCGCCGACAACCACGGTGTTACCGCTTATTGCAACCGATTGCCCGAACAGGTCGCCCGCGTTGGCGTCCGAAGCGGTGAGCTTGGCAAGCTCGCCCCAATTGCCCGCACCCCCCAGGTCTTGCTGGTACAGGTAGGCAGAACCCGAACTGGCCCCGGCATCGGCAGCGCCAAACGCACCGACGATCACCGTGTCGGCGCTCGCCGCAACCGACCAACCGAAGTGCCCCCCCGCGATGGCATCCGAAGCGGTGAGCTTGGCAAGCTGGCCCCAGTTGTTCAGACCACCCTCGTCGCGCTGGTAGACGTAGGCAGAACCCGACAAGTCGTCGCCATCCGCCCCGACCACAGCCGTGTCCGAGCTTATTGCTACCGAGTAACCAAAGTAGGCACTGGCAGCTGCGTCGAGCGCGACAAGCTTGGTGAGCTGGCCCCAGTTGTTGACGCCACCCTCATCGCGCTGGTAGACGTAGGCAGAACCCGACCAGGCGCCTGCGTTGGCGTCGCCGATCGCTCCGACAAGGGCCGTGTTGCCACTGACCGCCACTGAGCCCCCGAAATAGCCCCCGGCCGAAGCGTCCAACGCGGTGAGCTTGGCCACCTCGCCCCAGTTGCCCGCACCGCCCTCGTCGCGCTGGTACACGTAAGCAGAACCCGACAAGTCGCCCGCGTCGTCGTCATAGTGCGCTCCCACGAGCACCGTGTCGCCCTCAATAGCCACCGAGATTCCGAACTGGTCATTGGCGGCGGCATCAGAGGCCGTTATGCTGGTCACCTCAATCCAGTTGCCAAAAAAGTCCTGCTGGTAGACGTAGACCGAACCGGAACCGAGCCCGTCGTCGTCGTTACCCGGTGCCCCGACAACCGCCGTATCGCCGCTGATCGCCACCGAACGCCCGAACTGGTCGCCGATAGAGGCGTCCGAGGCAGTGAACTTCAGTTCGGCCTGCGCCCGCGCATCCGTAGCCCGGTTGACCAGCGCCAGAGCCACGATCAGAGCCAGCAGCAGCTTACAGCTGAACTTTACGAGAAAAAGAGAATTACCTGCTTCGCGCATCCGTACCCCTTGGAGACCCGCGAGCCTACCACCACTGCCGCCCTCCTGTCCACAGATACGTCCCCCCGGATGGGTGCCCTGCAGTCATTAAACCTGGTGTTTAGCCCAAGCCCCAGCAGCGCGTTTGAATGGGGACGGCAAAGTAGAGCCGCGCGGGGCGCTAAGTTGGCCCGGCGCGGCTCGACCGCTGCCATGCAGCCTGCGCAGCGATCATGCTGGATCACCACGGGCCACATACGGGGGTGAGTATCCCCTGATTCAGTCCGCGGCCTTGGCGACAGCAGTGTCATCGGGCAACGAGCACTGCATCTCCAAGTCGATTCCGACCGCCACCTGCAGGGTCAACAGGGCATCGGACGCGGTCACGCTCCCGCTACCGTTGACGTCACACAGGGCTAGCGGACAGTAGACCTCCATGCCGACGGCGTTCTGCAGGGTGCGCAGAGCGTCGGCCACTCCCACCCAGCCGCTGGAGTCGGGATCGCCGCAGCATTCATCGACCAGGAATTCGCTCGTACAGCTTCCCGCGGCGCACACATCTGTGCCAGTACACGGGTCACCGTCGTCGCAGGACTCCGCGTTGGCGTCCGCGACGCAGCCCGTGGCGGGATCGCAGCTGTTGTCGGTGCAACCGTTGTCGTCGTCGCAATCAGCAGCCTCTCCGCCCACACAGGCTCCACCTGCGCAGGTGTCCTCCGTGGTGCAAGCGTCGCTATCGTCGCAATCGGCCGTGTTGTCCATGCTGTGACACCCCTGGGTCGAGTCGCAACTGTCGTCGGTGCAACCGTTGCCGTCGTCGCAATCAGGCGCCGGGCCACCCACACAGGCGCTGCCGGCGCAGGTATCATCCGTCGTGCAGGCGTCACCGTCGTCGCAGGAGTCCGTGTTGTCCGCATTCACGCAATCGTTGGTCGCGTCGCAGCTGTCGTCGGTGCAGCCGTTTGCGTCGTCACAGGCTGAATCAACCGGCGTATTGACGAGAACGTCGTTGTCGTCATCGCAGGCGTCTACCGTGCAAGCTACGCCGTCGTCTGCATCGGGGTCATCCCCGTCCTGGCAGTCAGCCGTCGCGTCGCAGGTCTCCACGCCCGTGCAGTACAGGCCATCGTCGCAGTTGCCGTCGTTCGCGGCGTTAACGATGGCATCGCCATCCTCATCGCAGCTGTCATCGGTGCAGGCCACGCCGTCGTCAGGATCCGGGTCAGCCCCGTCCTGGCAGTCAGCCGTCGCGTCGCAGGTCTCCACGCCAGTGCAGTACAGACCGTCGTCGCAGTTGCCGTCGTTCGCAGCGTTAACGATTACGTCAGCCGCCTCGTCGCAGCTGTCATCGGTGCAGGCCACGCCGTCGTCTGCATCGGGGTCAGCCCCGTCCTGGCAGTCAGCCGTCGCGTCGCAGGTCTCCACGCCCGTGCAGTACAGGCCATCGTCGCAGTTGCCGTCGTTTGCCGTGTTGACAATGACATCGCCCGCCTCGTCGCAGCTGTCATCGGTGCAAGCTACGCCGTCGTCGGCGTTGGGATCAGCCCCGTCCTGGCAGTCAGCCGTCGCGTCGCAGGTCTCCACGCCCGTGCAGTACAGGCCGTCGTCGCAATTGCCGTCGTTCGCGGCGTTGACTATGACGTCAGCCGCCTCGTCGCAGCTGTCGTCGGTGCAAGCTACGCCGTCGTCGGCGTTGGGATCAGCGTTGTCCTGGCAGTCAGCCGTCGCGTCGCAGGTCTCCACTCCCGTGCAGTACAGGCCATCGTCGCAATTGCCGTCGTTCACCGCGTTGACGATGACGTCAGCCGCCTCGTCGCAGCTGTCGTCGGTGCAAGCTACGCCGTCGTCGGCGTTGGGATCAGCGTTGTCCTGGCAGTCCATCGTGGCGTGGCAGGTCTCCACTCCCGTGCAGTACAGGCCATCGTCGCAGTTGCCGTCGTTCACGGCGTTGACGATGACGTCAGCCGCCTCGTCGCAGCTGTCATCGGTGCAAGCCACGCCGTCGTCGGCGTTGGGATCAGCGTTGTCCTGGCAGTCCATCGTGGCGTGGCAGGTCTCCACGCCCGTGCAGTACAGGCCATCGTCGCAGTTGCCGTCGTTCACGGCGTTGACGATGACGTCAGCCGCCTCGTCGCAG
>LWDU01042301.1_pt1 | contig 36782 bp, 33 predicted proteins | sample 727161 | NCBI WGS metagenome assembly LWDU01 (sample SAMN04566230, study PRJNA314399) | hydrothermal vent metagenome | isolation source: deep sea hydrothermal plume seawater | place: Mexico: Gulf of California, Guaymas Basin | collected 2004-07-11 | reverse complement strand
GGATGGTGTTATTTTTATGCCATTGAAATTGAGTGGTGCCGAGACTTCTGGCATCACGTGGAGCCGTGATCCTGAAATTGTTTCTGGTTTGTCAAAAAAAACGACTTCACTGTTCAAGGCATAGTTCAAGCCAAGTGCTTTGTTGCCCCACATACCAGAGAAATTGAAATAAGGTAAACGCCTGTATGGCTTTTCTTCATCAATGATGGAATCATCAATCATTTGATAATGGTCCATCCCAATCTCCATAATCCAGTTCTCTGAGAAGTGTTCCAATTGAATTTCTCTCAGCAAATGTGTTCGACTGGTCGAGCTCATAGTCCCGGTTAGGTCTTCAAAATAACTGTTATCCGATGCATATTCTCCATTCAATTTCATCCGCCAATTTGATGGTAAATTGATCGTTTGACGATGGGATATGTAAGTTCGATCTTTTTTATATATGTCATCGTTGGGTAGGTAATCGATTTGGGTTATCCCACCTTGGATTGCGGTCAGAAATCTTAATTCTGCAGACAGTTGAACTCCTCTTTTCGCCATCAAAGTGGGTGTGGTTGTAAGATCAATATTCGGAGCCAGATTCCAATAGTATGGCAGGCTAATTTCCAACCCTCTCTTTGAGGATAGGCCCAGGTTTGGTACAAGCAGCCCGGTTTTCCTTTGGTCGGTTGTTGGAAAAGAAAGATAGGGCAAATAGATTATCGGAATATCTTTGAACCTCAATACAAGATTTCTCGCTTCTCCTTCTCCAGATTGATTGTTAATGACAATTTTCTTTGCACTCAATTCCCATGAATTATCTACCGAAGTACAGGTGCTGTAAGTGACCTCATCAAGCTCAATATTTTCACCATTTTCCACTCTTATTTGACTGGCAGTTCCTCTGGCTGGAATGGAAAGAATCTGATAGTCGGCACCATCAATGATGGTAGTTTTTTCTTTTGTCAGGAGCTTTGCACTCTCACCAAAGATAATTAAATCAGGATTTTCAAAAACAACACTCTTCGGAATTTGCAGCACACCTGCTGTTTCATCGTAAGAGGCTTCTTCTGCAGTGATAGTACTCAAGCCCGAAGTTATTTTGATTTTTTCTTGAATATCAACCCTGCCGCCTAATTCAGCTTGGATTGAGCCGGCTTCTATGGATAGATTGTTTTCATTGTCTTGGGAAGCGGTTGTAACTTTTCCTATGTTGCTCACCAAACAGGCCGTCAAATCCAAGTTTGATCCGATCGCGAAGGATTGCATTGGCAACACCAATGAAATTGAGACAATGCTGATTGCAATACAAAAACGCAAGATACCTTTCCTGATTGAAACTAAGCTAATTTTATAATGATCCCTGTTTATTTTCCTTACCTTTGTAATCTAATAGAAGCTATTTATGATGTAATATGAATTCAGTCTAACTCAAAACATTATTTTAATTGACAGGGTGGCTTTTTGAACCACGATCACCGATACAAAGACCTAGAAAATTGGTTATCAAATTCTATAGATAAGCCCATCAAGGCGATTATACCAGCCAGCGCAGATGCCAGTTTCAGGCGCTATTTCAGGGTTTTTGTCGATGATCAAAATACCTGCATCGCAGTCGATGCACCTCCTGAATATGAAGATTCTGTGAAATTTGTCAACATCGCTTCGATGCTGGCAGCGATGGGCATCAGAGTCCCGAAAATCATCACAACTAATCTGCAGGAAGGGTTTTTGTTGATCGGTGATTTAGGCAGCGAAACAATGCTGAATGCACTACACCAACAGGAAACCAAGGCCCAAGAGTTCTATGGAGAAGCAATCGACATCCTTTACAAGATGCAAACCAAAGGCTCCAAGCATGTTGATGGCCTGCCTCTGTACAGCAAAGAACTGCTGATGGATGAAATGCGTTTGTTTGTCGATTGGTTCTGTCTTTGCCATCTTCAAATTGGTCCTGAAATCATCGACGGTTATGGCTTTGAGAAAATTTTTGACAACCTGGCTGGGCACGCATTGGGTCAGAGCCAGGTGTTCGTCCATCGTGATTTTCACTCGAGAAACATCCTGTTGTCTGAGAAAGGTGACATGGGCGTTGTAGATTTCCAGGATGCTGTAGTGGGACCGATAACCTATGATCTCGTCTCTTTGCTTAAGGATTGTTACATCAGTTGGCCGAGCTCAATAATTGACCGCTGGGTTGATTTTTATTATGCCCGGCTAATGGATCTTGAATTGATTGACAGGGATGCTCAACAATTCAAATTGGACTTTGATTTAATGGGTGTGCAAAGGCATCTGAAAGCTGTTGGCATTTTTTCTAGGCTCAAATATCGGGATGGAAAAGACAGTTATGTTTTGGACATACCAAGAACTCTCGATTACGTGTACGTGACCGCAAAAAACCATCCATTCCTTGAGCCGCTCCACCAATTTATGCATCGGTATGTGTATTAAATGAAGGCAATGATTTTAGCTGCAGGCAGAGGGGAAAGGCTTATGCCTTATACTGGCCAGACTCCCAAACCTCTCTTGATGGTCGACGGCATCAGTTTGTTGGAGAGAAATATAAATGCCTTGTATGGCGCTGGCATTCGAGACATTGTCATCAATACTTCATGGCTGGGGTCGCATATACAAGACTTTGTGACTCAATTGGATCTGCCTGGGCTTCATATTGCATGCGTCCATGAGGGAGACACACCTTTGGGTACCGGAGGCGGTATTTTTAATGCTTTGGACCATTTGCAAGACGGGCCATTTTGGGTCATCAATGCAGACATCATCACAAGTTACAACTTCGCGCCAATTGCTTTGGCAGAAAATTCTTTGGCACACTTGGTCTTGGTTTCCAACCCAGATCATAATGAACACGGGGATTTTGGCTTAGACGGCGATCTGGTATTAAATGAATCCAGCCAGATGCATACTTTCAGCGGCATTAGTTGTCTCTCTCCAGATATTTTTCAAGGGGTGAATCAATCCATATTCTCACTCGCACAACTGCTGCGTAAATTTATCAGACTGGGCTTAGTAAAGGGCGAGTTATTTTTGGGTAAATGGCTTGATGTTGGTACCATTGACCGCTTAAATAAAGCTGATGGCTGAGTAAAGAAAATTAACCTAATGAAGCAGAAACCAAAAAAAACCAAGCAAAGGACAACTTTAATCCATTCCGGCAGGGATAAAAAATACAGACAGGGTGCGGTTAATATCCCCCCCTACAGGGCTTCAACCGTTATTTTTGAATCGTTGGCTGAATTTAGAGGGTGGGACAGAGAATTCAGGGGCTTTGTTTACGGTCGACTTGGTTCACCCAACAGTCTCGCTTTGGAAGAAGCTTATTCTGAATTGTCAGGAGCCTATCGTTCGGTTGCAACCAATTCAGGGATGTCAGCAATTAATATTGCTGCCAGCGCCTTCCTGAACCAAGGCGATCATGTTTTAGTCACCGAAGGCTCATACGAACCGGCTGGGTTATTTTTTACCAACCATTTGGCACCTTTCGGTGTGGAAGTTGAATTTTTTTCACCCATTATCGGTGAGGGGATAGCTGCAAGGCTAAAACCGAGTACGCGGGTTGTTTATCTTGAAGCGCCCAGTACCACCACGTTCGAAATACACGACATTGAATTACTTGTCAGGATTGTCAGGGAGAAAAGCTCCCAGATGGGCACAAACATTACCATTATTCTGGATAACACATGGGCAGGTCCATTGTTTTTCAGGCCTTTAGAGCACGGGATTGATGTCGAAGTTCAAGCTGCAACCAAATATATAGTCGGGCACTCGGATGCCATGTTGGGTATTGTTGCCTGCACTAAAGACAGTTACAAAGCTGTAAAAGCAAGTGCTCTGTTTCAGGGAATTTCAGCCGGCCCAGAAGAATGCTATCTTGGACTGAGGGGCATGAGAACCATGGCGGTCAGAATGGAACAGCAATTTCAGAATGCCATGGAAATTGCTGATTGGCTCGACAATCACTCAACCGTCAAAGCTGTTTTATACCCACCCGCGCCATTTTCCAGATACCACGATCTTTGGAAGAAAACATTCTCTGGCGGCGGTAGTTTAATGGGCATCATTCTTGACAAACAGTACCCCGAAGATGCACTTGCTCATTTATTTGATCATATGGAGTTATTTGCCATGGGTTATAGCTGGGGCGGATACGAATCACTGTTAATCCCTACAAAATTGCAAAAATTCCGTGTATCCGATGTGGAGTATTACGACAACACACTGCTAAGGTTGCATGCAGGATTGGAAGATGTGGCTGATCTGATTGAAGATCTTAAAAAGGGTTTGGCTAGGTTAAAAAGTGGTTAACACTAGTTGGCTAATTACTTTTGAGACATCTGACACATTCGCTGGTATGCCTTCTTTCTCTAAATCGGTTACTTGCTGATTTTTTTTCCCACAAACGTTTATTCTTTTCCAGGGCTCCATATTCATTGAAATATTAATTGATGCGCCGTGGTAGCTTCGCCCTTTCGCAATCTTTAACCCAAAACTCACAATTTTTTTATCTTTTATAAAGATTCCCGGCTCGCTTTTGTTTAGTGTTGCTTCCTCTGAATAATAACGTACTGCGTTCAGCATTATCGTCTCAAAATCATGAATGAATTCTCTGATTTTTGTTGATCTCCTTTTCAGGTCAAACAGGATATAAACCAAGAGTTGGCCGGGAGCATGGTAGGTTATTTGCCCACCACGGTCAGTTTGTATAACTGGAATATCTGTGGCTGTCGGCAGCTCACTTTTATCGGTTCTGACACCACAGGAAAATACGGGATCGTGTTCTGCGAACCAGATTTGGTCTGGTGTTTCACTGTTTCTTTTGGAAGTAAATTCTTGCATCATTGCAAGTGTGGTCAGGTAATCTTGTCTCCCTAATTCTTTGAAAAAAATGGGATTGTTGCTAGTGCTATGGGATCCTTTTTCCATTCGACTGCATTACTCAAAACGAAGCCAGACGCTGTCGTAAATTTGCCGCCAGATGCTGCCCTTGGCGATTGCCGACATCGGGTAGAGCGGCGCTTCCACCACCACCTCTTTGCCGTTTTTGAGTGTCATTTTACCGAGGGCTTGCGATGGATCAACGGGGGCAACAATCGGCGAGTAAATTTCAATTTCTGTTGCAAAATTCTTTGCTGCTCCTTTTGGTATTGTTTTCGTGACATCCGACCTGGTACCAAGTGTGATTTGGTCAGTTTTACCTTTCCAAACTTTTGCCGTCGCGTATTCTTTATTCGACTCCACCACCTTCTTGTTCTCAAAGAATCTAAAACCATAATTGAGCAGAGCTGCTGCTGAATCTGTTCTAGTCTCATCATTGTCTGCCCCAATAACCACCGCAATTAATCGCATCGAATCTCGTTGTGCAGAGGCCACCAAACAATACCCCGCCGAAGACGTGTAGCCAGTTTTCATGCCATCAACTGATTCATCTCTCGAGAGTAATTTATTTCTGTTGTATTGCTTGATTCCGTCGAAGGTGAAAGATTTTTGAGAATAATAACGGTAATACTCAGGGTATTTATTGATGATTTCTGATGCCAGTAGCCCAATGTCCAAGGCAGACGAGTATTGTTCTTCATGGTCGAGCCCGGTTGCATTGACATAATGAGTGTTTTCCATACCGATGGATTCTGCGTAAATGTTCATCATCTCAACAAAGGTGTCTTCTGAACCGGCTAAATGCTCCGCCAATGCAATACTTGCATCATTGCCAGAGACCACGATCATGCCTTGAAGCAACTCTCCAACAGTGAGTTTCATCGAAGGGTCAATAAACATGCTTGAGCCTCCTATTTTCCAAGCTTTGTTGCTGATCATAACTTTATCATCCAAGCTGATTTGTCCTTCATCTAGATACAGGAATGTGGAGTAAGCGGTCATTAATTTGTTGATGCTGGCTGGCTGTATGTGTTTGTTTTCCTCGAGCTTGGCAATCATTTTTCCAGTATTGCCCTCAATTAAAACGTAACTCTCTACTGGAATTTTTGGTGCTTTTGGCACAACGACTGCACCCTGGGCAGTAAAGACCAAGCAGCACAGTATAGGTATCGATTTTAGGAGGGATTTTTTTAAATTTTGTAGAAACATGAACCAGTTTTTTCCGGCATTTTTCCTTCTCAATTTATGACTTAATTTAGAGAAAAACAATACCACAAATTAAAAAGGATAGACAATCAGCTTTATCTCGTGACCAAATCCATATCTAAAGATAAGGATACTAACAAGTTAATAATTTGATCGTACCTATCTATTGTTTTTATCGGCCCTATGCGGACTCGATAGAGCACTTGTCTCTTAACCCTAGATTTTTTTATATAAACATTTTTAATGCCTTTTGCCGAAACCCTTTGTTGCATTTTAAAAGCATTGTTTTTCTCTTTGAATGCCCCTATTTGTAAATAAATTTTATTGGAATTAAGTTTGACAATTCTTGCTATCCTCTCTTTTGCCATGTTGTTTTTATTCCTGTAGTTCATGGTTCTTGCTGCTTCTGCTTGTGTAATGTTTACCAGTTCAACAAAAGCGGTGCCTTCTTCCAACATGTCAATTCTCCTGGCCGCAGCGTAAGACAGGTCAATAAGCCTATTGTTTACAAAAGGTCCACGGTCATTCACTTTTACAACAACTGCTCGACCGTTTGTTAGGTTTTTTACCCTGAGATAAGAGGGCAGAGGAAGGGTTTTATGTGCGGCAGTAAAGTCAAACATGTCATAAATTTCACCACATGCAGTTGCTTGACCGTTAAAATTCGGGCCATACCACGAAGCTATGCCTCTCTTTTTGTAACCTCGACTGGAAGTCAGAACCTTGTACTTTCTTCCTTTTTCACGATACTCGTAGCCTTTTTCACGTTGAATGGTGCAATTGTCTTGAACGATTGATACTGGACTGGGCTTGGACGACTTCGCCTGTGACAAAGGCGCTTTCTGCGAACAACCGTAGGCCATTATCACGGATATGAGTACCATTAGATGGGTGCAAATTTTTTCTTTTCTGAACATCTAATTGATTACAGATTGTATGCTTTGACCCAGTAGGATTACCGATAATGCATACATAACGTTCCTGTTGTAGGTGGTGATTACATAGAAGTTATGGAAGCCAATGTATGTCTTTGCAATGTCGTTTCCTTCAAGCTCAATGACTTGCCCGAGCGATTGCTCATCCAGACTGGTGGCGAAATTCACACCGGCTTTATGCAATTCGGCAACGGTAAATTTCGGCTTCAGTGATTTTGATGCGTATGATGCGATTGAGAGTGAGGGATCAGCCACGTTTGCCGTGACCATGATATCTTCCTGGTTGTGCCAACCGTTTGCTGCCAAATAATTTGCCACACTCATAACAATATCATCCCAATTGTCAAAAAGATTGATCAAGCCGTCGCCGTCGCCGTCTACGGCAAAAGTTCTATAACTTGAAGGGATAAACTGTGAAGCGCCCATAGCACCTGCGTAGGAACCTTTGACAGTTTCGATGGCTATGTTTTGTTCGCGTGCTAAATAGAATAAATTAATCAACTGCTGTCTGAAAAACACACTTCTGGGGGGATAGCCAACAGTCAAGGTATACAGGGAATCAATGACTTTGTAGCTGCCTAATATCCTTCCAAAATAGGTTTCAACACCCAATATGCCCAGCAACACTGCAACCGGCACTCCTGTCTCGTGGGAAGCTTTGTTGAGCAGTGTCTGATGTTGTGTTGCGAACACAACCCCTGCAGCTATCCTTGCCGGGGTGATAAAAATTGCTCGGTATTCAGGCCATGTTTTTGTTTTTTCTGCAGGCTTGCTGATGTTATCAATTAGATTTGGTAGGTAATTAACTTTAGCAAAGATTGATTTGATGAATTGTTCGTCAAAACCATGGTCAATAATCAGCTCATCCATCAGTTTCTCGGTGGCTTCTTGCCTGGTTTCATTCCCCCATGCTTCGGAGGAATTTGATATTAATACTAGGCCCAAGCAAGCGATTAGGCAGGTTTTAATTGTCTGTTTACACACACTCATTTTTCCACCAATCTCTTGTGCGTTTGGACAGACATCAACATTCCCAGTCCGATCATAAGGGTGACCATGGAGGTGCCGCCGGAACTGATTAATGGGAGAGGAATCCCCACAACCGGGAGTAGGCCTGTAGTCATGGCAATATTGACGAAAACGTAGACAAAAAAAGTCAAACTTATGCTGGAAGCCAGCAGTCTGGAAAAAAGATCTTGGGCATTGATTGCTATCATGATGCCTCTGCCAATAATAAATAGGTAAATGCCTATTAGCAGTGAAATGCCCAGAAAACCAAACTCTTCTGCCAGTATTGCAAATATAAAATCTGTTGTTCGTTCGGGTAAAAAATCCAATTGTCCTTGGGTGCTGTTCAACCAGCCCTTGCCAAAAAGGCCTCCCGACCCAATTGCGATTTTAGATTGAATTAAATGATACCCAGATCCAGTGGGATCGGATCCGGGGTTCAAGAACGCTAAAACCCTGTTTTTCTGAAACGGATGCATGTTGGACCACATCAATGGCAGGGAGGCAAGGAGAAGGCCCAACGCCACTGCTAGGTATCTTTTTTTGAGGCCCGACAGAAAAATTACAACCAGTCCAGAGAAGGCAATGAGGATTGAGGTTCCAAGATCTGGTTCCAACATGATCAATACAGATGGAACCAACACAATCGTGATGGATACCCCAACGGAAAAAACAGTGGGTGGAAGAGCGCCATTGGCAATGTACCGAGCAATCATCAAAGGCATTGCAATTTTCATTAGTTCAGATGGCTGGAAACTGATGCCTATATTTAACCATCTTGTTGCCCCATTTCTCGTCTCACCAATCACTAGGACTAAGATCAACAAGACTAGGCAAAGGAGAAAAAGCCAGGGCCCAACCCTCCCATAACTCAAGGGGCTGAACTGTGCAACTACCGCCATTGCAGAGATTGAAATTAGTATTTTGATCGCTTGATTTACGACCGCATCAATGTTGCTATTGGAGGCACTATAAATTGCAGTGAGACTGATCATAAAAATCGCCAGAAAGGCCAATAACAATGGAAAATCAATGTGGAGCCTTTGTTGTAACCCTTCGCTAGGCTTGAGCGAGAAAATGTCCTTGTTGGTATTATATGCCATCATATTTTTTTACTCTTTCAAAAAGACGTCCAGTATTTTTTTTGCCACCGGTGACGCGGCCGTGCGACCACTGACTCCATTTTCAACAATAATGGCAAGAGCGATTTTAGGGTTATCCGGTGGGGCAAATCCAATAAAAAGCCCATGGTCTTTCAAGTGTTCAGGAATAGTTTCTCCCTGTGCTTTTTCTGTACTGTAAAGCTGCGAGCTCCCTGTTTTACCAGCCAAAGGATAATCGGTGTCAAACATACCGTAAGCCGTACCCCCCTTTTGATTGACCACTGCTTTCATAGCCATGTGGATAATTTCCCAATGATTCTGATCAATGTCATTCAAGCGGTTCACCATCACTGGCTTAATGTATTCAGTGTTGTTCAAACTAGAATTCTTGATTCCTTTGACTAAATGCGGCTTATAAGACTTGCCTTTGTTTGCAATCATAGAAGTTGCAAACGCAAGTTGGAGAGGGGTTGTTAACATATAGCCCTGCCCGATACCTGCAATGACTGTTTCGCCTTTATACCAGCTCTGGTTTTCCTTTGATTTAAAGTTATTTTTTTTCCAGGCTGGATTCGGCACTATCCCTGCTTTCTCATGACCAATATCAATCTCAGTGAGGGTTCCTAGGTTAAATTTTGATAAAAAGGCACTCATGTTGTCTATGCCCATTTTGATTGCTGTTTTATAAAAATAAACGTCACACGATGCTTGGATTGCTTCTTTTAAATTAACCGGGCCATGCGTTCTCCAGTCTTTGAATGGCCTTGAGTAATTTGGAAGGAAAAAAGCACCGTCGCAGGGTTCATATTTGGTTGGATCAATAAAACCCAAATGCAATCCAGCAAGGCCTAGCATCGGCTTAATGACTGAACCGGGAGGGTATTGCCCAGCAATTGCTCTGTTAAACAATGGTTTGCCTTCATTTTTTTCAAAGGCTTTGTATTCCAATTTGGTCATCCCGCGACTGAATAGGTTGGGATCGTAGGACGGGGTGCTCACGAGGATGAGTATTTCCCCATTTGAAGGATCAATAGCAACTACGGCACCCTTTTTATCTTTCATCGCTTCGTAAGCAATTTCCTGCAATTCGATATCTATGGTTAGTATTAAATCACTGCCCGGAGCAAATGGTTTTCTGCCCAAGCTCTCCATGACCCTGCCTCTGACGTTTACGAGAACTTCCTCATTGCCAGGTTTGCCATGAAGCAGACGTTCGTAATCTCTTTCAACGGATGTTTTGCCAATTTGTTCTTGTCCTGTATAGAGAGAGGGATCAAAAACGCTGTAGTCCATGGATGAAATTGTGCCGACGTAGCCCAAGGCATGGGCAGTAACCTCTTTTTTTGGGTAGTGCCTAGATAGTCTTGCTTTAATATCCACACCCTTAAATCCAGTCCGATTGTTTGCAAACACCGCCATTTGCCTTTGAGTTAACCTGTTGTTGAGTACGATTGACTTGAATTGGTAATTCTTGCTGATGTTATCCTTTATAGTTTCTAATTTTCTTTCATTAATCAGTTCGAGCTCAATTAAACTCTTTAGTGTCTGTTCAATATCTATGATTTGTTCAGGAATCATTTCCAATTGGAATACTGGCTGGTTTTCAGCCAATATCTGATTGTTTCGATCGTAAATGAGTCCTCGAGTCGCAGGCAATGAATGAGTTCTAATGGTGTTGTTCATTGAGCGAAGTTTGTATTTATCTGAGTCATAAATTTGCAACTGTACCAGTCGAAGAAGCATAAGAAGCACCAACAAGAAGACCACGGCAACCGAAAAAAGAATTCGACTCAAAAATATTTTTTTTTCGGTCTCTTGCGTGGCATCTGATTTAAATTTCATAGACTTTACAGTTAGAGGATTTTTGATTTTAAGTTAAGTAAGAAGGCCATAAAAATAGGCCAGATTAAAGTACCAAGGATAATTCCTAGCCAGCGAATGTAATTGAAGGTCATTTGTCCTTGTATGCCGTCAACCCACAAAACAAGCAGTTCATTTAAGAACAGCAATAGCAGAACAGATAACATCATTTGCCACATGGGAAAAACTCTTATTTGAAGGTGAAATCGATATGATAAATAGGCGATCAGTGAGAGTGCCATAGCATTCCCACCAAAGATATTTCCTTGCAGGACATCTGCTAACAATCCTATGATCCAAGCACTAATAACGCCAAAGCCTGCTGGAGTCATTATGGAAAAGAAGATAACTGCAAGCGACAGCCACGGGAGTCTGAAAAATGAGAGAAATTCTGGAAGTGGAACCACCAACAAGGAACACGATATTATTAAAATGGCCCATGTGTACAACGTATTTTTTAGCTCTCTATTCAAACTCAATGGCTCCATCAACAGCCCGTTGTATAACCCAGACTTCATTAATGTTTGTTAGGTTGGCAAAGGGCTTGGCTCGCACTTCCAGGAATGATTCTCCTTCTTGAGCAGAAATTTTGTCGACGATCGCTACGGGGTATCCCACCGGGTATTGCCCTCCTAAGCCAGAGGTTAGGAGTATGTCACCTTTTTGAATATCCGTGTTTACGGCCAGGTAGCTCAATTTTATTTCTTCATAACTGCCCATTCCCAGGGCAATGGAACGCAAGCCGGTTCGTGCAACCTCTATCGGTATCGCATGCTCAGGGTCGGTGATCAGAAGAACCTCTGACCCGAATATTTGATCGCGAATAACATGCCCAATAATGCCTTTGGAATCTGCTATCGTTTGGTTTGTATGCACATCTTCTTTGCTGCCTTTGTTAATAATAATCCGATGCTTGAATGGATCTGGGTTTTCGGTAACGATTTCAGCGAGTACAAATATATCTTCCGTTTTTGGTTTGGAGTCTAATAGTTCACGCAGTCTCTTGTTTTCTCTCTCTAAGCTATAAATTTTTTGAATTTGTGAACCAAGCGTTATGTTTTCTGTTTTCAGTTTTTGATTATCAAGGATAATTTTCTCTCGTTGACCCATGGATTCTGTGAGCTTAAGAAAAATATTTTTCGGAGCATTCATGACAACATGAATGGGATATGTTGTTACTGAAATGTAGCTTCGCACTTTATTGAGGTATTGACCTTTGTAGTCCAGATACATCAGACCAAATGCAAGGATCAGAAAAAAAAGAAGTTTCGAGGTGGAATATTGTCCCCTAGATCGAGTCGTTGTTGCCTCACCTGATAACGGCATCAATACAGTTAACCGTTTTAGAGGGTTTTAACAATAATTAATCCAAATCAAAAAGGTTGAGTCCATGTTTATCAAGAAGTTCAATGATCTTACCACCACCTTTGGCAACGCATGTTAATGGCATGTCCGCAAGTATAACAGGGAGGCCTGTTTCTTCCATTAGCAATTTGTCAATACCTTTGAGCAGTGCACCGCCACCAGTCAGGACAATTCCTCTCTCAGCAATGTCTGATCCTAATTCTGGCGGGGTTTGCTCCAACGCTGCTTTAAGTGTGTTAGCAATCTGTTGCAGAGGTTCTTGCAAGGCATCGAGAATCTCGTTGCTGTTCAGGGTAAACGTTCTGGGTATTCCTTCTGATAAGTTTCTGCCTTTCACAGAGATTTCTTCCACTGATTCACCTGGATAGGCATGGCCGATTTCGTGTTTGATTCTTTCTGCGGTTGGTTCACCGATCAGTATTCCATAATTCCGTCTCACGTAATTAATAATTGATTCATCAAAAGTGTCGCCGCCAACTTTGATAGAAACACCATAGACAATACCGTTCAAAGATATGACAGCAACTTCTGAAGTTCCACCACCGATATCGACAACCATAGATCCTCTTGCCTCGTGAACGGGCAGGCCGGCTCCAATTGCTGCTGCCATTGGCTCTTCAATCAAAAACACTTTTCTTGCGCCTGCTCCCTCTGCTGATTCTCTTATAGCGCGCCTTTCAACCTGGGTAGATCCATAGGGCACAGCGACTAAAACTCTTGGGCTAGGTCTAAAATACCGACTCCCATGAGCTTTTTTTATAAAGGATTGAAGCATTGCTTCTGTAACTATGAAGTCCGCAATGACACCGTCTTTGAGAGGGCGAATGGCTTCGATCGTTCCAGGTGTTCTTCCCAGCATTGCTTTGGCATCTTTACCAACTGCAACCACAATTTTGCCAGGCTTTCCATTTTCAGTTCGTAAAGCCACAACGGACGGTTCATTCAGAACAATACCTCTGCCGCTTGCATACACAAGCGTATTTGCTGTGCCAAGATCAATTGATAGATCGTTGGAAAAGTAGCCCGTAATTGTTTTCAGCATAGAATTTAAAACGCACGAAAAAATATTCCAGAAATTCTACTCTAACAACGTGTAGGATTTTCGGCAACTGGAAGTTATTATTAGAGTGGTATTATCATTTCTTGAGCGGACTATGAGCGTAAAAAAATCAGAGATTGCATACATTTCTTCATTATCAAAATTAAAAATGGAAGATGCGGAAATGGAAAACTACACTCGCCAAATTTCAGAGATCTTGGAGATGATTCAGCAATTGGAAAAGGTTGACACACATGATATAGAACCCATGGCCCACCCATTAAATATGAAACAGAGACTCAGGCTGGATTTAGTTACTGAAGAGAACCGTAGAGAGTTGTACCAAAAAAATGCTGTTGTGTTAGAAGAAGGATTCTACAAAGTTCCCAAAGTTATAGAGTGAACATATAACAAAGGAGGATAGATTATTGGAGCGTTATACATTAAAAAACTTAGTAGCAATGCTTCGTTCACGGGATATTTCAAGCCATGAGATTCTCGAAATGTACATACAACGGATATCCGAACATGATTCGTCGTTCAACTCTTACATCACATTAAACCAGGATGCCGCTCTTGAGCAATCTATTCAGGCAGACCGGTTAATAGAATCAGGTGATCCGCTGCCTCTTACTGGAATACCTTACGCTGGCAAAGATATTTTTTGCACCCAAGGGATCAAAACAACTTGTGGGTCCAAAATGCTTGAAAATTTTATTCCGCCATATGATGCAACCGTTATCTCCAATCTAAATAACCAAGGTGCCATCCTTATAGGCAAAACTAACATGGATGAATTTGCTATGGGATCTTCCAATGAGACAAGTTATTTTGGACCGGTCCATAACCCTTGGGATTTGGCAAGATCTCCAGGGGGCTCTTCTGGTGGTTCAGCCGTTGCAGTAGCCGCCGGCTTGGCACCTATTGCATTGGGAACCGATACAGGGGGTTCGATAAGACAGCCTGCTGCATTCACCGGTATCACCGGACTGAAACCCTCGTATGGACGCTGTTCAAGATATGGGATGGTCGCTTTTGCATCCAGCTTAGATCAGGCTGGCATTTTGGCATTAACTGCAGAAGATACTGCAATTTTATTGGAATCTTTGGCCGGATTTGACCCCATGGATTCAACCAGTGTGGAGGCAGATGTACCAAAATACTCTGGGTTACTGAATGTTTCTATAGAGGGTAAAACCGTGGGCATTCCCAAGGAATTTTTTGACGAAGGTCTTGATGCTGAGTCCGAACAAGTGTTTTTGGATGCGATCAAGGTTTACGAAAGTTTGGGGGTGCAATTTAAAGATATTTCTTTGCCCCATCTTGGCCTGTCGGTCCCAACATATTATGTGGTTGCGCCAGCTGAATGCTCTTCCAATTTAGCTCGATATGATGGCATTCGATTTGGTTACAGACACGATGAAATAGACGATTTGGATGATTTTTATCTAACCAATCGACAAATTGGTTTTGGCGCAGAGGTTAAGAGAAGAATTATTACAGGAACCTACGTTCTGTCTGCGGGTTATTACGATGCTTATTATTTGAAAGCACAAAAGGTTAGACAGCTCATTAGTCAAGATTTCAAAAAAGCTTTTCAGGATATTGATGCAATTATGGGGCCCACAACACAGACACCGGCTTTTAAAATTGGTGAAAAAATAGACGATCCAGTAACCATGTACATGAATGATATATATACAATAGCAGCTAATTTAGCAGGATTGCCTGCAATTTCGCATCCATGTGGTTTTGTTCAAAGCCTTCCTTTTGGTCTCCAAATTATTGCGCCTCATTTTGCTGAAACAGAATTGTTAAATTTGACACATTTGTTTCAACAAGAGACAGATTGGCACCAAAAGAAACCACCTGATCTCAATGAAGCATAGGAGTTTAGAGAGGTAAACAGCCATGGAATGGGAAGTAGTTATTGGGTTAGAAATACATGCTCAATTAGCCTGTAAAAGCAAAATATTTTCAGGATCTTCGACAAATTTTGGCATTGAACAAAATACCCAAGCTTCCCTAATTGACCTTGGATATCCAGGTGTTTTACCGGTCTTGAACCAAGAAGCTGTGGTGATGGCAATCAAGTTTGGTTTGGCTGTAAATGCCCAGATCGCTGAACGGTCAATCTTTGCTAGAAAAAATTATTTTTACCCCGATTTACCCAAAGGCTACCAAATCAGCCAATATGAACTGCCCATCGTTTTCAATGGATCTCTTGAAATTCAAACTCAAAACGGATTGCAAAAAAGAATTGGAATTACCAGAGCACATTTGGAAGAGGATGCAGGCAAATCAATTCACGACAAATTTGAACAAGAAACAGCCATCGATTTAAACAGAGCTGGCACACCCCTCTTAGAAATTGTTTCGGAGCCGGAGATGAACTCGCCTAAAGAGGCAACGGCTTATATGCATAAAATTCACCAAATTGTGAAGTACTTAGAAATTTGCGATGGCAACATGCAAGAGGGTTCATTTCGATGTGACGCAAACGTATCGCTTAGACCAAAGGCTACAAGTAAGCTGGGAACTCGTACAGAGATCAAAAACCTCAACTCGTTCAAATTTGTTGAGAAAGCCATTGCTTATGAAATAGCAAGACAGGAAGAATTGCTTAATGAGGGCAAAGAGATCACTCAAGAAACACGGTTGTATGATTCTGATATGGATGAAACAAGAACCATGAGAACCAAGGAAGAAGAAAACGATTACAGGTATTTTCCTGATCCAGACTTATTGCCACTCGAAATAGATAAATCGATGATCGAGCAAATTCGTTCCCAATTGCCCGAACTTTTTGAAGCAAAAGTCCAACGGTATGTTCGTGATTATGGCATTAAGGAAAGCGATGCCGTCAAGATTGCCGACACCATAGAGCTGGCACGTTATTTTGAAAAAGTGACCGCTGTATTTAATAGCGACAACAAGCTGGTCGCCAATTGGATCTTAACGGAGTTATTGTTCGTTTTGAATAGAGATGGGTTGAGCATTGATCAACTCGGTGTTTCTCCGAAGTCTTTTGCGCAGTTGTTGCAAAGAATTACCGATGGAACAATTTCAGGCAAGATAGCAAAAGACGTGTTTGACTCCATGGTTCATGAGAAGAAAGAGGTGGATGTTATTATCCAATCAAGAGGGCTTGAGCAAATCAGTGATGTCGGTGAAATAGAGTCCATTATTGTTGAAGTACTGGAAACTTTTCCAGACCAATTGCAGGAATATTTAAACGGCAAGGAAAAAATTCTTGGTTTTTTTGTTGGTCAAGTTATGCAACGCACCCAAGGTCGGGCGAATCCATCCATTGTCAATGAGATTTTAAAGGAAAAAATCAAAAATAACTAAACTCAATCTTTTAATATATCAACGATTATCGAATCATATACCTGCATGATCAAAGATAATAGAAGAAGATAAGAACATAACTAGCCTACAAGCTGCACACTTGGCAAGTTTTAGATTTTCGTATTTTGAGGACTTGATTGGTGTTGTTTTTAGCGTCCAGAATCCATAATCTATTATCCAGCATTGATTCCTTCCCAACTAAAATCTTGATTGCTTCAGTTGCCATTACCGTACCTACAGTTCCGGCTACAGGAGCTAGAATGCCACTGCCTTCACAATCTTCGATGTTTTCATCTTCTTGTTGATACAAGCAGTTGTAGCAACTTTTAATTGCAATGTCATTTCTAAAAACTGCTATATGGCCTTCGTATCTAATCGCGGCACCAGAAATTAGTGGTTTCTTATTCTTGATACAAACTTTGTTGATTAAAAGCCGAGACTGAAGGTTATCTGTACAGTCCAACACGGCATCAACAACCAAGGTCATTTCTCCTAGCTTCTCCTCTTTTAGTTTCTCAGTTAATGACCGGACGTTAATATTTGGGTTAAATTTTAGAAGTTTTTTCTTGGCTATTTCAGCTTTATTCTTGCCAAGGTCACCGGAACTGAAAAGAATTTGCCTTGGCAAATTAGTTATATCTACCGAATCATAGTCATTGAGTATTATGTTGCCAATACCACTGTTTGCGAGGTAAAGGCTTGCCACGGTGCCTAGACCACCAATACCGATTATGAAAACAGATGCCGTGGCAAGTTTTTTTTGAGATTGTTGTGTAAAGTCATCCAATCCCAAATGACGACTGTAACGTAGATTTTGTATTTCATGGCTCTCAGTCATGTGACACTAATCATATCTTTGTCCTGCTGTAATTCTCCCTATTCCTGAATAATCCAGAGTGGTTTGTATTGCTCTCAACTGAAAGGATTGCATCAATTGTTGACAAAGACCAGATTGGTTATACCCATGCTCGATTATTAACCAGCCATCTCTTTTTAAAAATCTGATACTTTCTTGGGTGATTTCTTTAATGCATGATCTGCCATGGTCACCAGCAAATAATGCAACTCTAGGTTCATGGGACAAAGCTACAGAGTCATAATCGTTGGTTTGTTTTGCATCAACATAAGGCGGGTTAGAAATTATCAAATCGAATTTCAAGTCAGAGAGACCATTCAACCAATCGGAGCATATAAATTGGATGTTGCTAATTTGAAATTTTTTGGCGTTGTATTTTCCTATCTTTAACGCTTTTGGGGATACATCTGTGGCAAAAATGCTTGCCTTAGGTCTTTCCTTTGCAAGTGCTATTGCCACCGCACCACAGCCAGTACCCAGTTCAAGTACTTGGTAATTTTTTTCCAAATTATCCAATCTAACTAATGATTGCTGGACTAAATGTTCTGTTTCTGGTCTGGGTATTAAAGTGTCTTGATTTACCTTAAGTGGCAATGACCAAAACTCTTTACATCCAGTTAAATAGGCAACGGGCGTACCCTGTATTCGTTTTTTTAATAGTGCATCGTACGCTTGAATTTGTTTTCTTTCTGGGAAAATATCCTTGCAATAAAATTGGTCTCTGCCTATTTTTAGTATCTTTGCCAATAGCAATTCTGAATCTAAGCGTGGAGTTTGGCTGATTTTATCGAGAGCTTTTGCACCTCCTAGAATCAACGAATAACTGGAAATATTGTTCATGGCTATTGCAAGTCAATTTGCTTGGCTTGCCATTTGTTTAGCTGCATTCTCTTGAATTAAGGTCTCAATTAATTCGGTTATTTCACCTTCCATGATCTCTGAGAGATTGTAAAGAGTAAGGCCAATCCTGTGATCCGTTACCCTGCCTTGGGGAAAATTATAGGTTCTAATTCTTTCTGAACGGTCACCACTTCCAATCATAATTTTCCTTTCTTCTGCACGTTGTTTGGTTAGTTTTTCTTGTTCTTGATCATATATTTTGGCTTTCAGAAGAGTTTCGGCTGTGGCTTTATTTTTATGCTGTGATCTACTGTCTTGGCACTCAACCACAATTCCAGTTGGCTTGTGAGTCAAACGAACGGCAGAATCTGTTTTGTTAACATGTTGTCCCCCAGCTCCAGATGCCCTAAAAGTATCCAGCCTAATATCGCTGGAATTCAATTCAACTTCTCCAAGGTCCTCTACCTCAGCGATTACGGCTACGGTACAGGCTGAGGTATGAATTCTTCCTTGAGACTCTGTTTTAGGCACACGCTGGACCCTATGTGTTCCTGATTCATACTTGAGTTGAGAAAAAGCACCGTCACCGATTATTTTGGCAATAATTTCTTTAAAACCACCTTGACCACTCTCATTCTGGTTTAGAATTTCAAGTTCCCAATTTTTTTGCTCACAAAATCTTGAATACATTCGGAATATATCACCGGCAAAAATAGCAGCTTCCTGGCCTCCTGTGCCTGCCCTAATTTCTAAAAAAATATTGCTTTGATCTCTTGGGTCTTTTGGTAATAGTAGGGGTACAATTTGTTCTCCTATATCCAAAAGCTGTTGATCTATTGTTTGCAGTTCTTTTTGGACCAATTGTTTTAATTCTTCGTCTTTTTCATCAGTTATTTCAGCGGTTTTGTTTCTTTCTTCAACGAGCTGTTGTTGTTTTTCAAAAAGCTTCACAACGGGCTCTAAACGTGAAAGCTCTTTGGAAAGTTCAATCATTAATGTATTGTTTTTTTGAGTTTCTTCATCTAACAATTGATTTCCAATAGAATGGTATTGTTCTACTATTTGTTTCAATTTTTTAATGACCGACTCTTTCATAATGTTTCTAAAAATAAAAAAAAACCAAACTGAATGGGATTTGATTATCAACAACCGATTGTCGTTGTTTATCTTAATTGTATTTTCTCACCTATTTATTGCAAGTTGCGTTAAAGATCAATGGGTAGGGAAGACAATAGTTTGGGCAGATCGATTGCAAACTGTTGAAAAACTCTCAGACTTTAGAATACAGGGTTCTTTGTCACTGGTGCTCGAGAGTGGCTCGTTTATTGGTAACTTTGATTGCAAAAACAGTAGTGCATCTTCGGAATTTATCGTGCGAGATTACTTTGGCAATTTGATATTTCATGACGATCCTAAGAATACTAAACTGCGAGATATGTATGCAGTTTTTAATGCATCAGAAACTGATCTCGGCTTTATAGAGGATAGTAAAATTAATTTCTTGAACTGGTTGTTAGCCATGCCATCGGGTGTAAACCAAGAACAGCTTACTTTTGATGACAAGGGTTGGTTGGTTGAAATCAAATACCCAGATTTGACAATTCGCTACGATTCTTTTCAAGAACTCAATGGCATCGTCCTACCGAGAAAGATTCTTATTTTAGGGCAGTCGTTTCGTTTAACTTTAGTTACCAATCGGTTGGAGATTGTTTTGTAATTCTAGAGTTGTCTGCTTGACAGCCCATAGAACCGACCTCAGAATAGCTGAATTAAATCTTATAAGAGGGTCTTTGGGGTGTAGCCAAGGGGTAAGGCAACGGGTTTTGATCCCGTGATTCGCAGGTTCGAATCCTGCCACCCCAGCCAAACCAAAGTATTATTGGTAACTTAACAATAATTTATGGGTCTTTATGAATCGGGATAATATTGTTTTATTTGCTGGCAATGCCTCCCAAACAGTTGCTGGACGTGTCGCTCAGCAATTGATGCAGCCTCTTGGTTTTATCCAGGTTGAAAAATTTAGTGACGGTGAGACGAGGGTTGAAATTTTAGAAAATATAAGAGGCATGGATGTTTTCTTGATTCAGTCAACCTGCCCCCCTGGCAATGACCATCTGATGGAATTGCTTTTAATGGCAGATGCCTGCCGCAGAGCATCGGCTAAAACTATTTCTGCGGTGGTTCCTTACTTTGGTTATTCTCGGCAAGATAGAAGACCAAGAAATACCCGAGGACCCATTTCAGCGAAATTGGTGGCAGACCTGATGGAGACCTCTGGAATTTCAAGGCTAATAACAATAGATCTGCACGCAGATCAGATTGAAGGATTTTTTTCAATACCAGTCGATAATGTTTATTCTTCCCCAGTGCTCTTGGGCGATATATGGAAGCAGAAATATGACAGCCTTGTCTTAGTTTCGCCTGATGTTGGAGGCGTTTTAAGGGCACGTGCGATTGCTAGGCGTTTGGATAATGCGGGTTTGGCAATTATCGATAAACGACGTGAAAAAGCTAATAAATCGGAAGTGGTAAATATTATCGGTGATGTTCAGGATAAAACAGCTGTAATTTTTGACGATATGGTTGATACAGCAGGTACCTTGTGTAATGCAGCTGCTGCCCTAAAAGAAAAAGGGGCTAATAAAATCGTCGCCTACGCTGCTCACCCCGTTTTATCAGGACCTGCCACTGAGAGGATTCGGGAGTCAGAGTTGGATGAATTGGTGGTGACCGACACAATACCTTTGTCCCAAGATGCGTTAGATACAGGAAGAATTAGGCAACTTTCAATTGCCGAATTGGTCGCAGAAACTATCCGAAGAATCATAGCCGACGAGTCAGTCAGTTCACTTTATGCCGATTAGCAACTAATTTAATTCAATAAAATAAATATATAATCTAGTTTCAAAAACCAACATCGGTTATTATTCACCCCCGTTTTATTTGAATTTTGAATACTAACCAAACAGGACAACTGGACCGGCTTAGATATGACTAAAGACTTTGATTTAATTGCTGAACTGAGGGATGGAGCAGGCACTTCAAATTCTAGGCGTTTACGACGATCTGGGATGGTTCCGGCCGTTATTTATGGTGCAGGTCGGGAGAATTTAAGTTTGATTATAGACCACAATCACTTGCTACAAAAACTGGCTTCGGAAAACTTCCTGACGAGTATTTTAAGCATCAAAATTCAGGACAAGGAAGAATCAGTTTTGATTAAAGATATTCAAATTCATCCATCCAAAAGACAAGTTATGCATTTGGACATGCAACGAGTAGTGGCGGATCAGATTCTACGCGTCAATGTTCCAATCCACTTCCTCAATGGAGATTCAGCACCAGGGGTCAAGCTTGCAGGCGGAACGGTAAGCGCTCTGATGAATGAGGTTGAAGTTAGCTGTCTACCAAAAGACCTTCCTGAAAGACTTGAAGTTGATGTTGCAGCAATGGAGTTGGATGAACTGCTCTACTTATCAGATATACCTCTTGCAGAAGGAGTTGAAATACCTCTACTTACTCAAGAAGAACCCAACAACGAACCTATCGTGGCTATTAGATTATTGAGAATTCAGGAAGAAGAGCCAGAAGAAGTGGTTGTAGAAGGTGAAGAAGGCGAAGAAGTTGAAGGAGCAGAGGCCACTGACGAAACCACTGAATCGGAGGGCGATAATACCGAGACTGATTCTGAGGACAACAAACACGACAATTCCTAGAAATAAGGGTTGCTAATGACATCGGCTCAACTTTCTTCTCCCACAATTTTTATCGGCCTGGGCAATCCTGGAGAGAAATACAACAGGTCTAGACACAATGCGGGCTATCATTTTCTGGATTTGCTTGCGGAAAAGTATAAGGCTTCTGCTTTTAAACCAGAATCAAAACTCTTTGGAGATCTCTCCACAGCATCATTTGAGGGCAAAAAATTATTGCTCTTTAAATCATCGAAGTATATGAATGAAAGCGGGGAGTCAATCAGACGGTTTATAGACTATTACAAGTTAAGTCTCACACAGATCTGTATCATCCACGACGATCTTGATCTTGATTGCGGGATTGCAAAAATTAAATTCGACGGTGGGCATGGGGGTCATAATGGGTTGAGAAATATTATCCATCTTTGTGGCTCTTCATTTTTAAGAATCAGAATAGGAATCGGCCACCCACAAAAAAAAGATGTGATTGATTATGTTTTATCCAAACCCACTGTAGAAGAATTGATTGGTATCAAATTGGCTTTGGATGCTTCTGTCGAAGCCGTGGAAGATATGATGAATCTGGGTGTTGCTAAAGCCATGGATATTTTGCACAGCAACCCGGTATAGGTTGTTTATTTGCTGGCTAATGCAGTTCCTTTACCCAGAGCTTTAATTTTATCTAGGACTATTTTTTCTGGCAAAGGAGCCATGCCACAATTACTGCAAGGAATTAAACGTTCGTAATCGACATATTTTAATGATAAAAGTATATTTTTTTTTACTTCTTCTGGCGTTTCTAGTTTATTAGCAACGACCGTGATGACTCCAACCATCAGTTCCTTGTCTGGCAACAATCGCATTAATTCAGGGGGAACTTTCGATCCTGCAAATTCAAGTGAAACCTGGTTCAGGCTGCTTTTATTGAGCGCAGGGAAAATGTTTTGGTATTGATTCCAATTCTCACCAAGTGATTTTTTCCAATTTATGTTTTCTCGGATGCCATAACCATAGCAAATGTGAACTGCAGTTGTGCACGCAAGACCTTCAACTGCTTTTTCCAAAGCATCGATGCCCCATTCAAGCGTCTCTTTAGTAAAGGAATTAAACGCAGGTTCATCGAATTGAATAACATCAACGCCAATTTTTTCTAATTCTTTAGCTTCTTCATTGAGGATTGATGCAAATGCGTATGCCATTTGCGAACGAGTTCTATAACAGTCATTCGCGATTGTATCGCAAATTGTCATAGGGCCAGGTAGGGTAAATTTTATTTTTTTCTTTGTGTTATTTCTTAAAAATTCTGCTTCCCTGGCATGAATCGAATCCGGCCTTTGAACCGATTCAACCACCGTTGGTACTTCAACTGTGTACCGGTTGTTTCTGATACCCATTGGGGTTTTTTTATCCCAATTGATGCCGAGAATGTTTTGCAGAAAACCGTGAACAAAATGAATGCGAAATTGCTCCCCGTCAGAAATAATATCAAGACCTGCTTGCTCTTGCCTTTTTATCCAAGTCTTGGCTGCTTTTTTTTGTCCTTCCCATAATGCATCTTCATGGAGATTCCACTTAGGCCAAAGTTTTTCAGGCTCTGCCAGCCATTGTGGTTTTGGCAGACTGCCTGCTGTTGTCGCTAAAAGTTTTTGAGTCATAATTTTCCAAAATAATTGTTAAACTCGCTTTTCAGTGTGCCCCAATTGCACGGGATCACTCCAGTAACCATTATAAAATATCTCATTGTGTATCATAAGCTATGGTATGAAAATTAGATGCGGAATTGTAGGTTTACCCAATGTGGGTAAATCGACTTTGTTTAATGCTCTGACATCGGCTGGGGTCGATGCATCAAATTACCCGTTCTGCACCATTGATCCAAACATTCATAGCGTCGCTGTTCCAGATGCAAGGTTGGCTACCTTAACTGGAATTATGCAGACACAAACTTTTATCCCTTCTTTGATTGAGTTTGTTGATATTGCAGGATTGGTTGAAGGCGCCTCTCAAGGTGAAGGTTTAGGGAACAAGTTTTTGGGGCATATTAGGGAAACGGATGCTATTGTTCATGTTGTTCGATGTTTCGACAACAATGAGATTGCACATGTTGCCAACACGATTGATCCCAGTAGTGATATCAAAACAATCAATACGGAATTACTTCTAGCTGATACACAGACTGTTGAAAGAAATTTAAATCGAGCTGAAAAGGGATCGAAAGCTGCGCATAAGGGCGCTTCAAAGCAAAGGGATTTTTTCAAAACCCTTCTTCAACATTTAGATCAATCAAGACCTGCAAGAGAGTTTCGGCCTACCACTGAGGAAGCCAAATTATGGTTTAGAGACTTGCGCTTATTAACTGCTAAGCCAACTCTTTATGTGGCCAATATTGACGAGTCGAGTATTCTCAGTGGTAACTCCTATTCCGATGACGTTGCAGATTACCTTGGTCGCAATCAAGATTTTGATTTGATCCTGATTTGTGGCGCTCTTGAATCAGAACTTTCTCTGATTGAAGGAGACGAAAAAAGCGCATTTTTACAGGATCTAAACCTAAAAGAACCGGCATTAAACAGATTGATTAATTCCTGTTACAAGCTTCTCGGATTGCAAACATTTTTTACCACAGACTCGAAAAAGATCAGGGCTTGGTCTGTAAAAGTGGGAACCAAGGCACCCAATGCGGCGGGGGTGATTCACAGTGATTTTGAACGTGGTTTTATATGTGCTGAGGTTATAAGTTACACAGACTACACTCAATTCATGGGCGAGCAGGGTTGCAAAATTGCCGGTAAACTTCGATTGGAAGGAAAAGATTACATCTTGTCCGAGGGTGATGTGATCCATTTTCGTTTTAATGTTTAGTTAGTTTACCTCGGCTAATGTTTTACTCAGGCTTGACAGGAGAGAAATTGGGATTGAAAATCCCCTTTCAATGTACACGGTGATGTAGCTCAGTTGGTTAGAGCATCGCACTCATAACGCGAAGGTCGGTGGTTCAAGTCCACCCATCACCACCAGAAAATTTACAACAAACCAAAAACGGGACTAGCCCATCGGGTTGTTTGCTTCCAAAAAGGCAGGATCAATTGTGTCAACGCCTTGGTCTTTTGCAGCGTTGACCATGTGATTAATGGCCATATCCATTGCAAAATCTGGGACTGGTGTCAATGCTTCACAAGCATCGTCTGTGAATGTAATATTCTCATCTGCGCTGTTTGCTTTTTCTTTTATGCTCTCTACATCCATAATATTTCCCTTATCAAATTAAAAATAAATATTGAAACCAAATTGTGTCAAATTTTTGCAATAACATGAAGCAGAATTTCTGAAAACAAACAGTTTTAGTCAATTCGATGTGAGAGCAAACCATCCAGTAGTTTGGGTTCAAACCAAGTGGATTTAGGTGGCATGACTTTACCCGCCTTTGCAACCGAGATAAGGTCATCAATAGCAGTGGGGTACAATGAGAAGGCAGCTACCATTTCCTTGGAGTCCACCTTTGCTGCCAATGCCCGCAATCCTTTGGCCCCTCCGACAAAATCAATGCGTTGATCTGTTCTTTCATCTTTGATCCCTAATATCGGTTCCAAAAGGTAATCGTGCAAGAGGGATACATCCAATGATTTTACCGGGTCTGCAATATTATGAAGGGTTTGTTTGAGCTCTAATTTGTACCACATTCCCTCAATATACATGCCAAATTGTTTAGGTTTAGATGGTTTAAATGGCACTGGTGATAATTCAACATCAAACGATAAGTTGATCGCTTGGAGTAGGGATTCTTGTGTATGATTGTTGATGCCTTTAACAACTCGGTTGTAGCCAAGGATGTTCATTTCACTGTGAGGAAATGCAACGGCAAGAAAGTAATTGTAATTTTCTCTACCGTTGTGATTTGCATTACCTTGTTTTCTTTGATCTCTAACCCGTGCAGCAGCAGCAGAGCGATGATGGCCATCTGCAATAAACAGAGCATCCATGTTGTTGATAATCTGTAGAATGGAGTCAATCTCGTCGACATTGCTTAGTTTCCATATCTTGTGCCTTGGTCCTTCATCGGCATAAACATCGTATATTGGGTCTTGTACGATAATCTTTGAAAGAATTTCTTTGAGATGCATGTTGCTTTTGTAAGTTAGTAATACTGGACCAGTTTGAGCATTCAATGTGGAAATATTCTGGACTCGATCAGCCTCTTTTCTTGGTGAGGTGTGCTCGTGTTTTTTGATTAAGTTTAAGTCGTATGCTTCCAGTGATGCCGCAAACGCTACACCGGTTTGTTTACAGCCATTTGTTGATATTTCATAAATGTAGAGAGAATATTCATCCTCCTCGATCAAAATTTTTTCACTGATAAGCTTGGATAGATTTTTTGAGCCTTGGTTATAGACCTCGGGAGCATCAAATGGCGTGTCTACAGGCAAATCAATTTCAGGTTTTGAAACGTGGAGGAAACTAAGTGGCTTATCTGTTGCCCGTTCTCTGGCTTCATCTGAATTCAGAACATCATACGGTGGAGCAATCACCTCGGATGCCTTTTCAGGTATCGGGCGCAACGCTCGAAATGACTTAACTAAAACTGGTTTATGATGATTCATTGCTGATAGGGACAACTTTTCCGTTTTTAATAAAAAAGGATTATAGTAAAAAATGCAAATGGATAGGGTTTTATGATAAAAAAATATTTTTACAATTTCTTTTTCTTGGTCTTTTTTAGTGTTGTTAGTTTTTCCATTGGTGCCAAAACATCTCCTGTAAGCGAACTTAATTCCAAGGATATTCTGATTAAAAATGTTTTTATCATCAATGGTTTAGGAGACTTACGAAAAGAGGGATCCGTTAGAATTTCAGGAGAAACAATCAAAAGTGTAGGGAATTTAGAGGAAACTTCCGGAGACATCGTTATTGATGGTAATGGATTGATTCTAGCTCCTGGTTTTATTGATACTCACAGCCACCATGATGAAGGTCTTGTTATTGAAACCGGTGCTTCTGCTGCTATCAGCCAAGGGATTACAACCATTGTTAGGGGGATGGATGGAAGTGCCAGCGGATTGGACGAGACAGGATTTACATCTCTAGCCAGATACTCCAATTTTTTTGATTCCCATCCAATCGCGATTAACGTTGCTAGTTTCTCAGCCCACAACAGCATCCGTTCGGAAGTCATGGGAAAAGATTACAAGAGAGAAGCGTCAGAGGACGAAATAACAAGAATGCAGGATCTGGTGGCATTGGATATGCAAGCTGGTGCTTATGGTTTAAGTACTGGGCTTGAATACGACCCCGGTATTTATTCTTCAACAAAAGAGGTAATAGCCTTGGCAAAAGTGGCGGCAAATTATGGGGGCAAGTATAAGAGTCATATAAGAAGTGAGGATCGATACTATTGGCAGGCTGTGAATGAGATAATAGAAATTGGAAAGCAAGCACAGATACCAGTAAATATTGATCACTGGAAATTGGGCGCGAAATTTCTTTGGGGTAAGGCAGCTCAGGTAATTGAAATTCTTGACGCTGCTAGAGCCCAAGGCATAGAAATTACGGCAGATGTGTATCCCTACGAAGCTTGGTCCAGTAGTATTACGACTTTGTTTCCTGATCGTAATTTTGACGATTTGAACGAAGCAGAATTTATTCTCGAGAACCTTGCTTCTGCTGCAGACATTAGATTTGTTAATCATTCACTGCATCCTGAGTATGTGGGTAAAACCGTGGAGGAGATTGCCAAGGACGCAGGGGTTGAAAACGAGGTTATGCTAAGTCGACTGGCATCTGATAGTTACCTAAACGAGGCGTTGAGTGAATACGTAGTCGCCAAGGGAATGATCAATTCAGACGTGAGAATATTAATGAATTGGTCCTATGCTAATGTCACCAGCGACGGAGGATTGGAGTGTTCACACCCAAGGGGGTGTGGATCATTTCCTCGAGTTTTGGGTCGATATTTAGGTAAAGACGGCATTGGTTCACTTGAAAGAGCGGTTTATAAAATGACAGGCTTGTCTGCAGCGCAAATAGGAATTAAAAACAGAGGTATTATCAAACCAGGTGCATTTGCGGATTTAGTTTTATTTGATCCTATACCAACGCATATTCAACAAGCAGTCCAAAGCAACAATAGACCAACGGGGGATCGAGAAAGAGACCGTTTTAGAAAACCCGCCGAAGTGCTGACTTTTTTTCAGATTGAAGCAGGCGACAAAGTAGGGGAACTGAATGCAGGACGGGGTTATGTATCTGGTATTGCTGCCGCAGCAGTTGGCACTGATGGTTTGGTTTATGCTCACATTTCACCTTTGAGCGTGGAACGGTGGAAAGGGGACCCAATTGAAAAACGATTAAAAAAATTTCCCCAAAACAACATGCATTCTGTTGTAGGTGAAATGGAATCGCCCAATTTCCCGATTGAACTGGATAAGGTACTCATCATCATGACTTACCACGATTCAGTCTGGACAAAAGTAAATCGTGATCAGATGAATCAAAGTGTTTTTGACGCACTATCAAGCGGCGGTATCTATGGAATATTGGATCATCACGCCCAAACGGGGCGGGGAATTGATGATTGCCATTCGATTCATCGGATTGAAAAAGATTTTGTTGTAGACGAGGTTCTCAAAGCCGGTTTTGATTTAGAAGACGAATCCGATCTTCTGGAAAATCCAGACGATAATCTGACGGACATGGTATTTGAAAAACACATTCGTGACCGAACCAGCCGATTCTTACTGCGATTCAAAAAGCCTTAACACTAATAAACCAATCCTCAGTAATTGTTCTCTTGTTTTTTGAGATATTCATTCTCTTGATCAATCAAAACGTCGCCTGTCTCGATACCCAGCAGATACTGTCCTGTTGGGGTTGTGGCATTGTCCCAATGAAGAGCCCCGTGTGTGGACATTGTTCTCAAATCCCTAAAATGTCTTTGGACTGGGTTTCTACCTGTTTGTGCTGTAACACCCATCATGGTAGACAAACGAGTGCCAGATTTCATACACAACTGGGCAGCCATTGAGGTTTCTCTTTTTGTTCGCAAACGATCAATACCTTTGATTGTTCGCCCTGCCTGCCCTTCTTGATGGAGAAAATCACAAAGTGAGTCAATAATTAAATCAGCCATTCTTAGCTCTTCATAAGATTCACCAATTTTTTGTTGAACCGGTGATTGCTCAGCAACCTTTTCTCCAAATAATGCTCCAAATCGCGATCGTGTTTGATCCAGATACTCTTGCATAATCCCATGAGTAGCCCCTAACATTGGACCCGACAGTAATGTGCTAAAAAACATGTTCAACTCCACTCGGTAGATGTAGCTGTCATGCAACTGCGCACCAGGTGGTTGATTCCCACTGATTTCAATCGATTTGGCTGTTCTGTGGAAAGGAATGAATTGATCGACCACTTTAACATCTTTGCTGCCTGTGGCTTTAAGCCCTTCGGCATGCCAAGTATCAACGATTTCATATTGATCTGGCATGATCAGTGCCATGCGATATTCCAAGGCAGTCCCACCAGATGCAATAGTATCTTTATTGGCAAATTGTCCGGCAACAAGAGCACAGTCTGCGTGATCAATCCCACTCGAAAAGCGCCACAGGCCATTTAAAATGAAGCCCCCTTCGGTCTCTTCCATTCCACCCCCACCAGCAAAGGCAGTCCCAACAATCGCATCTGGACAACTGGGCCAAAATTCTTCTTGAGCTTCAGCAGGGAATCGACCTAAGATCCAGGTGTGCGACATCACAACCGAAGAAGTCCATGCAGTGGAAGCACAGCCCTTGCCCAACTCTCTGGCAACATCGACATGAGTTCCCCATTCCATTTCGTACCCGCCGTAGCGTTTTGGGGTAAAAATTTTATGGATTCCAGCAGCCTTTAGATCCTGAATAGTCTCGTCGGGTATTTTTCTCAAATCTTCTGCTGATTCTGCTCTTTCTCTCAATACGGGCACTAGATCAGCAGCCGCCTGGATTATTTCTTTTCTTGTGGGCACGTTACTAGATTTTTTCTTTGTGTTCATAGAGCCCACGTTGATTCTTATATGATGATTGATAGCAGCAGCTTCAACCCACCAATTCTACGGTAATACGACTGTTTTCATCCAGATCTGATATTTTGAATTCCACACCCAAGGCTTTGGCATAATTCATGTAGCGGGGTTTCCACCATTTCTCGAGTATTTCCTCTTCAGTTAGATCAACTTGGCCCAATCTTTTGGCTGCATTTAATACTTTTTTGAAGGGAAAAATGAATGTTCGCTTGCCGGGTTCATTTTGGGTTTCTAGAACCAGCTGGAAATGACAACCAGTGCGCTCGAAATTCATTACCAATGCCAATTCTTTGTTTCCAGTTTTTTCAATCATTGCTTTGCACCGTTTCAAGATGGGTTGCATCGTTTCACAGTCATGAGCAACCAGTTCCTCAAGCAAGCCCCGGTTTTTGGCAAATTGAATGGCATTTAGATGAGCTTTTAGCAATGCATCATTGGTGTCGTGTGGATAGGGTTGTTGGATTTTTATAGTTTTCACCAGCATCTGCATGGCTTTTGCTAAATCTTCTTCCCTGCCCTCCATTCCAGTTGGTGGGGCAAGATTTTCTGGTTTCATTGCCTCATTTGTAACTGGAGACCCAGTTTGTTCTTCTACCTTTCTTGGTCTATTGCTTCCTTGCATCATAGCCATTTTATTCACCTCTCCGATTACAATTAGCTCATTCGCATCCAAATTAATTAAACAATAATCTCATACTACTTAATTTTTTGAATCTTTTAATATCTATTTTTGGTATTTAATCTATTAACGTTTGTTACTAATCTATAGAATTACATTAAAGTTATGAACCGAATCACCAATCTTTGATCATGAGGAAGCAGTAGGAAATGTATATAAATTTTTGGTACCCAGTGGCACTGAGTGAAGAGTTGAAAGACGAACCCATCAAGGCAAGAATACTCGGACAGAATTTTGTCGCATTTAGAGATTCAAAAGGCCAGCCCCACACACTCAGTGATACCTGTCCACATCGAGGCGGATCATTGTCAGCAGGGATTATCAGAGACGATTGTATTCAATGCCCTTATCATGGTTGGCGCTATGATGGTGCAGGTTATTGCCGTCGGATTCCATCATTGGGTAAGGACGCAAAAATTCCTAAAAGAGCACGTGTGGATGCCTACCCAACTCAGGAGCAAAACGGCATAGTATTTACTTTCTTGGGCGATTTAGAGGAGGAACACAGACCACCAATTATGCCGGTTGCTGAACTTGAGGATGGAAAGAATTGGCGGGCCAATTGGTTAACGTATGAGGCGGACATAAATTTTGAACGCTCAATTGAGAATGGTCTTGATGCTGGCCACAATGAATTCGTCCATCCCACCCATGGACACGAAGGTACAGATGAAGATTACAAAGTCAATGCCCTTGATTATGTTGACAATATGTTTGGCGATAAAAAATGGGGGTTTGGTTTTTGGCATGCCTTTAAATCGCCATCGTCTTCAAAAGATAGTCCTCAGATAAAGGAAGCAAGCGATGAGCGCATGGCAGGTTCTGGGATTGTGGGTCCCAACCAAATGTGGACTTATATCGTCTTCGGTGAAGATTCAGAGTTTAGGCAGTACATGTTTGAATGTCCCATGGAACAGAACCACGTCAAGATTTTCTTGATCAACATGCGGAAAATGATGCTGGATGAAAATATGGACCAAGCAATTGCGGATCGTTGTATGGCGATTGCAAGACAAGATATTGTAATTCTTGAAAAACTGAATCCAGTATTGACACCCGATACCAATAGCAAAGAGTTTCTGGTTCCAGCCGATGAACCTTGTATTAAGTACAGAAAGTTGCTTGATGGTTGGAAGACAAAGGGTTGGAAAATAGACAGCAGAAAAGTTGATGCCAATAATGGCAAGAAGGCTTACGCAATCCCTTCACCGGGGAGAAACAAGCAGAAAGGTTGGGTTCTCGACAAAATACCTTTGTCTTAAAAGTCGAATGATCATACTCTGTTTCATAACGGGGCTAGCCACCGTTGGTTTTGGATTGGTTTTACCAACTTTTTTGTTTTATGCCCAAAATCTGGGCGCTACACCCGCCATAGCAACCGTCATTATTGCTACATACTCAATGGGTCAATTCATTGGTACCCCAATTTGGGGCAGATTAAGTGATCGTATCGGAAGAAAACCAGTCTTACTTATAAGTATCTTTGGCCAAAGCATTTGTTTTGTCTGGTTAGCATATTCATCCAATTTGTGGATGTTGGCAGCTGCACGTTTCTTTGGTGGAATGATTTCAGGAAATATTTCTACAGCAATGGCTTATGTAGCTGATTCTACCGATGAAAAGAAACGTGCAAAATGGCTGGGTTACATTGGGGCAAGTGTCAGTATTGGTTTCATGATTGGACCGGCACTGGGAGGTTTGTTGGGTGGACAGGATGCCAGCAGCGCTAGCTTATTTTATCCGGCAATTGTTGCTGCAAGCCTTTCCTTGGCAACTGGTACAGCGACTTTGTTTCTTCTAAAGGAAAGTTTGCAACCAGAAAATAGAAGTCCCAAAACAAAAGAAAACACATCGTTATTGAAAAATTGGGGCTTGGTTTTCAAAAGACCCATCTTAATGGAAATTATTTTGCTCGCTATGGCAATGATGTTTGTTACCGGTTCATTTGAAACCATATTCCCATTGTGGACGCAATCAAGGTTTGTTTGGGGTCCAATAGAAGTTGGCTATTGCATGACATACATAGGCCTAATTGTGACTTTGGTGCAAGTTTTGGTGGTAGGCAGAATTGTGCCTATCTTGGGCGAGGCGAGAGTCATTCGATTGACATTTATCGGTTATGCCACTGGGTTAATCATCATGGCCCAAGCACCATCCTGGATAATTATGCTGCTTGGGCTAACTATAGCTGCCTCAAGTGGCGCTGCTTTTGGAACTGCTACTTCAAGTTTTGTTTCCAAGGTCGCTGGCGATAAGGAAAAAGGCTTTGTTTTAGGTGTATATCAGTCCAGTTCTTGGCTTGGGAGAATCTCAGGACCACTTGCTGCCGGCGCTGTCTTTGGTTTGCTTGGGGTGAATGCGCCACTTTACCTGGGAGTTCTAGTTTTGGTTCCATGCATAATCGCGATTACAATTGTGACGAAAAAATTGGATGCGCAAAAACCAAGTTCCGCTGCAAAACCTGGATGAGCAAGAAGTCTTTATTGTAAAAAATATAACGATATAATCTAATCAGATATAAAATAAAATCAAAAAAGGGAGCACGCAATGAGTAATAAGCTCGAGAGTATGACATTTCCAAATCAGATCATTAAAACCGTAAGTCTTTGTCTATTGGCTTTGATACTTTTTGTTTCAAGCTTTGCTATAAGGGCGGATGCAAATCAGGCTGATGGATACATTCCCACCACATTAATTACTGGTGCAAATCGTGGGATAGGGTTTGAATTTGCGAAACAGTATTTGGCAAAGGGATGGCGGGTTATTGCCACCTGCCGCAAACCAGAAGCAGCAGACGACCTCATAACACTGCAAGCACAATACCCTGAGTTGTTGATTATCGACAAGCTTGATGTTCGTGATCACACTCAGATAGATCTTTTGGCCGAACGATACAACAACACTCGCATTGATGTATTGTTGAATAATGCAGGTATATCCGGTGGTCAAATAGATCAAATGTTTGGACGGTTTAATTATGAGACATACAACGCTGTTTTGGAGACTAACACCATCGGTCCACTAAAAATGGCTGAGGCATTTTACCCGCATGTTCGAGACAGCCGACATAAGAAAATCATTACCGTCTCGAGTAGTGAAGGTTCCATCAGTAATGTTTTCAAGCGAGGCGGCAGGTTATTTTTTTATCGGTCAAGTAAATCAGCACTGAACATGGTAATGGTCAATCTCGCCTACATGTTGAAGGATAGGGGCATTGTAGTGGCTATGGTTAATCCCGGTGCGACGAATACGGATTTTATGGCCAGTTTGGCTGCTATGGGTTTTCCTCTGAGAAAAACCGAAGTCGCAGTCTCCGATATGATGCGGAACATCGATGCTCTCTCCATAGAAAATACAGGCGCATACCTCAATTACAATGGCAAAACGGTGCCTTGGTAATGAAGACACAAAAGGTTGGGTTAATATTCGGCAACACCAGCCAGTGATCGCTCCACACTGGTTTCGGCACTGGCGGTCATTTCTCCAGAAGACAAATTAAATTTGCCCAGAAGACCGTTGAAAAAATTGCCTATATAGGCTGATTCTCCATCTGTTGATAAAGTTAAAGCGGCCCAACCTGGGCCCGGAAGATCCATAGAGGTAAAAATTTCTCCAGTTTCTGCATCATGACGACACAAGCTGAATCCAGCCCTAAAGTTTGCCTTAATCGAATACAAGTCCCCGTTGGGAGCGTAGCTGATGGCAATCACCATGTCACCGCTTTCTGGTGCATACGTTACCAGATCGTCCATTTGTGTACGATTCATTAAATCAAATTGAAAGATTCGGTTGCCCAATTCAGAGATATAAATTAATTTTGCATTGTCCGGGCTGATGGTGGAGGCAGTAACACCAAGAAACCCAGGCATGCCTCCGTGAGTTTCGGTGTCAAAGGTATCAAGCAGTTCACCTTCTTGCGTGAATTTGTAAATATTGCCATCCCCATATTTTTCAGTCCCTGGCATAAAGGGAAGAACTGTTTCTAGTTTTCTCGGACCCTCCAATGCCTTGTTGTTGGATTCATCACCAACCAAATGTTCGCCCAGATAAACGGTTCCATCGTTGGCAAAACTAACGTTCGAATAGGACCGTTGGCCAAAATCAGTTTTTGGGAGTTGATTGCCGTCACAATCAACCTTAATAACAGAATAATTTTGACTGTCAACAAATTTTAAACCGCCCACTAAATGGGTTGTGTGTTGCGTCCATAAAACTCCTTTTTGGTTTAAGTTTTCATCAAATTGGATAATCCGACCGTCTCCTGCGTGGTCGTCATCTGGGTTATTTAAGACTGTGGCTCCAACAAAAATATCTCCTTTAGTAAATGGTGTCAGACTTGATGCTTCAGACATTATGTTCTCCTTGTAATAATATAGCTCAAAACTTTAGAGTAAGTGGCCCCATTTTTCTTTGATCAAAGCAAAGATATCAGGAGCATGATCCAAAAGATGTTCTCGGTTTAATTTAGGATACGGATCGGGTCCACCTTCTTCTGGCCATTGTCGTGTAGCGTCGATAATGATTTTTGAAGATCGGCCTCTAATTTTGGCACTGGGATCCAGAAAAAAACCGGGGCCTGCTTCTATAATTTTCCCCCCAGGATGCGGTTGCCAGCGAGCACCCACAGTTGCAATCATCTCCATGGGGTCATGAATATTTACGTCTTTATCGACAACTACCATGATTTTTGAAATGGGTAAAAAATTCAGTTTCTCTGCAACTTCAAACGCTTGGTGTGGTCTTGTTTTATCGATGCTAATAAAGAAAAAACCGGTGAAATCTGGGGGACCGTGAGCACCAACAAGTTCGGGAATAAATTGCCTAAAGTTCCTGGTTGAACTGGCTTCGCTGGGCGTGGTAATAAAGCCGCGAGTAACCCCTGTGAATTGATTCACAAACATGGGGTTTTTACGGTGCGTTATAGTTTTTATATTCATGTAAAACTGCTCGGCGTGTGGTAAGCCCATATAGCCATACATTTCCCCAAAGGGGCCTTCTTCCTCCATATCATCCAGGGGTATTTCACCTTCTATGATCATTTCAACATTTGCCGGTACAGTAATGTCGCTATTCTCGCATTTAACCACTTCGATGGGACAACCTTTAAACCCACCTGCAATTTCCAATTCATCTTGGCCAAGTCGTGCAGTTTTTGAGCTACTCATTGCAAACACAAGCGGGTCTGTACCCAAGACCACAGCTGCTTGGGCCACTTTCTCCCCCCGTTCTTTCATGCCCATCAGAAATTCCCAGCCATGTTGCTTCCTTTCTGGATTAATCCCTATCTTTCTGGGTCCTTTAATTTGCATTCTGTAGGTGCCAACATTCCTGCCTTTTTCTGGGTCAATCAGCACCAAATTACCGGTGTTTATAAAACGGCCGTTGTCCCCTGGATTGCTTTGCAAAAAAGGAAAATCAAGGACATTGATTTCTTCGTCCTGCAGCATGATTTCTTTGGCAGGGGCTTGGTGTTTTTCAATTTCAACCGGTTTGACGGGTTGTATTTGACCAAGGTCCATTACCAGCTTCAGTGCTTTTTTGAAATTTTCGATCTGATCGTTACCGATGTCTTTGAATGGTACCCCCACAGCTATTGCTTCGTGGGCAGCCAGGCCGTATTGATTTACAATAATCGGGCCTTTGATCCAACGGCCATCTATCTTGACTTTTTCAACGACGATTGCAGGTGCCCCCAACCAACCGTGTTTATCAATAAGTTTGTATATCAGGCCAGTCAGCTCGTAGGCATCCTGATCAATCTCCTTAATTTTAAGCACATTGCCATGCTCTTCAATCGCGGCCATGTATTCCCTCAATGAATCGTAAGGGCCAGTGGTGATCGCGGGTTCTTTGCTGGGTGACGTTTTTGGCATAGTGTTTATTTTGATCATTTTATAGTTCTTTAGTGAAAGTAAAA
>LWDU01035483.1_pt1 | contig 36784 bp, 34 predicted proteins | sample 727161 | NCBI WGS metagenome assembly LWDU01 (sample SAMN04566230, study PRJNA314399) | hydrothermal vent metagenome | isolation source: deep sea hydrothermal plume seawater | place: Mexico: Gulf of California, Guaymas Basin | collected 2004-07-11 | reverse complement strand
AACGTGGTGTTGTTCTCGTCAATCATCAAGGCGTCATACACCTTGGGTACATCGTTACGTGGAAATTCAACATCAATAACCGCACCAATTATCGATACGATACGTCCGCTACCCATTGTTAATTCCTCTTCTACTTAACGCTATGGAGGTGCCTGCTATACCGCAGCAGCACCACTGACAATTTCTGATAGTTCCTGTGTAATCGCAGCCTGCCGGGCGTTGTTCATGATCAGCTGTAGCTCATCAATCAGATCACCTGCATTATCTGTGGCGCTCTTCATTGCGATCATCTTCGCAGCCTGTTCACAGGCTACGTTCTCAACCACTCCCTGATACACCTGGGATTCAATGAACCTGGTGACCAGGCCTTCAATCAACTGGCGCGCATCCGGCTCATAAATATAGTCCCAGCGATGCTTCATACCCTCGTCTTCCTCAGGGTCCAGCGGTACCAATTGCCTGATCGTAGGCGTCTGGGTCATGGTGTTAACGAATACGTTGTTCGCCAGGAAAATCTTGTCGACTCTACCTTCCTCAAACGCATCCAGCATAACCTTGATGCTACCTATAAGATCGCTGATCTGTGGAGATTCACTAACATGTGAACTGGCCGCAACAACGTTTCCGCCGTAGCTTCTGAAAAATTGCGCTCCCTTGTTGCCGATAAGACACAGATCGTATTCAATTTCCTGTTCTGACCAGGTTTTTATTTCACCAATCACTTTCTTGAGCAGGTTTATGTTGAGACCACCACACAAACCCTTATCGGTGGTGATAACAATGAAGCCGACCCGTTTAACCTCACGCTCTACCATAAACTGGTGGTGATACTCGGGCGAAGCATTGGCGACATGACCAATCACAGATCTGATGTGATCAGAATAGGGCCTGCCCCTTGCCATGCGTTCCTGGGCTTTACGCATCTTGCTCGCCGCTACCATTTCCATGGCACTGGTGATCTTCTGCGTATTCTTAATACTACCTATCTGTTTTCGGAGCTCTTTGGCGTTCGCCATAACTGCCTCGTTAGTGAACTATTGCTTACCAGGACTGTGTTGATTTGAACGCTTCGACGGCCTTGTGCATCCGCTCGACAACATCATCGGAGTAAGCACCTTCTGCATTAACCTCATTCATAAAGTCAGTGTGCTGAGAGTTCATGTAAGAGATCAGGGCGGCTTCAAAATCCAGCACCTTCTCTACCTCAACATCCTGCAGAAAACCTTCGTTCGCTGCATAAAGCACCACGCCCATTTCAGCAACGGTCATCGGGGCATACTGTTTTTGCTTCATGAGCTCGTTAATTCGCTCACCATGTTCCAGCTGTCTTCGAGTCGCGTCATCGAGATCAGATGCAAACTGTGAGAAGGCCGCCAGTTCGCGATACTGGGCTAGTGCAAGCTTGATACCACCAGAGATCTTGGACATGAATTTGACCTGAGCATCACCACCAACTCTGGATACTGAAATACCCGGGTTCATGGCTGGTCGTTCGCCCGCATTAAACTTGTCAGACTCCAGAAATATCTGACCGTCGGTAATCGAAATAACATTGGTTGGAATGAATGCAGATACATCACCCGCTTGCGTCTCAATAATCGGCAGTGCAGTCAGGGAACCTGTCTTACCTTTAACCTCACCATTAGTAAAAGCTTCAACGTAATCGGCGTTTACTCGGGCAGCACGTTCCAGCAAGCGGGAGTGGAGGTAAAATACATCACCTGGATAGGCTTCACGTCCTGGTGGACGTCTTAGCAGCAAAGATACCTGTCTGTATGCCCAGGCCTGTTTTGTCAGGTCGTCGTAGATAATCAGTGCATCTTCGCCGCGGTCACGGAAATACTCACCCATCGTACAACCAGAGTAGGCTGAAACATATTGCATAGGTGCAGGGTCCGCAGCACCAGCGACAACGATAATCGTGTTCTCCATCGCACCATGCTCTTCAAGGATACGAACCACGTCTGCAACCGATGAGAGCTTCTGGCCGATAGCGACATAAACACACTTAATACCAGACTTGGCCTGGTTAATAATTGTATCGATGGCAATCGCCGTCTTGCCTGTCTGCCTGTCACCAATGATCAATTCCCGCTGGCCCCGGCCAACAGGAATCATGGCGTCGATACACTTGAGGCCAGTCTGGACCGGCTGGTCAACGTGCTGACGAGCAATAACACCCGGCGCTACCTTCTCAACGGGCGATGAACTGGAGGCGTTGATCGGCCCCTTACCATCGATAGGATTACCAAGGGCGTCTACGACGCGACCGAGCAATTCAGGTCCGGCTGGAACTTCAAGAATTCGACCCGTGCATTTTGCAATCTGGCCTTCCCGAAGACTTTTGTAGTCTCCCAGCACCACCGCACCGACAGAGTCGCGCTCCAGGTTCAGAGCAAACCCGAACAAATTGCCCGGAAACTCGATCATTTCACCGTTCTGGACATCCGCCAGACCATGAATCCGGACAATACCGTCAGATACACTGACGATGGTTCCTTCATTTCTGGCCTCCGACGAGACATCAAGCTTTTCAATTCGTTGCTTGATAATCTCGCTAATTTCGGAAGGATTCAGTTGTTGCATATCCTGTTCCCCAAAGGAAAGTTAAATTCTATTCTTACGTTCAAATTCTGTTTATATCGCGGCTCAATCAGGCCGTTCTTGCATTATCTAACCAAGCTCCTGAATCTAGCTAAGCACCAGAGATAGCTTTTCCAGCCTGCCTTTCACCGAGTCATCGATAACCGTATCCTCTGCCCGAATGACTACACCGCCAATCAGTAACTTGTCGACCTCGGTTTCAATATTAATGTCTCGTTGCAGCATGCGTTGCAGCGCCGCACCCAATTCAATTTTTTCCTGATCAGATACGTCGAATGCGCTAGTCACCTCTACGTCCATGGTCTTTTCATGGTTCGCTTTCAACAACTCAAATAGCTCAGCAATAGTCGGCAGCAACGCAAGTCGACCATATTCAGCCAATACGCTCACAAAATTCTGGCCGTCCTGGTTAAGATCATCCCCCATCAACTGCAGAATAAGGCTGGTTTCGTCTTCTGTCGTCAGTGTCGGGTTATCAAGTGCTTCTTCCACTATAGGTTCCGAAACTGCTGCAGCCAGCAGGCTCAGCATCCTGGACCAGGTTCCAAGTCCGTCTGTTTGATCCAGACCCCTTGAAAACGCTGCTCTGGCGTAGGGCCTGGCGATCGTTGGTAATTCTGCTTCAGCCATCCTAGCCTCTAGAGTTGCGCACTAAGTTTAGACAGCATCGCTTCGTGTGCAGCACGGTCAACAGATGCTTCAAGAATTCTCTCAGCACCCTTAACTGCCAGCTCACCAACCTTCGCCCGAAGCTCTTCCCTGGCGCGACTGATCTCTTGATCAATCTCTGCTTGAGCGCCCTCTACAATACGAGCTGCCTCATCAGTTGCCTTGGCTTTAGCTTCTTCTTCAATCTGCGAAGCTCTGGTTCTGGCCTGAGTAATGAGTTCTGCTGATTGTTTTTTGGCCTCTTCAAGCTCAAGACCTGCAGCTTCATTAGCCTGTTCAAGCTGCTTTTCTGCGGCGGTTGCTTTTTCCAGACCATCAGCGATCGCTTTCTGGCGCTCTCTCATGATCGTTGTGAGCGGTGGCCAAACATATTTCATGCAGAATAGGACAAAGAGTGCGAAAGAAATCGCCTGTCCAAGCATGGTCAAATTAATATTCACAGTTCACCTCTGACTTTGTTTGCATGATTCAAAAACCAAGAGTTGCGTGAATCTATAGCGCAAAGATCATGTACAGTGAAATACCCACTGCAATAATGGGCACCGCGTCAACCAGTGCCAGCGAGATAAAAAGCTGTGTCATCAGCATTGGCTGTAATTCTGGCTGACGGGCAACACCTTCAAGATATTTACCACCCAGAATACCAATACCTACACCACTACCAATGGCGCCTAATCCCATCAGGATTCCACCGGCGATTAAGATAAGCGACTGTTCCATGAGTTACTCCTGCTTTAATAGTCGTTTTCTAGAAATTTTAGTGTTCGTCAACCTCGTGAGCCTGCGTCAGATAAACTATCGTCAGGATCATGAAAACAAACGCCTGTAAACCAATAATCAAGATATGAAAGATGGCCCATGCCCATTGCATAATGCCGCCTAACAAACCAAGTACAAAACCGCTGCTATATAAAAGCGCGATCAAAATAAAAATCATTCGTGAGATAGGGGCTTTGCGATGAGGTCCACAATCTCGAGCATAAAGTTGAATGGCGCCGCCCAGATGCTTGGAATCGGATGGGTAAAAAATCCCGCTCCAAAGTTAACAGGCCCCTTCATCTTGATGTTGTAATACAAAACGAGAAAAAAGATGGATATCGACATCCCCATCGTCGCATTCGGGTCAGTAGTAGCCACAACCTTCATGTAGGGAATTCCCATGAGCGCTGCCGCGTGGGGAATAATATCCACCGGCACCAGATCCATCAGGTTCATCAGGAATACCCAGACCAGTATGGTGAGTGAAAGGGGACCAATAATCGCATTTGGTCGACTTCCGAATACTTGCGTGATGTTGTCGTCTACAAACTCGACGGCCATTTCACAGATATTTTGCAACGTGCCGGGAACACCAGCGGTAGCCTTTCGCGCAGTCGTGGTAAAAATGAACAAAAAGACACAGCCCAGGAAAACAGACCAAAACATGGTATCGACGTGAATCGCCCAAAAACCCATCTCAGCCAGATCTTCTGGCCCGTGAGCGAAGCCCCACTCACCATTGGCAAACCTTCCATAGGTCAGGTTTGTCAGGTGATGCTGAATATACTCGGAAGAGTTTGCGTATTCCCCAGGGAAGCTGCCGTTGGAGGCGAATCTTCAACCTGTTCTATTAATATCAGCGCTTCAGTAGCTTGCGAGACTGAAGCAAAAGGACAACAGCCACACATAACTGCAATCCTACAAATGTACTAAAAAACACCAACACATTCAGTGGCTTAACAAATACAAACACCAGAGCAAACAGGGCTACTGTTAGGGCAAACTTGCCCACCTCGCCTCGCAGAGCCTGGCTAAGGCCTGGATCACCTTTGATCACAGGTCTCAAGCTCACCATCAGTGTGTAACACCCGGGAACGACGCAGGTTATTCCTGCCATCACGGCAGATATTGCCGCTACCCGGTCAAAAACCAAACACAAAGCTGATGCAAGAAATGTCGCAAAGAACTGTGCTGCAACGATTCGAAAAATCGGCGATTTGGTTAAATTACCCAATCGATTAGACGCCTTCTCTTTCATTAAAACCAAAAGATTTCTTATTCAAAAACGCCCGCTTCGTCGCGGGGGCAGAGTATAGAGATTAAGCAGTACCGGGGCAACTTGGAACGCCAGTTTTTATGGGGTTAAGGTGGAATTACCACTACTTTGCTAAAGAGGCACTAGCTGTTAGTTCTTTACTCCTCCTGGTACCCCATCTTCGACAGTATTCCGTCGAGTTCATCGAGGGAGCTGTAGCTGATCACCAGCTTTCCTGCGCCTTTCTTGGTGTGCCTTATCTGGACTGGCTGGCCCAGGGTTTGGCCAAGATTCTGTTCAAGCCGCCTTGTATCAGCATCCTGACCAGGCTTCACACCTGTGGCCCCGGTCGTCTTACCGGCAGCTCGAACCAGCTCTTCTGTCTGTCTTACGTTTAGTCCCCTGGCAACAACCTGTTTGGCGACCTCTACCTGTTCATTAACCTCCAGCGTCAGCAGCGCACGGGCATGACCCATTTCCAGGTCTCCTGCCGCCAGCATTTCTGCTACCTGCTGTGCCAGTTGAGTCAATCGCAAAGTATTTGTCACAGCACTGCGAGATTTACCAATCGCGTCAGCCACTTCCTGATGAGTAAACTGGAAATCATCGATAAGCCGCTGTAAGGCGGTAGCCTCTTCCAGGGGGTTCAGGTCTTCCCGTTGGATATTCTCGATAAGGGACATCGAAATGGCTGATTGGTCATCGACTGTTCGGATAACTGCCGGAATGTTCTCTATTCCTGCTAGTTGTGCAGCTCGCCAACGCCTTTCACCCGCAATGATCTCGTAACGATCATCGGCAATTGGCCGCACCACAATAGGCTGGATGATACCCTGGGCTTTTATCGAATCGCTGAGCTCTGCAATGGATTCCTCAGCAAAATAGGTTCTTGGCTGATACTTTCCAGGCTGAATGAATTCTATCGGAACCTCTTCGAGACCGATTTGGTGTGGCGCTACTTTTTCCTTCTTCGGAAGCAATGCATCCAGGCCACGACCCAAGCCTCTTTTCTTAGCCACCATTATCCAAATTCCTCGAAGTTACAGCACTGACTGAATTCTGTAAGGAAGCGCCAGGGTGTTGCTTCAACACCTCACCCGCGAGCGCCAGGTAGGCTTTTGCTCCACGGGAATATTTATCATAAAAAAGTATCGGCACGCCGTAACTTGGCGCTTCAGCCAGACGGACATTTCTAGGTATTATTGTTCGGTAGACAGCATCGCCGAAGTGATCAATCAACTGCAAGGATACTTCCCGGCTCAGGGTGTTACGCGGATCATACATGGTGCGAACCAGTCCTTCGATCTTCAGTTTAGGATTGAGCGATGATTTCAAACGACCGATGGTATCCATCAACGCAGATAATCCCTCAAGCGCATAATATTCACATTGCATGGGAATAATGACACTCTCCGCAGCAACCAGTCCATTAAGAGTCAGCAACCCAAGCGCGGGCGGGCAATCAATGATAATAAAGTCATAGCGCACTCGAACGCCAAGCAGCGCTTCACGGAGCCTGTATTCCCGGCGCTCAAATTCAGTGAGTTCAATCTCTGCGCCGGTCAGGTCAGCATCTGCTCCCAGTAAGTCGTATCCTGCCGCCTCAGCGTTCTCAATCGCATCTGCCGCCTCGGCGTCACCTATCAGAACATCATAAACCGATTGCTGCAGATCTGATTTATCGAGGCCACTACCCATTGTCGCGTTACCCTGGGGGTCGAGGTCAACTAACAACACTTTTCGATTCATCTTCGCAATGGAAGCGGCAAGGTTTACGCTGGTTGTCGTTTTACCGACACCACCTTTCTGGTTAGCAATGGCCATAACAACTGTCATTGGCCAATCTCTATTAGATAGCGCTCGGAGGGCAAATCAGGAACATTCAGTTGATGAATACTCTGCTTAAAACCCGGTAGCAGTGTGACTTCGCTTTCCGCTGGTCCCTTCATGGCAAGCAGGCTTCCTCCTGGTGCCAACAGGTGCGAGCAAGCCTTAACAAAATCGTCGGTGCGTGCGAATGCGCGACACACGACTTGATCGAATTCCCCTTGGAAATCCTGAGCTCTTGATTGAACTACTTCTATATTTTTGATGCCCAATTCGATCGTTGCCTGAAGCATAAACCGCGTTTTCTTCCCGTTAGAGTCGAGCAGTATAAAGTCTTTGTCTTCATTGATCAGCGCGAGAGGTATACCCGGCAAACCGGCTCCACTGCCCACGTCAAGTATCCGAGGACCGCTAAGATAAGGTTGAATGGAAAGTGAATCCAGTAAATGAACCAAGACCATCTGTTCCGGGTTATCAATCGAGGTCAGGTTGGTAACTTTGTTCCATTTGGTGATGAGCGCAAGGTATTGCTCCAGCTTATCCGCGACCTCGATGTGAGATTCAAGCGACAACGCGACCAGGCCGCGCTCTATCTTCTCTTTGAGGTTCATCAGGCGCTTTGTCTTACCTGGGTCTTACCCTGCTTTTTCAAATGGATCAGCAATATAGAAACGGCGGCTGGTGTCACACCGGATATTCTTCCCGCCTGACCCAGGGTTGCTGGTTTTACCTGATTTAGTTTCTGGACGACTTCGTTCGAGAGCCCATGAATCTCTGTATAATCAAGGTCTCCGGGAAGTGGGAAATCCTGCTGCGCCTCAATACGATCTATTTCATCCAGTTGCCTGACGATATATCCCTGGTACTTACAATCAATCTCTACCTGTTCGGTGACATGCTCGGGTAACCTCTCGTGGCCGATTGCGCTGAGCAGTTCGCCGACTTTTACTTCAGGTCGCTTTGCCAGATCGTGCAGGGAATACTCCCTGGTGAGGGTTTGACCGAGCAGCGCTTCAACCCCCGCATCACCCGGCTGGATGAAACCGACCCTCATTTCACCGCTCAATCGATCGATCTGATTCCGCTTTTCACAGAAACTACTCCATCGGTCTTCGCCGACTATGCCAAGTTCTCGCCCCATTTCTGTCAAGCGCCTGTCGGCGTTATCTTGTCTCAATATCAACCGGTACTCTGCCCGGGATGTGAACATTCGATAAGGTTCACGTGTTCCCATGGTAATAAGGTCATCAATCAATACCCCGATGTAGGCCTCGCTACGTTTGGGGCACCATGGCCCTTTACCCTGTGATTGTCTGGCAGCGTTAAGACCCGCCACCAGCCCCTGCGCGGCGGCTTCTTCATACCCGGTGGTACCATTAATCTGGCCGGCAAAGTACAACCCTTCTACGTGGCGCGTCTGGAGACTGGGTTGCAGTTCTCTTGGTTCGAAATAGTCATATTCAATGGCATAGCCAGGCCGCGTGATATGTGCGTTCTCAAACCCCTTGATCGAGCGAACCAGGTTTATCTGGACATCGTAAGGCAAACTGGTACTGATACCGTTCGGATAGAGTTCATGAGTACCCAGCCCTTCCGGCTCGATAAATATCTGGTGGGAGTTCTTATCCGAAAATCTAACAACCTTGTCCTCAATCGATGGACAATAACGAGGCCCTACGCCTTCTATTTCTCCGGAATACAGGGGGGAACGGTCCAATCCGCCACGAATAATATCGTGGGTTTGTTCACTCGTGTGGGTGATATGACAGGAGACCTGTCTCGGGTGATCAGCCAGGGTAGACAGATAAGACATCATCGGCCTTGGTTCATCACCGGGCTGTTCTTCCAGATCACTAAAATCGACTGATCTGCCGTCAATCCTGGGGGGGGTTCCTGTTTTTAATCGATCGACCGTGAAGGGTAACTCTCGCAGTCTGTCTGCCAGAGTATTGGACGGGGCATCACCGGCTCGACCACCGGCTTGTTTATCCATGCCGACATGGATCAAGCCACCCAAAAATGTTCCGACGGTCAGCACGACAGTAGGCGCATGGAACGAAAGCCCCATGTTGGTGAGAACGCCTGTGACTCGCCCATTTTCAATGTGCAGATCGTCAACCGATTGTTGGAAAAGTGATAGTCCTGGCTGGTTTTCAAGAATATACCGGATGGCCACCCTGTATAACTGGCGATCGGCCTGGGCCCGGGTAGCCCTGACAGCGGGGCCTTTTCTGGAATTCAATATTCTGAAGTGAATACCCGCGTGATCAGCGGCGATGGCCATTGCACCGCCCAGTGCATCTATTTCTTTGACCAAATGACTTTTACCGATCCCGCCAATTGCTGGATTACAAGACATCTGACCAAGCGTTTCGATGTTCTGAGTCAGCAATAGTGTTGCTGCACCTGCTCGTGCAGACGCGAGAGCAGCCTCGGTACCGGCATGGCCGCCACCAACAACTATTACATCAAAACGGTTCTGGTTGCTCACGATCTCTGCCCTTCGAGGGGGGGTGATGTCTTATAGAGAATGACGGGACGGGAAGTATACGGAAGGCTCTACCAAAGTCACGCCTCTCACTATTCTACTTTCCTATGCAAAAACTGCCAAATATCTCGCCCAGCAGGTCGTCCGCCGTAAACTCCCCGGTTATTTCTGAAAGATTCTGCTGGCAAACCCTAAGCTCCTCGGCCACGAGCTCCCCTGCTCGCTGTTCAATAAGCAGACTCCTGGCCGCAGCCAGAGCCTCTCTACCGCAACCAAGGGCAATAATATGTCGAGTTCTGGCCGTAAACCCGGACCCCGCATTTAGCGATAGTCCGAGTCTTTTCTTGAGCTGATCTTTAAGGCTCTGCAACCCCAAACCAGTCTTGGCAGACATCTGTATTCCATCGATTAACAGGTCTGTATCGGCGACAAGGTCAATTTTATTGAAGACAACCACCGTTCGCGGGTCTTCCAGCAGTGATTCGGCCTGTTTCATTGCATCTGGCTCGCTGGCATCCACCACCGCGATCACCAAGTCCGCTTCTTCTCCCGCCGCCAATGCGCGTTTGACTCCCTCTGCCTCGATTTTATTAAGGCTATTTCTTATCCCCGCAGTGTCTACAAGTCGCAACGGTATGCCGTCCAACTGCAAGGTTTCGTTAACGACATCCCGTGTAGTGCCTGGAATATCTGTCACTATCGATGTATCCCTTCCCGTAAGAAGATTCATCAAACTCGATTTACCTGCGTTCGGCCTGCCCATTAAAACGACAGATGCACCTTCAACCAAAAGAGCACCGTGACTGGTTTCATCCAGGACCTTGTCCAGTTCCTGGTACACTTCAGCCAGCTGTACCTCTATTTTTTCGTCAGAAAGGAAGTCTATTTCTTCCTCTGGAAAATCAATGGATGCTTCAATAAAAACACGCAACTCTATAACTTTGGCGACAAGGTGGTTAATCCTGGTAGAAAATTCACCCTGCAGTGAACGTACCGCACCCCTTGCTGCAGCCTCTGTACTGCTGTTGATCAGGTCTGCAATAGCTTCTGCCTGGGCCAGGTCCATTTTGTCATTCAGGTAGGCTCGCTGACTAAACTCACCGGGGGCCGCTAGTCGTGCGCCTAATTTAATAACTCTATTGAGGAGCATTTCGAGCACGACCGGCCCACCGTGACCTTGCAGTTCAAGCACGTCCTCACCTGTAAACGAACCTGGTGCGTTGAAATAGAGCGCTATCCCTTGGTCAATAACATCTTCGCCGTCGCTAAAATCCGAATAGGTCGCTAGCCGTGGCTCGGGTATCTCTCCCAGGATCTGACGACTAATCTCTTTTACACCGGGACCAGAAACACGAACGATACCAATACCACCTCTGCCTGGGGCAGTTGCCCTGGCAGCTATCGTGTCTTTGATATAGGGCATCTATTTAGGGGTAACAGCGATCGTTGTCAGGAAGCTTTTTCTAACTGTCTGGTCACATAAACTTGCTGAAGGATCGACAAGATATTGTTAACAAGCCAGTACAGAACAAGACCGGATGGAAACCACAAGAAGAAGAACGTGAACATGATGGGCATGAACTTGAAAACCTTTGCCTGAACGGGGTCAGGTGGTTCCGGCTGCATTCGTTGCGTCAGGAACATGGAGATACCCATCAATATCGGGAGGATAAAGTACGGGTCCATCGCTGACAGGTCATGGATCCAGAGAAAGAAAGGTGCCTGGCGCAGCTCAACACTTTCCATCAGCGTCCAGTAAAGGGCAAGAAACACTGGCATCTGCAACAAAATAGGGAAGCAACCACCCAACGGGTTCGCTCCCTCTTTCTTGTACAATTCCATCATTGCCTGGGAGAATTGCTGGCGATCATCACCAAAACGTTCTTTCAGGCGGGCCATTTCAGGCTGAAGCTTGCGCATCTTTGCCATCGACCTGAAGCTCGCTGCTGATAACGGGTAAAGGCAGGATTTAACGATAATCGTGAGACCAATAATTGCAAGACCCCAGTTCCCAACAAACGAATGAATGCCCGTAAGCATGAAAAACAGAGGTTGGGCCAGCCACCAGAGAAAACCGTAATCGGTGGTTAGCTCAAGCCCCGTTGCTATCTCTTCAAGCCTGTACTGATCTTTCGGCCCGGCATAAAAGCTGGCTCCAATGGTCCCTGTCTCTCCCGGGGCTATCGTGACCGGCGGTGTGGTGAGCCCAAACAGATAAATATCCTGATCTTTTAATTTTCTGCCACGGTAGGTATTTCCAATAACCTCACGGGGCACCCAGGCACTCACAAAGTAGTGCTGCACCATGGCGATATAACCTTCATCAAGAGTCAGCCTGTAGCTTTCCTCCTCAATGTCATCAAATTCCAGCTTTCTATATAACTCCTCGTCTGAACGGGTGGCACCACCGACGTAAGGTTGCATTCCCATCCGATTTTCTGATGAAGACGCGGGACTCTGGCCATCCCGCTTGATCTGCGCGAATAGTCCACCTTTCCAGGAATCACGACCCAAATTTGTTATGTGGTAGTCCACCTCAATCAGGTATTCCCCACGCGTGAAGTGGTAACTTTTGAGAATCCTGCTGCCATCCTGTTGGACTGTGGTCAGGGTGACAGTTAGTTCCGGTGCGTCACCCATTTCAAAAGAAGTACTTTCGGCAGTGAAAGTTGGCCTAAACCCTTGCTTATCCGTGCCACTCGGGCCAATGAGTCCACTCTGCGCAACATATAAATTCTTGGGGTCTACCAGGACAAAAGGAACGTCAGGCGTCTCTAACTGCGCCGGAAACTTCGGCAGGGCAACACTAACAATGTCTCCACCCAGGGTATCGATCTTGATGACCAGCACATCTGTCGTGACAGTCACAAGGTTTCTGGGTACCTGAACCGCCACTACTTCTGGCGCTATATCTTCGCCTTCCAGGGTTGGAACGATGTCTGCTGGACCCACTGGGGTTGATTCGGAAATTGTCGGCAGTATGTCTCCGAGCGAAGATGACTGGTTGATAACGACTGACTCAGCTGGCGTTTGGGTCGAGCCCTGATAATAGTCTTCGTTCCACGCCAGAATAAGCATGTAGGAGGTCACAGCCAGGCCCAACAGGATCAGTACGCGTTGAATATCCATCTAAATTCCTTCGTCAACTGTACTGGGTTGCTGGTCAGTGGGTACAGGATCATATCCACCGGGATGAAAAGGGTGGCATTTACCGACGCGAACTGCTGTCATTCCCAGGCCTCTAATAACGCCGTGAGTCTCTATGGCTTCTAAACTGTAGGCAGAACAAGAGGGATGAAAACGGCAACGTGGTCCAAGGAAGACACTGATTGTCAATTGGTAGAATCGAATTAGTGACAACAAAGCTCGTTTCATATCTTACGTAATTACCTAAATTTCTCAGTGAGGGACGTAAAGGAATTTTGTAGATACCCCGTAAGATCCACTTCGGCATTGATCTTTGGCCGAGTCATCACCACGATATCCCATCCTAATTCGTGTTCTGGCGCAATCTTGCGAAACGTTTCCCTGATTCTGCGCTTAACTTTATTGCGCTGAACCGACCCAGGAATACTCTTTTTGCTTACGATCATGCCCAGGCGATTAAATCCCCGCGTGTTTTGCTTTGCAAGAAGCAACAACGAAGCAGAGCTAATTCGAGCTTCGTTGTTGTTAAACACTGCATCGAACTCATAAGAATGTGCCAGTCGATGACTTAAAGGGAAGCTCTGATTCAGCTGTTTTTGGATAGCGATGGCACTCGCCTCAAAGGCCAGTTCGGGTAGCGCGAAGGCTCTGTATCAGGCGGAAAGTATTTTACGGCCTTTAGCTCTACGCCTTTTTAGAACCAGACGCCCACCTTTGGTGGACATCCTGGCACGGAAGCCGTGGGTTCTTTTCATTTTAAGAACGCTGGGTTGGAATGTTCGCTTCATGATGGTTACCCGGTAATTCGATGTCGAAAAGGAGCGCGATTCTAAAGAAGATGTGGGGTTAGGTCAATTCCATGTTTATTGGTGTTCCTGAAAATCTGAGTGTTCTTTATAAATAAAGTTCTTATATATATATATAATTTATTATTACTATTTTTATTATAGGCCGCTTTCCTGTGTGTAAGTAGGCATTATGTTTTGATATCAATGGTTTATAGGAGTAATAACTACAGTGTTATCCGGTGTCTTAACGCTGGGTAGCCTGTGGAAAAACTGGTGGTAAATAGGGGACTTATACACATGGCCAACAGGTTTACTAAGGGGGGGGATTTAACCCACAACTTATCCACAGGTTAACCACCGGTTAGTCAGGCCGTTTGTGCATAAATAACTGAAAAATAAATACTTTTCGGTATCTTTTTTACATCAATTGCTTGGCTTGAATGGTGAAATCAAGTTAATATCCTTTCGTGCTTTAAGCATCATCAGGTGCCTCGATTTACCACTGAACCAGTTCATCTCGGTAGAGAAAATCCAAGCAAAGCAAGAAACACGAACAATAATTAGCGTAGCGATTATGGGGGTATTGTGGGGGCCAAAATTTGGCAGAAGTGTCTTGATAGGCTTGAAGACGAACTATCTTCTCAGCAATTTAATACCTGGATAAGGCCATTGCAGGCCATTGGCGATGATGACAACGTTAAGTTGTTGGCGCCAAACAGGTATATCAAGGATCAGGTTAACACTCAGTTCCTGAATAGAATTCGGGAACTGCTATCAGAAAACGGTTCAGGATCTGTAGAGCTGGAGATTGGCAGTAGTGGCAGGCTGGTTGAGGGAAAATCTGAAGCATCTAATACCTTTGCGGCGCGAGAGCGTTTTTATCCGCTGTTGGATCTCAATAAAGCGTTTACGTTTGATACCTTTGTGGAAGGTCGTTCTAATCAAATAGCCAGAGCAGCTGCACTGCAGGTTTCAGAGAATATTGGTGGCTCTTCATACAACCCGCTGTTGCTCTATGGAGGAGTTGGGCTCGGCAAGACTCACCTGATGCATGCGGTAGGCAATTCCATCGCCGATCGTCACCCGAATTTGAAGGTGGCTTACATGTACTCGCAGCGATTTATGGAAGACATGGTCAGGGCTATCGAGCACGGCACCATGGGTGATTTCACTCAATACTACCGGTCTGTCGACGTGCTCTTAATGGATGATATTCAGTTTCTGGCAAAGGGAATGAAAACTCAAGAAGAATTCTTCCATGTTTTCAATAGGTTACAAGAAGACGGAAGCCAGATTGTGTTGACCTGCGACCGCTATCCGAAGGAAATTGAAGGGCTGGAAGAGCGCCTGGAGAGTCGCTTTGTCTGGGGCATGACTGCTCCGGTTGAGCCACCCGACCTGGAAACCCGGGTAGCCATTCTGCTGAAGAAAGCCGAGATCGACCAGGTGCACCTGCCGAGCGAATCTGCCTTTTTCATAGCGGAAAGAATTAGATCGAACGTGAGGGAGCTGGAAGGCGCATTGAAACGTGTTATTGCCAACTCAAACTTTACAGGTGAAGCAATCAGCAACGAGCAGGTTCGGGAGTCGCTTCGGGACTTACTAGCGATCCAGGATCGGCAGATCGGAGTGGATAACATACAGAAGACGGTCGCTGACTATTATAAAATTCGCCTTGGTGATCTTCACTCAAAGACACGAACCCGATCAATTGCGAGACCAAGGCAGGTCGCCATGGCATTGGCAAAAGAGCTGACTAATCACAGTCTGCCGGAAATTGGCAACGCTTTTGGTGGCAGAGATCACACTACGGTCCTTCATGCGTGTCGCAAGATCGAGGAACTCAAGGAAAGTAACCGGGACATCAGGGAGGATTACAATAATCTCCTACGATTGTTAACTTCCTGAGCGCGGCTTTGGTGAAGTTGTTGAACCGGTTGATGTCATTGGATGTCGAATGAAATTTACGATTGCTAGAGAAAAATTGCTCGATCCATTACAGCTGACCAGCGGTGTGGTGGAGCGTCGTCAAACGAGCCCGGTTCTCGCGAACGTCCTGCTTAATCTCGAACAGGATAAGTTGGTAATTACAGGTACTGACCAGGAAGTTGAACTTACCGTAGTGATTACTGATGTTGTTGTTGGTTCTCCAGGTGAAGTGACTGTGCCGGCGCGGAAACTGTTGGATATCTGCAAGAGCCTTCCCGATGGGGCGGAGATGTCTGCTAACCTCGAGGGCAACCGCGTTGCAGTTGATAGTGGAAGGTTTAATTCTTTCCTCGCTACATTACCTGTTAGTGAGTTTCCCAATATTGAGACCGGTGTCTATGAAGTATCGATAGCGCTGTCAGTTCAGGATCTAAAAAGGCTGTTACAGCGCACCAGTTTTGCGATGGCACAACAGGATGTTCGCTACTTTTTCAACGGCGTGCTGTTGGAAGTCCTGGATGGAGTAGTGAGGTTTGTTGCGACCAATGGCCAAAGACTTGCGACGAGTTTTGTCAGTACGGGTGCCCAGGGTAGTCACCAGTTCATCATTCCGAGAAAGGGCGTGGCAGAGTTGGTCCGGGTTCTCGATGAAGATTCGGGAGAACCGGTAACGCTTAATTTCACAGCGAATCATATGCAGGTAGACCGTGGCAATGTTAGGCTGATCACAAAGCTGATTGACGCAACTTATCCGGATTACTCACGGGCGATCCCGAGTGGCGGTAATAAAGTAGTCATTGCTGATCGGCGGTTATTGAAGGAAGCGCTATCCAGGACAGCGATTTTGTCGAATGAGCTTTACAGAAATGTGAGGTTGATGTTGCGTGCCGGAAAGTTGGATATGCACGCCAACAACCCGCTACAGGAAGAGGCAGAGGAAACTGTTACGGTAGAATATCTGATTGAGGCGCTATCAGCCATGAAGGGCGATACAGTCAGGATGACATTTAGCGACCCGGGTAGCGCCTGTCTATTGGAAGACCTGGATGAAGCTGAGTCGTTGTATGTGATTAGTCCGATGGTGTTGTAACGAGATACATTAGATAGTGAGCGCTTGCTTACTTGTTAGATACGGTGGAATAAGAGTATGAAGTTTTCAGTTAACCGTGAACTATTGCTGAAGCCACTTCAGCAGGTTGCAGGCGTTGTAGAGCGACGACAAACATTGCCAGTATTATCGAACCTATTGTTACAGGTCAGTGGTAACCAGCTGTCCATGACTGGTACCGATCTGGAAGTAGAACTGATCGGGCGGCTGGAGGTCGTTACGCCAGAAGATGGTGAAATCACCGTGCCGGCGCGAAAGTTAGTCGACATCTGTCGCGAAATACCCGAAAAAGCAGATATCGAGTTCTCGCTGAATGAAAACCGGTTGCAAATACGGTCCGGTAGATTTAGGTCAACCTTATCGACACTGCCGGCCGTTGATTTTCCTTCAGTGGATCAATCTAGTCCTGAAATGACAGCGGAGTTGGACAGTAAGTCCTTTAAAAAGCTGCTCGACCAGACGGCCTTTGCCATGGCGCAGCAGGATGTTCGTTACTTTCTTAATGGGATGCTAATAGAGCTCGGAAACAACCACGTCCGTGCGGTAGCAACCGATGGGCATCGATTGGCAATGAGTGATCTGGAGCAGGAGGGTATTGATGGGCCTACAAAGCAGGTCATTGTGCCACGCAAAGGGGTCATTGAGATCCAGCGCCTGCTCCAGGAAGTGGAGGATAGGGTAGCCGTTTCAATTGGCAGTAGTCATCTCTGTGTGACGTCCTCTATGTTTACGTTGACCACTAAACTGGTGGATGGCAAGTTCCCGGACTATGACAGGGTGATACCGAAGGATGGAGACAAGGTCGTTCTGGCGGATAAGCAGGAGCTTCGACAGGCGCTAAGTCGAACGGCTATTCTGTCTAATGAAAAGTTCCGTGGTATTCGTGTCTCGATTTCAACGGGTCAACTACAGCTTTCTGCCAATAACCCGGAACAAGAGGAGGCGGAAGAAACCGTGTCTGTTGATTATCAGGGAGACAGCCTTGAAGTAGGCTTCAATGTCACATACTTACAGGACGTTCTTGGTGTTATTGGTAACGATAAAGTCAGGTTGACCCTGCACGATGCTAACAGCAGTGCCGTCCTGGAAGACCCGGAACGTGAAGATGCAGTCTACGTAGTCATGCCTATGAAGTTATGAGCCTGAAATGGCTCGAAGCCAGGCATTTCAGAAACCTCACCCACATCTCGGTAGATCTTGACCCTGGCTTGAACCTCCTTTTCGGTGAGAATGGGAGTGGCAAGACCAGTCTCCTCGAATCCAGCTATTTTCTTTCTACCGCCAGGTCCTTTCGTGACACAGGCGTTGACCCTGTTATCCAGCGTGGAGCCCAGGATTGTCTTCTACGCGGCAAAATACAGGCAGGGGGTATGGAGCATCATATCGGCATCAGTCGCGATCGTGGCGGTAGCAGGGAAATCAAAATCAATAGTGAAACAACGAGGAAATCCTCCGAGCTGGCAAGACTACTGCCGACGTTGATTTTGGGGCCGCATTCTGTGGACTTGCTGATCGGTTCGCCAATACTACGCCGCCGGTTCCTGAACTGGGGATTGTTTCACGTGAAACCAGGGCGTGTGGGTTCTGATTTATCGAATTCCCGCTTTACGGCAACAGGCACTTCATCCGCCGATTTTTCGGTGAATTGGGAGGAGGCTAATCGCTGCCTTCGCCAACGCAATCTGCTACTCAGGCGATATGCTACTAAGTCTGGGGTGGGGAACCTCAAGGAACTGGAAACCTGGTCTGATCGCCTGGCTACCTACGCGAACCAGATAGACCTGCAAAGGACGCAGTATGTTGAATTATACCGGCCCTTGTTTACCGAAATCGTTCAGCAATTGGCGGGCATTGATGAGGTGACGTTCGATTACTACCGGGGCTGGCACCGGGAGGCTGATCTTATGGATATTTACTTAAAAGAGGCTGATCTTGACCAAAAAAGAGGCTTTACACAGAAGGGATTTCAGCGCGCAGATGTTAGAATAACCGTATCAGGACAGCCAGCCGCCAAAGTCTGTTCGCGAGGTGAGCTCAAATCGCTTGTTTGGGCGATGATTTTGGCGCAGGGCGCACTGGCTAGCGATACTGGCACATCAGAAGGCGGCAGGGGAACACTCTACCTGGTCGATGATTTGGCGTCCGAGTTCGATGAAGAGCATCGAAGGCGGGTATGCAAGTTTCTTGTAGAAACAGGCCAACAGGTATTGCTTACTGGCGTAGAGGAAAAGCCACTGCTGGCCGCCTGTAAGAATCAGTATGGTCGCTTGTTTCACGTGAAACATGGTGAAGTAGAAGTACAGGAGCATTAAATGACAGATAATAAATCTTACGACTCCTCCAGCATTAAGGTTCTAAAGGGCCTGGATGCGGTTAGAAAGCGGCCGGGTATGTATATCGGAGATACCGACGATGGTACCGGTTTGCACCATATGGTCCAGGAGTTAGTCGATAACTCTATTGACGAGGCGCTGGAGGGGCATTGTTCGGACATCAAGGTTTTGATTCACCCGGACGAGTCCGTTACTGTTTCTGACGATGGCCGGGGAATACCCACCGATATCCACGAGGAAGAGGGCAAGTCAGCCGCAGAAGTCATTATGACGGTCCTGCACGCAGGCGGGAAGTTCGATGACAGCAACTATAAGGTGTCCGGCGGTCTCCACGGTGTTGGTGTATCGGTAGTTAACGCCTTGTCCTCTGAGCTCAACCTGACGATTTGGCGTGAAGGCAAGATATGGGAACAGACCTATCACGATGGTGTGCCCGCTTTTCCACTTCAGGTTGTTGGTGAAACCAACGAAACAGGCACTAGCTGCCGATTCAAGCCATCACCCAAGACCTTTAGCAATATAGAGTTTCATTACGACATCCTGGCCAAAAGGCTTAGGGAGCTGTCGTTCCTGAATTCAGGTGTGTCGATCCAGTTGACCGATGAACGCAGCGGTAAGCATGAAAAATTTAATTATGAGGGGGGACTACGAACTTTTGTCGAATTTCTGAACACCAACAAGACGCCGATCAATGACATTTTTCATTTTGCAGTAGATCGGGAAGATGGAACAGGTGTAGAGGTTGCGCTCCAATGGAACGATTCTTATCAGGAAACCGTATTGGCATATACGAACAATATCCCTCAGGGTGATGGCGGTACTCACCTCGCTGGTTTTAGAGGTGCGCTGACCAGAAGTCTCAATAATTATATCGAGCGTGAAGGGTTCGCAAAGAAGTCTGATATCAATGCAACAGGGGATGATGCACGTGAAGGATTAACCGCGATTATTTCGGTGAAGGTACCAGACCCCAAGTTTTCCTCTCAAACCAAGGAAAAATTGGTGTCTTCAGAGGTAAAGACTGCCGTAGAGCAGGAAATGGGTAGTTATTTTTCGGAGTATTTGCTTGAGAAACCGCAGGAAGCGAAAGCCATTGTGCAAAAGATGATTGATGCCGCCAGGGCCCGTGAAGCAGCCCGTAAGGCAAGAGAGATGACCCGGCGTAAGGGGGCGCTTGATATCGCGGGGTTACCCGGGAAACTGGCAGATTGCCAGGAGAAAGATCCTGCGAACTCAGAAATTTACCTGGTGGAGGGTGATTCAGCCGGGGGCTCTGCTAAGCAAGGTCGGGACAGGAAAAACCAGGCGATATTGCCGCTTAAAGGCAAGATCCTGAATGTCGAGAAGGCCAGGTTCGACAAGATGTTGTCGTCTGTCGAGGTGGGAACACTGATTACGGCGCTAGGGTGCGGAATAGGAAGAGATGAATTCGACCCGGACAAACTCAGGTACCACAGAATCATCATCATGACAGATGCAGATGTTGACGGCGCACATATCCGTACGCTGCTTCTTACCTTTTTCTTCAGGCATATGCCTGAGCTCATCGAGCGTGGACATCTGCTGATTGCGCAGCCCCCTTTGTACAAAATGAAGCGTGGTAAATCAGAGCGATACATTAAGGATGAAGGAGAGTTAACTCGATACCTTCTGGAAGTGGCACTTGAGGATGCCAGTCTTGATCGAGGTAATGGTGAAATAGTGAGTGGTGAAGAGCTTCGAGACCTCGCCGAGCGCTACTACACTATTCAAACCATGATGAAGCGACTGGATCGGGTATATCCTCTTTCAGTGCTTGGAGAGATGATCTACCTCCCCCGGCTCAAGTCGGAACAGTTAAAAGAAGAGACGGCAGTACAGGCGTGGACCGAAAAACTGGAAACCAAACTTTCGTTGTTTAATACCCCACGAATTCAATATGAAGTTACGGTTCAGGAAGACAGAGACAGGCACCTTTATTACCCGCACGTAACTACTGTACGAAACGGAGTGAGGCGTCATTATGTGCTTAATCGGGATTACTTTGCGTCGGCTGACTACCAGGCCTTTGCAGGTTTCCAGGAACGAACCACTGACCTTTTGCAAGAAAACGGGCAGGTCCGAAAAGGTGAAAAATCTGAAAACGTGCCTGGGCTTGCTGAGGCGCTGGGATGGTTGCAAACGGAAGCACTAAGGGGACAGAGTCGCCAAAGATACAAAGGGCTTGGTGAGATGAATCCTGATCAGCTTTGGGAAACGACTATGGATCCCCGCAGCAGAACAATGCTACGGGTGACTATTGAAGATGCGATTGCGGCGGACCAGGTGTTTACTACCTTAATGGGTGACCAGGTTGAACCGCGACGGGAGTTTATTGAGCAAAATGCGTTAGCCGTTGCTAACCTTGACGTGTAGCGTGTGATAATTGCAATTTGATATCAGGACGTCATGTCCCGCGCGAACGCAAGCAGGTCACTGAAAATGTATTCATGGTGCGGACGTAGTTGTTGAGTTTCGATGCCGTTTCCAGTCAGTACCAGGATACCCGTGCAGCCAGCTGATGAAGCTGCTCTAAGATCTTTAAGTGAGTCACCGACATAGCAACCTTCCTTTAGGTTCAATTGGTGGGTGGTTGCCAGATCTTCCAACAACCCAGGGTTTGGTTTACGACACCAGCAATTCTCGTCTGGATGGTGCGGACAAAATTTGATATCAACAATCCTGCCACCTGCTGTTTCAACTTCATCAACCAGTTTTTTATGAATGCGATCTAGAGCATCGAGTGTTAATTTACCTCGAGCGATACCCGCCTGGTTGGTGGCAATATAGACATCGATATTGTTGGACGTAAGCAGCGCGATAGCTTCGAGGGATCCCGAAATCGGCACCCATTCATCGGCGGACTTGATATAGTCCATCGAGTCCTGGTTGATGACACCATCGCGATCGAGAATAACGAAAGAAGCCATAGCTGAACTCCATTGAGCAGTCTTACTATTGTAGGAGCGAGAAATCGGCAACTTCAAGGAATTGTTGTCTTAATTTCCGCAGAAGTCCCAGACGGTTTTTCCTGACCTTTTCGTCTTCCGCCATGACCATCACTTCATCAAAGAAGTGATCAACTGGCTCCTGAAGCACCGCCAGCTTCTCCAATTTTGCTCCGGCCCCTTTACTCTTGCTGAGATCCAGTTCGGTCAGCGCGCGACCTAGCGCAATCTCAGCTTCATCGGTCGCAACGGTAGCGTCGAAACTACTGGCAAGGTCGTTCGGGCCCGTCTTTTTGAGAAAGTTTGTTACCCGCTTGTTTGCTGCGACGATGCTTCTCGCCGCTGGTCCATTGCGAAAGGACTGCAGCGTTCGAACAACATCGTCAATCTCCAACAGATTGACAGAGGTACTGGCGCTGTTTGTCGCTGCTTCAACCACATCGCCTGGGATGCCCTGTTCCTGATAGTAGCTGGTTAATCTTTCTACGATGTAATTTGAAACATTAGCGGTGTCGAAGCCCCTTCCATAAAGCCTGGAGGCCTCAGTCAGGCAGTCATTCAGAGGAATATCTAGCTGGTTTTCTATGCAAATTCGTATGACGCCGAGAGATTGGCGGCGCAGCGCAAAGGGATCCCTGGAACCAGTTGGGGGCTGGTTGATGCCAAAGATGCCAATCAGACTATCGATCTTGTCCGCTAGCGCAACACAGGAAGCCACGTCAGAGGTTGGCAAGATACCCCCACTTTGTGTTGGTCTGTAGTGTTGGGCGATCGCAATGCAAACTTCCTCGGCTTCATTATCATGCCTGGCGTAGTAACTACCCATGGTTCCCTGAAGGTCAGGAAATTCGCCGACCATATCACTAACCAGATCCGCTTTGCAGAGCTTGCCCGCCCGCGTTGCAGTGTCGGTATCTGAACCAAGCTGCCGGGCTATGTACGCAGCCAGCGCAGCTATTCGATGGCATTTTTCCGCATAGGTTCCAAGATCAGCCTGGAACACAACGTTCTCTAGCCGTGCAAATTTCTTCTCCAGTGAAGTTCGAGTGTCCTGCTCGAAGAAAAATGCTGCATCTGCAAGACGAGGCCTTATGACCCTTTCGTTACCGGCAACGACCTGTGAACTATCCAGACTTTCAATATTGGAAATAGTGATAAACCTGGGAACAAGCTTCCCGTTGTTATCAACCAGGTGAAAATAACGCTGGTGTTCTTTCATTGCAGAAATCAACACCTCTGGCGGAACATTCAAAAAAGCGCTGTCAAATCCACCGGCGAGTGCCCTTGGCCACTCTACAAGGGACGTGACTTCATTCAGTAAATCCTCATCGATTTCCAGATGGGCTTTCTCCTGGGAGGCGAGTTTGACCACTTGCTCCCGGATGAGATTTTTACGTTCGGTAAAGTCTGCCAGGACATAGTTTTTCCTGCACAACTCTACATAATCGTTAGCTTTAGTGATCTCAAACTGACCACCGGACATGAATCGATGGCCCGAGCTTGTGTTGCTAGCCTCTTTGCCCAGAAGTTGAATGGGAATGACCGAGCTTCCGTACAGGCAAACGAGCCACTGTACTGGTCGAACGAACTCCAATCTGCTTTTACCCCATCGCATTCTTCTGTCAACGGGCAGGGCAGTTAAGGCCGACCCAAGCAGGCCTTCCAGCAGGGATGGTAAGTCAAGACCGCTTTTTGTAGCCCGATAGACAAGATAGTCGCCCTTGTTAGTTGTAATAGTGTCAAGCTGTGATGGGTCAGCTACGTCGCAACCCCTCATGAATCCAGCCAGCGCCTTGGTCGGTTCCCCATCGTCATCAAACGCAGACTTAACCGCAGGCCCACGTTTTTCCACATTCTGGTCTCGCTGTCGGTCCGCAAGGTCGTGAACCAGGATGCCGAGTCTTCGAGGGGTGGCGAAGCTTTCAACCTGTCCGTGTGACAACTCGGCCTGGTTGAGTCCTGCCGCGATATTTTGTTGTAGCGCTTCGCGGAGATTGTTTAGGGATTTGGGTGGAAGCTCTTCAGTACCGACCTCAAGTAACAGCGTATTAGTTGGCACGCTTGAGCTCCTTCTCTACAAATGCTCGGGTATCATCGTCAGCAAGTGGAAAGCCGAGTGCCTGTCTTGAGTCAAAGTACTTTTGCGCGACCCCGCGGGACAGGGTTCTTACTCTTAAAATAAACCTTTGGCGCTCGGTGACCGAAATGGCATGACGCGAATCCAGAAGGTTGAAGGCATGGGAAGCCTTCATGACGAATTCGTAAGCCGGTAGCGGTAAGTTGGCTTCCAGTAGGCGTGTGGTTTCTTTCTCGCAAAAATCGAACTGGGCGAACAGGGCATCGACATCTGCCAGGTCAAAATTGAAACGGGACATCTCGACCTCATACTGGTGATAGACGTCAGCGTAGGTGATCTTATCATTGCCATTCTCGGTCCAGACAAGGTCCTTAAAGTCCTCTACGCCCTGAATGTAAAGAGCCAGTCGCTCCAGCCCGTAAGTGATTTCACCCATCACTGGATAGCACTCAAGTCCTCCGACCTGCTGGAAGTACGTAAACTGCGTGATTTCCATACCATCCATCCAGACTTCCCAACCGAGGCCCCAGGCCCCCAGCGTTGGTGACTCCCAGTTGTCTTCAACAAACCTTATGTCATGAGTTTTGGTATCAATTCCCAGATGTTCCAGTGACGCAAGGTATAACTCCTGGAAATTAGGTGGTGAGGGCTTCATGACGACCTGATACTGGTAGTAGTACTGGTACCTGTTGGGATTTTCTCCGTATCGGCCGTCTGTTGGTCGACGGCAGGGTTGAACATAAGCTGCCTGCCAGTTTTCAGGCCCAATGGCCCTCAAAAAAGTGGCTGGATGGAAGGTACCAGCGCCAACTTCCATGTCGTAGGGTTGCATTAGCACGCAGCCCTGCTCGGACCAGAAAGTTTGCAGGGAAAGAATAAGGTTCTGGAAGTTCATTGGCGTTCTCTTTGTAACATTGGGGTTGTACGGAGCTGCCCCGAGCAAAAAAGGCCGTAAGTATACATCGGTGCTCAGAAATCAGATAACCTCCTGATCATGGCGAATGAAATCAAAAGATGTGGCTGGTGTGTTGGGAATGAGTTGTACGAAAGGTACCACGACGACGAATGGGGCTCGCCAACTTATGATGACCAGCAGCTATTTGAGTTCCTTCTGCTTGAAGGAGCTCAGGCAGGCCTATCGTGGATAACAATTCTCAGGAAGCGCGAGGGTTATGGTAAAGCTTTTGATGGCTTTGACGCGGAAAAAATCGCGCGATATCGACCCGCTCGAATCAATAAGCTACTCCAGAACCCGGGAATTGTACGCAATAGACTCAAAGTTGAAAGTGCGGTGTCGAACGCCAGGTTATTTCTGGACATACAGGAGCGAACAGGTAGTTTCTCGGACTATGTCTGGCAGTTCGTGGATCATCAACCCAGGCAAAACCGTTTTCGATATATGAAACAGGTCCCGGCAACGACGCCTGCGTCTGACAGTATGTCCAGGACGATGAAAAAAGACGGGTTCAAGTTCGTGGGCTCTACGATTTGTTATGCCTATATGCAGGCGACCGGGATGGTCAATGATCACCTTGTGAGCTGTTTCAGGCATGAGGAATGCTGTCGGTTGTCAAATTGATGGCGTCCCTGGTACAAATCCTCTTCTATCTTTTGAGCCTGTTGCCACGAAAATTCTCCCAGCGCCTGGGTACCCTTGCTGGAATGCTGAACGGTAAGTTGGGTTCCCGCTCAGCCCGGGTTACCAGGGCAAACATTGATCTCTGTTTAACTGGTTTGGCGGACAATTTAGCGGACAAGGATATGTTCTCGACGCAGAGTCTCATTGAAACTGGCAAGACGCTGATGGAAACACCAGCGGTCTGGCTGGGGGATAGTGAACGAATCGATGGGTGGATACAGGTTGTGCACAATGAGGCCATGCTGCAGGAACATCTCAATGACTCTGCTGGACTTCTTGTGCTGTTGCCGCATATGGGTAACTGGGAACTGTTCAACGTTTTCTACCGTCGATACGGCCAGATGACGGCGCTATACCAACCACCCAGGCAGGATTACATGCAAAAAGTGATGCAGAAGGTGCGTGTGCGACATGGTAATCACATGGTGCCAACCACACGGTCCGGTCTCAGGCAGTTGTACAAAACACTGCGTGAGGGTGGAACCGCAGTGATCCTGCCTGACCAGGTGCCCGCTACAGGCCAATTTGTACCGTTCTTTGGACACCCAGCGTTAACCGATGTGCTGGCCAGCAGGCTTCTCAAGAAGACGGGTGCAAAAGCACTTGGGATTACGATGGTACGAAATGAGGAAGGACTGTTTGAAGCCCATGTTCTTGCGCCTGATTCATCTATCTATGAACCCGATGAAGTAACTTCTATCAGGGCGGTAAACGACCTTATGCAGACCTGCGCCGAAATTGCACCAAAGCAATACCAGTGGGAATACAAACGGTTCAGGGAGAGACCCGCTGGATCAGAGAAAATTTACCGGTTCAATAAACCATCGGGGATTCATTAATTGCCGTCACTAACCAATAGGTTTACGAGCGATGATGAAGGCTCGACCTGCTAGCGGGTCATCCCTGTTTGCATTATGACTCTCGTCTTTAAAGGCGAGTATCTCGCAGTCTGGAACGAATGACTGGAGCTCATTTGGTTGCAGCAGGAATACGGGATTGCCAGGCCCCATATTGATCTGTTTTTCTGCCGTGAAAGTCTGGTAGCAAATGAGCCCCCCTGGACGGGTTGCATCCAGGATTGCCGGTGGCAGGGACCTGTCCAGATAATGACTGGTGATAACAAGGTCGTAAGTTTCGACCGGTAGTGCCGCAGCAGTGATATTGATGACTCGTGTTTGAATGTTCAGCCCGAGTGAGCCCGCTCGTTCTGCCAGATGGCTGACAGCAACTTTCGATATATCCCAGGCATGGACTTCAAGCCCCCTGGCGGCAAGGAACAGGCTGTTCGTTCCAAGACCACATGCCAGGTCAAGCGCTATCCCCTTAATGGGGAGAATATCGTCGTTGTCAGTGAGTACAGCGGCAGGCGGTCCAGGAAGCCGATCTTTTGAATAGATTCGATTCCACTTGTCTCGTACTTTGTTCATTGGAACCCTGGTTTGAGGGACATTATAGTGCGCACCGGAACGCTTACCCTGGAACTGCCTTCTGCGGAGCTGTTTTCTCCAGAACTATTTTCTCCAGAACTATTTTCTCCAGAACTATTTTCTCCAGAACATGGGCGAAAAAAGTACCAGTAGTGTGAAAATTTCGAGGCGCCCGAGGGCCATCGTGAAGCAGAGCAGGATCTTGGCGGCATCGGGTATATCGGCGTAATGTAGAGCGACAGTCCCGAGCCCAGGGCCGAGATTATTAATAGTTGCACCAACGGCTGAAAATGCCGTCACAAAATCCAGTCCGGTCATGATCAGCGCTAGTTGCATGAATAGAAATACGATCACGTAGATCGAAAAAAATCCCCAGATCGCTTCTATGACCTGGCCTGAAACCTGTCGATGGTTAACTTTTACCGGGAAAACAGCATTGGGGTGAATCAGCCGATGGACTTCGCGTAGTCCCTGTTTGCAGATCAACATGACCCGAATGACCTTCATACCTCCACCGGTAGATCCGGCACAGGCACCCGTGAAAGCGCCGAAAAAAATCAGGTAAGGCAGCATGTTCGGCCATGCGGCAAAATCTGTTGTCGAAAATCCTGTGGTTGTAAATATTGATACAACCTCAAACAATCCGAATCGAATCGCCTGGCCGAATGTATGGGTCTGCTCGTACCAAAGTACTCCGGTAACGGCCACGGTGGCCGTGAACAGGATAGAGAGATAAAACTTCACCTCATCATCTCGAAAGTAATGCAGGATCGATCTTTCTTTGAATGAAAAAAAGTGCAAGCTAAAATTTATCCCCGCCAGAACCATAAAGAAGATGGCGATGGCTTCGATAACCCACGAATCGAAATAGCCAATCGAGGCATCGTGAGTAGAAAACCCTCCAATAGCGATAGTCGAGAAGCTGTGGCAAATGGCGTCAAAGCCGTTCATTCCGGCGCCCCAGTAAGCGATTGCGCAGACAAAGGTAAGGCCAAGATAGATAGACCAGAGAGCAAGTGCGGTTTCTTTAATGCGGGGTGTCAGCTTGGAATCTTTAACCGGCCCGGGCGTCTCTGCCCGGTAAAGCTGCATCCCACCGATCCCAAGCATGGGTAAAATCGCAACGGCGAGAACAATGATTCCCATCCCGCCAAGCCACTGAAGTTGTTGTCTGTAATAAAGGATCGATTTCGGCAGTTCATCCAGCCCTACAATGACGGTAGCGCCTGTCGTCGTGAGTCCCGAGAAAGATTCGAATAGCGCGTCAGGAATAGAGAGCCCGAGCCCATGTTCGTCGATAAATGGCAGTGCACCAAAAGCGCCGAGAGCAATGTAAAATAACACCGTCACCAGGAACCCATCCTTGATGCGCATGTCTGCCTGGTTCCTGAAAAACATCAGCCATAGGAAAAATCCAACGACGAAGGTAATGACAAATGCCTTGGTGAAGATACCTGTCACGCCATCCTGGTAAATGAGTGAGACGAAAACAGGGGGCAGCATCGTCAGGCTGAACATCATCAGCAGGATGCCTACAATCCTTATTGCGATCTGTATATGCATACTTTACTTAGAAGAAACTGAGTGGAGCCTGAAAAAGCTTCTCCACGTCTTTAATGCGTCCCTTGTCGACCAGGAAAAGCACAACATGGTCACCAGACTCTACAACAATGTCGTCGTGGGCTATAACGACCTCATCCCCCCTTACAATAGCGCCGATGTTGGTCCCCGGTGGCAGGTCGATATCCTCGATTTTCCGGCCGATTAGCTTTGAGCTGGATTTATCGCCGTGGGCGATGGCCTCGATGGCCTCTGCAGCACCTCGCCTTAGCGAATGCACTCTTGCGATGTCACCTCGCCTGATGTGAGTAAGAATAGATCCAAGGGTTGCCTGCTGGGGGTTAATCACGGTATCAATGGTTCCCCCCTCAATAAGGTCAACATACGCGGGGTTGTTGATCAGAGTGATGACCTTCCTGGCACCCAGGCTCTTGGCCAGCATAGATGACATGATGTTGGCTTCGTCGTCATTAGTAACCGCACAAAAAACATCTGTTTCTTCGATGTTCTCTTCCAATAGTAAATCCCGATCAGAAGCGTCGCCCGACAAAACTATCGTTCGATCCAGTGTTTCTGACAGTTCGTAGCAACGTTGCCTGCTGTGCTCAATAATCCGGACGCCATATCTACCCTCAATTGTACGGGCCAGATGCGCCCCGATATGACCGCCTCCAGCGATTACAACTCGTTTATTGGGCTTCTCGACACGACGCATTTCGGACATGACGTTCTTGATGTCCTTGCTCGCTGCAATAAAGAAGACTTCATCATCTGCTTCGATGACAGTATTACCCTCTGGAATGATTGCCCTGTTCTTGCGAAAGATTGCGGCGACCCGTGTATCTACCGTGGGGATGTGTTGACGAAGATAACGCAGTTCCTGGTCGACAAGGGGTCCGCCGTAATAAGCTTTGATGCCTACCAATTGCGCCTGGCCTTCTGCGAAATCCATGACCTGCAATGCACCGGGATTATCAATGAGCCGTCTGATGTCGTGAGTTACAATCGCCTCGGGGTTGACGATAACATCGACTGGCATGGCATCGTTGCGGAAAATTCCATCATCTCTTATATAGGCGGAGGAACGAATTCGGGCAATTTTTGTTGGCGTGTTGAAGACGGTGTAGGCAACCTGGCAAGCTACCATGTTGACCTCATCACTGTTCGTCACAGCGATAAGCATGTCGGCATCTTCAGCACCGGCCTGACGCAGGATATCTGGATGAGAAGCCATGCCCCGAACGGTTCGAATATCGAACCTGTCCTGAAGTTCTCTCAGTCGATCGCTATTAGTGTCGACGACGGTGATGTCGCTCGCTTCCTGGGTCAGGTTCTGGGCGAGATTGCCGCCAACTTCACCGGCTCCGAGAATGATGATCTTCATATAGCCACCTTACGAATACCGGCGTAATAGAAACCGTCATGTTCCTGGGCTGTTGGCAGGAATTGCAGGCCGTATTCCGTTGCGATCAGCGTAGCGCCTTCACTACATCCCGGATGACTAAGTGGTATGAGCTGTTTACTGGCGTCTCCTTCAATAAAATCAGCGATGACTCTGTCGTTCTCCTGGCGAAGAATAGAACAGGTTGAATAGAGCATTTCACCACCGATTGTGAGCAAGTCGAAAGCCTTGTCTAAAAGTCCTTGCTGAATAGATGAAAGCTTATCAACATCCGATTTCGTGCGCAGCAACTTAATGTCAGGATGTCTCCGGATGATGCCGGTTGCAGAACAGGGTGCATCCACCAGTATACGATCAAATTTGGTTTCGGTAATATATTGCTCGAACGATTGTGTCACCACATCAGCGTGTAGGGAAAGACGCTCAAGGTTTTCGGTTATAAGGTGAATCCTTTTTCTATCCCGGTCAATTGAAGTGAGCTTTATGCCGGGTTCGCTTTCCAGCAGATGGCAAGTCTTGCCACCGGGCGCGGCGCAAGCGTCAATGACCGATAGGCCTGGTTCAAGGTTCATTAAACCGGGTACTAATTGTGGCGCCTCGTCCTGGACTGACACTTCACCATCCCTAAAGCCAGGTAACGCCTCGACAGGCATGGCCTTGCCAAGTATCACCGCTGATCGCGCGAAGGCGCCAGCTCGCGCCTCAATATCCTCGTCAGACAGCTTGGCAAGGTATTGTTCTCTGGTTATTTTCGACGTGTTAACCCTTAGCGTCATTGGAGGCTGGTTATTGTTGTGCTCGAAAATTTCCGGGTGGTCGGGCCAGTCAGCCTTAATTAGTTCGATTAACCATTGCGGATGGTTCAATCGTGCCTCATCTGATTGCATCATCTGTTGCTTCAGGGTATCCGCTTCACGGCCATAACGCCTGAGTACAGCGTTGACTAGACCTTTGGCCCAGGGCTTGCCGAGTTTGATTACTGATTCGACAGCATGGTTAACAGAGGCGTGTTGTGGACGATGAAGATGGTCAATGCTGTATAGGCCAGCCATGAGAATCAGCCAAAGATCCAGATGTTTCTCGGGTAACCAGTTTCGAGTTACGCCATAACAAATTTGTTGGGCGATGGGGCTTGTGTTTTCCAGGCAGTCTCCCAGATGACGGTCTTCTTCCAACATTCGGGACAGGGAGTTTGCGACTTCGAGGTATTCACTCATCCGGCTTTTTCGTCGAATGTTGAGCCAATTTTAAATGTATCGGTCCAACCATTTAGCATATCTGCGCCGGACAAGACCGCTCCTTTCCCTATTGGAAGCTGGATTTTCTCAATGAGGTAGGCCTGATTACTACATCCCACCATTAACCCTTTTGAGGATAATTCAAGAATAGCACCTGGCTTGCAAAGACCGGATTTGACCATCCGACCTGAATGGATCTTGACCCGGGTTGTATCAAGAAAGGTAAAGGCGATAGGGTCGGGGTTGAAAGCGCGAACAACTCGATCGACCTGCTGCGCATCCTGCTGCCAATCAATCATTGCTTCTGGTTTCTGTATTTTGTGGGCGTAGGTCGCTGCATCGTTGTCCTGTGGATCTTTTTTGGTCGTTCCCTTGTCTACAAACTCGAGGGTTTCCAGTAGAAGTGGTTGTCCAATGTTGGTAAATTTGTTGAGCAGGTCCGCTGTGGTATCAAGGGGCGAAATGGGTACGACAGACTTTGCGAGCATGTCCCCTGTATCCAGACCTGCGTCCATCTGTATCAGGGTGACGCCAGATTCCTTGTCACCGGCGAGAATGGCGCGCTGAATCGGCGCTGCACCCCTCCATCTTGGCAAGATAGAGGCATGGATATTGATACATCCAAGCTTTGGATGTGCCAGTACGTCGGGTTTCAGGATCTGACCGAAGGCCACGACGAGCATCAGATCACATTCCAAGTGTTGAATGTCAGTGAGCGCTAATTTTGTAGACTGTATCACCGTAAGCTTGGCTCGCTCTGCAAGCTGTTTAACGGGGCTTGCCCGCAATCTTTTACCGCGTTTACCCGGCTTATCCGGCTGGGTAATAACGGCAACAACGTTGTGCTCGCTCTCGACTAAAGACTCAAGGAAACCCGCGGCGAACTCGGGAGTGCCGGCAAATAGTATTTTCAAGTTAGGTCAAGCCTGTTCTCAATTTCGGTTAAGCCCACTGTTTCTGGAGCTTCTGAAGCTTTTTACGAATGAGCTGTCGCTTGGTGCTGGACAGGTAGTCGACGAAGAGTTTTCCTTCGAGGTGATCTATTTCGTGCTGTATGCAGACGGCCAGTAAATCAATTGCTTCCATGGTGAATGGCTCACCATCCCGACCTGTGGCTTTGAACTGAATGTGCTGGAATCGATCCACTGGTTCATAAAACCCAGGGACTGACAAACACCCTTCATTGGTTTCAATTTCACCTTTCCCTGCAATAATAGTGGGGTTGATCAGGATAAGCGGTTGGTCGCTGGTTTCCGATACATCGATCACGATCAGTCGCTGGTGGAAGTTCACCTGTGTCGCCGCCAGGCCAATACCGGGCGCTTCATACATCGCTTCCAGCATCTGGTCGGCCAGAGCTACAATCTTTCCAGTTACTTCTTTCACAGGCTTTGCCACAGTGCGTAGTCGTGGGTCGGGGAATTTTAGAATTTCTAAGGGCACCATATGGTTTTGCTATATACCTCTAGTAAAAGAGCAACTTGTGCTGCTAAGATTATGATCACCTTGATAATTCAGGGGAAATTCACCCCGATGTCTAGGGTGTTACACATCGGATATTGTACTCTTTTTACTGGTTGGATTCGCCTATGAAGATTCGCCTGGTATCGTCATTCGTTCTAATAATGCTGTTTCTTGCAGGTTTTGCCTATGGCGATCAGGATGCAGGCGCAGAAGCGTCATTGTTGCGTGAAGGACATCCTGATCAGTACCTGGTGAAAGAAGGCGATACCCTCTGGGGCATAGCTTCCAAGTTCCTTAAAGAGCCCTGGCACTGGCCGGAAATCTGGCGTGTTAATTCCGCTATTAGTAACCCTCACCTGATTTATCCTGGGGATGAGATTTTCCTCAAATATGTGGGCGGGGATCCGCAGATATCGCTCAAACGTGGCCCCGGGGGGAGAACCTATAAACTGAAACCCGAGCAGAGAGTTCGTGAGGGCGATCGATACGAAAAAATGGAGCCTGCCGTCAGGGTGTCTCCGCTAGAAAGCGCGATCCCGGCTATTCCTCTTGATGCTGTGGCCAGTTTAATGACAACAGGTCGAATAGTTGAACAGGATACACTTGCCCTTGCCCCAAGAATTCTAGCCGGAAAGCTCGAGTCCCTGGTGTTCGGTCCAGGCGACCGGTTTTATGCCAGGGGTGTTTGGGACGAGGACACCTCTACCTACGGAATCTTCCGGGAAGGTGATGTTTATGTGGACCCTGAAACCGAGGAAATCCTTGGCTATGAAGCAATTGAGGTTGGGTTGGCTAAGGCATTAGCCCGAGAAGGCGATGTTGTGACCTTCGAAATGAAAAGCGTCCAGGGAGATGTTCGTATCGGTGATCGGCTGATGGCGACGGAAGAGCGACGAGTTGAATCCACGTTTTACCCAACCCCACCCAACCAACAGGTTGAGGGTGTGATTATGGCTGTGCTTGGCGGTGTTACCCAGGTAGGTCGCAATGACGTCGTCGTCGTGAATCGTGGTCTCAACTCGGGTGTTGAAGTGGGAACCATACTGGCGATTGCCAAGAAAGGCGCACTGGTTCGTGATCACTTCGCGGGCGGTTATGTCCAGTTGCCAACCGAACGTGCCGGTATCCTGATGATTTTTCGATCCTTCGAAAAAATGGCTTATGGCCTGGTTCTGCAAACCACCGAGTCGCTGCGTGTGGGGGATTTCGTTCGCAATCCCTAGTGTTTTCGCACGTTAGAACGAGCTGTTATACCGGCGATATATCCGGGCTTTCCCACAGGTTTCAAAACTTCCTGACCTAGAATAGCGACTCCCTTTTGTCGCGAGCCATTTGTGAATCCTGACCTGCTTGCCTTGTGCCGACTATTGTCCAATCGGCCAAGGGAACTCACCAGACTTTTGAAGTCACGCTCTCCTCGTAACGTGCTCGATCAAGATACCTCGTTGATTGTTAATGACGCACTTAAGCTGGAAGTCGAACAGGACGTCAATTGGCTCCTGCCGGAAGAACACCACCTTATATTGCTGCAGGATGATGATTATCCTGCCTGCCTGAAACAGATACACGACCCACCTTTCTTTCTCTTTGGGGTAGGTGACCGAACCGTTCTTACACGCTACGCGGAAAGAGTCGCGATCGTTGGTGCAAGAAAAGCCAGTCAATATGCATTGAAGCAGGCGATGTCTATTGCTGAAACCCTTGGACGATATTCGGTGTTAGTGGTGAGTGGTCTTGCCCTCGGGATTGATGCTGCAGCCCACGAGGGCGCGCTGGCTGCAGGCGAGGCGACGGTCGCGGTACTAGGTTCAGGCTGCGACCAGATTTATCCAAGACGCCATTGGCGGCTTGCCGAGCGAATTCAGGAAAACGGGCTGGTGCTGAGTGAATTTCCCCTGCGAACTCCTGCGCGACCGGCACACTTTCCGCGGCGTAACCGAGTAGTGACGGGCTTAAGCAAAGCGACGGTTGTTGTTGAGGCGGCACTAAAAAGCGGTTCCCTGATTTCTGCAAAACTCGCATTGGCGGAAGGTCGCGAAGTGATGGCTGTGCCCGGGCTTGTTACGAATCAACAGGCGCGTGGTTGCCATCAACTGATCAGGGACGGAGCCTCGCTGGTTGAATCAGGTGAGGATGTTCTGAAAGAACTGGGTATTGGACCGGGAGATACGCTCGACCTTTCTTTGGCAGTCCAGGGCTTAACCCCTGAGCAGGAAAGATTGCTCGACTTGCTGGAGGCAGGGCCTGTGTCGATGGATGCGCTCCTGTCAGACCTTGAGCTTTCCATTGAGGATCTGACGGTAGCAATCGTGATGTTAGAGGTCATGGGGTTGGTTCATTCTGAAGGTGGGCGATTTCAGTCCATCCAGTTACGGCCGTCCCGAGAGTAGTAATGTTGAAAGCTGATAGTGACTAGGCTAACGTCCATTTCTCGTAACATTTGTTTCTTTCATTGGAGTAAACATTATGGCGTTTGTGGCCATCTTGATGGGCTCAGATTCTGACTTGCCTGTCATGCAATCGACCGTCGATGTGCTGAAAAGTTTCGGCATTGAATATGAGGTTCGCATCACTTCAGCGCATCGAACACCCGAAGACACCAGGACTTATGTGAGCGATGCCGATGCCCGGGGTTGTGCGGTATTTATTGCAGCGGCTGGAATGGCTGCGCATCTTGCCGGGGCTGTGTCTGCACACACGCTAAGACCGGTTATCGGGGTACCGATTGATGCCGGGCCACTGCAGGGATTTGATGCACTGTTGTCTACTGTACAAATGCCTGGCGGAATTCCGGTTGCAGGTGTAGCGATAGGCAAGGCCGGCGCAAAGAATGCCGCATACCTTGCGGTTCAGATCCTCGGTGTCTCGAATGAGGCGTTGCATGGTGCCCTGATTGATGAACGACAAGCGAACGCAGAGGCAATCAGACAAAAAAACATCGACTTGAATTTGTGAACGCCGTTGCCGGATGGCGGAGAAACCTGATTTCAGCTTATCTGTTGGGCGATGGTGTCATTGCCTACCCAACCGAGGGTGTCTGGGGATTGGGTTGTTTACCGGCATCTGCTCAGGCAGTTGCGCGAATCCTGGCATTAAAACGGCGTAGTTGGGAGCAGGGTCTATTGTTAGTCGCAGCGGATATTAGCCAGTTCGAAGATTACCTGGTCGGATTGGACAACGATAAGCGAGGTGAGCTCGAGAATAACTGGCCTGGCCCAGTAACGTATCTACTGCCGGATAATGGCGTTGCGCCACGGTGGGTGATTGGAAACAATACTACAGTTGGGCTTAGGGTCAGCGATCACCCGGTTGTTCGCGCGCTGTGTGAATCAACTGGTCCGCTGGTGTCAACCTCGGCCAACGTAACAGGGCATCCTGCGGCTGTGACGTCCCTGCAGGTAAGGCAGTATTTTGGAGCGGGGGTTGATCACCTGGTGCCGGGACAGCTTGGAAATTCAATTGGGCCGAGTGTTATCAAGCATCTGGTGACAGGAGAGAAGATCAGATGAGACGGTTCAAACTAGGCGTGCTGGGGAATCCGGTTGCTCATAGTAGATCTCCCGAGATTCATCAGCAGTTTGCCGCAGCAACGGGCATTTCACTGTCTTATGAAAAGGTGCTTGTGTCAGACGGCACATTCACATCAGTGGCTAATGATTTCCTCGATTCGGGTTTTGGATTCAACATTACTTTGCCCTGTAAGCGGGACGCATGGCAGTTTGTTGATGAAGCTAGTGAACGTGCAAACCAGGCGGAGGCAGTAAACACGATTTCCCGGACCGCAGATGGAAAGCTACGCGGTGATAATACTGATGGCCCTGGCCTGGTTAACGACCTGCTACAGAATCTGGGTTGGCCTATAAACGACAGCAAGATACTGGTGATTGGAGCGGGGGGCGCAGTCAGCGGCGTTTTGGCGAGCCTGCTGGCTGAAGCGCCAGCCGTGCTGCATGTGACAAACCGAACCCATGTCAAAGCACAGGAACTGGAAAAAAATTTTGCGGGCGCCACTTCGGTTGCGATTGATCGCCTCCAGGAAAGTTACGATCTGGTGATTAATGGAACCTCCGCAGGATTATCTCACCAGGACCTGGAGATCTCTGG
>LWDU01040330.1_pt1 | contig 36831 bp, 27 predicted proteins | sample 727161 | NCBI WGS metagenome assembly LWDU01 (sample SAMN04566230, study PRJNA314399) | hydrothermal vent metagenome | isolation source: deep sea hydrothermal plume seawater | place: Mexico: Gulf of California, Guaymas Basin | collected 2004-07-11 | reverse complement strand
CAACGGCGCGACCTGGAGCGCGGCGGCGCCGCTTAACAGCTATGCTGCTGTTGATTCTGATTCTTCGGATTTTTCTAGTCTTTGGAATTACTCCTACCCCCAGCTGACAACCGACAGCGCCGGCAACTGGGTGGCGGTGTGGGAGAGTTCCTACGATACGGGCGGCATCGGTGATGATCCTGACATCCTGTTCGCGCGCTCGACCGACAACGGTGCGACCTGGAGCGCTGCGGCGCCGCTCAACAGCCACGCTGCTGTTGATTCTGTCTGGGACTTCGTCCCCCAGCTGACAAGCGACAGCGCCGGCAACTGGGTGGCGGTGTGGGCGAGTGAATACGACACGGGCGGCATCGACAATGACTGGGACATCCTGTTCGCGCGCGGGGCGATCTGCGGCGACGGCATGGTCGGCCCGGGCGAAGACTGTGATCCGCCGTTCAGCGAGGGGGGTAGTCCCTTTTGCTTCGACGATTGCACCTCGGCGTTCGAATTTCCGGAGGGCGCCCCGGGCTGCATTGCCGCCATGAACAAGGCGGCGTTCAAGCTGGCCAAGGTCCAGGAAAAAGAGAATGCCTCCTGCGTCAAGGATGCCGGTCGCGGGCGCGAGGCCAGCGTGGCCGAGTGTGTTCGGGCCGATCGCAGGGGCAAGGTGGCAAAGGCTATCGCCAAGCTGGAAAAGGTGGACACGACGAAGTGCGAAGTCTTCGCGCTCAATCCGGCGCCCCCCTATGGCTACGTGGCGGCGGCCGACGCCGCGGCCGAGGTGCTCGACCACGAGGTAGGAACGCTCGTTGACCTGCTGGGTGACGACGCCGACGCAGCGATTATCGCGGATGACATTGACCGGGACGGCGCTCGCTGCCAGGCGGTCGTATTCAAGGCCATGGGCGGGGTAATGAAATCGGGCCTGGGGAGCTTTGCGTACTGGAAGAAGAAAGGCCTGCTCGAAGTGCCGGAGTTGCCGGTACTTCCCGGTCCGCTGGTCGAAGGCTTCGAGGCGATCAAGACTGACGCTCGCGGCAAACTGGCGCGGTCGGTCGCCAAGGTAGAGAAGGCGGTGTTAAAGAAGTGCGCGACGGTGGATCTCGGGCTGGCGTTTCCCGGTGAGTGCGCACTCGCTGACCGCTCTGTCGCGCCGGCGGCGTTCGTGGACTGTGTCCAAAGGGTCGCACTTGCGCGCATGGCGCGGCTGATCAACGGCGTTGACAACCTGGAGTATGACTGCGACCAGTTCGACAACGACGTGACGGACGGTAGCTGCTGGCCGTGGAAGCTGTTGCCCTGCGTCGTGGCGTCGTCGCCTGCCTGCGCGGGCACCTGCCCGTATCCTCAGCTCTGTGAGCAGTCGGGTGTAGTGACTGCCGCCCTGTGCGAGTGCGTTGACCCGCCGGGGGATCCCTGCGAGTCGCTGGCCGGACCCACCTGTGACGGGTGGTGTAGCACCCCCGGCCAGGTCTGCGAGTACAGCGCCGGACTGCAGGAGTGCGAGTGCGTTGACCCGCCCGAGGACCCCTGCGAGTCGCTGGCCGGACCCACCTGCAACGGGGTGTGCATTAATCCCGGCCAGGTCTGCGAGTACAGCGCCGGGCTGCAGGAGTGCGAGTGCGTTGATCCACCCGAGGACCCCTGCGAGTCGCTTGGCGGACCCACCTGCAACGGGGTGTGCGCCGATCCCGCCCAGGTCTGTACCGTCGATCCCACCGGCGCACCGGGCTGCCTGTGCCTGTAGAAAGAGGTGGGTAAATGACGCGGCCTTTCATCACGGCCGGGGTTTGCTAAAACCAGTCCGTGGGCTGGGACAAGGAAACCGAGGGGATACGGGCGCGCCGCGAGGCCGCGCTGGCCATGGGCGGCGCCGAGGCCGTTGAGCGTCAGCACGGCAAGGGCCGCCTGACGGTGCGCGAGCGCATTGACGTGCTGGTCGACGAGGGGAGCTTCGCCGAGCAGGGCCCGATGGCCGGTCACTCCGAGATCGACGACGAGGGACGCCTGGTCGAATTCACGCCGGGCAACTACGTGCTGGGCATGGCGCGCCTGGACGGTCGGCCCTGCGTGGTAGGGGGCGAGGATTTCACGCTCAAGGGCGGGTCGCCCACGCCGGCCGGCCTGCGCAAGAGCGTCTACGCCGAGCAACTGGCCGTGCAGTACCGGGTGCCCCTGGTGCGCCTGCTCGAGGGCGGCGGCGGCAGCGTGGCCGGAACACGTGGCGGCAAGAACGCGGGCAAGGGTGGCGGCGGAGCCCACGCCGGCGATCCGGTTTACGTTACGCCCAGGTTCATGTCGTTTGCCGAGGCCATGGCGGCGGTGCCCGTGGTGTCGGTGGCACTGGGGCCGGTGGCGGGTTTCCCGGCTGCGCGCCTGGTGTCTTCTCACTTTTCCATAATGGTGCGCGATACATCCCAGGTGCTCATCGCCGGGCCGGCGGTTGTTGAGCGCGCGCTGGGCGAGAAGAAAACCAAGGAAGAACTCGGCGGTGCGGCCGTGCACATGCACAGCGGCGTGGTCGACAACCTGGCCGACGACGAAGCGGGTGCGCTGGCGCAGGTAAGGCGCTTTCTTTCCTACCTGCCCACCAACGTCTGGGAGCCGGCGCCCCGGGTGGCCTGCGACGACGATCCATCCCGGGCCGAAAGCGAACTCAACTCGATCATCCCGCGCGACCGTCGCAAGGCCTTCGACATCAGGCGGGTGTTGGAACTGGTATTTGACGCGGGCAGTTTCTTCGAGATGTCGGCCGGCTACGGGCCTTCGCAGGTCACCGGCCTGGCGCGACTGGACGGGCAGGCGGTGGGCGTGTGGGCCAACGACTGCCGCTTCTGGGCTGGCGCGATGGACGCCGACGGGGCGCAGAAGGCCAGGCGTTTCATTGACCTCTGTGACAGCTTTCACCTGCCCATCATCAGCCTGGTCGACGAGCCCGGTTTCATGATAGGCACCGGTGCCGAGGCGGCCGGCACCATCCGCTACGGCGCGCAGACCATATTTGCGGCCAACCAGTCATCGGTGCCCTGGGCGGCGGTTCACCTGCGCAAGGCCTTCGGCGTGGCCGCCGCGGCCCATTTCGGCCCGGACTCGTACGTGCTGGCCTGGCCCTCGGCCGAGAGCGGCGCGCTGCCCGTCGAGGGTGGCGTGGCGGTGGCCTTCGGACGCGAGATAGCCGCCGCCGATGATCCCGACGCCCTTCGCAGCGAGCTCGAGGAACAGTTCGCCGCCTCGCGCACGCCGTTTCCGCGCGCCGAGTCCTTCGGTGTGCACGATCTCATCGAGCCCGCCGAAACCCGCGAGCGCCTGTGCCGCTGGGTGGAGTGGATACAGCCGCGCCTGGCCACGCTGGTGGGGCCCACCAGTCATACGGTTCGCCCTTGAAGCGGGCCGCCTGATTGCCAGAGCGGGGGCGCTCGCCTAACTAACCGTCATGGCCGTTGAATATGGAACGTTCGTGCCGCAGGGCTGGCGCATGGAGATGCAGCATCTCCAGGGCGGCGAGTCCCAGTGGAATGCCTTGACCGCGAGTGCGCGCGCGCTTGAAGACGCTGGCTACGACTCGTTGTGGTTGTACGACCACTTTCACACCGTGCCGCGCCCGGCCATGGAGCCAACCTTCGAGTGCTGGAGTACGATGGCCGCTCTCTCGCAGGTGACAAGCCGAGTGCGCTTGGGACAGTTGGTGACCTGCAGCGCCTACCGTAACCCGGCTTACCTCGCCAAGCTCGCCAGCTGCGTGGACGTGATGAGCGGCGGCAGGGTCGACCTGGGTTTAGGCGCCGGCTGGAAAACCGAGGAGTTCGAGGCCTACGAGTACCCGTTTGCCGGCATACGCGAGCGGCTCGACCGCATGGAGGATACGGCGCGCATCTGCCGGGCGATGTTCGCAGACGAGAAAGCCACCGTGGAGGGTGTGCACCACCGGGTGACCGACGCCATAAACGAGCCAAAGCCGCTGCAGGCCGGGGGGCCCCCGATATGGATAGGCACGCAGGGCGAAAAAGTCGGCCTGCGCATGGTGGCCGAAGTGGCCGACGGCTGGAACCATAACCGCGGGCCCGACGAGTACGAGCGCAAGCGCGAGATCCTTGCAGGGCACTGTCGCGACCGCGGCCGCGACCCCGACAGCGTGCGCATATCGGTGGAGAACACCTGCGTGATCTACGAGAGCGAAGCCGAGCTACGTGATTTTGCCGCACGCTGGTGGCCGCACTACAACGAAAAACAACTCACCAAGTTCCTGGCCAATTGCTGGACGGGCCGGGCCGAAGACATCGCGGCCGAGATAAGGTTTTTTACCGAGCGGGGCGCGTCGCTGGTGATCTGCTGGTTCCAGGACCTCTGCGACGCCGGCGGTGAGGATTCGCAGGCACGCCGATTTATGCGCGAGGTAGTGCCGCTGGTCTGAACGACCCGCGGCCGTAGCCGCGTCGGCCTGGTTTCGGCCGGCGCGGCTGCAGGCTCACTCGCTGCTGTAACAGGTAAACTTGAGCGTGTCCTTGTCCTTGGTTGCGCGCAGGGTTTCCGAGGCTACGGTTTCTACGCCGGCCTTGAGCTTGCCCTTGGCCTTGGAGCGTCCGTTGAGCGGCACCTCGAGTTGGAATGTATTGGTGCAGGCGTCGCCGTTGTCGTAGCCGAGACCCGAGAAGGTCACCTCGTTGAGCCTGCGGCCACCGATCGTTGCCTCCACGTCGAGCTCCATCACCGCGGCCAGCAGCGCCTCGGCCGCCTCGGCCTCGTGCAGCTTGCGACTGTTGGGCCGGGGTTTCTTGAGTTGGAACAGGTCGGTCGCTGTCGGGGTGCAGACCGGGTCGAGGGTCTTCTTGTCGAACAGGCGACTGTCGTCGACGTTCAGGCAAAGGCCGATTTCGAAGATACACACCCCGTTGGCTTCGCCGTCCTTGTCGCAATTGGCGTCACCATCGGTGCAGTCCTGCTTGTAGTTGAGCAGGCCTCTCCTGTCGTACTTGTCCTCGGTGTTGAAAGGATTGACCACGCTCCACTCGAGGTGACAGTCGGTCTTCTCGCTGCCCTTGCCTGGTATAAGGTCGCCGGAAAGTTCTCCGAAGTAGTACTCGGAGAAGTTGCAGGTCTGCCAGGGCCAGGAGTTGCCGGCCGTGTCGCAGCAGTTGGCCACGCTGGCTTCGTCGACCCCGGGCGCGTCCGTGCAGTCTGCTACTGCCGCGGCGGGCCCGCAGGTGCCCACGTTCTGGTGTTCGGCGTCGCCGCATTTCTGGACACTGCCGGGCGCCGAAGTCCCAAAGCCGGCGTAGTCAAAGTTCTTGCCCTCGCGGCGCAGCAGCAGGTTGTTTTCAGCCATGCTCCCGCCACCGTTGCAGGGGGCAAAAGCACCGCAGTCGGCGTTGTCGTCGCAGGTCAGCGACGCGTCGAGATCACAGGTCCCGAGGTCAACCGTGCCATCGTTATCGGCGTCGTCCCAGCAGAATCCCAGCGTGATGGGCACGAGGAATGACTGTCCGTGCGGCAGTATTATGTACTTGTGAACTGACGATCCACCGGCCTTCTTCAGCTTGATCGGGTCGCCGCCTATCAGCGGGTTGGTCGAAGCGTTGAGCCCTGTGGACACAGAGATACTGGTGTCGGCCGCCAGGGCGCCGGCAGGGATGGTTACGCTTAGACAGCCACCGAGGCTGAAGCTGCCTCCTGCGGCCCCGATGCTCTCGCCGCCCGACAGGCCGGCGTCGCACTTCGAGTTGTCGTTGTTGGCCGGGCAGGCGTCGCATACATCGCCACCGTCACAGCAGCCCGCTTCGTTGGCGCCCAGGGGAGCCGAGCAGTCTATGCCACCGAAGCCGGTGTCGGTGCCTCCAGGGGGACAGTCACTGTTGAGCTGGTCCGGGTTGTACTCGGCGGCGCAGTTGTCATCGGGACCACAGATCAGGTCGCCGTCGGCGTCGGTGTCGTCGCAGCTATCGGCGGCCTCGTCACAGCTGAAGCACACGCCCAGCCCTGAACAGGGGTCACCGGCGCCGGTGCAGACCGCGGCCTGGCAGGTCTCAATGCCCGTGCAGTAAAGCCCGTCGTCCGAGCAGGCCGTTCCGTTGGCCAGGGCCGGATGCGCGCAGGCGCCCGCGCCGTCGCACTCGTCGTCGGTGCACTCGTTGCCGTCATCGATGCAGGCGGTGCCAGCGCTCACGTCGCAGCTGTTGGCCGCCTCGTCGCAACTGTCGGCGCACTCGGCGCCACCCGCGCAGGGGTCGCCGGCGCTGGTGCAGGACGCGGCCTGGCAGGTCTCGGTGCCCGTGCAGTAAAGCCCGTCGTCCGAGCAGGCCGTTCCGTTGGCTACGGCCGAATGCGCGCAGGCGCCCGCTCCGTCGCACTGGTCGTCGGTGCATTCGTTGCCGTCGTTCGTGCAGGCTGTTCCCGCACTCACGTCACAGCTGTTGGCCGCCTCGTCGCAACTGTCGGCGCACTCGGCGCCACCGACGCAGGGGTCGCCATCGCTGGTGCAGGCTCCAGCCTGGCAGGATTCTGAACCAGTACAGTAAAGTCCGTCGTCGGTGCAGACAGTGTCGTTGGCCACGGCCGGATGCGCGCAGGCGCCCGTGCCGTCGCACGCGTCGTCGGTGCATTCGTTGCCGTCGCTGGTGCAGGCTGTATTCACCGCCACCGCGCAGCTGTTAGCTGCTTCGTCGCAACTGTCGTCGCATTCGGCGCCACCCGCGCAGGGGTCGCCGGCGCTGGTGCAGACCGCCGCCTGGCAGGTCTCGGTGCCAGTGCAGTAAAGTCCGTCGTCGGTGCAGGCAGTACCGTTGGCCACCGGCGTGAACACGCAGGCGCCCAGCGCGCAGGAGTCCGAGGTGCACTCGTTGGCGTCATTGCACACCAGGGTCAGGCAGGGGTCGGGGGCGGGTTCTTTTATTACGTGCGTGCTGCCGTTGGGGTCGCCTATGCCCGAGCCGCCAACCGAGAGATCGAGGGCGCCGTCGTCATCGAGGTCGCCGAGGTCTACGCCCCAGCCGAGATTACCGTCGTTGACCTTGCCGTACCAGACCACGGGTGCGGTGGATATGGACGTGGTCAGGGCGCCGTAGTTTCCGCCCGTCAGCGCAAAGACGCCGCCGTTCTGGACCATTCCGCCTCCGGAATACAAGGGCGCGCCAATGTAGAGTTCGAGCTTACCGTCACCGTCGTAGTCGGCGGCGGCCAGGTCTGTGCCGAGGCGATCAAACGCCGCGTCGCCGTCTCCTATGCAACTGTCGGCGCTGGAATAAGGCGAGGGAAAGTCCACCGGGTAGACCGCGGGCGAAGCCGCTATGGGTCCGTACTTGATGTACACGCGCGATTCCACCGCCACGCCGTCGCTGGGAGACCCGACCACGAGGTCGTCGATGCCGTCGGCATTGACGTCGGCCACGTCAATGCCCTGGCCGAACCAGGCGTCGTCTTTCTTCATGTCGATGCAGGCCGAAGCGACGCAGGAGCAGGAGCCGCCACAGGCCGGCGCGCCGTCCATGATGCTCAAGGGCTGGGAGACGGGATTGTTGATGGGGCCGTTGGCGCAGAAGTTGAACTCGACCACGGCCGCGGTTCCAAGCAGGTACACGCGTCCAGCGCGGGCGAATCCGTGGCGGTGTATGGGTGCGCCGACCACGAGGTCGACCAGTCCGTCGTTGTCTATATCGCCGGCTGCCGGGTAGCCGAACATTTCCAGTTGCGCGCCACCGCTCATTATCGAGTAGCCGTTGCCCCCGGTGTACAGGCGCCAGTTATCGGCAAATATTTCCTGTCCCCACACAAGTCCCGCCGACTTGTGCAGCACGTGGATGGCACCGCCATCAACCTTTACTCCACCCGCGAGGCCGGCCACCGGATCGGCCAGTGGGTCACCGATGATGAGGTCGTTCTGCCCGTCGCAGTCGATGTCGGCAATCTCAAGGCCCAGGCCAAAACCGCCGCTGCCCGTCAAGGCCGTGGGTGCGTTGATGCGGAAGGCGTTGGGCGCGACGGCGCCGGCTTTGCAAAGCACGCTCACGTCTTCGGGCGCTGCTCCCATGGCGATGGGCCCGCGTACAAGGCACACGTGGTCGCTGCCGGGCACGCCTATGGCGATGTCGTCAAAGCCGTCAGCGTCAAGATCGCCCACGGCCACGCCGCGGCCCGAATCGGTGGCCAGCGCGCCACCGCCCAGGTAATCGTGGCCGCTCACGGCCTGGGCCGAGACCTCGGCCGGTACCGCCTGGGCCTGCTGGGCTGTCAGCGTGATGGCAAGCACTGCCAGCGCGAGCAAAGAAAAACCCCGCACTGCGACGCAAGCGGCGCCTGGGCCCATGGGATCGCTGCGGTAAATCGATGAATGGTATTCAGTGGTCATGTTATCTGTCCCCCCGGCAGGGGCCCCTGTAAGGCTCCCGCCGCTGTATTCTTTTCCTTTAACGTTGCAATCGCTGTGCCGCATCCGACACAAGCGCCGCGAGGCGCTACTACCCGCCGGGCGTCCATGCTCCGGCACTGTAGCCGCTAAGCTGGGTTTTCACCTGCCGTAGCATCCGGCTGCTTGCTGCCAAGCCTGGTTTGCAGTGGGCCGTGGGAGGGCCGGCTGGAGATCCTCCCGCTTCGGCCCCCGTAGACCCCGCTCATTGTCCAGTTGAGCGGCAGCAACCGGCACCTGTCAACGGGCGCCAGCTCGTGGAGGGGGATCTGGCGGCCAGCGGGTGGCAAAGGGACTTCTTTTCGTTGAAGAGCAAGGCGTCGGCTGTGTATCAGCCGCATGGCCCCGACCCCTGCATAAGGGGGTGAAGTGTCGCGGTTGCAGGGCCACGGCTGAGCGTATACCCAATGGGCGAGCAGCCGCAGCGCAACGGTTGCCACCGACAGAGAGGCTTACAGGATGAACTACAGGGGAAAGGTTGCGGTGGTCACGGGTGCTTCGTCGGGCATAGGCTACCAGGCGGCCCTGGCACTGGCCGAGCGTGGTTGCACCGTGGTGGGTGTTGCGCGCCGGCAGGCCGAGCTCGAGGAACTCACCAGCCGCTGCCAACGGCACGCGTCGGATTCCACCTTCATGGTCGGCGATCTCGGTGAGCGCGCCTTCGCCGAGCACGTGGTAAACGACAGCGCTCGTCGCTTCGGTCGGCTCGACATCCTGGTCAACAACGCGGGCATCCCCATTCACAAACATATCTACGATGTTACGCCCGAAGACGTGGAGATGGTGATGCGGGTTAACTTCATGTCGAGCGTGTGGACCACGCTGGCGGCTATTCCCCACATGCTGTTGCTGGGCGAGGCGTGGATAGTAAACGTGTCTTCGTTTGCCGCCCAGGTCGCGCCGCCGCGCGAGACTGCCTACACGGCTTCAAAGGCGGCAATGGATGGTTTTACCGAGGGGCTATGGACCGACCTGGCGGGGTCGGGCATCCACGCGGGACTGGTCATACCGGGGCCCATCGATACCGAGATCTGGGACAAGGACGAAAGTCACAGTGCCTACAGCGGCAACCTGCACCCGCCGTCAATAGTGGTGGATGCCATCCTCGGGTGCATTGAGAACAAGCTGCGCGAGGTGGTCGCTCCGCGCTACAGTCCGCAGCTGCTCGCCGCCCGCTGGATGAGGTTTCTCCTCCCGTCACTCATGCTCAAGGGCATGAGCTGGATGGAGCCGGTCCCCGAAGACGTCGTGGAGAGCGCCCGCGCCGCGGCCCGGCGAAAGCGCGACGGTGAAGGGGGGGGCATGGGATGAGCCTTCTGCCGACGCCGCTCAGCGAGGGACTGTACGAATACCTGTGCGCACATCGCAGCGGGCACGACTCCGGGCACCGCTCGCTGCTCGAAGAGCTGGCCGAGGAGACCCTGGCCATGGGCGACATCTCGATGATGCAGATAGCGCCCGACCAGGGAGCCCTGTTGACCATGCTCGTGCGCTTGATGGGTGCCCGCAAGGCAGTCGAAGTGGGTACCTTTACCGGCTACAGCGCGATCTGTATCGCCAGTGGGCTCGCGCCGGGGGGCAGCCTGCTCTGTTGCGACGTGAGCGAGGAATGGACCTCGATGGCCCGTCGCTACTTCACGCGCGCCGGGTTGGACGACACCATAGAGCTGTGTATCGCGCCTGCCGCCGAAACCCTGCGCGCATTGCCCGAAGAAGCCGACATTGACTTTGCCTTCATCGATGCCGACAAGACCGGCTACCGCGACTACTACGAGCAGTTGTTGCCGCGCATGCGCGCGGGAGGGTTGATCGTGTTCGACAACGTGCTGTGGCTGGGGCAGGTGGCGCGCGAAAAGGACCAGACCGAAGACACGGTAGCAATCCGCGAACTGAACGATGCCGTGGTCGCCGACCCGCGCGTTGAAGCAGTGATGATAAGCGTGGCCGACGGCCTGCTGCTGGCGCGCAAGCTCTGACCGCCGGCCTCGCTTTCAGCTACTCCCGCTCTCAGCTGCCCGCCGGCGTCAGGAATATCGGCGACGACCAGGCGCGGTGGGCGGCCGGCTCCAGGCAGTCGTCGTCGTAGTCGGTGCGGTAGTCGCCGTAGCAGGGGTCGGGCTTGCAGTCGCCCTGCTCGTCAAATTCGCACCGCGATCCGCCGGCGTTCACCGTGGGCGTGGGCTCTTCGATGGCGCGCGCGTAGTAGAGCGCCTCGCGGCCGCTGCCCAGGAACTCGGGGTCGTCGAACTCTACCGTGCAGCCGTCGGCGTCGGCCGGGCAGTCAAAACTGCGCCAGGGGTCGTCGATGAGGTCGGCCACGTCCTCGTCGGGCGATTCCTGCGGCCTGATGCGCACCACGTCTATGCGGGTTATCTGCCGGCGTTTTTCGCCCGGGTTGTAGCACTCGCCACGGCAGAGGTAGGCCAGTCGCTCGGGTGACAGGGCCGACAGTGATTCTTCGGGGCAGCCCTCGGTCTGCTCAAAGCTACCGGCTGCGCGCACGCGCAGGCGCGGGTTGTTGGCCAGCTCGAGTTCACTGCCCATGGGCAGCACCTCGCCGTCGGGGCCGTTGAGGAGGTCAAACCAGAGCAGTATGCGCGGGCCGCTGGTGCCGTAGATCTCGCGGCGTGCCATCGAGTCCCATATCGCTCCGCGATCACGCGCCGGGGAGTGCACGGCCACCAGGCCACCGGTCATGAAGAACGACGCCTGTCGTTCGAAGTCGACGATCTGCGTACGCATGGCGGCCGGGTCGCCCGGCGTGACCTGCTGGGAGCGGTCGCCTGCCGGGGCGAGGTAGCTGGGCATCAAGCGCTTGGCCCAGGTCTCGTCGCGGGCGCCGGCGGCCTCGGTGTTGGCCTGCCGGTCAAATTCCTTGAAGCCGGTACCGGGGCGGGCGGTGTGGTTGTCGCTCGACGCCATGAAGCCGAAGCGAAATCGTCGTGGCTCCTTGTCTTCGTCCTCGAAGTTCGAAATCGCCATGATGTACTGGGCCGAGCTGGCCGGGCGGTAACCCATCGAGGGTATGAAACAGTCGCTGCATTCGTCGCAGTTGCCCCACTCGACCAGCGGCGCCCACGGGATTGTCAGTCGTCCCGATGGGCTCGCGGCCAGGTAGTTGGCGCGGGCCTCGACTATCTTCTCGCGGCACTCGTCCGAATCCCGGTTATCGCAGAGATCGCCGATGATTTCGCCGGCGCGCCAGCAGCAGGCCTCGAAGCCGGGTTCGGGCGCTGGGCAGGCATCGGCTCCTTCCTGTTCGATATCAGCGGCTCGCCACGAGCGGTACTCTTCGCTGTTGCCGTGGCCCGAGAAGACCTCGATCAGGGTCTGCCGATCGGCGTCGTGCATGGTTCCGGACAGTTGCTTGTCCCAGCTCGAGCCGGGCGGCGAATACAGGCCCCAGGTGGTGCCGTGGGGAATAACAATGGACTCGTGTCCCCACTGCGCGAGTTTTTCGTAGAGCACGTCGGGTGAGACCGCTTCTTCGGAGCAGTCCGGTGGCAGCTCGCGCGTGTCTACGCCGTCAGCGCAGATGGGAGTCTCGCCGATTTCTTCCTGGAAGGTGTTGGCGTTGAGGTAGCGCTGGGCGTTGGGGAGGTCGGCGACGACCGGGAACCAACGCTGCAGAAAACTCTGCCGGGTGCGCATGCCTTGTCCGGCGAGGCCGCCCGCGTGTATGGGCCGGGTGGGGATCATGCCGTCGTCGAGGTCACGCAGGATGACGTTCTTGTGGCCGTAGTGCGTGTCGCGGGTGAAGCCTATCTGCGTCCACTCCCAGCCCAGGTAGGCCACCACGTCGGGGTTGTCGGGGTCACCGGCCAACTCGTTACACTGGCGAATGGTGTCGGTGGTTTCCTTCCAGCGCAGGGGCGTGATGGCCTCGGCGTGGTCGTTGATGCTCCAGAAGTCGAGGTTGGAGCAGTAGCGCGCAAAGTCGCAGGCGTCGGCCACCGGGTGCGCGCCTTCGCCCTGGAGGATGGGCAGGCTCATCATGAAAGCGTCGGCCGAAAAGGTGGAGTGTACGTGCAGGTCGCCGAACAGGATCTGCTTGTCTGTTGCACCGGCTTTCGCACGGTTGGCCAGGACATTGGCGGTCGCCGCCTGGCGGGCCGTCTTGTCGGCTGCCATGGAGTCGGGCTGGCCCGCGCCTTCTATGCTGCCCGGGCCCTCGTGTTGCCCGCAGGCGGTAAGCAACAGGACGCAGGCAATGGCTGTATAGAATTTGTTCATCGGCAAAGGTAACCCCCTGTGGTTTCGCGGAGCGCGATTTCGCGCAGCGTGAGCCTGCGGAATCTAGCCGTACCGCCGCGCTGAAAAAAGCGCGCGTTACAGCGGCTGGGGACGGGCTTCTGCCCAGGACTGGAGTTTATTGATCTGCTCGAGGTCGCCATCTTTGCTGGCTATGCCCTCGTTGCGGGCGTCGTGTATGCAGTCGACCGGGCACAGCGGCACGCAGAGGTCGCAGTCTATGCACTCCTCGACCACGATGGCGAAACGGCCCAGAAAATCGCCGGGAACCTCGTAGACCGCCTCCACCTTGCCCGGGCAGGCGTGATCGCAGGCGCCGCAACCAATGCAGGTGTCGTCTACGTAGTAGTGTCCGTGTCGGCGGGGCATGAGTAACAGGCTCAGGACGCGGGAAAGCTGGTCTCGAAGCTCGCCGAAGCGTTAAAAAACTCCTGCAGGCTCTGGTTGAAACGAAAGTACATGTCGCGTCGCAGGGGGTCGTCCGAGCTCAGGCGCAGGGGCGTGCCCATGTGGCTCAGGCGGTTGAGCGTCTGGTCGAGGGCAGGGCGACCTTCGCCCGCGGCGATGCTTTCTATCATCGCCTGCCAGGTCGCGAGATCGGCCTCCAGCGTGAAGTCGGCACGCGAGGCTTCGCTCGCGTCGACCACGCGCACGTCCACTGCTTCGAACTCATCAAAGCTCACCTGCACGGTCAGCGCTTCGGTACCGGTCACCGAGAAGCCGGCCACGCAATCCGTGTAGCCGAGTTTTTCCTGCCGCGCGCGGTTGTCGTTCATCATCGCGGCCAGGCGCTCGAACCACGCGAGCGAGGGGAACTCTATAGCGTTGGCCGTCCCGGCGGCAGCGCGGCCCTGTTGCTGCGGCTCGGGCATTACTGCAACCACGGTGCCTGGATCGGAATGCCGCAGCGCTCGCTGCGATCGAAGCCGGCGCGTTGGCAGCGACCGAGGTACTCCTCGATGAAGTCGCCCCACAGGGCACCGGCCTGCTCCAGCCCCTGCTCTATGCGGTCGAGCCCGCCTCCCAGGAGTATGGACAGCGGTTCCACCAGCGCGGCCTCGGTAAAGGCGGTGAGAATCACCATCTCCCCCACGTCGGCAAAACGGTGCATGTCTTCAAGCGCCGCGTCGCGATCGGGCACGTTGTCGAGGTGGTTCTTGAGTTCCATGACGCCGTAGCTCACGTGGCGGGCCTCATCCTGCAAGCAACGGCGAAAGATTTCCTTGTCCACGTGGGTCTTGGCTATCATTTCGCCCGAGCGGAATATGGACAGAACCAGGCCCTCGCCGAGCAGGTTCAGCAGGAAGGTACCCATGGTGTGCGATGGTGCTTCCATGATGGCCTTGAGCGCCCACTCGAATCCCGGCGAGGCATGCAGCAGGCCACCGCCGGCAATCGCGCGCTTGCGGAATACCTCCTGGTGGCGGGCCTCGTCCATCAACTGGGTGGCGAGAAAACTCTTGACCTCGAGAAAGTCCTGGGGAATGCGGTACAACCACTTGGCCGGGAAGTCACCGGCCACGAACTCGACTTCGGTCAGGAAGGTACACAACTGGCAGGTGGCCTTCTCGAGGTCATCGGGCAGGGGCTCGAGCTCGTCCCAGGGAATGTCGCGTGTGGCGTTCCACTGCCTGGCCTTGGCCTCTTCGTAGAGGGTGATGACGTTTTCGGCCCACAGCTCGTTGCGATCGACGACATCGTAAGCAGAGACCACGGGCATGCGGTCCGCGTAGGGCTCGCGTACCGAACCGCGCGGTGCAAAGTTGAGCCAGTCGGCCTTCTCGGGCATCTGCCCGTAAGGTTCGACCCGGTTCGTGTCGGTGTAGGTCATGCCGCGCGACGACGGTTTTGCCCGCCGGCCCCAGTTAGCCTTGTCGGTCTCCATCCAGTGCAGCGAGAATCTTCCGGCGTGAAGACGTTCGTGGTTTTCCTCCAGTATCTCGGCCCAGGTGTTCATCTGTTGGCCGAAGGCCAGCTCGTAAGACTCCAAGCTTTCTTCGGGCACGGCGTGTTCGGGGGGCAGGGGCTTGAGGTCAGTGGGACTGGCGGCTGGCTTGCTCATGGTGGCTCCTGTTTTTGCTCTCACGGGCAGCTTGCTGCCCGGGCGCTTCGCTTACAACGACTATTGACAAATCACTCAATAGTCGTCAGAGTGTACCCCACTGGAGCCCACCGTGTCAAGGATCGTGCAAAACAACGCAAAAAAACGCCGGCGATTGTCTCCCGAACAGCGCAGGAGAGAGCTCCTCGAGGCTGCCATAGCGGTGTTTGCTCGTTTGGGAGTGGGCCGCGCGGGCCACTCCCAGGTGGCCGAGCAGGCGGGTTGCGCGGTATCAACGGTGTTTGTTTATTTTCCCAGCCGCGAAAGCCTGGTGGAAGCGGTGGTCAGCGAGGTGGCCGATTTTCTCCTCGAGATGGCCGAGAGCGTTCACGGCCGCGGTGGCCCGGCACCGGAGGTCGTGCACCGTCACGCTCGGGCCTTCGTGGAAGGTGTCACTCGCCGTCCCGACGTGGCGCGCGTGTGGCTCGACTACAGCACCGCGGTGGGCGAGGACACCTGGCCGCGCTACCTCGAGCTACAGGAAGAGATCGTGGCCATCATGCGTGACACCATTGAGCGCGGGCAGGCCGAGGGCAGCGTCGCCGCCGACGTGGACGCAGACGACGACGCCAGGTTGGTGGTCGGCTCGGCCCACATGCTGGTTCAGATGAAGTTCGCCGGCCGGCCGGACGACCAGGTCGAGCACTTTCTCAACACGCTCGTCGGCGTGACTATGCGCCCGCCTGCGTAAGCTGCTCGATAGCCCCCACAAGGGAGCATGTATCATCGGCGCTTGCACTGGGCGCGGGGGGACTGGATGCTGGCCGCCATGCCGGCTCAGGGTAGTACTGCCGCTGAACTTGCCGGCCGCGTGGCGGTCGTCACCGGAGCCTCGCGCGGAATTGGCGAAGCCGTTGCCCGCTGTCTTGTTGATGCCGGCGCCAGGGTGGCCTTGCTGGCCCGCGGACGTGAGCGACTCGAGCGCGTCGCCGCCGAGCTGGGCGCGCAGGCGCTGGCCGTACCGACCGATGTTGCCGATGCTGACAGCGTGCGCGCTGCTTTTGTCACCGTGGCGCGCGAAATGGGCGGCCTCGACCTGCTGGTCAACAACGCTGCCATCGGCTGCCTGCACTCAATAGAAAACGCGTCGGACGAAGACCTGCGCGCAACCGTTTACACCAACCTGGGCGGCCCGCTGTTGTGCAGCCGTGAGGCTGTGCCGCTTATGAAAAAATCGGGTGGAGGGCAGATCGTCAACATAGGCTCGGAGGCGGTGCTCAATCCGTTTCCGTTGTTGTCGACTTACACCGCCACAAAGGCCGGACTCGAGTTGTTTACGCGTGGCCTGCGGGCCGAGTTGCGCGGTGACAACATCCGCGTGACCCTGCTCAGGTCGGGCGCCACCGACGGTGGTTTCATGGAAGACTGGGATCCGGCCGAGGCCGCGCGCGCGATCGAGCTGTGGGACGAGCAAGGCTACCTCGCCTTCGCCGGCGCTCCCATGCAGCCCTCGACCGTGGCCGAGTCGCTGTTGCACGCCGTCACCCGCCCGGCAGGCGCGAGCGTGGATACCGTTGAGCTGAGGTCTGCCGGCTGACCGCCGGCGGTCTGGGTGACGGTAACCGCACAGAAAGCTATTGACAGCAGTCCCCCTGCGGGTTTAGCTTAAGCAGTTGGGAAACTACCTGGACAACCTTGCCCTGTCTGCTCGGTCCGCCGTTAATACGCTCAGCGATACCTGGAAGGGATACCGCGAGAACGATATGCGCCTGCGGGTCCCGCGGCCCGGTCCGTCGCTGGGAGCTATGGCCGAAGCGGCGCTGGACAGGGGTTTTGCGTTGGCCGCCAACCTTGCGGCCGGGCGTAACCTTGAAGAACGAATCTCCAAGGGCTTCGCCCAGCTCGCCGACGCTGAGCAGTTGTTTGAGCGACGCGGTTGGTTGGCCGACCCGTCCAGCTACCACCGCGACCCGCCGCCGGTGGAAGAAGTATCGCTGGGGCGCGCCGTGTCTCAGCAGGGGCTCCGGCGGTTGCAGTACCAGCAGTTGAGTTACCCCAGCCTCTACGAGCCGTGGCCGAGCGAGCCGGGGCGCGAACGCTGGCAAGTCATAGAGCCCAACCGTCGTTTTCATGCTTACGTGCTTCGCTACCCTGGGCCGCCGCGCCCCTGGTTGGTGTGTGTACACGGCTTCGGCATGGGTGGGCCGCTGACCGCGTTTACCGGATTCAACGCGCGGAAACTTCACAGCGAGCTCGGCTTGAACCTCGCGTTTCCCGTCCTGCCGCTGCACGGTCCGCGCGCACCCGGCAGGACGAGCGGCCGTGAACTGCTGGCCGCCGACTTCATGACCATGGTCTACTGCTTCGCGCAGGCTGCCTGGGATCTGCGGCGACTGGTCGGTTGGCTCAAGAGCGAAGACGATCAACCGGTGGGCTTGTACGGATTGTCGTTGGGTTCACTCGCCGCTTCGCTCACCAGCGGACTGGAGCCGGCCGATTGCGTGATTGCGGGCATACCCGCCGTCGATTTCGCTGGCCTGGTGCGTGACAACGAGATCCCGATACCTGGTCGCAAGCCGCTCGCAAGCGAGCAGGGCTACCAGCTGCTAGCGCGGGTGACCAGCGTTATAAATCCGCTGAGCTTCGCCCCGCAGGTGGCCAGGGACAAGCGGTTTATTTTTGCGGGTCTCGCCGACCGCCTGGCCCGGCCTTACCAGGCCGACGCGTTGTGGCGGCACTGGGAGCGACCGCCGGTGCACTGGTTCGACGGTGCCCACGTTACTTACCTCATGAAGTCCAGCGTGCAACGCTTCGTTGAGTCGTCGCTGGCCACCGCCGGCTTTGTCTGGCACTGACGCCCCCGCTTTGGTCTCAGCTTTTGTTTCTTCTCCCCGACGCGTGTAGCGACGGTCACTGGCGCGTTGATTTTTCGTGGCGCGTCGCGGGGGCCTGCTATGAATTATAAAACCGAAACCCTGGTGTCCGGCCTGGCCTTTGGCGAGGGGCCGAGGTGGAAGGACGGCCGCCTCTACTATTCTGACATGCACCGTTGCGTGGTGGAGTCCGTGGACGAAAGCGGTTCTGTCGAACTGGTGTGCCGGGTGGAGCAGTCGCCCTCGGGCTTGGGCTGGTTACCCGACGACGGTGCGGCCGACGCGGGGCGCATGCTGGTGGTTTCCATGCGCGACCGTCGCTTGCTGCGCCTGGACCCCGACGGCCTGGTCGAGGTGGCCGACTTGTCGGGCCTGGCCACCTGGCACTGCAACGACATGGTGGTCGATGAGCAGGGGCGCGCTTATGTCGGAAACTTCGGCTCGGACATCTACGGTGACGATCCCACGCCCAGCGACGCGCTCTTGCTCATGGTCGAACGAGACGGTGCCGTCAGTGTAGCCGCCGACCAGATGAAATTTCCCAACGGTACCGTGATCACGCCCGACGGTAGTACCTTGATCATCTGCGAAACCTTTGCCGGCTGCTTGACGGCCTTCGACATAGCCGCCGATGGGTCGTTATCGGGCCGGCGCAGCTGGGCCGAGCTCGAGGGCGTGGCCCCCGACGGGTGTTGCCTGGACGCCGAGGGCGCAATCTGGGTGGCCACGGTGTTCGGAAACCAGCTGTTGCGCGTGCACGAAGGGGGCCGCATCAGCGACCGCGTAGAGCTGGCCAGCGAATCGTTTGCCTGCATGTTGGGCGGTGAAGATGGTCGTAGCCTGTTCATCTGTGCGGCCTCAACCTCGGAACCCGAAGAATCGCTTGAGCAGCTGGGTGGCAGCATTGAGCTGGTGCGAGTGGAGGTGCCCGGCGCGGGGCGGCCGTGAAACTTCGGTGGCATTGAAACCCAGGTGGCATTGTTGTTGAAAGAGACGGTCGCGGTTGCCCTTGGCCTCCTCGTCGCGGGTTGCAGCCTGGGCACGGGCTGGCGCAGTGCCCACCACCGCGATCACCCGCTGGTGGGCAGTTGCTGGTCGGTGGACGCTGCCGCGTTGGTTGACTGCGGAGAGGTGAGGGAGGCTGCTCGAGGCGCACGACTCGTGTTGCTCGGCGAGCAACACGACAACCCCGATCACCATCGCCTGCAGGCCGCGGTTCTTCGCGGGCTGGTGGACGCCGGTCGCCGTCCGGCGCTGCTGCTCGAGATGCTCAGCCCCGCCGTGGCCGAGCAGGCCTGGGCCGCCTGTCGAGACCGAGGGCGGCGAGGCTGCACGGCGGCGGAGTTGAGGCGGGAGTTGGACTGGGACTCGAGTGGCTGGCCGGACTGGCAACTGTATCGCCCGATTTTTAACGTGGCGCTGGAGCGAGACCTGCAACTGGTAGGCGCAGGGATAAGCCGGGGCGAGGCCCGCGGACTTTCGGCGCCGGTGGATACTCCGCTCGATGATAAGGCCGTCGGCGAACTCAGGCGCGAGATCATCGAATCGCACTGCGGCTACGCCAGTGGCCACATGGTCGACGCCATGGTCGTGATTCAGCAGTCGCGTGACTCGCGCATGGCCGCCGCGCTGGCAGGCCACGACGGTGCCGGAGAAGACGGTGCTGGAGAAGACGGCGCTGTGTTGATCGCCGGCCTGGGCCACACGAGGCTCGACCGCGGCGTAGCCTGGCATCTCGACTCGCGTACTCGCCGACAGCTTCTGTCCCTGGCTTTCGTGGAGGTGATCGCGGGCAAGCGGAGTCCGGACGACTACGCCGAACACTTTGACGGTCGCTTGCCGTTTGACTACCTGTGGTTTACACCCCGAGCCGATGATCTCGACCCCTGCGAACGCTTCGAGCAGCAGTTGAAGGCCATGGGTAAACAGCCTTGAGTGCGGGAGTCGTGCTCGTGGCCGGCTGCGGGCGCGTGGGCTCACGCGTGGCCGGGATGATGGCCGAGGGCGGTCGCGATGTGTACGGGCTCAGCCGCAAGCCCGCTGTCATGCCCGATAACGTGAGGCCGCTTGCCGCCGATCTCAGCGACGCGGCCTCGCTGTCGGGCTTGTTGGAGAGCGCGATACCGGGCGGCGTCGACCTCGTTGTATTTACGGCCTCGCCTGATCGCGGCGACGAGCAGGCCTACCGCGCGGTGTATCTCGACGGGCTGGCCACGCTGCTGGCGACCCCGGCCTGCGCGGACTTGCGCCGCCTGGTCCTTGCCTCGAGCACGGCCGTGTACGCGCAGGATGATGGCGGCTGGGTAGACGAACACGGCGATACCAGGCCGCTGCGTTTCAACGGCGCGGTCATGCTCGAAGCCGAGCAACTGGCCCGCGCCCGAACGCGGGCTGAAGTGGTCGTGGCCAGGCTGGGGGGCATCTACGGCCCCGGCCCGGGCGCGTTCCTGCGCTCGGTCGCCGCGGGCGAGCTGCGCCTCCCCGACCGTCCGGCCTGGACCAACCGGGTCCAGGTCGACGACGCTGCCCGTGCGCTGCTGCACCTGGCCGAACTGCCGCAACCCGCTGCGCTGTACAACGTGGTCGATGACACCCCGGCCACTCGTCACGAGGTCGCCGCCTGGGCGAGGGGGGAGCTTGGTCTGCCGGACCTCCGACTCGAAGGCCCAGGTGGAAACAGCGCCGGCAAGCGTTGCAGCAACGCGCTGCTGCGTGCCAGCGGATTCAGCTTGCTCTACCCCGGCTACCATGAGGGCTACAGGGGGCCGCTGGATGAACTTGCGGCGGAGAAAAAAGGGAGAGTCGGGTGATAGTTGCAGGAGTAGCAGGGGTTGCTCGCCTGCTGGCAGCGTTTTTGTTTTCGCTACTGGTCCTTCTGCCAGCGCAGGCCGTCGCCGATGAGACCGTGCCGCTGGACGTGGCTGAACGCGAGCGGCTGGGCGGCAGCTTTCTCGAGCTGCCGGACGGCTGGGTCCACTACCAGGTCAGCGGAGAAGAGAACGCTGACACGGTAATCCTCGTGCACGGGTTTTCTGTACCGTCTTTCGTCTGGCGCGGCGTCCTGCCTTACCTGCTCAATGCCGGCCTGCGGGTGGTCGCCTATGACAACTACGGCCGAGGCTTTTCAGATCGCCCCGGACCGCCGTACGACCTCGAGCTTTTCGACCGGCAGCTCGATGGCGTCATCAATGGACTCACGGCCGAGGGTGCGCGCGTGGGCCTGGTGGGCTACTCCATGGGCGGTGCCATTGTCACCGAGTACGCCGCGCGGAGGCCCGAGCGCGTGGCGGCCGTGGGGCTGATCGCTCCGGCTGGCTACCCGGTGGGCTTGCCTCTGGCGGCCAGGTTAACGCGCCTGCCGCTGGTGGGCGAGTGGTTGTTCGCGCAGTTCGCTCCGCGGGTGCTCAGCTCAAGGGTCGAGGAGATGGCGGCCCTGGCAGGTGCGCCGCGTGACTTCGTGGAGCTCTACAACGAGCAGCTCCGCTACCCGGGCTACGTTGAAGCCCTGGGCTCCACGCTGGTCGAGTACCCGCTGAGCGACATGCGCGAGCGCTTTCGCGTACTGGGCGCGAGCGCGCTGCCGGTGATGGCGGTGTGGGGCGACTCCGACAAGGTGGTGCCCTATTCGAGCTCGAAACTCCTGGCTGAAGACGTGCCGGGTCTCGAACTCAACACCATCGAGGGTGGTGCCCACGCCATAACATTTACCCGCCCGTATGAGGTCGGCCCCTACCTGGCCTCCTTCTTTCGCAAGGGGGAGTAGTGGCCCCTTTTGCGTTAAAGGTAACGGGGCTGCCGGTGGAGAGAACGTGAACTTCGTAGAATTTCACAACGACGAGTTGCCTCGACGCATACAGGCGGGCAACGGCCGCCTGGCGGCCGCGGGCACGGTGGGCCTGGCAGGCATCGCCTTCGAGGTGGACGGAGCCAGTTACACTTACCTGCCCGGACCCGACGGGGTGGAAGTAGTGGCGGGAGACGAACGCGCGGCCTGCGTGGTGGCCATGAGTGCCGTGTCCTGGGGCGAGTTCGTCGAGCAGATGCGTACTGTGCCCTCGCTGCTGTACTCGGGCATGCTCAGCCTTGAGCGCGGTGACGTGGAGCTGCTGTTGCGCTGGGAACAGGCCATAAGGGCCTTGCACCACGGCCTGCCGGTGTTCGTACCCGGCGAGCTCGATCTTCGCGACAAGGACGGCGGCAGGCTGGACATCGAGCAGGTTTTCCCCGCAGATGTTGGCGCCGCCGAGCTCGGGCTTTTTATTCGCGAGGCCGGCTTCGCCGTCGTGCGCGGGGTGTTTTCTGCAGACGAGATCGCCGTGCTGCGAGCCGACGCCGACAGTGCGGTAGCCGCAGCCCGGCAGGGGGACCGTCGCAGCTGGTGGGCGCGCAGCGCCGAGGGCGAGACCCGCTTGTGCCGCGTGACCTATGCCAACCTCTCGTGTCCCTCCATAGCCGCCATCTGCGACGACCCCCGCGTGCGTCGCCTCGTGGCGGCTTTTGACGACAGCCTGTTGCCCGGCCCCGACCGTCTTGACGGCATAGCTATCATCATCAAGAACCCGGACATCGCCGACGGCCTGTCGGATCTTCCATGGCACGTGGATTGTGGCATGGGTGGCCACGCCCTTCTCTGCCCGGTGGTGCAGGTGAGTGTGCTGCTCGAGCCCGCCAACCCTGATACGGGTACGCTCAAGTTCCTGGCCGGAAGCCATCGCTTTGCCTGCTCCGCGCCCGCGGCCCAGGAGGAAGTCGGCCTGCCCGTGGTCACGGTCGCTGGCGAGCCCGGCGACCTGCTGATGCACCTGGGCGACACCATGCACGCTGCGCCCGCGCCCCTGGGCTGCGGCTCCATGCGTCGCTCGCTGGTGACCTCGTTCTACCAGCCCGCGGTGCTCGACGTCATAGAAGAGGGCTGCGGTTTTAACGATGTACTGCTTTCAAACGACGACGGTCACGTGGATAACCTGGCCGACGTTGTGCGCGGAACGCCATCCGGAAAGCCATAGCCGGGAAAGCTATAGCCCGGAAAGCTATAGCCCCGAAAGCCAATCCGTTATCTCGGCCAGCGCGAGGTCTCGTCCCCAGGCATCGCTGTCCGCCAGCGGGTGGCCGTAGTGATCGCCGGGCAGCTCGACGAATTTTTTGTCGGCGCTGCCCAGCGATTCAAAAATAGCCTGGGCCTCGGAAGGAAAGATCGCGTTGTCGCCCGTGTAGTTGATCATCAGTGCCGGGATGGTCACGTCGCTGCCGCAGCGGGTAAAACTCGCGCGTGAAGACAGCCCCGACCAGGTTGAGAGCCAGGCTTCGGGCGTGGTCGTGCGCGCGAATCCACGCGGGTTGTAATTGATGAGGTCGGGCCGATGGTCAAACAGCGAGCCGTAGTCACGCGCCGAGGGGTCGAGCGTGAGATCCACGCAGCGCGGGTCTGCCTCGGTGCGGTAGGTGTTAAGCAGCGTGTCGGCGGTTGCCGCGCGCCAGGCGTCGCGGTCGTCGGGCTGTTCGGCCAGCCGCTCGAGGGCCGCCGTTCTCACGCCAAGTATCTTGCGTGCACGCGCATCTATGCGCTCCACGCGGGCGCGCTGCCCGGCGCGGTAGCGCTCGACAAACTCGTCGGTGTAGCGGGTTTCACCGGGTGGAAGGCCAAAGCCGTTGGCCGGGTCGTAAAGATCCAAGGAGGGCAGGCAGGAAACGGGATCGGACTCGTCGCTGACCGACGCGTCGATGACCTGCAACAGAAAATCCCCCTCGCCGGGGTGCGCAGCCAGGAAGACCACGGCGTCGGCCATGGGCATTTCAATTTTCCGCAGGTCGCCGCCTGCGCCGCCCAGCGGTGCGGGTCCCGCCGGCGTATCGGTCACCCGCTGTTCGGGCGGCAACGCGGACTGTTGCAGGTAGTAGCTGTACAGTGAGCCGCCACCGCTGTTGCCCAGCAGCACTATTCTCTCGAAGCCGAGCTCGCGCAGGCGTAACAAGCCCGCGGCCGCGTCCATGAGCAGTTGTTCGTGGACGGCGGTCGAGTCGTTGCCCAGGCAGCGGCTGTTATGCGCGAACACCGCGTGGCCGGCCTCGAGCAGCGGCGGCACGGCGTAGTGACGCGTAAAGTTGGCCTGAGGGTGCAGCAGCGACACCACGGTGCGAGGCCGCTCGCCCCGTGGTAGCCACAGGGTGGCCTGGGAGTTGCCCGAGTCGGCGGCCACCAGGCCGTGGCTCTCAATGCGGTAGTCGCCTGGTTCGCGCGTGAACTCCATGGCCCGCAGCGGGTTATCGTAGCGTGCAATTCGAGTGGCCATCGTGGGTAAATGTAAATTGCGCGCGCGACAAAGGCCAAGGGTGGCGGGAACAGTGGGCAACTAGCTCGGCAGGAACAGCCCCCCCCCTCGGGGGTAGGCCTCGGTGCAGCACATGCCTTGCCCCTTGCCGGGTTTCCGCCCCTCGGTAGAGGCTCAAGCCCGGCAAAAACGCTCACGGGCTGTCTTTCCCACGCCGGGGGGCTGCTGAGCTTCAATTTATCCCCCTCAATCTTAAGCAGTCCGCCGCATCTGCCGCCTTCGCGCCGGTGCGCCTGGACTCGGGGTAAAAGAATGAACATCAATAAGTTATTGACCGCGCTGCTGCCGGTTGTTTTTGTAATGCTTTGCGCTTCATCGGCCCAGGCCGACCACGATTGCGTGTTCAGCACGACCAGCGTGGGCCCGGTGGATACGGCCAACGGCTATCCTCTTTACTACCAGGACAGTGGAGCCTTGGCGCTCGACCTCTGCCTGGACGCGGCCAACTGTCTTAATCACGTTGCGGGTTCGGAGCTTCCCGACCCGTCGGCGGCGGCGTCTTTTCCGGGCAACTGGCCGTCCAGCGCCTGGTGGTGGCGGGCCGAGGCCACGGCCACGTCTGCTTCCGGGGCCACGGCAACACTGGTTATGGGCCTGCGAACAGCGCTTGACGGGGGCTTGCCTGTTGACGGCAAACAGTTTGCCGAGGCTGTAATCCTGATGACCGCTTCGGGTCTCGTGCCTGGCGGCGAATATGATTTCAAGCACCCCTTCGGCAGCGACGAGGCCACGGCAGCTTCCGACGGCACCCTGGTGATAGAAGACATCCAAGGATTTCTCGTCGGCCCGCCGGGCAACCTCGCCTCGTTTGCGGGTATCAACAACAGTCGTGTTGGCCCTTTCCTGGTCTTTGATGATCCCGACCCCAATCGCGCACCGGCGCCCGGCTTCGTGGGTAACCCGGTCATAGCGCATCGCGTAGCCGGTAGCCCCTGTGGCGACAACCACTTCAAGGTGAACGGCCCCGACCCGTTCGGCAACTTCCTGACCGAGGAGTTCAAGGTGCTCGGTCGCATGATAGATGTGTGCGGCAACGGCGTGCTCGACCTGGGTGAGCAGTGCGATGACGGCAACAACACAGACGGCGACTGCTGTTCGGCGACCTGCATGGACGAGGATCCCCTGGTCGTCTGCGACGACAACAACGGCTGCACCGACGAGCTCTGCCTCGCGGGCGTGGGCTGCAGTAATCAGCCCAACACCCTGGCTTGCGACGACGGCAGCGTCTGCACCACGGTTGATTCCTGCTGGGACGGCAACTGCCTGGGAAGCATGCCCCTCGATTGCAACGACTCCAATCCCTGCACCGAGGACAGCTGCGACGCCTTTGCCGGTTGCGTGAATGACGACGTTTCGTTGGCCTGTGACGACGGCAACGCCTGTACCACGGCCGACACCTGTTCGGGCGGGGTCTGCGTGGGTGGTGCCGCTCCGGACTGTGACGATGCCGACGTGTGCACCGACGACACCTGCCACCCCTCGGCGGGCTGCGTCAGCACGAACAACACCGCGGCCTGCAACGATGGTAACGCCTGCACAACGGGTGACACCTGCTCGGCCGGGGCCTGCCTGTCCGGGCTGTCAGTGGACTGCGAGGACGGCAACGGGTGCACCGACGACAGTTGCGACCCGGGTACCGGTTGTCGCAACGACGCCAATACCCTGGCCTGCGACGACGGCGATGCGTGCACCACGGGTGACACCTGCTCGGCCGGTACCTGCGTGGGCGGTGCTGCTCCTGACTGCGACGATGGCAACCAGTGCACGGCAGACTCCTGCGTGTCGCCCACTGGCTGCGATAGTGTCAACGTCTCTATAAGCTGCGATGACGGCAACGCCTGCACCACGGCCGACACCTGTTCGGACGGACTCTGCGTAGGCGGACTGCCGCCCGACTGCGACGACGGGAACGGTTGCACCGACGACGGCTGCAACACGGTGACCGGCTGTACCAATAACGACAACTCTCTGCCTTGCGACGATGGCAACGCCTGCACCACGGCCGATACCTGCGCTGCTGGCGGCTGCGTGGGCGGTGTGGCTCCCGACTGCGAGGACGGCAACGTATGCAGCGACCACTCCTGCGATCCTGCGAGCGGTTGCTTGCAGGCTGCCAACACGGCTGCCTGCGAGGACGGCGATGCTACCACCCTGGGCGACACCTGCGCCAACATGGGCTGCGTGTCAGGGGCATTTGGATGTTCGCCGGCGCCGCTCCAAACCTGCACGAGTCCCTTGTCTGCTGGCCGCAGCGTGCTCGAGATCAAGGACAGGCCCGGTGAGACGCGTGACAAGTTGCTATGGAAATGGCTGCCCGGTCCGGCCGTGAGCACCGCTGATTTTGGCAACCCGGTAAGCGGCGAGCTCGGCTACGCGATGTGTATCTGGGACGAGGATGCCGGGGTACCGACGCTGGCATCGCAGCAGCTGGTGCCCGCTGGTGGCACTTGCCGCGGCAAGGACTGCTGGCATGAGCGTCGGCACGGCTTGGTCTACCGCGATGACTTCGGCAGTCACGCCTCGGGTGTGCGCAACATCAAGCTGCGCAGTGGCGGCGACTTCCAGTCGAAGATCAAGGTCAACATTAAGGGCGCCGGTCTCGACATGCCGCCGCTACCCGTATCGATGGACTCCCAACTCACGGTTCAGTTTATTAACGAACAGGGTGGCTGCTGGACATCGACTTACAGCGCGCCGGCTATAAAGAACAAGGCGGGCAAGTTCCTGGGCAAGTCGTCGGGCAACTGACCCGGGCGACTGACCCGGGCGACTGACCCGGGCGACTGGGGTTTTCATTTGCGGCCGCATCGCGCTTCGATGAAGCGATGAACGATGATCCGGTAGTAATAGTGGGCTGCAGTCGCACGCCGATGGGTTCGTTCCAGGGGGTGTTCTCACCGGTGAGTGCCACGCGCCTGGCTTCGGTGGCTATAGAAGGCGCGTTGCAGGGTGCCAGTGTGGATCCAAGCACCGTGGATCAGGTGTTGATGGGTTGCGTGTTGCCGGCCGGGCTGGGGCAGGCGCCGGCGCGACAGGCTTCGCTCGGGGCCGGCCTCGGTAACGACGTGCCCTGCACGACGGTTAACAAGATGTGTGGCTCGGGCATGCAGGCGGCCATGCTGGCGCACGACGCCATAGCGGCCGGTAGTGCATCGCTGGTGGTGGCCGGCGGCATGGAGAGCATGACCAACTCACCCTACCTGTTGGAGAAAGCCCGGCAGGGGCAGAGGCTTGGTCATGGTGAAATAAAGGACCACATGTTCCTTGACGGGCTCGAAGACGCCTACGAGCCGGGCCGACTCATGGGTAGTTTTGCCGACGACACTGCGCGCCATTTCGGCTTCACGCGCGAGCAGCAGGACGACTACGCGCTCGAATCGCTGGCCCGCGCATCGCGCGCCGCTCAGGACGGCAGCTTTGCGCGCGAGATAAGCCCGGTAACGGTTTCTGCCCGCGGCAATAGCGTGGTGGTCGAGCTCGACGAGGGGCCGCCCAATGCGCGGCCCGACAAGATCCCCACGCTCAAGCCGGCGTTTTCGGCCGACGGCTCGGTGACGGCCGCCAACTCGAGCTCGATATCCGATGGCGCAGCCGCCCTGTTGCTGGCCCGTCGCAGCAAGGCCGAGGAATTCGGCCTGCCCGTGCTGGCAACTCTACGTGGCCACGCCGTCCACGCCCAGGAGCCGGCCTGGTTCACGACCGCACCCGTGCAGGCAATCAGCCGATTACTCGAGCAGGTGGGCTGGGACAAGGGCGAGGTCGGGCTGTTCGAAATCAACGAAGCCTTCGCCGTGGTGGCCATGGCGGCCATGCGCGAGCTCGACCTGCCGCACGACAAGGTCAACGTGCACGGCGGCGCCTGTGCCCTGGGGCACCCCATTGGTGCGTCGGGCGCGAGGATCATCGTTACGCTCCTGGCCGCCATGCAGAAGTACGATGTCAAGCGCGGTGTTGCTTCGCTGTGTATCGGCGGCGGCGAGGCCACCGCGGTAGCCATTGAGCGTTAGGAGCCCGCGAGTCTGCGCCTACTCGGCCGCAGCAAAGCTGGTCTTGAGCACCGACACTGTCGTGAGTAGCAACCCGGCCACGCAGGCGCCCGAGCCGGGCAGCGCCAGCCACGCGAGCGACTCCTTGGCCGCACCCGTGCTACCCAGCCCCGGCGCGCGTAGTCCGGCGAACATCCAGAACATAGAGTAGGCCAGTGCGCCGGCTCCCAGCAGCAGGGCAGCAGTACGTCGGCGGCCGGCTGGTACAGGCACCAGTGCCATCAGCCCTATGAGCGCCAGGGAAGTGGTGCCCAGTCCGTTGGCGTGCAGGTGGGCGCGCTTGAAGTAGGTCCAGGACTTGCTGCTGACCTTGTCGGCGGCAGCCTGCTCGCCGCTGTATTTCTGGGCGAGCACCGCCTGCGCTTCGTCGTGCAGGTGTCCCTTGATCGAGTCCTCGGCCGCACCGAAGGACAGCCCGAGTCCGAAGCCGTACAAAAGGGTGAGAAGGGCCAGGCTGACCCCGGCCCGCATGGTTTTAATGGCGCTTTCAGTATCGCTGTTCATGTTGTTGTTCTCTCCTGGCGGCAGTTTTTCAGGCTGGTGCGTTGCTTGCCCTCTGGACGGGGTAACCATTGCAGCGCTTCTGCGTATAATACCGCATGGCAGGCTGCCGCGCTTCTATTGGCCGATTGGCCACGCTGGGTTTTCCAGCCCTGCTGTTGCTCTTCGCCTTCTTATCAACCACGGCGGCCAGGGCCGCCGACGGGCCTTTCTTGAATGGCTTCGACCTGGGCCAACGGTCGGTGGAGCTGCGGCTGGTGGTGGCGGGCGGCCCCCCGCGCGGTGGCATACCCGCGCTGACGGGGCCGGCCACCGAAGCTGCGTCGCAAGCCTCCTGGCTGGCCGACGACGATCGCGTGGTCGGGGTGGTCATCAACGGCGAGGCCCGCGCTTATCCTCTACGCTTGCTCAACTGGCACGAACTGGTGAACGACAGCCTTGGTGACACCCCGGTGGTGGTGAGCTGGTGTCCGCTGACGGCCAGCGCGGTTGTTTTCGACCGACGCGTGGGTGGTAGCGAACTCAGCTTCGGCGTGTCGGGCCTGCTGTACCGGGGTAACGTGCTCATGTACGACCGCGACGGCGAGAGCCTGTGGTCTCAGCTGGGCGGTGCTTCGGTGGCCGGGCCGTCGAACGGAAGCACGCTGACGGTTCTGCCCTCGCGCGTCTTGCGTTGGGCACAGTGGCGGCGGCAATACCCCGACAGCAGCGTGCTGTCGCTCGACACTGGTCACAGCCGCGACTACTCCAGGAATCCTTACGCCACTTACGAGACTTCCGACGACCTCATGTTTCCGGTCGATATCATAGACGGCCGCCTGCGGCGCAAGCAGAAGGTGCTGGGGCTGCAACTCGGTGGCGCCAGCAGGGCCTGGTCGTTGACCGACCTCGCCGCTGCTCCCGACGGCGCGGCTTCCGACGGTGGCCTGCTGGACAGCGTGGGTGGGCACAGGGTGAAGGTCATTGTCGATGAGCACGGCGCCCGCGTGTTCGAAGGCGACCGAGAACTGGCTTCGACCGTGGCTTACTGGTTTGCCTGGTCGGCCTTCAACGAGCAGACCTCGTTGTGGCCGTTGCAGGCCGTTTCGCTGCCGGTCGAGTCAGCTGGCGGCTCGCAGGGTTCGCAGGGCGAAGGCGAGGCAGGGCGCAACCGCGCGGGCCAGATAGAGATCACCGAACGCAGGGGCTACTGGACCTCGCCCGGGGTGGGCTTCTCGTTGGCCGGCGAGGCGACGACAAAGGCTGGCCTGTACGTGGTGGCCGGCGAGTTGCGCAACCGCTCGGCCGAGCCGGTTCAGCACGTTGTGCTGCGCTACGAGCTGCTCGACGAAGAGGGCCGGGTGCGGTTTCGCGCGGATGGCTACAACCACCTTGCCGAGGGCTTGTTGCCCATAGAGGGCGACCCCGATCCAGCGGCTACCCTGGCCACGGTAAAGGCCCTCGACGCGGGTGCTGCGGATTCGTTTCGCATGTTGATTCCGGCCGGCGACCTGCCCGAGTTCAGCGACTACAGGATAAGCGTAGTCGACGCGCGCTGAGCGGCGACCGGCGGCCCTTTGAAAAGCTCCCGCGTATGCTGTTGAAAATGGCCATGGACCGGCCAGGCGGCCGGCTGCAGTGGGCGGAACAACAGCGTGGCGAAGAATAGCGTGGCGACAAAACGAGACCTGGTAATTATCGGTGGTGGCCCCGGCGGCTACGAAGCCGCCTTGAGAGCGGCTGGGTTGGGCATGTCGGTGACCCTGGTCGAGCGCGAAAACCTCGGCGGGGTGTGCGCCAACCGTGGCTGCATACCCACCAAGACCCTGCTGCACCTGGCCGACACCCGGCGGGCCCTCGTCGAGGCGGCCGACTACGGTGTGCGGCTGGAGCAGACCGGGTTTGATTTTGCCCTGGTCGTTCGGCGCGCCCAGCGCTCGGCTCGGATTGCGTCGGGTGGCGTCAAGCAGTTGCTCAAGAGTGCGGGCGTCGATGTGGTGGCGGGGAGCGCCCGCCTGTTGGGTGGGCTCGTTGTCGAACTGCAAGGCACCGAAGGCAACGGCGAACTACGCGCCGACAAGGCGGTGCTGCTTGCCACCGGCTCTCGCCCGCGCACGCTCGCGGGACTGGAGCCCGACGGTCGCCTGCTGTGGACGGTCGAAGACGCCTTGACCGCAGCCTCGCTGCCGGCCTCGCTGTTGGTGGTCGGCTCGGGCGCGGTGGGCATGGAGTTCGCGAGCTTCTATGCCGACATGGGAAGCAGCGTGACCGTGGTAGAACTCGAAGAACGCCTGCTTCCCGGCGAGGACGAAGAAATATCAGGACTCGCTCGCCTGGCGTTCAAAAAACGCGGCCTGGAAATCCACTGCGGCACGAGCGTGCAATCGCTGGACAAGAATGACGACGGGCTCGCTTTTGAACTGGCCGGGGAGACCGCCGGCAGCGTGTCGGTCGAACGCGCCCTGGTGGCGGTGGGAGTGACTGGTAACAGCGACGAGCTGGGCCTGGAGAATACCGGGGTAAAGCTCGACGGCGGCTTCGTGGCCACCAACGAGTGGGGAGGCACGGGAGAACCGGGTATCTATGCCATTGGCGATCTCGCGGGCCCGCCCTGCCTTGCCCACAAGGCCGCTCAGCAGGGCAGGGCCTGCGTTGAGCATATAGCCGGGCTGCCTGGCGCGCGCCCGGTGGACCGCGAACGGATTCCGGCCTGCGTTTACACCCACCCGGAAATAGCCAGCCTGGGCATGAGCGAGGCCGTGGCCCAGCAGCGCGGTCACGAAACCAAGGTGGGCCGTTCGTTTTTCACCGCCAACGGCAAGGCGACCGCAACAGGTAACAGGGAAGGCCTGGTCAAGACCGTGTTCGACGCGGCCAGCGGGCGATTGCTGGGAGCGCACATGATCGGACCGGGCGTGACCGAGCTCGTGGGCGAGCTCGTGCTGCTGCAGGACATGCAAGGCACGGCCGAGGATCTTGCTCGCACAATTTTTCCCCATCCCAGCTTGTCGGAGGCGCTGGGCGCCTCGGCGCAGGACGCGCTGGAGGCCGGCAAGGGTGGCTGAGGTCGTGGCCGATGTCGCTGCGGCTGGACAGGGTGCGCCCGCGTCGGGCAGCCTGCCACGGCGTAAGCCCGAGTGGCTGCGCGTAAAGCTGGGTACTGCCCAGCTGCTTGCTCCCACCCGTAGAACGCTGCGCGAGCTGGGCCTCAACACAGTCTGCGAGGAGGCGGCCTGTCCCAACCTTGGCGAGTGCTGGCAGCAGGGACACGCCACGGTGATGATACTGGGCGAGGTCTGCACGCGGGCCTGCGCCTTCTGCAACGTGGCTACTGGCCGACCACGGGCGCCCGACCCCCTGGAGCCGGCAAGGGTGGCGCGCATGGCCGAACGGTTGGACCTGCGTCACGTCGTCATAACTTCGGTTGATCGTGACGACCTGGCCGACGGCGGCGCGTCGCATTTCGTGGACTGTGTCGATCGCCTGCGCGAGCGTTGCCCCGACACCACCGTTGAGCTGCTGGTGCCCGACTTCCTGCGCAAGCCGGGGGCGGGCGAGCGCGTACTGCGTTCGCAGCCCGACGTTTTTAACCACAACCTCGAAACCGTGCCGCGCCTGTACCCAAGCGCGCGGCAGGGAGCCGACTACAGTGTGTCGCTCGGGCTGCTGGCGCTGGCAGCCAGGGCCGAGCCCGCGCTGTTTACCAAGTCGGGCTTGATGGTCGGGTTGGGCGAAACCCGCGACGAGCTGCTCACTGTAATGGACGACCTGCGCGAAGCCGGCGTTGATTTTCTGACCATCGGCCAGTACCTGCAGCCCACCCGTCGCCACCTGCCCGTGCAGCGCTACCTGCCTCCCGAGGAATTTGAGCAGCTGGCCGAGCAGGCCCGCACGCGTGGCTTTACAATGGTGGCTTCTTCGCCACTGACGAGGTCTTCGTACCACGCGGCTGAGGACTTCGCCCGCCTGCGAGCGTTGCGTGCGGATGCCAACTGACGACACGGTGCTTGAGCCCGCGCGCGGGCCGACGTCGTTGTTGCCGGCGGCGGCACGGCGGCGGCGATGGCTACGGCCGTTTTGACAATTGGTGGGTAGCAGGGCGGCGCGTTGCACGGTAAGCTGTTCGAACGGGGCGCGTTGCTTGGGTATTCCATTGCAACGCGCGCGGGAAAGTGAGGATGAGTAATTGACCCAGGAAACGTTCTGGCGCCGCTGTAGCAACTGTAAAAAATCGCTGGGCTTCGACTCGGCTTACTACAACTGCAGCGTGAGCACCTGCAATCGCAAGGACAAGTCGCTGGTGTTCTGCTCGCCTGAATGCTTTAGCGCGCACCTGCCGGTGATGCGCCACCGCGAAGCCTGGGCGGAGGAGAATCGCTCGCCTTCGCGCAGTACCTGGGAGCAGGGCCAGGCCGGCGCACGGGAAACCGCCGTGCCAGCCGTTGCCGAGCTAAGCAATGCGCCGCCTGCTGCCGATAAAAGTGAGCCACCGGCTGCCGAAGAAACCGAGGCTGCCGTGGTGTCGCTCAGTTCACAGGACATTCCCCAGGACGTGCTGGTGGTGGCGAGCAAGCTCAAGGCCTATATCCGGGCGCGCTCGGGCATGAAAACCTCGGACTCGGTCATGCAGGCGCTGTCGAGGCAGATGCGGCGGCTGGCCGACGACGCCATCCTGCGCGCCGGCGAGGCGGGTCGCAAGACGGTGATGGATCGCGATTTCTAGGCGCGCAGGTTTCTAGAGACCCCAGCGGGCCGGGTCCAGCGCCACGGCCATGCCGCTCAGCGGCTTGTCTGCTTCGAGCCGCCGGCGGTTGGCGCGCGCGGTTTCGGCAAACAGCCGCAACGCCGCGGTCACTTCGAGCCCAGCTGTGTCACGGCCGAGTTGCTCGCCCAACAACTCGCACCTGAGCGCGCGGGTGACGTTTTCGTCCCAGAAGCTGGCGTTCATCTCGGTGTCGCCCAGGAACGATCGCGCCATTGTGTTGCACGAGCCTATGGTCGTAAAGCAGTCGTCGACCAGCATCATCTTGGAGTGCACGTACACGTGTTCAGGCGCGCTGCCGTCAATGGCCACCATGGGCGCGGCCAGCGTAAAGTTTTCATGTTCGCCTAGACGACCGAGAGCCTCGAATACAGGTTTGGCCAGTGGGTTGTCGCGAGCGGCGGCGACCTCGGGCATGGGCAGTCCGGGCACCAGGGCGGCGACCAGCACGCCCCTCTGCATGGCCGCGGACAGTTCTTCTATGACCTGCGGGCAGATCAGCATCTGGTTTTCCAAGTAAATCGCTTCGCGCGCGCCCTCGATCGCAAGCGTGTATTGCTCTCGTATGCTGGACTCGCCGTTCTCGATGGCGTAGCCCGGCGCACCCGGCGCGGCGTGGCCGTTGCTGTAGAGCGAGGCCTGCACGCTGCGCGTGACCTGTACCGGCACGTTTCCCGCGGCGGCGGGAAGCGCGAGTGGAAACTCGAGGTCGCCGGCCACTGATAGGTCCGGCCACGCGCCACAGCTGTCGTGACGCTCACTGGCCTGGTTCCAGCGCTGCACGAAGTTGTGGGCCACGTCGGCCACCGCGGGGCCGTGGATTTCGAGGTAAACGTCGTGGATATTGTGGGAGTCTGCGCGCCTGCCCGGCTCGACGACTATGCCTGCGTTCGCGCTGTGCCCCGGCCAGCTGATGGAGCCGCTGTCCAGGTTTATGCCACCCACGAAGGCCAGCGCGCCCTCGCGGCCCGCGTCGACCACCCAGCTTTTCTGGTGGTGGCAGTGCTTGGCGAAGCGATCCCAGCGCGCCAGCCAGGCGGTGTTGCGTGACTCGAGCAGTGCCCTGTTGCCCGCGTCGCCGGCAAAGTGCTCGGCGCCTTTTATCATGCGATCGATGTCGGGCTCGCTCCAGAACAGCACGCGGATTTCGATTCCCCGTGCGGCTGCAGTGTCGAGCAGGTCAAAAAAGCTACCGCGTCCGCCGGGCATGCGCGCGGCCTGCTCAAAAAAGGCCACCGTTATCCAGGCGCTGTGCTGCGCCGCTTCAACGGCTGTGCAGATGCGCTCGAAGGCCGGCCCACCGTCGACCAGCGGGCGCACGAGGTTGCCCTCGCGAAGCGGATAGCTGCCCGAAGTCGTCGCGCATCCCCGCTGCTCAACCGGGTTGCGATAGGATGGCAGCGCTCGTGGGCACGGCCGTACCACCGGTGACGAGTACGTTGCTGACGTCCGGCACCTGGTTGACCGACGTGCCGCGTACCAGGCGCACCGCCTCGGCGACTCCGTTCATGCCGTGTATGTAGGCTTCGCCCAGTTGGCCACCGTTGGTGTTCATGGGCAGCTTGCCGCCCAGTTCGAGGTTGCCGTCCTTGATGAAGTCCTTCGCCTCGCCGCGCGCGCAGAAGCCGAACTCTTCGAGTTGGGGTAGCACCAGCGGCGTGAAGTGATCGTAGATGATGGCTGCCTGCATGTCGTCGGGGCCAAGGCCCGTGTCGTTCCATAGTTGGCGCGCGCACAGTCCCATTTCGGGGATACCGGTTATATCGTCGCGGTAGTAGCTCTTCATCATCTGCTGGTCGTCTGCGCTGCCCTGGGCCGCCGAGGCGATGACCACTGGCTTGTTGGGCAGGTCGCGGGCGCGCTCGAGCGTGGTTACCAGCAGCGCCTGGCCGCCGTCGCTCTCCTGGCAGCAGTCGAGCAGGTGCAGGGGCTTTACGATCCAGCGACTGGCCTGGTGGTCTTCCAGGGTGATGGCTTGCTGGTAGAAAAACGCCGCCGGGTTGGTGGCGGCGTGACGCCGGTCGGCCACCGACACCCTGCCGAAGTCTTCGCTGGTGGCACCGTACTGGTGCATGTAACGGGTGGCGAACATGGCTACCCACGACGCTGGCGTCAGCAGCCCGAAGGGCAGGCACCAGCCGAAGTCGACCATGATGGGGGTGGGCGCGTTGTCGAGGCCCTGCACCCCGGCGCCGAAACGGGTCTCTGAGCGTTCGTTGAAGGCGCGGTACACGAGCGCGTACTTGCACGCTCCCGTGTGCACGGCCATGGCGGCCTGGTGCAAGGTGCCGCAGGCGGCGCCGCCGCTGTGGTGTATGCGGCTGAAGTGGGTGAGCTCCTTGATGCCGAGGCTGCGTGCGACGTCGATTTCGTGGTTTTCCTCGACCGTGAAGCCGACCATGCCGTCGATCTGTTCGGGCAGCAGGCCGGCGTCGGCGATGGCCGCGTCACAGCACTCGACGGCAAGGCGCAGGGTGCTGCGGCCTGAATTCTTTGAGAACTCGGTGGCGCCAATTCCCACGACGGCGGTCTGTCCTGCAAACGACATGCTCACCGGGTCGGCAACTCCAGTTCGACGGTGGCAGTCACGTGGTCGCCGAGATTGTTGGTGCCGGTCACCAGGAGCTCGACTACCCCCTTGCCGTCGCGCAGCTCGGTCGACTGCACCTGCCCGGTGTAAGTCAGGGTGTCGCCGGGAAAGTTGGGCACCCCGAGTCGCAGCGACAGCTTGCGAAAAATCACGTCGGGGCCGGCCCAGTCGGTGACGTAGCGGTTGGTGAGCCCGGAGGTGGTCATGATGTTCATGAAGGTGTCGGGCGAGCCACGCTTCTTCGCCAGGTCGGGGTCGTGGTGCACGTCCTGGAAGTCGCGGCTTGCCATCGCGCCGGCAACGATGAGCGTACGCGAAATAGCGACAGGGCAGGGCGGCAGTTCCTGCCCCGGTTCAAGGTCTGCAAAGAGCAGCGTCGACTCGCGGCGAACGGGCCGCGCGCGCCTGAACAGCGGCAGGCTCAGCCCGGGGTCGGTGGCCTCTATGGCCAGCTCCACCGGCATGCCTATTTCCACGTCTTCGGGTTTAACTCCCACGAGGTTGCTGATGATACGGGTGCCCTCTTCGAGCTCCACCAGCACGCCGACCAGGGGGTAGTCGAACATGGGAAACTGCGGGTGGTGGACCTCCACGAAACTGTAGACCGTGCCTCGGCCCTGCGAGACCAGGTAACCGAGCTCGTAACTGCCGCAGCCCGGGCAGCGAACGACGGGCGGGTGGTGAAGCCCGTCGCAGCTGTTGCACTTCTGGATGCGTAGTTCGCCCTGGTCGATCCCGTCCCAGAAAAACTTCGTGTCGCGGCTGATGGCCGGCCGCGGCCTGGGTATCTTCTCGAGGCCCTCGAGTGCCGACGCGTCCATGTTGACGGTGCCGGTGCCGGGTTTGAACTTGAGTATGGTGAACTCCATGCGCCCAACGCTGTTGCCCTGCTGGTCGGCGAAGTTGCTCTCGGTGGTAAAGAAGTGGCCCACGCCCAGCGCGGTCTGCTTCTCGTCCGACACGCTGGTGATGACCTGGCTGATGGTCAAGCGATCGCCGGGCCTGAGGTAGCGGTGGTACTCGTGGCTCATGCCGGCGGCGACCACCGAGGTGAAACCGGCGGCGTCGAGTTGGTTGAGCAC
>LWDU01041115.1_pt1 | contig 36845 bp, 42 predicted proteins | sample 727161 | NCBI WGS metagenome assembly LWDU01 (sample SAMN04566230, study PRJNA314399) | hydrothermal vent metagenome | isolation source: deep sea hydrothermal plume seawater | place: Mexico: Gulf of California, Guaymas Basin | collected 2004-07-11 | reverse complement strand
ATCTATCCAAATCCTGCTAATAATGTTTTAAACATTGTTAGTTATACCGTTGGAATTGAAAACATTTATATTTACAATACAAATGGTCAGTTAGTATTAGCTAATGAAGTTAATGCTAACCAAATTAGATTAAATACCTCTACTCTTTCAAAAGGGGTGTATATTGTTGATATTAAATCAAAAGACACATCAATAAAACGAAAACTTATTATTGAATAAATAGAAAAAATAATAAATAAAAAAGCCGAGCATTTGCTCGGCTTTTTTTATGGAGCCATGAGGGAGATTTAAACTCCCGACCTCAGGGTGATGAAAATACAAACAAGGGAATGAGAAAGTTATTTTAAAAAAATAAAAAAGCAAAAAATATAAAAAACATCTCATCTATTTTATCTTGAAGAGCTCTCTAATATTCTCAAAAGAATTCTTTAATTTTTCAGCAATATTTTCTTTATCTACCCAAACAGCTTCTGTAATTCCCTCTATAGTTTGTGGAAGCAAGTTACCTTTAAAAGAAGATTTTATTTCAAACCAATAGGTACGTTTCAGTATTTTTTGTCCGTTTATTTCGTAAGTATGATAGGTTTTTTGCAATTGCTGAGTAATTAGTAATTCTGAAATTCCACACTCCTCCCCTACCTCTCTAATTGCACACTGTTCAATATTTTCACCAACTTCTAATTTTCCTTTTGGCAAGTCCCATTTTCCATTTCTAAAAATCATAAGCAGCTGATTTGTATCATTATACACTAATCCTCCTGCTGCTTCTATAAGCTTGTAACCAGCACAAAAACTTCCCCAATTTTCTGTTATAATTTCTAAGCTATTATTTATGTAAACTTTATACTTTTGCATTTATGATATATGATATTGATATTGCTAAACAAATTGCTAAATCTTTATTGCAAATAAACGCAATTATTTTACAACCTAATCAACCTTTTAAATGGGCTGCAGGATGGAATTCTCCCATCTATTGCGATAACCGGAAAACACTTTCCTACCCTGAAATAAGAAATCATATCAGACAAGGATTGGCTGCAATTGTAAAAAATCATTACAAAGGAGCTAATGTTATTGCTGGGGTGGCAACTGCAGGAATTCCTCATGGGGTTTTGGTCGCTGAAGAATTAGGATTACCTTTTATCTATGTCAGAAGTAAAGCTAAAGAACACGGAAAACAAAACCAGATTGAAGGTTATTTTGAAAAAGGACAATCCGTTATACTAGTTGAAGATTTAATCAGCAGTGGGGAAAGTAGCTTGGAAGCAGCAGCAACTTTAAAAGAAGCAGGAATGAATGTAAAAGGAATAATATCTATTTTTACTTATGGCTTTGATGCAGCTGCTGAGAATTTTAAAAATGCCGAATGTGAATATGTTTCATTATGCGATTACAACACATTATTACCACAAGCAATTAAATCACAATATATTGAAAAATCTGATTTGTCTATCCTGAAAGAATGGAGAGAAAATCCTGTCATTTGGGGAAAATAAAAATATGACTACATTTAAATCACCAGAAGTAATAGTAAACAAAAGTGCTGAAGATTTTTTTAATAAAATTGGAAATCTGAACAATTTAAAAGATATTATGCCTTCTTCCATCAAAGATTTTGAAAGTACTGAGAGTACCTGTTCTTTTAAAATGAAAGGCATGCCTGCTCTAAATTTAGAATTGGGAGAAAAAACGCCTTTTTCTAAAATTTCACTTACTGCCAAAGGCAGTCAAGTTCCATTTTCATTAGATTGTATTATTATTGAAAAAGGAGAGCAATGTCAGGCTAGTTTAGAAATAAATGCAGGACTAAACATAATGATGAAAATGATGGTTGAAAAACCATTAACTCAATTCTTAGATGTACTAGCTTCAAAAATGGCTAATTTCTAAAACAGAAATTTCACCTCTTGATTATCAAATTCCGCAACACTATCATCTTCAAGCTGAATGTGTAATTTTCCCCTTTGACTTACCCCTTTGATTATTCCCATAAATTTTTGACCTTCACTTTCAAAAACAGTAACTTTATTGTTTAAAAATAAAACAGAAAGATATTCCTTTTGCTGATTAACTCCACTTCTTAACTGCTTTATCCGTTCTGCTAGATATTTTAATAATTCCTCTTGAATTATGCTAATATCAAATGTTTTATTTAGTAATAGCTTTAAAGAAGTTGCTTGGGGAGAATAAACTTTAAACTTAGTTTGATTAACATTCAAACCAACACCAATTACTGAATGGGTTATCTCGTTTCCTTTCAATATATTCTGAATGAGAATTCCTGCAATCTTTTGTTTACCAACTAAAATATCATTTGGCCATTTTATACTTACATCATCAGTATATAAAGTAAGTAAATCATAAAGCGCTAAAGTAACACATTGACTTAATGAAAATTGATCTTTGGCTGGAATATTAGACTCAATAACAATACTAACAAGTACGTTTTCTCCCACCGAACTTTTCCAAAACTTTCCTCTTTGTCCATTTCCGCTAGTTTGGTAATTTGCAGTAACCACTAAGCCCTCCTTAAAAGGCAAAGTTCCTTTCATGCTTAAAGCATAATTGTTAGTGGAATCTACACTATCCAGTTTTATGTATTTTTTACTAAACAAAGCAGCTTATTTATTTTGAAATGATTGGTTTAAAAAATGTATTTTTGCAAACGCAAATTTAAAAATAAATATGGCTAAAAAAATTGATGCAACAAATATTCTATTAGAAAACATAGTAGCTGCAATACAAGATGTAAAAGGAAATGAAACTATCTCATTAGATTTAAGAAAAATAGAATCAGCAATATGTAAATATTTTGTAATTTGCACAGGAACATCTAACACCCATGTTAATGCAATTGAAGGCAATATAAAAAAAGTAGTATCACAAGGCCTTGGCGAAAAACCATCTCATATTGAAGGTCATGCTCTTGGAGAATGGATCTTGATGGATTATTTTGATGTAATAGTCCATATTTTTCAAGAAAAAACTCGTGCTTTTTACAATATAGAAGATTTATGGGGGGATGCTAAATTTATAACACATAAAGACTAAAGAAATATTAATGACGAACAAAAGAAAATCAACACTACCAAAAGGATTTAAAGATTTTAAATTCAAAATATATTGGGTTTATGCACTTATTTTTCTATTCTTTATTGGTTTGCAGTTTATAGGGACAGATGTCACTAAACCTACTGACTGGCAGAAATTCAATCAAAAAATGCTACAAAACCAAAAAGTAGAAAAGGTTGTAATTGTAAACAAGGAAAAGGCCTATATATATATCAAAAAAGAGTTTTTAGCAGAAGAAGAGTTCAAAGAAGTTAGTAAAAAAACTTTTGGTGATACGCCAAATTATGGTCCTCATTATTATTTTGAAATTAGCTCAGTGGATCATTTTTTAAAGCAAATGGAAGATGCTCAAGTTGAAACTGAAGAGTTTGAAAAAATATATCCTACAAGCAAAACTGAAAAAGATGTTTTTGGTGACATACTAGGATGGATTCTTCCTTTGGCTTTCTTTATTTTTATTTGGCTATTTATTATGAAAAGAATGAGTGGTGGTGGTGGTGCCGGGCAAATTTTTAATATTGGGAAAACACAAGGAAAATTAGTAGATAAAAAAAATATAAAAATAACCTTTAAGGATGTAGCGGGGCTTGAAGAAGCTAAAGAAGAAATAGCAGAAATAGTTGACTTTTTAAAATTACCTGAGAAATACACAAAACTAGGAGGTAAGATCCCAAGAGGCGCATTGCTAATTGGTCTTCCAGGAACAGGAAAAACTTTACTAGCAAAAGCGGTAGCTGGTGAGGCAAAAGTTCCATTCTTTTCTTTAACAGGTTCTGATTTTGTAGAAATGTTTGTTGGTGTTGGGGCAAGTCGAGTGCGTGATTTATTCAAACAAGCAAAAGAAAAAGCACCTGCTATTATTTTTATTGACGAGATTGATGCTATTGGGCGTGCAAGAGGCAAGAATGCTATGACAGGAAGTAATGATGAAAGAGAGAATACTTTAAATCAATTACTTACTGAAATGGATGGCTTTGGCACCAATTCAGGTGTTATCGTTATGGCTGCCACTAATCGTGCTGATGTTTTAGATAAGGCGTTGACAAGAGCGGGAAGATTTGACCGACAGATATTTGTAGATTTACCTGATTTAGTAGAACGAAAAGAAATATTTGAAGTTCATTTAAAACCTATCAAATTAGCAAAAAAGATGGATGTCAATTTCCTTGCTCGACAAACACCTGGCTTTAGCGGTGCTGATATTGCAAATGTCTGTAATGAGGCTGCATTAATTGCTGCTCGAAAAGAAAGAAAAGAAGTGGGTAAGCAAGATTTCTTGGATGCTGTAGATAGAATCATTGGAGGATTAGAAAAGAAATCAAAAATTATTTCTCCTAATGAAAAGAAAACCATTGCCTTTCATGAAGCAGGTCATGCAACTGTAAGTTGGATGTTGCAATACGCTTCTCCCCTAATAAAAGTTACTATTGTTCCTAGAGGAAAATCATTAGGAGCTGCTTGGTATTTACCAGAAGAAAGACAATTAACTACTACTGAACAAATGCTTGATGAAATTTGTGCTGCTATGGGTGGTAGAGCTGCTGAAGAAGTATTCTTTGGGAAAATATCAACTGGTGCTTTAAGCGATTTGGAAAAGGTTACTAAAATGGCTTATGCTATGGTGAGTGTTTATGGTTTAAGTGCAAAGGTTGGAAATATATCTTATTATGATTCTTCTGGGCAACAATCAGGGTTTACAAAACCTTATTCTGAAGAAAGAGCTCAATTGATTGACAAAGAAGTTTCGCAAATACTTGAACAGCAATATCAAAGAGCTAAAGATATATTGTTGACACACAAAGAGAAAGTGAACAAACTAGGCTCTGAATTATTAGAAAATGAAGTTATCTTCAAAGATGATTTAACTAAAATATTTGGCGAAAGACAATGGAAATCATATGAAGAAGAACAGCTTTTAAAATTGGATGAAGAAGAAAAAATATCCACAAAGAAAACCAAAGTAGCTGTAAAAAAAACTACCCCTAAAAAAAATAATGACTAACATATTTAGTTCAGCTAATCCTATAGAGGTAGAAATTATAAAACAAATGCTAGAAGAGAATAATATTACTGCAGTAATGTTAAATAAGCAAGATTCATCTTACAATATGTTTGGTTCAATTGATTTATATGTAAAAGAAGAAAATCAAACAATTGCTTTACAACTGATAAAGGAACAACACAATGAACGAAACGCTTAAAAGAGCATTATCAGGAGCGATATATGTTGCTATTATGTGGTTTGGAACTTTCTGTTCTGAACTCTCTTTTCATATTCTTTTTGTAGTTATTCTTTTAGTATGTCTTTATGAAATGTACAAGCTCAGAAAAGGGAAAACAAAAATACTTACCTTCCTTTATGTGTTATCTCCTCTCTTATTAGTTCATTTTATTAAAACTGAATTAGTACTTCTTATGTTTATCCTCACTTGGACCTTTGATACCTTTGCTTATTTAGTAGGTGTAAAATTTGGAAAACATAAAATAATGCCTACTGTTTCCCCTAAAAAATCTTGGGAAGGCTTTGTAGGAGGATTTATTTTTACGGTAATTGCTGTTTATCTTACAGCAAACTATTTTTTAGAAATTGAACTTAATCAAGCAATTGTTATTAGCTTATTTCTACCGTTCACTGCTACTCTTGGGGATTTTATAGAATCACATTACAAAAGAGAAGCAGGGGTAAAAGATTCTGGGAATTTTATTCCAGGACACGGAGGAATGCTTGACAGAATGGATGCTTTTATGATTACAATTCCAACTATTTACATCTTAATCAATTTATTGTAACATGAAACTACACAAAGAAGGTTATAAAATCCTTTTAAATGAAATCCTCATTTTTACATTGGTGAATTATATTGCTTATTGGAATTTGAAAATTATTTTTTGGTGTTTCACTCTACCTCTTGCTGTATTTTTATTTCTAATGTCTGTATATTTTTTCAGGATTCCAAAAAGAAATTTTGTAAGAAAAGAGGGAGTAGTATATTCCCCATGTGACGGAAAAGTAGTAGTGATTGAAGAAACCACTGAAAACGAATTTTACAAAGATAAAAGAATTCAAGTGTCTATTTTCATGTCACCTTTAAATGCACATAATCAAGTGTACCCAATTAGTGGAAATGTAAAATATACTAAATACCATCCAGGAAAATTTTTAGTAGCTTGGCATCCAAAATCTTCTACTGATAATGAAAGAAGTACTGTCGTTGTTGAAAATGATAAAATATCTATACTCTTCAGACAAATTGCCGGTGCAGTAGCCAGAAGAATCGTTACCTATTCCAAAGTAGAAGATACCGTAAAAGTAGCTGATGAATTTGGTTTTATTAAATTCGGATCAAGGGTTGATTTATTCTTTCCACTAGGAACAAAAATAAATGTAACACTAGAACAAAAAGTAACTGGAGGAGAAAGTATCATTACAACTTATTAGTAAAACAATAAGCTATCAACTATTTTACTATATTTGCCCCATACAAATTAAAAATTATTAAAAATGAAAAAATTATCAATCGTATTATTAGCTGTACTTTTTATTGGTATTGCTAATGTAAATGCACAAACTGAAACTGATGCTACTAACGAAATTTCAGCAGTGGAACAAATTAAAGCAAACTGCCCTGATTGGGGAACTGACAAATGCCCATATACTATCAATGAAGATGGTAAACTTGTCTGTGTAAAAACAGGAAAAATATGTAATGCTACTTGTAAAAACAAAGCAAAAGGAACGTGTTGCAAAGGCAAGAAAAAAACAAGCTGTTCTAAAAGTAAAAAATCTTCTTGCAGCAAAAGTAAATCAGGAGGCTTTAACTTCAATAAAAGCAACAGATATGGAGGTGGGAAATCTTCTTGTAGTAAAAAAGCAAAGAAAGGGTGTTGTAAAAAGAAAGCCAAAAAATGCGGTGCGGATTGCACTAAACCTTGTTGTGCGCCACCACCAACAATTGAAGAAGCTGCTCCAGAAAAAGAATAATATATAGTTAAATACTATAAAAGCCACACTAGTGTGGCTTTTTTTATACCAAAAAATATGGAATTTTTACCTACTAAAATTGAAGAATATACACTAGCGCATACCACTGAAGAACCTCTATTATTAGCTAAACTAAACCGAGAAACTTGGGCGAATATAATGACGCCAAGAATGCTTTCGGGTCACTTGCAAGGGCGTATTTTATCCATGTTTAGCAAATTAGTTTCTCCTGAAAATATCTTAGAAATAGGAACTTACACAGGCTATTCCGCACTTTGTTTAGCAGAAGGATTAAAGTCTAATGGTATATTGCATACCCTTGACATCAATGAGGAATATACCTCAGTAGCGAATCGTTATTTTAACGAATCCGATTTCAACAATAACATTCAACAACATATCGGTCAGGCATTAGACATCATACCCACCTTGGCTTGTAACTTTCAACTGGCTTTTATTGATGCCGATAAAGAAAATTATAAAAATTACTTTGATGCGATAATTGACAAAATGGATATTGGCGGTCTCATTATAGCTGACAATGTACTATGGAGCGGAAAAGTAACTAAAGAAAAGATGGATGAGGAAACGACTGCATTGGATAAATACAATAAAAAATTGCTTGCTTCTGATAGAGTTGAAACTATGCTCTTACCAGTACGAGATGGCTTAATGATTTCCAGAAAGGTAAAGTAATTTGTCTAAGATAAAACCACAGAACAAGCAATCATTATTCTTATTTTTACCCGAAAATTTTTAACTAAATGATTAATTTCAATAACCTAAAAACTGCCTTTTCTGATAAATCAGATACTGATTTAAATAGAGCCTACCTCCTATTTAAAAGCATGAGCAATCGTTTTGTTTCAAAAATATTGACAGGATTGGTGCAATTTTCATTAAAGCTACATTTTCCAATAAAATTTATTATTAAAGCAACTGTTTATAAACATTTTTGTGGGGGCGAAACTATTGAGGAAAGCCAAACTACAATTGATAAATTGTGGCAATCACATATTGGAACCATATTGGATTTTTCAGCAGAAGGGAAAGAGTCAGCTAACGATTTCAATAGAGCACTAAAGCAAACCCTAGCCTCCATTGAAAAGGCTGCAGTTTCTGACAGCATTCCTTTTTCAGTGTTCAAACCTACAGGACTGTGTAAATTTTCTATTCTAGAAAAAATAAATAACAACAATCCCCTATCGGCTGATGAGAAAATAGAAAAAAAGGAATATGAAGCAAGAGTAGATGCTATTTGCAAATTAGCATTTGATAAAAATGTAGCTGTTTTTATTGATGCTGAGGAAAGTTGGATTCAGGATGCTATTGATAGCATTGCTGAGCAAATGATGGAAAAGTACAATAAGCAAAAAGTCTTAATTTACAATACTATTCAGCTATACCGAAAAGATCGAATAGACTACCTTAATTCCTTTTTAAGGCGTGCAGAAAACAACTATTTCATTGGAGTAAAACTAGTAAGAGGTGCCTATCATGAACAAGAAATTGCAAAAGCAAAAGCAAATAACTATCCGTGTCCAGTACACACAGTGAAAACAAATACAGATACTGACTATAATTCAGCGCTTGAGCTTTGTATTAAAAATATTAAACGTGTTGCAGTTTGCGCAGGAACACACAATGAAAAAAGCGCACAGTTATTAGTTGATTTAATAGAAAAACATAATTTGAATAAAAATGATGAAAGAATTTACTTCTCGCAACTTTTGGGGATGAGTGATCATATTTCCTATAATCTTTCATCAGCAAATTATAATGTGAGCAAATATGTTCCTTATGGTCCAATAAGAGATGTATTGCCTTACCTTATAAGAAGAATAAAAGAAAATACCTCAATAGCAGGACAAATGGGACGTGAACTCAGCAATATTATTGCAGAAAAACAAAGGAGAAAGAACATTTAGAAGTTACGAACTACTTTTTTTTATTAATTTTCTGACTAATAGACTTACTGGAATCATAATTAAAAAGAAGATTCCTATTAAGGAGTAATAACTTTTATATGATCTTTTTGAAAGAGTTATTCCTGTTTCAATTTCCTGAAAAACAGCTTTACTATATCTTTTCCTCTCTCCTTCACTCTTACGCTCTTCTTTATTATAAAAACGAACTTTAAGTCTAGACGGAATTTCTTTTACTAAGTTATCCAAAACAAAAATTTGAGGATAGCTCTCTTTATTTGTTAGTTCATGATTTACCCACGAACCCTCTAAAAAATTTGCAATTTCAGAAGAATCATTATTTGTATAAATAATATCATGTTCTTTCTGCAATAACTGACTTACAACTCTTTTCTCAGGGTTATAATAATTTACATACTCATAAAAAGTACTCTTCAGTCTATTTTCAGGTCCCAGTGAAAGGAAAGAAATACTGATTAATGCTCCAAATCCAAAAAATAAGAGTCTTCTGCCCATTCTTTTATCGACTTGTCATTATTAAATCTAAGTCTACAAAAGGAATATTGAAATTCTTACTCAGCACTTCATTGGTTAAGTTACCATGATAAGTATATGCTCCCTTTCTTAAATATTCATATTTTCTAATAGTGTGTTCCACTCCACCCTCTTCAGCTATACGCAACAAAATAGGCGTTAGGATGTTACTAATTGCCATAGATGCCGTACGCGATACTCTTGAAGCTATATTCGGAACACAATAATGAACTACATCATGCTTAATAAAAGTTGGTTTCTTATGGGAAGTAACCTCAGAGGTTTCAAAGCACCCTCCTTGATCAATACTTACATCAACAACTACCGAACCTTTCTTCATTTTAATCACCATTTCTTCACTTACAATACAAGGTACTTTTCCGTTTCCTATTTGCAAAGCTGCAATCACTACATCTGCTCTTCTCAAGGCTTTACCTAATGCTTTAGGCTGTAAAGTTGAAGTGCTAATTCTATGATTTATATTGTTTTGTAATCTTCTAAGTTTAGTTACCGAATTATCAAATATAAGTACTGAAGCTCCTAGTCCTAATGAGGCTCTGCAAGCATACTCACCGACAGTACCTGCTCCTATTATGACAATACTAGTTGGTATTAATCCTGAAATACCACCCAACATCAATCCTTTTCCTGCATTGGTATTGGATAAATATTCGCCTGCAATAAGCATTGCTGTATTGCCTGCAATTTCACTCATACTCCTAACAATTGGCAATTTATTTTGTTTGTCTTTGATGAACTCAAAACCAAAAGCAGTAATATTCTTTTGATTCAAAGTTTTAAAAAAAGAATCTGATTGCGTACTCATTTGTACAGCTGAAATCAGCTCCTGTCCTTTTTGCATTAAAAAAAGCTCTTCTTTTGTTGGTGGTTCAATTTTTAAGATGAAACTTGCTTTAAACACTTCCTCTTTGGAATAAGCAATGTCTGCTCCTTTATCAGTATATTCACTATCAGAGAAATTGGATGCCAAACCCGCTCCTTTTTCAATAATTACACTATGTCCATTTGCAATTAATAAGCCCACAGAATCAGGAGTTAAACTCACTCTATTTTCTTGAAATGAGGATTCCTTAGGAATTCCTATTTGCAATTGCTTGAAATTAGGTTTTACTTCTAGCATTTCTTCTTTTGGAAGTATTCCAAATGAACTAAATATTTTTTCTTTTTTCATAGTTAAAGTATTACTTCAATTCTTCTTGTTGTTCCTTCAGTGCTCATTTTAACCCTTACCATATCTTCTTCAATCAAATTGGTGATTTTTTCAGGCCATTCAACAAAACAATAAGCATTACTGAGAAAATATTCTTCATATCCCATATCGTACACTTCCTGTTCATCTTCTGTCCTAAAAAAATCAAAATGATATATTTTTTCACTTTCATTAATACGATACTCATTTACAATTGAAAAAGTAGGACTACTTACCATATCAGTAACTCCTAAGTGCAAAGATAAAGCTTTTATTAATGTAGTCTTCCCAACTCCCATTTCTCCATAAAATGCAAATTTTTTATAAGGAAAGGTATGCTTAAGGATTTGTTCAGAAATACTATTAAGCTGCTCCAAATTTTCAGCAAAAAGAATTTTACTCATTTATTTTGATCTTAATGTAATTACAGGAATTAACATCTCTTCCATTGAAATACCCCCATGCTGATAGGTATTTTTGTAAAATTGAACAAACTGATTATAATTGTTTTGGTACACAAAATACATGTCTTCTTTTGCAAAAATGTATTTACTACTCACATTTTGTATAGGCAGATAATAATCTAAAGGATTTGCTATCTCAAATACATCTGATTTTTGATAATCCAAATTTCTACCTTGTTTGTACCTTAAGTTTGCGCTAACATTTCTATCTCCTATTACTTTGGACGGCTTGTTCACATTAATTGTACCATGATCAGTAGTAATAATCAAATTAGCTTTTTGCTTGGCTATTTGTTTCATAATTTCTTTTAAAGGAGAGTGTGAAAACCAGGAAGCAGTAAGTGAACGATAAGCAGAATCATCATCAGCAAGTTCTTTAATCATCTTCATGTCCGTACGGGCATGAGAGAGCATATCTACAAAATTATAAACAATTACATTCAAATCATTATTTTTCATATTAGGAATTTTATTCACCACTTTTCTGCCAAATTCAATATTTGTAATTTTTGTATAAGAGTGCTTACAACTCCCTTTTCCTAGCCTTTGTAAATTATCTACTAAAAATTCTGCTTCAAACATATTTTTGCCTCCTTCATCCTCATCATTTTTCCACATATTTGGAAAGCGTTTTTGGATTTCAGACGGCAACATTCCACAGAAAATAGCATTTCTGGCATATTGTGTTGCTGTAGGCAAAATAGAAGTATACATTTCATCCTTCACAACACTAAAATCTTCCAACACAGAAGGCTCAATTATTTTCCATTGATCATACCTCAAATTATCAATCACAATAAGATAAGTAGGTTTATTATCTTCCATTTTCGGTATAACCTTTTTCCGGATTAAATTATGTGACATTAAAGGAGCTCCCTCCCCTTGTATCCAGTCTTTATAATTGTTTTTAATAAATCTGAAAAATTGAGTATTTGCTTCAGATTTTTGCATTTCTAAAATTTGTTCTACACTTTGTTCTCCTGAGCGCTCAAGCTCCAACTCCCAATAGGTTAATTTTTTAAATATTTCATACCACTCTTCTTTATTCAAAGAAGACGCTAAAGACATGCTTATATTTCTAAATTCTTGCTGATAGTTGCTTGTGGTCTTTTCCTCTACTAATCTGGTGGCGTCAATATTCTTTTTTATAGCCAATAAAATCTGACTTGGATTGACTGGTTTAATCAAATAATCAGCAATTTTAGAGCCGATGGCCTCTTCCATGATACTTTCTTCCTCACTCTTGGTTATCATGATTACAGGAGTATTCATATATTTTTCCTTAATAATAGTTAAGGTCTCTAATCCTGATAATCCTGGCATATTCTCATCCAAAAAGATAAGATCGTAGCTATTTTCTTCCAATAAATCTAAAGCTTCATCTCCACTTTTTGCTGGAGTAATAGCATGCCCTTTTCCTTCTAAATAAATAATATGTGGCTTTAATAAATCTATTTCATCATCCGCCCAAAGTATTTGTATCATATTTTATTCGTTTATAGTTTACAAAAATTAAAAAAAATCCGTTATTTGCCTATATGCAAAACAGAAAAAAAGATAAAATAATTAACGACCCCATTTATGGCTTTGTAAAACTTGATAAAGGTATCATTACTGATTTAATTGACCATCCTTATTTTCAAAGATTAAGAAAAATATCTCAACTGGGCCTTTCTTATCTAGTTTATCCTGGCGCGCACCATACGCGTTTTCATCATGCAATTGGCTGTATGTTTTTGATGAATAAAGCCATTAATCAAATCAGAGACAAAGGTCATGAAATAACTGAAGCTGAAGCTGAAGCTTTAAAAATTGCTATTCTTTTACATGATATTGGGCATGGACCATTCTCTCATGCTTTGGAACATTCAATTGCTTCTAATGTCTCACACGAGCAGCTATCCTCTCTTTTTATGCAGAGATTAAACGAGCAATTTGAAGGAAAATTATCTTTGGCAATAAAAATCTTTAATGGGAAATATCCAAAACAATTTCTACACCAATTAGTATCTTCACAATTGGATATGGATCGATTGGATTATTTAAAAAGAGATAGCTTCTTTTCTGGCGTTACAGAAGGAAATATTGGGACCGAACGAATAATAAATATGTTAGATGTTGTAAATGACAATTTGGTTGTAGAAGAAAAAGGGATTTATTCTATTGAAAAATTCTTAATTGCAAGAAGACTAATGTACTGGCAAGTATACTTACATAAAACAGTTATTTCAGCTGAAAATATGCTTAAAAAAGTACTGCAAAGAGCAAAAGATTTAATTACTGCTGGCAAGGAAGTCTATGCTCCTGCTAGTTTGTCTGTATTTTTAAATAATTATTATACGCTTAATGATTTTGACACAAATCCAGAACTACTTAATTATTTTGCAGAATTAGATGATTTTGATATTTATGCCTCATTAAAATACTGGAAAAACAATCCTGATTTCGTATTATCTTCACTATCGGATATGATATTGAACCGTAAATTATTAAAAATAAAAATACAAAACACAATATTCAACACATCAGAAATTGAAAATGAATTAGAAAAGATTCAACAGCAATTTAATATTTCAAAACAGGAAGCAAGATATTTTGTTTTCTCTGACAAAGTAAGCAATAGCACCTATAATAATGAAAAAGCAAATATTAATATTTTAATGAAAAATGGAGATATAATTGACATTACTGCTGCTTCTGACCATTTTAATATTGAGGCCTTAAACAAAACCGTTAATAAGTATTTTTTGTGTTATCCTAAATTGAAATAATCAACACTATAAAACAATTAAAATTATTAAATTTACCAAATGAAATTTAACGCCCATCAAATAGCCGAAATACTTAACGGAGAGATTCAAGGAAATGCTGCTGTTGAGGTAAAATCATTAGCTAAAATTGAAGAAGGAGAAAAAGGGGATTTAAGTTTTTTAGCAAACCCAAAGTACACTCCATATATCTATACTTCAAAGGCTTCAATTGTTATTGTCGACAAATCATTTACTGCAGATAAAGATATTAATGCTACACTAATAAAAGTTGAAGATGCCTACGCATCATTTAGTCAGATTTTAGAACTTTATAATCAAATGAAGTTCAATAAAGTTGGTCTTTCCAAAAAAGCAGATGTTGCTACTTCTAGTACTATTGGTGATGATGTATTTATTGGAGCTTTTACTTCCATTTCTGAAGGAGTAATACTTGAAAAAAATGTTAAGATTTACCCTAATTGCTACATAGGTGAAAATGTTACAATAAAAGAAAATACTATTCTTTTTTCTGGAGTAAAAATTTATCATGATTGTATAGTTGGTGCAAATAACATTATTCATTCAGGAGTGATAATCGGTTCTGATGGATTTGGATTTGCTGCTAATAGAAACACTAATTACAAAAAAATTAGTCAGATAGGGAATGTAGTTATTGACAATAATGTTGAAATTGGGGCCAATTCAACTATTGATAGAGCAACTATGGGTTCAACAATAATTGGAAATGGAGTGAAATTAGATAATCTAATACAAGTTGCTCATAATGTAGAAATTGGGGAGCACACTGTAATTGCTGCTCAAACCGGAATAGCTGGTTCTTCAAAAATTGGAAAAAATTGCATGATTGGTGGGCAGGTTGCTATTTCAGGACATCTTAGGATTGCTGATAAAGTAAAAATTGCAGGACAAAGTGGGATTGCTTCTAGCATTACAGAAGTAGGTAAAATTGTACAAGGTCCAATGGCCTTTAACATAAAAGATTTCCAACGTTCCTATATCATATTTAAAAAATTGCCAGAAATATACGAAACATTAAATAAAATCAAAAAAGAATTAGACTCCTAAAATGCAAAAAACTATTAAAAATAGCGTTTCTGTTTCAGGTGTTGGAATTCACACTGGGGTTACTACTAATATGACTTTAAAGCCTGCTGAAGCAAACACCGGAATTACATTTATCAGAATAGATTTATTAGATAAAACAGTAATAAAAGCTGATGTAGATAATGTTTTTTCTACCGAAAGAAGTACAGGACTTAAGAATGAAAAAGCTGAAATAAATACAGTTGAGCATATATTGGCAGCCGTAGTTGGATTTGAAATTGACAACCTAATTATTGAGGTTGATAATATTGAAATTCCAATTTTGGACGGAAGTTCAAAAAAATTTACTGAACTAATTGAGCAAACTGGCACTACTGAACTGAATGTAAAGAAAGATTTCTTTGAAATTAAACGAACGATTACGTTTACTGACAAAGAAAGCGGAACTATACTTACGGCTACTCCTTCAAATAAATATGCCGTAAAAGTTGAAATTGATTACAATTCTGAAATACTTAGAATTCAAAAAGCAGCAATAAATTCTATAAAAGAATTTAATAGTGAAATTACATCATCACGAACCTTTTGTTTTTTACATGAACTTGAAGTTTTATTAGCAAATAATCTTATAAAAGGAGGGGATGTTAATAACGCTATTGTAATTGTTGAGGAAGAAATTACTGAGGAAAAACTTAATAAATTAGCAACTGCTTTTAATAAATCAGATATAAAGGTTGGAGAAGGAGGTATCCTAAATAACCTTAAATTAAGACATAAAAACGAACCTGCAAGGCACAAATTATTAGATGTAATTGGTGATTTAGCTTTAGTTGGAAAGCCAATAAAAGGAAGAATTACAGCCTATAAACCAGGTCATAAAAGCAATATAGAATTTGCTAAGCAATTAAAAAAAATTATGAAAAAAACTATGAATAAAATAGCACCAGAAATTAATTTTAATAAGGCTCCATTGTATGATAAAGCTAAAATTAAAACAATTTTACCTCACAGAGAACCTTTCTTGTTTATTGACGAAATAAGAGAATTAGGGGAAGATTATATTATAGGAACAAAATTTGTTACCTCTGATGAAGATTACTTTAAAGGTCATTTTCCTAAAGAACCGGTAATGCCTGGAGTATTACAACTAGAAACTATGGCACAAGCTGGAGGTTTTTTAATTTTAAGTACGGTAGACAGCCCTGAAGATTATTTACCTTTCTTTATGAAGATTGACAATGCTAAATTCAAGAAAAAAGTAGTACCTGGAGATACAATTATTTTTAGATTAAACTTAATTTCTCCAATAAGAAGAGGGTTATGTCATATGCATGGCAAAGGGTTTGTAGATGGAAATATTGTAGTAGAAGGAGATTTATTAGCACAAATTATGCCTAAAAAATAAAACATGATACAACCACTTTCATATGTGCATCCTAATGCAAAAATTGCAGACAATGTTGTAATAGATCCCTTTGTTACCATTGCTAAAAATGTTGAAATAGGGAAAGGAACTTGGATAGGTTCCAATGTAACTATTATGGAAGGAGCTCGAATAGGAGAAAACTGTAGAATCTTTCCTGGAGCAGTTATTTCTGCCATACCTCAAGATTTAAAATTTGAAGGGGAAAAATCGCTTGCTATTATTGGCAACAATACTACGGTAAGAGAATGTGCTACCATCAATAGAGGCACATCAGTAACTGGTAAAACTGAAGTAGGTGAAAACTGCTTAATAATGGCTTATTCACACATTGCTCACGATTGCAAAATTGGTGATAATTGTATTATTGTTAATAGTGTTGCTCTTGGTGGGCATGTTACTATAGGCGACTATGCAATTATTGGAGGTTTATCAGCAGTACACCAATTTGCAAGTATCGGTAAACATGCAATGGTTTCTGGTGGTGCGCTTGTAAGGAAAGATATTCCTCCTTTTGTGAAAGCAGCTCGAGAACCTCTTTCATTTGTTGGTATTAATTCTATAGGCTTAAGAAGAAGAGGGTTTAAAGAGGAGAAGATTCAGGAAATACAAAATATTTATCGAATCTTATTTCAATCTAATAAAAACACTACACAAGCATTATTAAAAATTGAAACTGAAATAAATGCTTCTCCTGAGCGTGATGAAATCATCTCATTTATACAAAATTCAGGAAGAGGAATTATGAAAGGTTTTAATCAAAAATAAAAACTATGGCAACTACAGCAGAATTTAGAAACGGATTATGTATTAATCATAATGGTGAACCTTGGAAAATTGAATCTTTTCAGCATGTAAAGCCTGGAAAAGGACCTGCATTTGTACGAACTAAAATCAGAAATTTAAATACTGGACGATTATTAGACAATACATTTACTTCAGGAGTTAAGATAGATATTGTCAGAATTGAAAATAGAAAATATCAGTTCCTTTATGCTGAAGGAAATGATTGTCATTTAATGAATAATGATGATTATGAGCAAATCATGTTATCTAAAGATTTTATTAATAATGTGCAATTTTTAAAAGAAGGAGAAAATGTAGAAGTATTATTCCATGCTGATGAAGGAATGCCTTTATCAGCAACACTTCCGGCAAATGTTATACTGGAAATTGCACATACGGAACCTGGATTAAAAGGAAATACAGCTACCAATACATTTAAACCCGCCACTACTGAAACAGGTGCGAATATTAATGTTCCTTTGTTTATTAATGAAGGAGATAAAATTAAAATTGACACTGAAAAAGGTGCATATATAGAAAGAGTAAAACAATAAATCATAAAAATTTAACAACCAATAGCTGTACATGAAAAAATACAACTTTTCTGCAGGACCTAGCATTCTACCTCAAGAGGTCTTACAACAAGCATCAGAAGCTTTACTTAATTTTAATAATGATAACTTATCATTAATTGAAATTTCACATAGGAGCCAGCCTTTTATTGAAGTAATGAATAAAGCGCAAAATTTAGTAAAGGAATTACTAGAAGTTCCTAAAGGATATTCCGTATTATTCTTACAAGGCGGAGCTAGTATGGAATTCTTAATGGTAGCTTTCAATCTCATGAAAGTAGATGGAAAAGCAGCTTATACCAATACAGGTGTTTGGGCAAAAAAAGCAATTGCAGCAGCTAAGAATTTAGGAGAGATTATTATGGTGGGTGATTCTTCAGATAAAAATTATAATTACATTCCTAAAGGATACACAATACCTGCAGGCATTGATTACTTCCACTGTACTTCTAATAATACCATTTACGGCACACAGATGAAAGAATTTCCTGTCTGCCCTACCCTTATGGTTTGTGATATGAGTTCGGATATTTTTAGTAGAAGGATTGAAGTAAGTAACTTTGATTTAATTTATGCTGGTGCACAAAAAAATATGGGCCCTGCAGGAACTACTCTTGTAATAATAAAAGATGAAATTTTAGGAAAAACAGGCAGAAAAATCCCTGCTATGCTAGATTACACAACGCATATTGATAGCGGAAGCATGTTTAATACTCCGCCTGTATTCCCAATTTATGTTTCCATGCTTACCCTAGAATGGCTAAAGAATTTGGGTGGCATTTCTACTATTGAAAAAATCAATCAGGAAAAAGCAGATTTATTGTATAATGAGATTGATAGAAACCCACTCTTTGAAGGAACTGCAAATAAGGAAGATCGATCAAATATGAATGTTTGTTTTTTACTTACAGACGGAAGTAAAGAAACTCAATTCAATGAAATGTGGAATGAAGCAGGAATTAGTGGCATAAAAGGACACCGATCAGTTGGAGGATATAGAGCTTCAATTTATAATGCTATGCCAAAAGAAAGTATACAAGTATTAGTAGATGTAATGCAAAAATTAGAACAAAATTAAAATGATAAATGTATTAGCAAATGATGGCATCTCACAAGCTGGGGTTGATAATTTAACAGCCAAAGGATTTAATATAATTACTGAGCATGTTGCTCAAGCAGATTTAATTAAGGCTATAAATACTGAAAATTATGAAGTGCTTTTAGTAAGGAGTGCAACTACTGTACGGAAAGATTTAATTGACGCTTGTCCTCATTTAAAAATTATCGGAAGAGGAGGTGTTGGAATGGACAATATTGATGTAGACTATGCTCGAGAAAAAGGCATCAATGTAATCAATACGCCAGCAGCTTCTTCTGCCTCAGTAGCGGAATTAGTATTTGCGCATTTATTTAGCATGACGCGTTTCTTATCTGATAGTAATCGTAAAATGCCAATAGTAGGTGACACTGACTTTAAGGCATTAAAAAAATCATACGCTAAGGGACAAGAACTTTCAGGTCAAACTTTAGGAATTATTGGCTTTGGAAGAATTGGGCAAGAGGTTGCAAAAAGAGCAATAGGATTAGGCATGAATGTTATGGCGCACGATACATTTATTGAAGAAGCAAACATTACTTTGAACTTTTTTAATGGCGATAAAAAATCGTTTACTATTGAAACTGATAGTTTAATAAATGTCTTGTCTAACTCCGATTTTGTAACCGTACACATTCCTAAAACTAGCAATAAAGCTGTCATTGGAGCCAAAGAGATTGGGATGATGAAAACAGGTGCTGGCATTGTAAATGCAGCTAGAGGGGGTGTAATTGATGAAACTGCTTTAATGTTTGCTTTAGACAAAGAAAAATTGGCTTATGCAGGGCTTGATGTTTTTGAAAATGAACCAACTCCTAGCATTCACTTACTTATGCACAATGCCATTTCGCTTACCCCACACATTGGGGCGGCAACGCTAGAAGCACAAGACAGAATTGGTACAGAATTAGCAGAACAAATTGCGACTCACTTTGATAAATAAAAATGGCTAGCGTACAACCTTTTAAAGCAATCCGCCCTACAAGAGATAAGGCTAATTTAGTTGCTTCAAGGTCGTATCTATCCTATTCTGATGAAACCTTAACTGAAAAGTTAGATCACAATCCTTATACTTTTTTGCATATCATTAATCCTGATTATTCAGATGTAGAAAAAAAATCAGGAATTCAAAAATTTGAAATGACAAAAGCAAAGTTTCAAGAATTTCAGCAAAAAGGAATTTTATTACAAGAGGATAAACCTTGTTTTTACTTGTATCAGCAAAACAATAACCGTAATATCTTTGAAGGCATTATTGCTGCTACAGCAATTAAGGATTATCAAAACGGAATCATTAAAAAACACGAACATACCCTTACTAAAAGGGAAGAAATGTTTAAAAATTATTTGGAAATAACAGGCTTTAATGCAGACCCCGTACTACTAAGTCATGCGCCTAATAAAACTATTAGTGAAGTAATTGAAAAATATAAATCGCAAAGAGCCGAGTATGAATTCGCCACTACCAATAAATCCGTACACAAACTATGGGTAGTTAATGATAAGACTGATTGCAACACGCTTATTAATGCCTTTGCCAATATTGATAATTTATACATTGCGGACGGACATCATAGGTCGGCTTCCTCAGCTTTACTAGCACAAACAAGCGCCAAAGAAAATAGTCAGTATTTTATGAGTTGTTTGATTGATGAAAATCAGCTGAATATCATCAATTTTAACCGATTAGTAAAACACACAAATGGACTTACGGTAAATGAATTAATTACTGAAATTGAAAAATCATTTACTGTTAAAGGTAAAGGAAAGCAAAACTACTCTCCAACTTTAAAAGATGAGATTTCAATGTATTTAGCAGAAAATTGGTATTCCTTAATTGTAAAACCAGAGCTACTAAATACCGATTGTGTGAGTAAATTGGATCCTGCTATTTTATCGGATAATATTTTGGCTCCTATCTTGAATATTACAGATGAGAAAACGGATAAAAACATAGTGTTTGAAGCAGGAACTACTCCCCTTTCAGCAATAAAACAAAAAGTAGATAACGGTAAATTTTCTGTAGCTTTTATCCTAAAACCCATCCCTATTAATGCATTAAAGGAAGTGGCAGACAACAATAGGTTTATGCCTCCAAAAAGCACCTATATTGAACCAAAATTGCGTTCTGGCTTAACTATTTATTCACTTGACTAATGTCTATTGCTGACCAATTAGTAAGTATAAAAAGTAAGCTGCCTAAAACAGTAACTTTAGTAGCGGTTTCCAAAACAAAACCCAATACTGATATCCTGGAAGCTTATAGTGAGGGACAAAGAGTTTTTGGCGAAAATAAAGTACAAGAATTAGTAAAAAAACAAGAAGAATTACCCAAAGATATTCAGTGGCATATGATTGGGCATTTGCAAAGAAATAAGGTAAAGTTTATAGCTCCTTTTGTTACATTAATACACGGAGTGGATAACCTAAAACTATTACAAGAAATTGATAAAAGGGCAGTACAAAATAATAGGAAAATTGACTGCCTTTTGCAAGTACATATTGCCAAGGAAGATACAAAGTTTGGTTTTGGAATACAGGAAGTAACACAGGTGTTATTTGCTACTTCATCTTTCAAAAATATCAGGATTGTTGGCCTAATGGGAATGGCTACTTTTACGAATGATAATAATCAAATCAAAGAAGAATTCAAAAGCCTGAAAACTGTATTTAACAGCATAAAAAACGACAACATCACTACCTTATCAATGGGAATGAGTGGCGATTATCCGTTAGCCATAGAACAAGGCAGTACTATGGTTAGAGTAGGAAGTGCTATATTTGGACACAGAAACTAATAAAATGAAAAAAGTAATCAGTACTCACAATGCTCCGGCAGCCATTGGACCTTATAGCCAAGCTATACTTAGTGGTAATACCCTGTATTGTTCGGGGCAAATAGCAATTAACCCCGCAACAGGTAATTTAGTAATGGATAATATTACAGCTGAAACTACTCAGGTAATGCAAAATATAGCGGCAGTATTAAAGGAAGTTGAAATGGATTTTAACCATGTGGTAAAATGCAGTATCTTTATGAAAAACATGAACGATTATAAAGCAATAAATACTGTATATGCTCAATATTTTGAGGATAAGCCTCCTGCTCGTGAGGCAGTGCAGGTTTCAGTTTTACCAAAAAATGTAAATGTAGAAATCTCAGTAATAGCCGTAAAATAATGGAACTCGCTCAGCAAATAATTAAAGGGAATCGCACTGCATTAGGAAAAGGAATTACCCTTTTGGAAAGCACCTTGCCTGAGCATGAAAAACAAGCACAGGAATTACTTGCTGAATGCTTACCCCATAGTGGAAAATCAATACGAGTAGGTATAACAGGAGTGCCAGGAGTTGGTAAAAGTACCTTTATTGAAGTTTTTGGCAAACTACTAACTAGCCAAGGGAAGAAAGTAGCTGTTTTGGCTATTGACCCAACTAGTGAACAAACACAGGGCAGTATTTTAGGGGATAAAAGCCGTATGCACGAACTAGCAGCTAATGAGAATGCATTTATCCGCCCTAGCCCAAGTAGCGGAACTTTGGGTGGAGTGGCCAATAAAACAAGAGAAAGCGTTATTTTGTGTGAGTCGGCAGGTTATGAGGTTATTTTAGTAGAAACCGTTGGCGTTGGACAAAGCGAAACTACAGTTAGTAATTTGGTAGATTTCTTTTTACTATTGATGCTTGCAGGCGCTGGTGATGAATTGCAAGGGATAAAAAGGGGAATAATGGAATTGGCGGACGGACTTATCATTAACAAAGCGGATGGCGATAATATTACAAATGCCAAGAATGCTTCACTAGCTTACAAAAGAGCCTTACACCTATTCCCGGCTATGGAAAACGGATGGACACCTAAAGTAAGTACCTGCTCTGCTTTGGAAAATACAGGAATTGATGGAATTTGGGATATGATAACTACTTATGATTCCCAAATGAGTGCTAGTGGATGGAAAAATAAAAATAGAGAAAAGCAAAATATCTATTGGCTACACCATATAGTAAAAGAAGAGCTAGGCAGTAAACAATACAACTTACTTTTAGCTGAAAGAAAACTTAAAGATCTGGAAAAAGAATTAATAAAAGGGAAAACTATTTATCAGTTATTAAGTAGCTTTTAATTATTTATAACTATTGTGCTTTATCAAAGAAATAGTTATCTGAAGTAAGATTCATCATAACAGTATCTTGATAAATACCATTTATATCAAATACTGGAATGTAGTTTGTGTCAGGTATTGAAGTAATATGCAATTTATCAGCAGTTAATTCATTTATTACAAATTTCTTTATATCACCTGACTGAAAATTAACAACTATTGTATCTAAATTTTTAGTAAAATTATGTTGCGATATATTATAAGAAAATCCATTCTCATCATAATAAGTATCTATAATAGATGATGCAGTAAGACCATTTACCGTAACCTGATTTTTAGTAATACTCCAAACCCTTGAAGAATAGCTTGAAGATACACCAGGGAAAACAGTATCGTTACTTACCATAATTGAACCTGAACTTATATAATTTATCCTTCCAGTGTAAACAGTTCCTGTTACTAACCAATCTATCCAGGTACCAGAAGCATACTGGTCCCCTTGTGCAAGAGAAGTACTTTGCATTGACAGTTGCCACTTATTATTAATAGTAATATTAGAAGGTTCTATCAAAGAATCTTCTTTCTTGCAAGTTGTAAAAAGTAAAGGCAAGTAAAGTAATATAAGTAGTAGTTTTTTTATTTTGTTTTATTAATAAAATAAATGCATTTTTTCTTTCTTCTTCCACCCTGCCCTACTGCTATGGTCAGCAAAAAAAATGATAACATCAGCTTGTGAAGCGTAGTCCACAAAAAATATTTTCTTGTCTGCCCTACTTGCATAATCTACAAAAAACCAATTTCCATCATTCTCTCCTGCACGGCTTTCATAATCCACTTTAAATACAGACAAATCAGCTCTGCTTTCATAATCAGCAACAAATACTTTTACATCAGCTTGGCTTGCGTATTCAACCGAGAATACCTTTTGTGCATTTGTGATTCCTGAAATCAACAGGCATACAGTTAAAAATAATAATTTTTTCATTTTGTAAATATATAGAAAATCATTTGCAAAAAAGACTTTCATTCATTATGACCTCTAATTTTCTGACAACTAAAAACAACCAACTAACTACTATTACCTATATTTGCTCCTTTTAAAAACCATAAGTAACAAGCATGACAAAAGTATCAGATAGGTTAAACCGATTAGCAGAATCAGCAACTCTAGCTATGGCAAGAATGAGTAGAGAATTACAAGCTAAAGGAATTGATGTAATTGCCTTAAGCTTAGGAGAGCCAGATTTTGACACCCCAGAGTTTATAAAAGAGGCAGCAAAAAAAGCAATTGATGATAATTTCTCGCACTACACTCCAGTTCCTGGTTTACCAGAGCTCAGAAGTGCAATTGTACAAAAATTTAAAAGAGATAATGACTTAGAGTTTACTGCTGATCAAATTGTTACATCAACTGGTGCAAAACAATCATTAGCCAATCTTTGTTTAAGCTTACTTAATCCTTTAGATGAAGTGCTTTTACCTTGTCCTTACTGGGTTAGCTATACTGAACTTGTAAAGTTAGCAGAAGGTGTTCCGGTAGAAGTACCCTCAACAATTGATTCGGATTTTAAAGTAACACCTGAGCAGTTAGAAGCTGTAATTACACCAAAAACTAAACTGTTAATGTTCAGCTCCCCATGTAATCCTAGTGGGACTGTATATACTCGATCAGAACTGGAGGCTATAGCGAAAATGTTAGAAAAACATCCTGATATTTATGTAGTGGCAGATGAAATTTATGAGCATATTAATTTTACTGAAAAACACTTTAGTATAGGCACTATCCCTTCAATGAAGGATCGTACCATCACTGTTAATGGAGTTTCAAAAGGATTTGCTATGACGGGTTGGCGTGTAGGTTTTATTGGCGCACCACTTTGGATTGCAAAAGCCTGTAATAAAGTGCAAGGGCAAGTTACTTCTGCTACTTGCGCAATAGCACAAAAAGCTGCAGAAAGAGCAATGCTTGCCGACCCAAGATCAACAACACAACAGATGAAAGACACTTTCCTAAAAAGGAGAGATATGATTTTAGCAGAATTAAATAATATAGAAGGTATTAAATGTAATGTCCCTCAAGGTGCATTTTATGTTTTCCCTGATGTAAGTTATTATTTTGGGAAATCAGACGGAACAACTACTATAAATAATTCAGATGATTTTTGTATGTATTTACTAAATTCTGCACATGTTGCTTTGGTTGCAGGTGATTCCTTTGGGAATCCTGAATGTGTACGAATCTCTTATGCAGCTGCTGATGAGAAACTCATGCAAGCAATGGATAGAATCAAAAAACAATTAGCCCAATTGAACTAATGGATTTTAAAGCATTATTTGAAGGGTTTAATCAAAAGAATGTCCTCATTGTAGGGGATGCAATGATTGATGCTTATATGTGGGGGGAAGTAAATAGAATGTCACCAGAAGCCCCTGTACCAGTAGTTGAAGTAAAGAAACACGAAAACCGATTAGGCGGAGCGGCTAATGTAGCTTTAAATTTAAAAGCTTTAGGATCAAACCCTATTTTATGCTCAGTAGTAGGCATAGGAAATAGAGGTAGATTATTCTTAAAATTAATGCAAGAAGCTGAGCTATCAACTGCAGGGATTCTTGCTAAAACAGAGAGAAAAACAACTGTCAAAACAAGGGTTATTGCCAATAATAAACATCAATTACGAATTGATGAAGAAGAAGCCTCTCCTATTATTGATTCAAGTGAATTCCTGAAACTTACTGAAAGTTTAATGGGGAATATTGATGTCATTATATTACAAGATTACAACAAAGGAGTGCTTACTTGTGAAGTAATTGAAAAAGTGATAAAATTAGCTAATAAAAAAGGGATCTCAACTATTGTTGATCCTAAAAAACAGAACTTTAATTCCTATAAAAATTGTACAATATTCAAACCCAACTTAGCTGAAATTAAAGCAGGAATGAATATTGATTTTAATGCTGATAATGTTTCTGAAATAGAAAAAGCATCAACTGAATTACGTAAACTACTTAATGCAAAAGGGATTTTATTAACCTTATCGGAAAGAGGGATTTGCATAAACTCAGCAGATGGATTCAAACATACCCCTGCTTTTAAGCGTGACATTATTGATGTGTCCGGTGCTGGGGACACTGTAATTGCAGTAGCCTCCCTTTGCTTAGCTTCAGGTATAAAGTATACCGATTTATCTGTACTGTCTACTTTAGCTGGAGGAATAGTATGTAAAGAGGTTGGAGTAATGCCTATTAACAAAGAAAAATTACTTTCTGAAGCAATCAAACTCATCCAATAGTGAGTAAAGTAACTCCTTATAACAATACAGATAATAAGAAAAAGCAAGTCACTCAAATGTTTGACAATATTGCTAAAAGTTATGATTTTTTAAATCATTCTCTTTCCTTAGGAATGGATAATGTATGGCGTAAAATTGCCATTAAAAAATTAACAAATAATCCTGCTACTATTTTGGATATTGCTACTGGCACTGCTGACTTTGCCATCAGTGCTAGCAAACACACAAAAGCACAAATTACAGGAATAGATATTTCCCAAGGGATGTTAGATGTTGGAAATAAAAAAATAGTTAAAAAAGGATTATCAGATAGGATACACTTACAACATGCTGATTCAGAAAATTTGCCATTTGATGACAATAGTTTTGATGCACTAACAGCTGGCTTTGGTGTGCGTAATTTTGAAGATTTAAACAAAGGACTCTGCGAAATGAACAGAACGTTAAAATCAGGAGGAATTGTAACCATATTGGAACCTTCTGAACCAACTCGTTTTCCTTTGAAACAATTTTATAATTTATATTTTCATTATATTTTGCCTTTTGTTGGAGGGATTATTTCAAAAGATAAAAATGCTTACGCCTACTTGCCAAATTCTGTAATTGCTTTTCCTTCAGGGGAATATTTTCTAGCTGAATTAGAAAAAGCTGGCTTTAAAAATTGTGAGCATGTGCCATTAACTTTTGGTATCGTATCATTATATGTTGCAATAAAATATTAGCCTTATCGTTTACGGATCGCATGCAGAAATTAATTAAATATCTCATTATCTTACTTTTATTCTTAGGAATTAGTGATTCCTATGGACAAAGGCGTAAAAAACCTCAAAACCTTATTCACTATGATTTTCAGAAACTCCACTTTGGATTTACACTAGGTATGAATGAGCTAAATTTTAACATACAAAAAAATAGTAATACCATCACAAACGATACATTATTAACCCTGCTTTCCAATAGTCAAAAAGGATTTAACCTTGGTATTGTTTCTAACCTTAGAATAGGAAAATATACCGACTTACGCTTCATTCCTACTCTAGTATTTGGTGAGCGACATTTGCATTACGAATTTATTGACAACAATCAAGTAAGTGATGAAAAAATAAAACGAATTGAATCTACACTTATTGATTTTCCTGTTTATATTAAATATAAATCAGCTAGGTATAATAATTTCAGAACCTATGTGCTTGCTGGAGTGAAATACAGCTTAGACATTGCCTCACAAGAGAAAATAAATGATGAGGGGCAAGAGATTGTAAAATTGAAGAAAAATGACCTAATGGGTGAAATTGGTTTCGGAATTGATTACTACCTTGAATACTTCAAATTTTCACCTCAAATTAAGTTATCTTATGGCATACTTAATTTGCTTTCGGAAGATGAAACAATATATACCAAATCAATAAATCGCTTAAACACAAATGGCTGGATGATCTCATTTACATTTGAATAAAAAGGATTAGCGTCTGTTTATCAGATTTTTATAGCTAACTTAGTGATAGCTAACTTAGTGTGAGTGAAAATAATTTATTATCTTTGCCAATACAAAGTTAGTGTAATTTACACACATTAAATATCATTTTATGGATAGATTTCTTATAGTATTTATCATAATAGTGTCTTATATAGTATTGCTTTTCATTTTACGATATTTAGAAATAGGAGCTAAAAAGGAGAGTTCTGCTTGGAGTAATTGTTGTCCTGACTGTAGCTTAGCACTTAATAGAGTACAACGACTTTATAAAGATAAAATAGTATATAATATTACCCTCAGAATATTTGAATACAAACGCTATAGATGTAAAGCTTGTGGTTGGGAAGGATTAAGATGGGGCAAAAACTATAAGTCTGGAAAATCTAAAAAAAAGTAATTAGTTACAAAACTCATGTAATAAAATTGATGTAGCTACTGCTACATTTAATGATTCAGTATTACCTCCAATATTTTTTATTACTACTTTTTTACTAATGTATTTTTCTATTTTTTCAGAAATTCCATTTGCTTCATTCCCCATCACTAAATGAACCTTCTGGTTAATTTTAATATCTTTTACATTTTTACCATCCATATAAGCGCCATAAATAGGGGTTGTAACTTTAGCTAAATACGTACTCAAATTAGCATATATTATATGTATCCTAAAAAGCGAACCCATAGTTGATTGTACAACTTTTGGATTGTAAATATCTACCGAATTTTCTGAACATATAATTTGCTTCACTCCAAACCAATCGCACATTCTTATTATAGTTCCTAAATTTCCAGGATCATTAATGTCATCTAAAACTAGAGTAACTACTGATTCTTGCTGTAGAATTTCTTGTTTTTTCAATTTTACAACTGCCAATACTTTATTAGGTGATTTCAGATTACTTATCCTTTCTAACCCTTTGAAACTTACTGCTTGTATTTTATCAAAGATCACTTTATTTTCATCAATCCAATCTTTTAACGCAAACAATTCAACTATCTCAAAAGAAGAATTTAATAATTCGGCCAAACACTTTTCTCCTTCAACAACAAAACATTGTTCCTTTATTCTGTTTTTTTTCAGAGATAGCCCTTTGATATATTTAATCTGATTTTTTGTAATCATTCATAAAATATTTTAATTATTGCCAATGATAGGAAATAATTCTAAAAATAACTCAGATGTTCTAACATTATTATAATTTTGTACCTTGAAAACTAATGTAAATAATTAAAATATAAAATATTATGCTAAGTGTATAAATTACACTAACCTTGTAGTCACAAAAAATAGTATTAATTAATTAAAATCTAAAAGCAAATGAGTAATGAAAATCAGTTAAAACAAATAGCTATAAATTTAGCTCGTAAAGGAAAAGGAATATTAGCCGCAGATGAAAGTAATCCTACATGTAAAAAAAGATTTGATTCAATAGGAGTTGAGTCCAGTTTTGAGAGCAGAAATGAATACCGAGATATGTTATTCACTTCAAATAAAATTGAGGATTATATTAGTGGAGTTATATTATTTGACGAAACACTAAAACAAAGCACAACTTGTGAAGAGAAAATTCCTTTTACTAAATTATTAAATTCAAAAGGCATTATTCCTGGCATAAAAGTTGATCAAGGGGTAATTGATCTTGAAGGATTTCCAAACGAAAAAGCAACTAATGGATTAGATGGATTAGATAAAAGATTAGCAGAGTATTATGAGCTAGGAGCTAGATTTGCAAAGTGGAGAGCAGTAATAACAATAGGAGATAATATTCCTTCAGAAGCTTGTATATACGCAAATGCGCATTCACTTGCACGTTATGCGTCTAAATGTCAACAAGCAGGACTTGTTCCAATTGTAGAGCCAGAAGTTCTTATGGACGGAACGCATACCATTGAAACATGTAATACAGTTACAAATAAAGTACTTAAGATCGTTTTTGAGCAATTACATATGTACAATGTTCTGCTTGAAGGGATTATTTTAAAGCCTAATATGATTATATCAGCAATTGATTGTCCTATTCAGGCAGATATAGAAAAAGTAGCTGATTTAACTTATGCCTGTTTAAAAGAAAATGTTCCTGAAAATGTGCCAGGAATTGCTTTTTTATCAGGCGGACAAAGTGGAGATTTAGCTACCTTTCATTTAAATAAAATGAATGAAAAATATAATGACATGCCTTGGCATCTAACTTTTTCCTATGGAAGAGCTCTTCAGTATGATGCTTTAAACTCTTGGAAGGGTAAAAAAGAAAATAGAAAAGCAGCTCAAGAATCATTTCTGTTAAGGGCAAAAAATAATAGTTTAGCTACTTTTGGTTCTTATGTCGAAATGTTAGAGACACGATAAAAACAACTGAAAAAAAATCCAAACTTTAAAATATGAGTTGGTTCACAAGAAGAAAAGAAGGAATTACTACTTCAACAGACGAAAAAAAGGAAACTCCTGATGGACTATGGAGTAAATGTCCAAAGTGTAAGAATATTGTTACAACTGAGGAACATAAACAAAATCTTTTTTGCTGTATTACTTGCAATTATCATAGCCGTATAGGCTCTGCCGATTATTTTGAAATCTTATTTGACAACAATAAGTTTACTGAATTAGATACTAATATAGCGCCTGAAGATCCTTTGAATTTTAAGGATAGTAAAGAATATGCAGACAGAATAAAGACTATGCAACAAGCAACAGGACTGAAAGATGCTGTTAGAACTGCTTACGGAAAACTAAAAGGAGAAAGAGTGGTAATTGCCGCTATGGATTTTAGTTTTATTGGAGGCTCAATGGGTTCGGTTGTTGGTGAAAAAATTGCAAGAGCAATTGATTATGCTCGTAAAAACAAGCATCCAATGATTATTATTTCAAAATCAGGAGGCGCTCGTATGCAGGAAGCCGCTATTTCATTAATGCAATTAGTAAAAACATCATCTAAATTAGCGCAATTAAGTAAGGCTGGCTTGCCTTATATTTCATTATGTACTGACCCTACTTTTGGTGGAGCTACTGCCTCTTTTTCAATGCTTGGAGACATGAATATTGCCGAGCCAAATGCACTAATTGGTTTTGCTGGACCTAGGGTTGTAAAAGAAACCATTGGGAAAGATTTGCCTGAAGGATTCCAAACTGCTGAATTTTTGCAAGAACACGGTTTTATTGACTTTATTGTACACAGAAAAGACCTAAAGGAAAAGCTTGCACAACTCTTCAGAATTATTAAAAAATAATTTCTTTTTAAAATGAGTTTTTTATTTGATAACTTTACTAAATTTGCAACCCATAAATTAAAGTGATTTTAAACAGAAAAACATGAGCATCACAACACAAGAAAAAGAAAAAATATTTAAGAAATTTGGTAATGACGCCAAAGATTCAGGATCGGTTTACTCTCAAATAGCCTTATTTACTAAGAAAATTTCAGATTTAACTGACCATTTAAAAGTAAATCGTAAAGATTACGGAACACAAAGATCATTACAGTTAATAGTTGGGAGAAGAAGAAAATTATTAGATTACTTAAAAGGTAAAGACATTTTAAAATACAGAGATCTAGTAAAGGATTTAGGTCTTAGAAGATAAAATAATAAAGACAAAGACAAAAAAGGCAATAGTTTTATTGCCTTTTTTAATTTATAAACAAAGAAAACAAGATGATAAAAGAAGAAAAACAAATTATTAAACTAGAGGATGGTAGAGAAATTACTATCTCAACAGGAAAATTAGCAAAACAAGCTCACGGATCGGTAGAAGTAAGAATGGGAAATACACATATGTTAGCTACAGTAGTATCAAGCTTTGAAGCAAGAGAAGGAGTGGATTTCTTGCCCTTAACAGTAGATTATAGAGAGAAATTTTCAGCTGATGGAAGATTCCCAGGAGGATTCTTAAAAAGAGAAGCAAGGCCAACTGACCAAGAAATCTTGGTAATGCGTTTGGTTGACAGAATATTAAGACCAATGTTCCCTAGCGATTACCATGCTGAGGTGCAAGTAATGATATCGTTAAACTCACATGACCCAGAAGTAAAGCCTGATGCTTTAGCTGCACTTGCTGCTTCAACAGCAATTGCACTTTCTGACATCCCTTTTAACGGGCCAATTTCAGAATGTAGAGTAGCAAGAATTGATGGAAGTTTCGTTATTAACCCATCATCAGCACAATTAGAAAATGCAGATATTGACCTTATGGTTGGTGCAACAGCTGACAGTGTTGCAATGGTTGAAGGTGAAATGAGTGAAGTATCAGAAGCTGAAATGATTGAAGCAATCAAAATTGGACATGAAGCAATTAAAGTACAATGTGCTGCACAATTAGAATTAGCTGCTAAAGTTGGTGTTTCAGCTGATAAAAGAGAATACTGTCATGAAAATCATGATGAAGATTTAAAAGCTAAAATTAAAGCAGAAACTTATGATGCTGTTTATGCTGTAGCTGCTGAAGGTTTAGGAAAAGATGAGAGATCAACTAAATTTAAAGCGGTAAAAACAGATTGGATTGCAGGATTATCGGAAGATGAGGCTGAAAAGTATGATGCTAAATTAATTGGTATATACTACCATGATGTAGAAAAAGAAGCGATAAGAAATCTAGTATTATCAGAAGGAAAAAGATTAGATGGAAGAGCAACAACTGAAATTAGACCTATCTGGTGTGAAGTAGATTATTTATATAGCCCTCATGGTTCAGCAGTGTTTACAAGGGGTGAAACTCAATCATTAACAACTGTAACTTTAGGTTCAGCTACTGATGTCAACCGTTTGGATGGAGTAACTCACCAAGGACATGAAAGTTTCTATTTACACTATAACTTCCCTCCTTTCTCTACAGGAGAAGCTAGAATGAAATTTAATGTAAGTAGAAGAGAAATCGGTCATGGAAATTTAGCACAAAGAGCATTGAAAAAAATGATTCCGGCTGACAACCCTTATACAGTACGAATTGTTTCTGATATTTTAGAATCAAACGGTTCATCTTCAATGGCAACTGTTTGTGCAGGTACTATGGCACTTATGGATGCAGGAATTAAAATTCAAAAACCAGTTTCTGGTATTGCAATGGGATTAATTTCTGATGAAAAAGATCCAAATAACTATGCTGTACTTTCTGATATTTTAGGTGATGAAGATCATTTAGGAGATATGGACTTTAAAATCTGTGGTACTGCTGATGGTATTACTGCCTGTCAAATGGACATTAAAGTACAAGGATTATCTTACGAAATTTTAGACAAAGCTTTAAGCCAAGCAAAAGAAGGAAGATTACATATTTTAGGAAAAATTATTGAAACTATTGCTGAACCAAGAATTCAGTTAAAACCTCAAACTCCTAAAATTGTAGTATTAAAAGTTCCAAAATCAACTATTGGTGGAATTATTGGCCCTGGAGGAAAAATTATTCAAGAATTACAAGCATCAACTGAAACTAATATTTCTATTGAAGAAGTAGATGATATGGGTGTTGTTGAAATTTTAGGAACGGATCAAGCAAAAATTGATGAAGCTGTTGAAAAAATTAAATCAATTGCATTTATGCCAGAAATTGGACAAATCTATAAAGGGAAAGTAAAATCAATTATGCCTTATGGTGCATTTATTGGAATATCTCCTAATACTGATGGTTTAGTTCATATTTCTGAGCTAGCCTGGGAAAGAGTTGAAAATGTTGAAGATGTACTTAAGGAAGGAGAAACTATTGAAGTAAAATTAATTGCTATTGACGAAAGAAGTGGTAAATTAAAATTATCAAGAAAAGTACTTTTACCTAAGCCAGAAAAACAAGCAAAATAATTTTTAAAATACTGTAACCTTTTGAAAAACCATCCGTAAAAGGATTGTGCAAAAGATTATTAACTAAAAGAATTCAGATGAGACAACTAAAAATTACAAAGCAGGTTACCAACAGAGAAACCGCATCACTTGACAAATACCTACAAGAAATTGGGAGAGTAGATTTAATTACAGCCGAAGAAGAGGTAGAATTAGCACAAAAGATTAAAGCTGGTGATGATAGGGCTCTTGATAAATTAACTAAAGCTAATTTGCGTTTTGTAGTTTCAGTTTCTAAACAATATCAAAATCAAGGGCTAACCCTACCTGATTTGATTAATGAAGGAAATCTTGGACTTATTAAAGCAGCTAAGCGTTTTGATGAAACTAGAGGTTTTAAGTTTATTTCCTATGCAGTTTGGTGGATTCGTCAATCAATTTTACAAGCTTTAGCTGAGCAATCGCGTATTGTTAGGTTGCCACTTAATAAAATTGGTTCAATCAATAAAATTAATAAAGCCTATGCTGTTTTAGAACAAAAATATGAACGTCCACCAACTCCTGAAGAAATTGCTGAATTGGTTGAACTTTCATTAACTGAAGTTCAACAATCATTAAAAAATACAGGAAGGCATGTATCTATGGATGCCCCTTTAATTGAAGGTGAAGACAGTAACCTATATGATGTTATGGGGTCAGAAGACAGTCCAAATCCTGATGCTGAATTAATGTTAGAATCATTAAGAGAAGAGATAAGAAGAGCGCTTGACACTTTAACACCAAGAGAGGCTGATGTTGTTTCTTCTTACTTTGGTTTAAATGCAGGATGTTCTATGACCCTAGAAGAAATTGGTGAAAGGTTTGATTTAACCAGAGAAAGAGTAAGGCAAATTAAAGAAAAGGCAATAAGAAGACTGAAACAAACATCCAGAAGCAAAATCTTGAAAACTTATTTAGGATAATTTGAAAGAGGGCTTTTAGCCCTCTTTTTTTATTACTTATATTTGCCAAAAATTTATAATATGTCACATAAGATAGCGCCTTCAATTTTAGCAGCTGACTTTGGTAATCTTCAAAGAGATTGTGAAATGGTAAATAATAGCCAAGCAGATTGGTTTCATATTGATGTAATGGATGGTCATTTTGTTCCAAATATATCTTATGGAATGCCAGTAATTCAGGCTATAAAAAAACACGCAACAAAACCTCTTGATGTACATCTGATGATTGAAAAGCCTGAACGCTATATTGAGGAATTCGCAAAAGTTGGAGCAGATATTATCACTGTACATTATGAATCAACAATACATTTGCATAGAACACTTACTCAAATTGAAGATACAGGATGTAAGGCTGGTGTAGTTTTAAACTTAACAACTCCTGTAAGTGTTTTAGAGGACATTTTACCTAGATGCTATATGGTATTACTAATGTCAATAAACCCAGGCTTTGGTGGTCAGAAATTTGAAGAAATAACTTATCAGAAAGTAAGAAAACTGAGAACAATGGCTAATGAAAAAGGTCTAAATACTCATATAGAAATTGATGGTGGAGTAAGTACAGCAAATGCCAGAAAATTACTAGATGCTGGCGCTGATGTTTTAGTAGCGGGTAGTTTTGTCTTTAAATCAGGTAATCCTACACAAACTATTGCTGATTTAAAAGCAGTTTAATTCCCGTTAATATAATTTCTTAAGTACTCAAAATTTGGAGTTAAATCTCCATTTTTGCAAATAGTAGCGTTTTCAATTATTTGCTGGTTATCGCCATTAATTAAAGATGGTAAAATCTTTTCCAACATTTCATTTCCGAAATCTTCTGAAGCATCTTTTGGTAATTCACAAGGTAAATTATTTACTGCCATTACTGCAATAGCATCACCTTGTTTGAAATCTACTTCTTGTTCTGAAATTTTACTATAACCATAAATAGGATTTTCAATAGTAGAAGAGCGAATAGTTGAAGCAACTGGCCCATCAATATCGCAAGAAATATCAGCTATTACTTGCAGGTTAAAATCTATATTTTTAGCATCCTCTCTAGTAAACAAATAAGGAGAGTCAGAACTGTAATAATGTCCTGCTATAAATATATCAGCTTGTTTTGCGAATTTTATAAAAGAAGAGCAGTATAATTCAGGATGTTGATAGAAATCTTGCTTATCTGAAATAGAACCATCTTTCCGAACATTATAATCCATAGTATTCAAATGCACAAAAACAGCTTCATTAAATGTATCATTTAGAAATTCTAATTTTGAAACTTCTCTAATATTTGCTTTCTTCATAATCTCTAAAATGCCAGCACCTACCCTACCATTACCTGTTACAATTATCTTTTCATTTGTTAATTTTATCTTGCTCATCTCGCCTTCCATTTCTACTCTATCCTCACATTGATGAGCGGCTTTCAAATTATATCTTCCTGATTTTAATCCGTAAGTCAGGAAGCCATTATATGCCCCAATAATTCCAGCATACCTTCCAAAACCTAACAAGCGTTTTCCTTGCTTATTTTTCAGCACTTCATAATCTACCATACTGATATTTAACTTCATCATTTTTAATAGCAAATCTCTATTATAAGGCTGTTCTTTTATCGTATGAGAAAAATAAAAATAAGTTTTATTAGCAAGTAATAATTCTTTAGGAACTTCCTTTACCCCTAATAAGACATTACAATCGCTCAAATCATCAACAACATCTATTCCTTGAGCACGATACATTTCATCAGTAAAACATCTTATAGGGCTAGTTTTTACAACAATTTCAAAATTAGGATAAGTATCAAGAAGTATTCTACACTGCTTAGGAGTTAAGGGAACCCGTTTATCAGTAGGTGTTTTTTCTTCTTTTAAGACTCCTATCTTCATAATGATATTTTTTTCAGGCACAAAAATAAAAAAAACACAACACTTAACTAGTGATTTTTGTAATTTTGCAGTTGTTCTTTAATTTCTTGGGGCTGACTGGATTTGACTGCAAGCGCGTTTTGTAGTAAGCATGTCGAGCATTGTATTTTAGCTCGCAAATATCAAAATTCAACTTTTTTAATTGGCGAGAACAATTACGCTTTAGCTGCCTAATTTATATAATTACGTAAGCTTTTGTCTCTTTTATAGGACCTTCTGATTCCTATAGATTATGAGGCATAATAAATTTCAGGATAGTTAGTTTATTGCTTTTATAAACTAGCGAAACTTTAAAAAGCTAAGGATTAGGTTTGGGTGCTTGTTTCCTGCCTAGTTTCGAAAAATAAAATAAGATAAACATGTAGAAAATTATATCATTCCTTGTTTGGACGGGGGTTCGATACCCCCCAGCTCCACCAAAA
>LWDU01036261.1_pt1 | contig 36869 bp, 32 predicted proteins | sample 727161 | NCBI WGS metagenome assembly LWDU01 (sample SAMN04566230, study PRJNA314399) | hydrothermal vent metagenome | isolation source: deep sea hydrothermal plume seawater | place: Mexico: Gulf of California, Guaymas Basin | collected 2004-07-11 | reverse complement strand
TTGGCTCGGTGCGCCGCCTCATCTGACAGCGGGCGAGGATGTTCGTGAATACCTGCTTTACCTTGTCGACGGTGGAGCGTCGTCGTCGGTGAGAGGCTTACTTCCAGGTGAGAGCTCACCGACCCTTTTTTATTTCAATTCAATTCGATTTCAGATTTTAATTCGATTTGATTTCAAGGTTCGCCATTCGATGGCACGGACGTATTAACAACCATAGCTCCAACACTATCGTGGACATGATCTTTCGAGTTTTCCCTGAGTGGGAAGACTTCAACATTGTTCACAACTGATTGCCCACTGCGGCGGCCGTTTCTGATCGACATTTTGACTTGCCAGGCACGGCGGCACATGATGACGTCAGGTACACCGAATATGTTCGCCGTGTTCAGGGCAGACGATTTCGACCTTCTTGTTCGCGCCGGTGTACTCGACCTTGCTGTAGTCGTAATACTCACCGTGGACCGCCCGGGCCTCCGTAACGAACTGTTCTGATGCCTTTAGTACGAGACCTGCACATTGAATACATCCTTTTCCCTGTAGGTGGCACGAAGGGCCAGCGCCGGATCTGGCCCATCTTCGCCAGAATCAAGCAGCGGTTCCACACTGCGGTAGATTCCGTCGCGAATAAGGAGCGAAAGGTCGTCTGCATGAATTCAAATAACGATAAGTGGTATCACACCCCGCTATTTGTCTCCGGACTTTCTGGACGGAACGCTCTCGGTAAGTAGCTGAGCGATTTTTGGTCGGTCCTTTTGAATCCGCTCCAAGTCGAGGTCGAGTTCTGCAGCAACGGCAACTACGCCGTAGAAATCTTCGAGTCCGTCGCTCCACTCTCCTGATACTACGTCGATTGGGGCCTCGCCGCGTGCGTTCTTCTGAGTTGGCAACGCTCCTTTTTCAAGCAGCAGTTTGACGATCTCATCTTGGCACAGAAAAGCAGCCACGTGAAGCGGCGTGTTACCATCCCGATTCGTTCCGTTTGCCTTCGCACCGCGACGCAGAAGCACCTGAACGATTTCGAGTTGACCGTGGAGAGCGGCTGTGCTGAGCGGTGTTGAACCGGAACTCGTTTGTCGCTCATTGACTATCCTCGCTCGCCCGCCGAGTTGCCGCTTCACTGCCTCGACATCTCCTCGGGCGATGGCACTGGCCAAGACGTCAAGCGGATCGAGGTGGGCTTCGGCGAAACTGCGTTTCAGGTCGCCGGCCGATTCACTCGTGCTGGCCACATGGAAGATGAAGTCGTTGCTAAACTGACCGTTCGCCGATTGTACTTGCAGCATGTGCATGCCGGTATCCGGCAACTCATCCAGTTCAATCAGAACCTGTTCCTGTTCGTCTTCGGTGATCTCGATGGAGGCTTCGACGCGACGGCCATCAATGTACACGCTTGCGTAATCGTCGAAGTTTCGACCGCTGAGTTCCATCGTGCGTTTGCCTTCGTAAAGGATTGGAAACTCCTGCCGCCCTCGTTGTTCGTGGATCGTGCCAAGAGTCCACAATGCTGGCTGAGGTGATTCAGCGTCGGCGTTCTCGCCGTGTCGACCGGTAAAAGTGCCAACAAACTTGCCCTCGTTTGCAAGTGAGACGAGCTGTTTACGGGAAAATTCCTTTCGGTCGCGAGCTTTGCTGACGTAGACGCCACCCTGGAACTCAGGGTCGAATTGCAACTCGATAGGCGTTGAATCGCCGTTCGCTATGAACACGCCCTCACCCTCTAGCACAACGCCACCTTCCGCAGCAGAGACTTCCATAGCATCAAGTAGACTGCCTGTCAGATCCTCTTTAACGGACTCGGTATTGAGAGTCACCTGCCGGGCAAAAGTGCCAGAGAAACCGGTGCTTTGTTCCAGAACCATGTCCCATACGGAGTCAAAGGCGTGCCGTCCGCCCCAGGTGAATTGCCAAATACTTCGCTCGTCATTCCCCGCTTCAGCAACGCGTCGATAGAAATCGAATTCGATGATGTTCAGTCTTCCCTGAGGAAGGATCAGGAAACGATCATACGCGCCGCGCCAGGTGGGCGCTTCCATCCCCAAGCCCGGTGTGTTTGTACTCACATTGAAAGGCATCCGATGACAATTTCCGCAAAGGTTGGAACCTGGCGTTCCGCCAACGTCCCCAACGATGTGGAACATCTTGAAGCCATCTTCAGCTCGCTCCGACAATTCATTCGTATAGGCACGTCGTTGCGCAGGCGGAAACGGAACGCTGAGCAGGTACAGTGCGAGATCGTCGCGTTCGGTTGCCGTGAATCCTCCCGGCTTCCCTTCGTCGTTGACCATGTCGTCGCCGTGAGCCATGAGAATCTCAGCCATGCTGACATCAACCAGATGCCGTGTACTCGTGGTCTGATCTTCGGGGTCAGAGGTCGGTTCGACGGTCGTGAAAACATTTGCGCTGTTGTTGCCCCCGTAAGGATCGCCGAGTACGCCGTCCCAGTGGAAGGGCGCGGTGTCACGCAAGCCGCGTACCGGCATTGTCGAGCGTGGCATGATTTGATTTGCGCCGGTCACGATGGGCGTCTTCAACACCCACAGCAATTGGTCGGTATTGTTGTCGGGATGACAGCTTTCACAGGAAAACGTGCCGGTTGAGGAAACATCGGCGTCGTTGAACCAAGTGCGTCCCAGTTTGACCTGCCGATGCGTGGGGTCAATGAGTTTGACGAATCCCGCGATCCTGGGGCTCGCCGGATCAGAAACGTCAACGACAGAAACCGTGTTCGCTACGGCATTGTAAACCCATGCCCGTGATGGCTTGCCATCGATGTTTTCCAGAGCAATCCCGCGCGGTACCGCACCGACGGAAACTCGGCCGAGGACTTTGCCGCTTTCCGCATCAACGGTAAACAGTTTGTCCGATCCAGCGGCCAAGCCTACCAGCGTCGAATCGTCACCGCTGATCTGAATGGCGTAAGGAGTCGCCAGCGCCATGCCTTTTTTCGGATGCTCCGGCGGAAGTGGTTCGAGATTGAGAAACTCAGGCTTCCGGGCCGATCCGTCTTTGAAGTCGACCATCGTGATCTGATTCAGAAACGCACGATTCTCCATTTCCTTGATGCCGTGCTTCTTTGTCCCCGCACGACCATTGGCGTCGTTGCGTGCATCGGTCTGTGCAATAAAGACGCGTCCTTTGGAATCGACAGTCAGCCCATAGAGTAGCGTTCCGAGCGTATCGACTGTTTCGACGAGCTTGTCAGTCGTCGTGTCGAACACGAAGAGGTCGCGATCCGGTACTTCTGGATGTTTGACAATATCCGTGACGTGCCCCAAAGACAAAACATTGTTGACACGAACTGAGTGCTCCCATGCGTCGAAAGTGACCAGATCGCCATCAATGTCGTCTTTGGACCCGCCAGAGAGTTGTGTCTTATTGTTCGATTCAAATGGAATGACGTAGAGCCGATCGCCTCGCACCGCAATCGACCTCGGGTCTTGCGCCGGAATCCGCAGACGGCCGGTAACTTCCCGCTTCGCCACGTCGACAACTGCGATCTGATTTTCTGACGACAACGCGATGTAGGCCTTATCGTTGCCAGCAAAGGCAATCCCAATCGGCTCATCAAACGTTGTTGCTTTTGTCTTCGGATCGAATTGCTGAATGGTCGCAACGACTTGCAGGTAGGTCGGACTATCCGGGACGTTGTCTATGACGCTCACCGAATCCGAAACGTGATTCGACACCCAGATCTCCTTACCATCAGGTCGCACTGCGATGCTGACCGGATCGACGCCAACGTTGATGCGGGTTTGAACCTTGAGTTTCTTCGCATCAACAACGTCAATCGTGTCCGCTGGGGTATTTGCGATGAAGACTCGATCACCGCTCACAGCGATCGGATTGGCGTGCGGGCTGGCGAATGTCGGGTGACCAACTCGGAGCGCTTTTCGAGGCGAGGTGTTTCGGTTCCCGGCAGGTGTTGGAGCGGCAGATGCCCCAGTCTGAGTGCCGCCCGGACCTGTCATGCCCAAGAGAGCACCGACACCTGCCATGACGGTGGCAAGCACAACCAGTTGAGTCTTGTTCATTTTGCGGGTTCCTTACTTTGCAGGAGATTCGCGATTCCGGATCGAGTTTGCTGAACATTTTCGACATCGAACGTCAGTCCCAATGACTCGTACACGGGAGTAAAACGGGCGTTAATCGGGCACTGAGTATTGCTTGAGAATGCTCACTCCGACACCCCGAACCTGATTCAGTCTCCACCGTCGCATTTGAACAACCTGGGAGTCTCATCATGACTAGACGACATTGTTGGCATTTGTTCACGGCCCCCATTCTTGCCGTCGGATTGCTCGCCAAGCAAGGACAGTGTGCTGCCCCCTTGCCTTCATGGAACGACGGCGAGGTCAAGGCTGCGATCGTTCAGTTCGTCACGGCTGTCGTGACGAAAGGAGGCCCGAAATACGTCCCTGCTGAAGAACGCATCGCTACGTTTGACAACGACGGCACTCTGTGGAGCGAGCAGCCCGTCGTCCAGGGCATGTTTCTCATGCATAAGCTCAAGAGAATGGCTAAGGAGTTACTTCTTGTTCTTGAGATGTTTGTTCAGGAAGGGTACTTCGAAGGACATCACTTGTTTCAGGCTCTTCGAATACACGTCGTAGTGCTTCGTGTCTTTCAGCAGGTGGTATTCGCTGGGCACGTTGTCCTTGATGATTGAGAAAACGCGCTCGCCGTGGTCCTTGTAGTCAAAGTAGTGCTCGAGATCGCCATCCAACAGCAGAACCGGGCAGGTAATCTTGTGCGCGTGATCGGCCGGCACGAATTTGATGAATCGGTCATAGTAGGGATCGCCGCGCAGTCCTGCGGGTTTATCAGCGCCGAGCGGCACAGGGGCTAACTCACCGCGAACACGTTTGATGGCATCTGCTTCTACCTGATCCAGCATGGGAAGCAATCCGATGCGGGAATCCATGGATCCAACCTGAGCTAGCACACAGCTGATGCGGGAATCATTCGCCGCGCGGTAGATGACGTGTCCGCCGCCGAAACTGGAACCCCAGAGTCCAATGCGATTGGTATCGACCATTGGCTCGCCTTCGATAAAGGTAATCGCCGCGTCGATGTCTTCCTGTTGATCCAGAGGGTCAACCAACTCGCGGACGACTTGCGCCTTGACCGTGACCATACCCTCGGCATCGGGTTTTGGCATATCCCCCAACACGATGAGACGACCATCGCTCTGTCCCCAACCACGATAATCGAAGGTAAACACCACGTAGCCTTCCCGGGCAAACTGCGGTCCGATGGCCATGTTCAGGTGGGCTTTTTCACCTCCCCATCCGTGGCACATGACCAAGGCGGGAAGTTTTTCGCCTTCTTTGGTGTCCTTGGGATAGGTGACATCGCCGGCCAGCCGCGTACCGTCACTCCAGAAGGTCACCGCGCGGCGTTCCAGTTCAGGAAAGCCGTGCACCGAATCCGCTTGCGCAGGAAGCGAAAACATGATCGCGGCAAGCAGGATGCAGGCAATGCAGGAAAGCCGGGTTGAGTTCAATGGAAATCGATTTAACACACGTAGAATCCTTTCATCGGATATAGGTCTCGTAGCAACTGGGGATTTCAAAATATCACACTCCGCCAGACCTCTGTCAATTCGTCCTCGAGCAAAGTCGCTGAAGTTGCATCACCCGCCCGCCGAGGAAATCGCTTGCCGTACCTGTGATTCTTCAGTCCGATCTTCCGCATTCAGAGTAGTGGCGGCCACGACAAGCATCGTGGCGAGCCGAAACAAAGTCGTGATTCCTTGCTGTAGCGCGGGTCGTGAAGTGGTGTGTTGGTTCGATAGAGTATTCCTGAATACAAATCACTGATTGGCGCGATTCCTGTCAGCACCTGTCGTGCTATGCTCGTTAGGCACGCGGTTCTCTTCGTCGATATGACTTTGCAGGAGATTCGCGATTCCGGATCGAGTTTGCTGAACATTTTCGACATCGAACGTCAGTCCCAATGACTCGTACACGTGGCGGTATGCACCTTGGGACTCCGCATCGAATTCGATCGTTACGATTTCCAGCGGTGTGAGCCCGCGATTGTTGATTTGATTCGGATCGGCCCCGGCGGACAAAAGCAACATGACAATCTCAGGACGGCAGAAGAAGCATGCCGTGTGAAGTGCAGTTCCGCCGGTCTTGTTTCGTGCTTCAAGATTCACGCCAGCATCTATGAGTATCCTGGCGATATCTCGCATTCCAAAGACTGCGGCGAGCATCAGCGGTGTGCTGCCTCCGAAGTCCTCCGTTTGATTCAAGTCAGTGCCAGCAACGATGTGTTGCTCCATCGCAGATGTGTTTCCCTCAATCGCCGCTTGAATCACGCTAGTGCCTGGGGCTACGCCGGCGTCACTGTCATCCGCAGCGACGAGAAGCTTCAGGATTCGTGGACGTTCTGTCTGCACTTTGAGCAAATCAATCTTGATCTCAAGTTCCGCTTCAAGGCCGCGATAGAAAGATTCCAAACCGGGACTCCAAACTACGGCGACCAGATCCATGGAATTGAAGCCCAGTTCATTGCGGACATTCGGATCGGCCCTGTGCGCGAGCAATGCGCGGACAACTTCGGTGTTGCCATGAAACGCCGCCATGTGCAGCGCCGTGTTGCCTTTTCTCTCGGTCAGTGAAACATCGGCTCCTTCGCCCAGCAGAACGGAAGCAATCTGTGGTTGGTCGGCAACCGCGGCAATGTGTAGTGCAGTCAGGCTTTCGGGCGTTCTCGTGTCGACGCTGGTTCCTGATTGCAACTCGCGACGCAGCGTTTCCAAATCGCCGCGACCGGCGGCGGCCCAGATGTCTGCGCCGGCCATTGGAACCTCAAACGATGTCTTGCCCAGCGACGGATAGGCCATCACGGGACTGGGCGACGGAAAGTTCAACGCAAAGGCGACCAACAAGATCGACGCCGCCAAAGTCGAAATACCCGACACCCACTTCCAGAGGTTGGGTGAAGTTCGGCTGGACGAAAAATCGGCTTTCGGCGCTTCGTCCCCGGGTGTCGCCGACTGAGCTTCCTGATGCAACAGAGCGTCCAGTTCCACGTGACGCATATACTCGTCTTGCAGCGATTCATCCTCGCGAAGCCGTCGCTCCAGTTCGTTGACTTCTGCTTCGGAAGCCGTACCCATTAGATACCGAAGAAACAATTCGTCCGACTTCATAAGTCCACCTCGCTGGCGATTCGCAGGTCAATGCACTCGGTAAGCTGCTGTCGCAGTCGAGCCAATATCTTGTAAAGCGCGTTAGGTGTTTTCTCTCGACGGTTGGCAAGATCGACGATCGAAACTGTCGTGCTATGAACCGCAAGCAGCAATTCACGGTGTTCCACTGAAAACTGGCTCAGACAGGTTTGCAACGCTTTGCCGCGAACGTTCGTGTCTGCTGCTGGCTGCTTAAGCGTCCGATCAGCGAGCATCTCGACCATCTCGGTGCTAAGAACCGCCCGCCGGGACCGCAGTGTTTCCAACTGACGAAGGCATTTGAATCGTAAAACCGTTCTCGCCCACGGCACGAAACCGTCGGCGTTTTCTAACTGCCCACGCTTCTGCCACATCGTGATGCTGGCTTCCTGAATCGCCTCGTCGACCAACTCCCAGTCCGGAACCAAACTTCGCGCGTATGCCCGCAAAGCTGGTTCATGCCTTACCAGCAACGCCAGAAAATCTGATTCAGTGAGTTCACAAGCGGAATCATGTTCGTCCATACTTAATAATCCGACTGAGAATCGCGAACCTGCCACAATCAGCAAAAAAGTTTGTAAAGATGCATTATTGACGGGAACGGCGGCTAGCGGCGTTCGGCCAATAGCTTTCGTTGCTTTACAAATGGAACCTTGTACCAATCGGCGATTCGTTTTAAGGCGATGGCGATGTCTTGACCGAGTAGCAACGCGCAGGGGATCAGGTAAAGCGTGATGACGGTTGCAAACAGAACGCCGAACGCCAGCGAGACTGCCATTGGGATCAGAAACTGAGCTTGTAGCGAGCGCTGGAGCATTAGCGGCAACAAGCCGACAAATGTTGTTACCGATGTCAGAAAGATTGGACGAAAGCGGCGGCCTCCGGCTTCCAACGCGGCGTCAAACAGAGTCGCACCGGCCGCCCGCCGCTGGTTGACGAAATCGACCATCACGAGCGTGTCGTTCACGGCGACACCCGCCAGAGCAAGCATCCCGAAGATTGACAGATACGACGGTGTTAAGCCCATGATGATGTGACCGAGAAGTGCTCCAACGACAGCAAAGGGAACGGCCAGCATTACATAGATCGGCTGCACCAGTGACTTCATCGCGATCGCGAGAATACCATAAAGTGTGAATAGCAATAGCCCTGAGCCCACGATGGTTTGCCGCTGAGCTTCACGGGCCTCAGCGACATAGCCGCGAAACTGATACGACAGGTTGTTTTGGGCGCAAAGCTCATCGAGTCGCGGTTTGATTTCATCGGCGATTCCGATGATGTCGACTTCCTCGTCGACAGGCTGAGCACCACAGCGAATGATCTCCGCCCGATCATTGCGTTCGACAAACGATGGCGCTCTGCCGAAACTCATAGTGGCCACGGTCGCCAGCGGCACTTCCGCACCGCGCGGCGTTTGAATCTTGATCTTTTTCAGCGTATGCAGCGACTCCCGCGCGTCCTTCGGCAGCCGAACCATCACGCGGATGTCGTCGATGCCGCGTTGGACGCGCTGAGCTTCTTCGCCATAAAACGCTTGGCGAATCTGCCGAGCCAGACTGGCCTGCGTCAGCCCGAGTTCCGCCGCTCGCGGCTTCAGGCTCAGTTCAAGTTCGTCCTGTCCATAATTTACTCTGGCCCACGCAGTGCTGACGCCTTCAAAGCCTTCGAGCAATCGCTTGATCTCTTCTGCGGCCTCGGCCTTCTCCGGTGAAGATGGGCCACGCAGTTCCACATTCAGATACTCGTTCGCGTACTCTTCGCCTTTGTCCAATGACGATTCCGAGTGAACAAGAAAGCGAGTCGCCTCGGGAATGGGACCGATAAGCTCCGCCCAACGAGCGGCCAACACGCTGTTCTTCGGGCCGGGTTCGCTGCGGTCCTCTGGTGGAAGGACTTCAAAGCCCATGTAGCCTCGTGACTTGTCATAGGGCATGCCGGGCGTGGCTCCGCCCGTCAACCGGATTGTGTGCCCGACCAGCGACTTACCGGTTCCCGGATCAACGAACTCCCGCCGCAACTCTTCGACCGCGTCTTCCATCCGCTGAACGTAGCGATCGGTAACCTCCAACGGCGTGTCGTCAGGCAAGTCCAACAACGCACTGACGCGACTCGTATCAACCGTTGGAAACGAGACGAAACCAAGTCGACCGCCGATACAGTAGCCCGCCATGACGATCGCGATTCCGACGAAGACCGTTAGGACGGTAAGACGCTTCTGAACCGCCCAAGCCAACGTCGGCTGGTAAACTCGCTCGACGACTCGTTCCAGCCCCGAAGCGATTGCCGCTTGGAATCGCGCAAATCGACCGTTTCTCGTGGTGACCGAAAGATGTTTCAAATGTGCGGGAAGAATCAATTTGGACTCCACCAACGAGAATAACAAAACAGGAGCGACCACCGGGGGAATCTGCTTCGCAAAGTCGCCCCAGGTTCCGGGAAAGAAGAACAGCGGAATGAAAGCGACCGCCGTTGTGAGCGCACCGAAGGTGACGGGGATTGTGACTTCGTGTGTACCCTTCACGGCGGCCTCCAGCGGCGGCAAGCCATCCTTCATTCTCGAGTAGACGTTCTCGCCGGTCACGATCGCATCGTCCACGACGATCCCCAGCACAATGATGAAACCGAACAGGCTCATCGAATTCGCCGTGATCCCGAACCAAGGCATCAAGATGACCGCACCCGCAAAACTGACGGGAATGCCAATCACGATCCAGAACGCGAGGGCCGGACGCATGAAAAGCCCTAGAATGGCCAGAACGAGCACACCGCCCTGAAGCATTGAGATTCCAAGCGTGCTGAGTCTCTGTCGAATGTTCTTCGACTCATCGCCAAAGACTGTCAATTCGATTCCGGGCGGAAACCTAGTGTGCCCAGTGCGAACGTACTCGTGAACCTGATTAGATATCTCCAGCGCGTTCTCATCGCCGACCCGCATGACGGCGATAAACAAAGCCGGCTTGTCGTTGAAAAGTAACTTCGGATCACCTTCAACGAACCCGTCGTTGACCGTTGCGACCTCGCCAAGTTGCAACTCCGCCCCGCGGGAGGATCGAACTGGAATCCTCATGAATTCTTCGTGTGTAAAGGCCTGTCCCTTGGTTCGCACAATGAACGTCCCGCTGTCGCTGTCAATCGCGCCGGCTGGAAGATCGATCGAATGATTGCGAATGGCGTCGGCCAAGTCCTGAAACGTCATGCCCCAAGCAAGCAGGCGATCCATCTTCGCCTCGACCGAAATCTCGTAGGGCTGATCGCCGCGAATGTTTGCCAGACTGATGCCCGGCATTTCGAGGATGTCTTGATGCACTCGACGAGCGGCTTGCAACAAGTCGTCACGTCTCAAATCGCCCGTCACGGCAATGCTCAGCAACTGAAAACTGCCCGCCGACTCTGGCACAAAAACCCGCGGACGTTCTGTCTCTTGCGGAAAGGTCGTTATCGTGTCGATGCGGGCTTTGACGTCGTCCATCAACTCTTGCAGGTCCGTGCCGGCCTTGGCTTTCAGGTAGAACCTCGCCATGCCGCGTGATCCGTCGGCGTTGAGTTGTTCGATGTCGCCGATTCCCTCCAGCGCTTGTTCAACAGGGATCAGGATGGCCCGCTCTACATCCTTTGCCGTCGCTCCGCGATATGGCACCTCGATCATTACCGTGTCCCAACTGAGCGCCGGGGTCACTTCCAGCGGAACGTGATAGATTGCCGTGTACGTGCCAGCGACCAGGATGGCCAACATCAGAAAGTTGGCGGCGATGCCGTTCTCGGCGAACCAGCGAATCATGGCGAGTGGGCCTTCGCGAAAATCAACGCCGAGTCGGTTTTCTCAGCCGCGACAACATCCGGGATGATCTCGACGTCGCTGCCATCGGGCGCGTAGACGAGCATGGTCGTTGCCAACAGATCGTCGTCGGCGATCACGTCTTGCTCAATGACGACGTATTCTTCATCCGTCCAAATGGGCTCTATGGTCGCGGAGCGAATCGTCATGTGCTTGTCGACCAAATAGATTTGATCAAGCTGACGCACGGCACCTCGGGGGAGCAAGGTGACGTTCTGGAGTTGATGTCCCTTGATGCTCGCAACGACGGGCTGTCCGATTCGCAGTGGTGGCTTGCCGGTTTCGAGTCCAAAAGGGTCGTCGATGCGAGCAACCACGTACAATTCCAATGAATCCGCATCGAGTGTGCCCTCAGTGCGGACAATTCGGGAGTTCCATATGGTCGCATTTGATTCGTCGATCGCGTCACGCAGCTCAACATCGACCGGTGGATCAGACGCTTTTTCGGGGAGCGAGAGAAAACGCAGGTCTTGCGTGGCAAGCGGCAATCGGACTTCCGCATAATCGACTGCAAACACTCGGGCCAATGGTGCTCCGACGGCAACGCGCTCGCCGACGCCGACCAGTTTTCGTTCAACGCGTCCATCAAACGGAGCGATGACCTTCGTTCGTTCCAAGTCTCTCTCGGCCGTTTCAATCTGAGTTGCAATGCGCTGCAATTCGGCCTCGGCCCGAGCCAAGTTTGCCCGCGCTTCATCGACCTCAGATTCGGAATTCGCGTTCTTGAGACTCAGTTTTTCGGCCCGCGACATGACGTTCTTAGAGTGCCTCAATGTGGCCAAGCCAATCTGTTCGTCCGCTCGGGCCACTGCAAGTGCCGCGCGATAGTCACGATCGTCGATCTCCACGAGAACATCGCCCTTGGCGAAGTACGATCCCACCTCGATCTCGGGATTCACAACGACGATGTCACCACTAACGTTGGCAGCCAAGGTCACATGGTTGTACGCGACGACGCTTCCGTTTGTCGTCACTCGAACCTGATAACGGCCCGATTCCAATCGCGTCACACGAGTGCGAATCTTCTGATTCGTCGCCACCGCTTGCTTCTCTTCGTCGGGTTCAACCGAAAAAATTGAATATGCATAGACGCTCGCGGCCAATATCCCAACGGGCGGCAAAATGCGAATCAGGAATTGAGTGAGACGCCGCATTACGATTGAAGAACCCGCTGATAATCAAAGTAAATCGAAGATAGGCGAGCCATGCCTTGACTCTGGCAGCAACCGCCAAACCTCATTTCCCCCGGCCCAGTCTCACCTTTGGCATTCCCCGCCGTATTCGGCCTCCGAATCTGCGGACAATCCGCGCACGCTGGCACGCAAAAAAGGCGGAACAGCGAGTAACACAAAAATCGGTTCAGACTCCGTTCCCCTTCAATTCTCTTTTTCAGCCAAAGCACCTCCAAAGACCTAATCCAGCCCCACCACCAAAACCTGCCACAGAACGCAGAATTTTTTCTGAAATTGCGATATTGAGGAACACACAACGTTCTTCCCGTTGGCCTACGAAGCTTTGACCGACTTGGTCAGGAGAGCCGTGACTGTCGGCTTGGTGACTTTGCCCATCGTGTTGTGCGGCAGTCGCCATGTCGCCCATCTTGAACCAACGGTCGCCAAGAGGGTTCGCACAGGGCTTCCTCGCGCTTCCGGTACTTCGCGACCATTCCCGTTGGAGCAATTCTCGACCCAAAATCGGGCCTCATCTACCGATGTAAACACGGAAATATTCCGCTGAAATGTCCGTTGCAGTTTCTTAACCTTACGGGATCAAGGTACGGAGCGTTCCCGGTTCGGATAGCGATCCAATGGGTCCATAGGTTGAGACCCGAACCAAACAACCAAGCGTCTAGTTGACTAATGACAAAAACCTCGGCCACAAAACAACTTGTGACCGAGAGTTAACGGTTCTGATGGAGTTTCGCTTTTTGCAAACTCCCCGATTAGGACCCAAACCGGAGTGACAGACTGCGAAAGGGGCGACTGGATTTGAACTCCGTAAAATCGGATCTGACCGAAGGTTATAGCAATTGCCGTTCTTCATGGTCTGAAAAGGATTGACTGTTTGAACTGGCCAAGCTGGAAGTCGAGGTTCGCGTAAGTCATTGCTGATAAACGAGAAACAGCTCCCCGCGAACTGGTGAGACGAGTTGTTTTGATTTCAAGTCGGGGCGACAGGATTTGAACTGCGTTTTTTCGCCACAACTCGGCTCAGAGATTGTCCATACGTGTTTTGCCTGACCATCGAGTTTCAAATTCCCGTGAAACGAATCAAAACACCAAGAAGCCGTGCGGCGCGAGGTTGATAGAACAGCTGGATAAGATTCTGCAGAGATTATCCGGGCCGCACTTGCCCGACATTTCGTGTTGACAGTCCACCTTCCTCTGCTAATCTTCAAACGCCCAGACGTCAGCTACCCCTTCAAGGGTTGAAGCTGCATTCTTATGCAGTGCCGAAACCGATAGTTCTAAACCGGTTTTCCAGGCATTGTGATGTTCACTCCACTTTCCGACGGTCGAATTCAACTCGACGAACCACTCTACCAAAACATCTGGTTGATGCAGGGTGTGGAGTTTCGCGTCGTCGTGCCAGCCGGGTTTGTCTCTGACGGAGCGTCCATTCCGCGTTTGTTCTGGGCAATCATTGGACCGCCGATCGGTAGCAGCCACCTGTTGCCAGCGATCGTGCATGACTACCTGTGAGAACCCTGGGACTGGGATTGATGCCTTGCCACAAGAAGCACGAACAGACGTTAAACAATCACCGCGATAAACCAAATCAGATCTGCGGTACGATGAGATCCTGGGGAGGGGAAAGATGCATCGGAGCCATTGCTGTTCATCAGGTCCCACCAGGTTGTCGGAATGATGGAGACGGTCGGACCATGTGCGCGGTCGGGAGGCCCGAGCACAGCGCGTGAATTTTCGACAGTGCCGCCCCGGAAATTTCCCTGGCGAGCGGGGGACGTCAGTCCCCTGATGCGAACGCAGGTGACACCCAGCCAATGCCAGCGACGCGTTCGGATCGGTTGTAACGATCTTCGCATTAAGTGTGCTCGAAGTGGCAGGCAATCACAATCCGGGCACTCACGTGCCGGGCTCGCAAGGTAACTGCGCCTTTTCCAATTTAGACGGCGCTATCTGTTGTCGACGCGGTCAATCCGTACCAGAATCGGTTTTATGAGAATCAACGTCCGGAGTGTCGACTTCTATCGTCTGCCGATGAAGACACGATTTCCATTTTGCTACGGCATTGCCAGCATGACGGAACTGCCACACCTGTTTGTGCGCGCTGTCGTCGACATCGATGGAAAAGAGTCCATTGGCATGAGTGCCGACGGACTGCCACCGAAGTGGTTCACCAAGAACCCCGACACTACGTTCGAGGAAGATCTGCCGGAGATGCTGCGTGTGATTCGCCACGCCGCTGATACGTCCCTGGAAATCGGCCCGCGCAACAGCTTCTTCGAATGGTGGCGCTGCCAATACGAACAACAACACCGCTGGGCGGTTTCCGAACACATCCCGCCGCTGCTGTCCAGCTTTGGTGCCAGCCTGCTGGAACGCGCAGTGTTGGACGCTGTCTGTCGAGCTGTCGAACATCCTCTCCACACCGTCCTGATTCGCAATCTTCTGGAGCTGGATGCAGGTCTGCTTCGTGGACAACTGGCCGGAGTCGTTCCGGCGGACTTTCTGGCCGCAAAGCCAACAAATGAATTGATCGTGCGACACACGATCGGGCTGACAGACCCATTGACGGACGGAGACATCAATGCGTCGGATCAAATCAACGATGGACTACCACACTCGCTGGAAACGATCATTCGCCAGTACGGAATGACGCACTTCAAAGTCAAGTTGACCGGAGATCTACCGCACGATATCGATCGATTGCGTCTGCTTGCGGAAATCATCGGCAACGAGGTGGCCGCCGAGGCCAGATTTACGCTCGACGGGAATGAAAACTTTCACCGTGTTGAAGACTTTCAGGAACACTGGAATACTTATCAGGCGGACCCTGTGCTGCGTTCATTTTTCAGCAGCGCTCTGCTGTTCGTTGAACAGCCGATTCATCGCGACTTTGCGCTCAGTCAGCAGTTGGGTCTGGACGCTGGGTGGATTAACTCGCCGTCAATGATCATCGACGAATCGGATGCGGAACTCTCCAGCTTTCCCACAGCTGTGTCCTGCGGATATGCGGGAACAAGTCACAAGAACTGCAAGGGAGTGATGAAGAGCATCCTGAATGCCGCAGACGTCTACCACCGTCAACAGAAGCAACAAACGGCACTGCTGTCGGCCGAAGACCTGACAAATGTCGGACCGGTGGCTTTGTTGCAGGATCTGGCCGTAGCGGCGTGTGTGGGCGTTGATCATGTCGAACGCAACGGTCACCACTATTTCCGTGGACTGAGTATGCTGCCGCAATCAGAACAGCAGAAGGTGTTGCGCAATCATCCGGACCTATACGAATTGGCAGAACCCGGCTTCCCGACGCTGAAAATCAGAAATGGAAGGATTCAGGTGGGCACCGTAAATGCCGCACCGTTCGGTGTCGCAGAACATCCGGACGTCGGGTTGTTCGAATGCTGGAAATTCTGATGCCGGAGTGACCCGGGCTGATGGCCGCTGTGTTCTTTCCAGCACGGGCCATTCCCCCGTCACCTCAGCCCGTCCGCCGGATTCCGGTTCCGGTCGCTGTGCGGATCAGGAAAGTCTCCCCGCTTGTGCAGATCCAAGGGAAAGCGGCGACCTGACGGTCGGTCAACCATGCACCTGTGCTGAATCACTGCCGGCACGACATCTCCCGTTTGCTCTTTTACCGAGAAACGGTATCTTAAAACGAGGCAGCCTGCACGCTCCGTGGTGATTTGCAGGTTCTGAGATGTCGGAGATATTGAGGGTCTACCGTATGTTTTCGAAAAGTCGTTCTGGCAGTCTGACGTTGTTTGCAGCCTTCTTGACATTTCTTTGTCTGACCCCGGATATCGGCGTCAGCCAGGTCGTCGTCAATCGCAAAAATCCTGCCCCCGACGCTTTCCGCCAACTGGACGAGGTCCTGCCGACGGCGAATTCCTACCGCACGGCATCCGGTGCGCCAGGCCACGCCTACTGGCAACAGAAGGTCGATTACGACATTGATGTCGAACTGCACGATGACACGCAGCGGATTACCGGGACGGAAGTGATTTCGTACGTCAACAATTCGCCCGACACTCTGAGATATCTTTGGCTGCAGCTGGACGCCAATCGATTTCATCCTGACTCTGCGGCAAATCGCCATCGAACGGCTCCTTCGCTGAGCGGCCGAGTCGGGTTCAAGCAACTTGACGGCTGGCTAAAGGCGGACAAATTTCCAGGTGGCACAAAGATCACGTCCGTCACGGACGCCAGCAACAACCGCAAGCTGAACCACCAGGTCGTCGGCAGCAACATGCGCGTGGATTTGCCACAGCCGCTGGTGTCGGGGGAAACCGTCGGCTTCAAAGTTCGCTGGGAATACAGGATTCCGAACGCAACGATCATCGGCGGACGCGGCGGCTTTGAACACTTCGAAAAGGATGGCAACAACATCTACGAAATCGCTCAGTGGTTTCCTCGGCTGTGCACCTACTCAGATGCGGCTGGCTGGCAACACAAAGAGTTTCTTGGGCGGGGTGAATTTGCATTGGAGTTCGGCGACTACGTCGTCCGTCTGACCGTTCCATCGGACCACATCGTGGCGTCAACGGGAGCATTGCAGAATTCGGCGGATGTGCTTTCCAGCGATCAACGAAGTCGGCTGAAGAAAGCTCGGTCGGCGGAGGAACCTGTCTTCATCGTGACACCTGAAGAAGCGTTGGAAAATCAGAAGACGAAAGCAAAGGACAAGAAGACGTGGGTTTTCAAAGCTCAGAACGTGCGGGATTTCGCATTCGCCAGCTCGAGAAAATTCATCTGGGATGCCGTCGGACATAACAGCGGTGGCAACAAGGTTATGGCCATGTCGTATTTCCCGAACGAAGCCGAACCGTTGTGGAGCAAGTACTCAACCCATGCCATCGTGCACACACTGAAGGTTTATTCGAAGTACACGTTTCATTATCCGTATCCGGTCGCAATATCTGTGAACGGTCCCGTCTACGGGATGGAGTACCCGATGATCTGTTTCAACGGGCCTCGACCGGAAGAAGACGGCACGTATTCCAAACGCACGAAGTACGCCTTGATTTCCGTCATCATTCACGAAGTCGGGCACAACTATTTTCCGATGATCGTGAACACCGACGAACGACAATGGACGTGGATGGACGAGGGGATGAATACGTTTCTGCAGTACCTTAGCGAGGTCGAGTGGGAGGAGAAATATCCTAGCCGCAGGGGAGAGCCCGCAAAAATCACCAGCTACATGAGAAGCACCAATCAAGTTCCTCTTATGACGAATTCGGAATCGCTGCTGCAATTCGGCCCCAACGGTTATTCCAAGCCGGCCACAGCTCTGAACATTCTTCGCGAAACGATTCTTGGTCGCGAACTGTTTGATTTCGCTTTCGAGGAATACTCACGTCGCTGGATGTTCAAGCGGCCTTATCCGGCGGATTTCTTTCGCTCACTCGAAGATGCGTCCGGCGTCGATCTGGACTGGTTCTGGCGTGGCTGGTTCTACAGTACGGATCACGTCGACATCGCTGTCAGCAACGTGCGCCACTATCAAATCGACAACGGTGATCCGGCCAGCAACAGCAGGATCCAACGTCAGGAACGCGACGATGAGCCGGAGACGCTCTCACAGAAACGCAACAAGCCTCTGCCGAAGCGCGTGGAAAAATTCCCTGAGCTGAAAGATTTCTACAACAGCTACGACGCCCTGGCCGTCACCGAGGACGAAAAGAAGAAATTCCAGAAGTACCTGAAGGATCTGAAGCCGGAACAGCGTCGGCTGCTGGGCCTGAAGACGCACTTCTATATCGTTGACCTTGAAAACAAGGGCGGCCTGGTGATGCCCGTGATTCTGAAGGTGACTCATAACGACAAGACCACGCGTGAGATTCGTCTGCCGGCCGAAGTGTGGGTGAAGAACTCACTGAAGACATCACGCCTGATCATGTCGAAGAAACCCATCACGTCAGTGGAACTGGATCCTCATCTGGAAACGGCCGAAGTCGTTTCAAGCTGTACAAGGAAGGCAAGACGAAGAACGAGATGCAAAAAGCGGGGCTGGGCAAGAAGGCGGATGACGACAAGCCCGATGACAAAAAGGCGGACGACAAAAAGAAGTCGAAGACTGACGGTGCAAAGGAAAAAGAGTGATGGTGATGTCGTTTCGACTGTCCGTTGCCGTCCTTTTTTTGATAGCGGCCCCAGCTGCGGAAGCTCACTCTTCGCACACGTCGGTGACCGAAGCGGAGTGGAACGAGAATTCGCAGCGGTTTGAGATCGCTATGAAGCTGCGTATCGCTGATCTGCAGGACGCGATCTCCGCAAAACAGGGAAAACGAATGCGGCTGCACACCGGCAGCCCCGCCGCTGCCATTCTGGAATATCTGACCGAAAACTTCTGTGTCACATTCACGGAGAACCAGGAGTGCCGTCTGCGTTGGGTCGGAATGGAGCTGGAACTGCACGATGTCTGGTTGTATTTTGAAGCAGAACCCGTCGCAGAGGGGCGAAATACAGCTTTCTTCAGCGAGCAAAACGCCGGGCAATCGGCAATGCCGCAGAAGGTGGGGACGTGGAACGAGTTGTTTGTCCGACACGATGGGGCGAAAAGCCGCTTCGAAACGACCGGCCGATTCGGTGAGCGCACGGTCAGAGTCCGTGACACTGTGCTGTGTGACATACAGCCTGACCAAACGAATCTTGTGACGATCCGTGTGGCCGGTGTCACCCAATCTCTGATCTTCGAGCACGACCATACGTCCGCAACAACGAAATCGGCGAACGCTCTTCACTCGCAAAATAGCACACAGCGATAGTCATCAGACCACCGCACGTCAGCAGCCGTCCCCGTTCCCTTCTGTGTCCCGAGGCATCTGTGATGCCATTGACTTGGCTGGAGCTTCTGTGGGAACCTACGATCAGTCCTGGCGGTGCTTTTGCACGGGCTGATGTTTCGTCAGCCGGGACACCACGTGTGTCCGGAAACCTTTCGGCAACGATCTTCGATCGTTGGGCAGGACTGGCGAGGCTTCGGCCTCGCCTATTTTTTCGTCGGGTCACACTGCGTCGACGAAATGTGAGCTGCTGTTCTGACACAATTTGTACGCCATTAATGACTTGCCCGCTGCAACCAGAAAGCGGGCGGTGTTCCACCAGCGAGATTCTGACGTCACATGTTTTCCGTCCCTGTTCTCATCGGTCTGGCGATCTCCGCGGCGGCTGTTGTTTTGTTCGGTCTGGTGGCCGCCACACGGCGCCGTGCCGCCCATGGACATGATCGCGGCACGCCACATCCGCTTCCGCCGGAACGTGGTCGTTCGTCGCCGCTTCCTCAGTACGATCTCAGTGAACTCAGCAGGCGTCTGGGGGTATCCCGCGCCGTGCTGGAGCGTTTTGAAACCGGTTATCGCATCGCAGAAATTCCCAAACCACGTGGCGGCGTGCGTCGATTGGAGATTCCCAATGAAGAAACAAAGAAACTCCAGCGGACGATTCTGCGACGGCTGCTGACGGCGTTGGACGTTCATCCGTTCGCCTGCGGCTTCGAGCCGGGAACATCCATTGTTGATGCAGCGACGCCGCACGAGGGTCGATTGGTTGTTGTCAAAATGGACATTCGTCGTTTTTTTGAATCGACGACAGCCGCACGAATTCTCGAATACTTTCAGAGAATCGGCTGGGACGCCGCAAGTGCCGAGGTGCTGCAAAGGCTGACAACGTACAACGGCCATCTTCCGCAGGGCGCCCCGACGAGTCCGAAACTCAGCAACCTGGTCAACGCGCCGCTGGACGAAGCGTTACTGCGTCTGGCCCGCCGACACAACGGAGCTTACTCGCGGTACGCGGACGACATCACGATGTCGTTTGATATCCGACGGGGGCGAGTCGTGCGCGGATTGACTCAGGTGGTGCGCAGGATTCTGAAGAGTTACGGCTACACAATGCATGGCGGGGCGAAGTTGAAAATCCTGCGTCAGAATCAACGTCAGCAGGTACTGGGACTGGTCGTCAACGAAAAGACGGCACTGCCGCGAAAAACTCGGCGTTGGCTCAGAGCAGTGCGCCATCATGCCAGAGTAGGGAGACCGGTGTCCCTTTCGAAACAACAACTTGACGGCTGGGAATCATTCTTGAAGATGGTGGAAACTCAGCGCGACGAATAGTGCTTTGTAAACATCTGAAATTGGGGTTCGTTACGTAGCAGCGTGTCCGGATACGTCGGTTCTTGTGAGCGGCACGGCGCTAGCCGCCGGTTATTGGCAGTGCTTTCACCCGCGGCTGGCGCCTTGCGGCTCACTGTTTCAGGTAGCCGGACAGCCTCCTGGCGGAAGTCGCCAGGACTTTCGATGAACTGGGGCGGCGCCGAAACTCTTCGCGAGTTCCGCTACCCTGAAATTATGCCGTGCCAAAGCATTAGAACCGTGAATCGTGATATGCTGACGCCGTTGAGGGACTGGTCTTCGGAACAACGATCACGATCGGGCTGCCACATGAAGAAGTCAAAACAGATACGGTTTGGTCCGACGGGCCTGCGTATGAGTATGGTGATTCTCAGCATGATAGCGGCCACTTGCGGCCGCGTGCATGGCTTCGATCACGTTGTGGGGGGAGCCAATCGCAGTGTCTGGAAGTTTCTCGATGACGGAACGAGCGCCGACGAACGTTGGCGGTTACGGGACTTCGATGATTCGAAGTGGCGTGTCGGAGCTGCGCCGCTGGGGTACGGAGGCGGGGCATTCCGGACACTTGTCGAATTTGGAGATCGCAACAGCAAATATATCACGACCTATTTTCGGCACGATTTACGCTGCCGGCAGTGCCCGCGACTTCGGCCATGCTGCTGTTGTGTGCGGACGATGGTGCGGTCGTCTACCTGAATGGCGAAGAAGTGGTGAGGCACAACATGGTTGCGGGGGCGGTCACGAACCGGACGCTGGCCAGCCGCATCGTTGCCGGGGCCGACGAACTGCAGTACCACCGCTACGCTGTAGCGGCAGCGAAATTCCGACAGGGCAGAAACATTGTTGCCGTGGAGGTCCATCAGGCATATCCGGAAAGCAGCGACATTCGTTTTGACCTGGCCATGCGAATCTATAGTCAGGACAACACGCCTCGCCCGGTGACACTTTCTGCTACGGCACAGCACGTTTCGGACATGTACCTGCAGCAGCATTACGTGCCTCCCGGAATTTCTCTGCCGGACGGCTTTGCAGACGGTGGACGCAGCACTACATCAGGGGACAGGAATCAGCTGAAGTCTCATCGGGAAATTATCGTCGTGGATCGTACCCGCGACGCGGAACTACGGCTGCACTTGGCATTTGCCGGTTCGCAGGAAGTCGCAAAGAGGCCACCGTTGCTGCGAGCTCAGCTGATTGCTCGCTACGTCGACAAGCTCATGACACCATCGGATGGACGTCGTTTCAGTCTACCGGGCAGTATGCTGTTGGACGGAGAATACGAATCGCTTGGATTGCTGATCGGAGACGCGACCCTGGTGTTTGATGGCAGCGTTTGTCGGCATCGGTCGCTTCTGTTTAAGCTGATGGCGGACGAGGCGGGACTGGACGTTGCTCTGGTGCGAGGAAATCTTAACATCGGCAGCGGCCAGTTGATGCCCCACGCCTGGAACGAGCTGCATCTGAACGATCGCGGGAAGTTGATCGTGGACGTCATGAATCCGCAACCACGCTATCCGTTTCGAAACTGCGACGGCGACCAGGCTCGGGCGTATACCGCAACCGACGGCAAGGCCCTGTATCCGGCCGCGAAATAGACGGCATGCGTGGATGGTGGCCGCTGCAGCGCAAGGAAAACGGCCTTGGGTAACGTTGCACGTTACCCAGGGCCGTCGCTTGTTTCTCAAACAGATCTGGCGATCCAATTTGAGACGGTGGCTGCCAGCTGGACAGCCCGCCGGCCGTCAATAGGCGGCACCACCTCGATTGGGACTACAGTTGTCATTCACCAGACACCTCCTTTCTAAGGAATAAAGTTCCCCTTCGCAGAAACGTGTAGAAGCGTTGCTGCTCAGGACGACCGAATGCTGGAATGCGTGTTTCCAACACAGGGGTGCAATTATTCTCACCATTTCCCCGCTGGAACAAGTGGAAAAGGTGGAACATTCACTCGCAAACCCCACGCTTCCGCTGCTCTTCCTTGCGACCTGACCGGTTCCACCGGGAAGCAACTGCGGCAAAACCCGCCGGTCACCACAAGACACACGCCAGTATTCGCTGGTTCACGCCGATAGCAGAATCAGTGAGTGCTTGGAAACCGCCGCACAGGAACGGGCATGCCAGCCCGTCACAATCTGGGCACTGGACACGAGTGTCCGTGCCATGACGTGTAGCCGTGTTTCCGGCAGAAAACTTTGTCCGGGCTCAGTTGTGCCCAGGAATGTTTCAGCTCGGAGAATGGTACTGATGATCATGCGATCGCCGAATGACGACGGTTTCGATTTCTATTCAAACGACCAGTGCCCGCCCGAATGGAGCGTTAGCTGCGGTGACGGAATAGGCCCAAACTGGCGTTTTGTACCGCTTGAGCCTGGTCAAATGCGTCGCATTGATGCTGCTCATCCAGACATCGCAGCACCACACCTGCACCAAGCACCAACGCCAGCGGCTACCGAGTTGGAATCTGACTTCAATCAGGCGATCTACTTCGGCTGATGGCACGCGGCATCGCATGTGAAACCTCGGCATTTCTTTCGACCGACTCGGAAAACATTTCCGCAGACCACTGGCGGCACAACACGTTCCGGCAGAAGGTGGGAGATTTTGAGCAATAGAATCAGTGCGCCGTGGCACGAGTGCGGGTAAATCGGTAGCGCGTTCGGCATGCCTTGTGCCGTGAGGGATTCGGCCGAATCTCTCCTTCATCAGATTGGTTACCACTGCTCATGGATGAGCTGTCCTTTTTCGCCCCCACCGGCACTACGCCACCAAGTGCGCAATCAGTAACGGCTACGGGGCCGCAGGACGCCTCGCCGACGCCTGTGGAAGACAAAGAATTTGTTGCAGCGCTGAAGCTCTTCGTGCCGGACGCGATTGACGCTGCTGCGGATGTTGGTGACGAAGACGTTGCCGGCACTAATGACGTTGAGGGGACGACAGGTCTCCCGATCGAAGGCAATCCGGAGAACGGTGAAGACCAGGATGTGCCGGCTGACTCAGAGGCTGTTTGGGCAATCGCCGATTCCGGCGCCATCGTGGCCGACCGCCAGCTGCCGTCCGTGGAGTCGATCCACGTGCCCACGGCGAACCGCGTTGCACAGGATGACCAGCCTGTCGACAGCGACGCCCTCTATGCCCTCCCATTGCCGGACGCCTTAGCTGCGTTAACAGATCTGGGCTTGTCGCCGCAACCGGACGTAGCGCCGACCATTGTTCCGGGACAGATCGTCCCGGACTCATTTACCCCCGCGCCAACTGTGGCAGGCACCGAGTTGATATCGGCTGAAGAGGATGTCGAAACAGTCTCTGACGGGAACGCCTTAGCCGGGGACACATTGGTCGATGCCACAGTTCAGGCAGCAGTCGCTCGTTCTCTGGTCCCTGATCGTCTGCTCCAGCCGAACTCTGCAATCGTCGACGGAAATGTTGCGGCACCTTCTCTGTCCATCCCCGATCATGCACGGCCGGTCGAAGTTGGCCCGGATGTCCAACAAAGGACGGCAGTGCTGACACCATTGACTGAACCTGTCCCGACTGTTCAGGCGCCAACCACGGTTCAGACGCCAACCACCGTGCAAACGCCAACCACAGTGCAGACGCCAACCACAGTGCAGGCCGCAACGACGCGACGTATCCCGACGGTCCTTACACAAGCAAACAGCAGTGATCAACAAGGGCCGACACCACCAACTGCCCGTGTTCCGACGGTTTTGACACCACAGACAGACGGCGTTCAGACAGTGCTGCCGCCAACATCGGTCGGGGTGCCGAGCATTCCGACGCCATCGACTGAGCGTGTCCCAACGATATTTGTGCCACCGACGGACAGCGTGCCGACCGGGGACGCGCTTCCCATGAATGTTGCGTCCGACATGCTGCCGGTGGCGGCGATTCCGGCCGACGTGATCCCGCCGGATTTCCCCAATGTGGCAGGTACACCGTCCATTGAAAGGGACGGCATCGCGCCGGTGGCAGTGACGTCGACGGCCGACGTTTCTTCTTCCGCTCCGCTGGTCAGTGTTCCCCGGCCGTTGACCAGCCAGGTGCTGATGGCAATGGCTCAGAATCTGTCCGTGATCAAGGAACAGTCCTCCGGTTCGCTGACACTTCGACTGGATCCACCTGAATTGGGTGAGATGGAGTTGCGATTTCGTCAGGGCGAGCAGGGTGTCGAGCTGCGATTGGCAGCACGTGCGCCGATGACGCTGCAGATGCTGTTGTCTCGAGGAGACGAGATCAGCCGAGTGCTGAGCGCCCTGGATATCGATATTTCCAAAGTTGAAATCGTGGGAGGAGACGCCTTTCGTGGTGGTGAATCATCGGCATTCGAACACAGGAGTTCCCAGCACAGCGAGGCGGAACAGCAGGAACAGGGCACTTCCGGGGAATTTGATTCTGAAGACGGCGATCGAAGGCAGAGACAAGGAGGTCTTCGCCAACGACGGCAGGTTCGTACACGTTCGGGAATTCGCGCTTAGCGACTCATAAAGGGAATAATGATGCCGGAAGCATTTTCAGGTGCGTTGGGTACAGATCAGTTTTTGAATCTGTTTGTCACTCAGCTTCAGTACCAGGATCCTCTGTCTCCGATGGACCAGACGGACAGCCTGGCTCAGTTGGCGCAGTTTTCACAACTGGAGAGCAGCAACAATCTCAACAGCAAGTTTGATCAACTGCTCGACCTGGAGATTCAGTCGCATGGCAACCAACTGGCAACGGTTGGTGCCGGAATGCTTGGCCGCGAAGTGTCATTCGGCAATTCTCAGTCGGGCGTTGCCGATGGGGTCAGCCGCGTTGACGGTCAGATCCTCGTAAGTGTCGGCGGCCAGCTGATACCAATCAGCGACGTCAACGGAATTGCCGTCGCAGGCACTTAGAGTGTTTTGGATTCACCAGTTACGGACAAATTTCTGACGGGAATGGAAAACAGTAATGGCTAACTCACTTTTGACGGGGATTTCGGGACTTCGCGGACATCAGAAGATGCTGGAAGTCATTGGCAACAATCTTGCCAACGTCAACACGACCGCCTTTAAGTCGTCCAGAACACTGTTTTCAGATCTGATTTACGAAGGGCAACGTGGAGCCTCCTCCGGGACAGAGGGACGGCTGGGAAGTATTAATCCGCTGCAGATCGGCACGGGATCCGCGGTTACGAGTGTCGACCGAAACTTTCGACAGGGGAACCTGGAGGCCACCGGCGAAGATCTTGACGCCGCCATTGACGGTAATGGATTCTTTGTTTCCGAATCGGGAGGTGGTCGTCTCTACACCCGAGCTGGAGCCTTCAGTATTGACGAAGGCGGATTCCTTGAAGACGCCGCGACGGGTAATCTATTACAGAGATTTGGAACCGTCGGTGAGAATCCTGCAGACGGTCCGGCATTTCAGGTTCCTGGTGACGCTCGTATCCAGATCCCGATTGGTGCCAGCATTCTGGGGACTGTCACCACGCAAATTGAACTCAGCGGACAGCTGGGAGCCGAATCCACGGGACCGACACAGAGAGCTGTCGGCGGCACGCCTTTGACGACTGGCGGAGGGACTGCGGCCACGGCAGCAACGCTGTTGAATAACCTGGATTCGTCTGTGACGCCGTATGGAGCCGGAGACCGACTGCTGTTGACCGGGCTGACAGCCGATGGAACATCGATTGCCAGCAACCTGAACGTGGACGCGACGACCACAGTTCAGGACCTGATGGACCACATGGCAACGTTGTTTACGGCGTCCACGGTCAGCTTGGTTGGGTCGACCGTGACGGTCACGGCAAACGCCACGGGTAAGACGACGGCCAGTCTGAAGATTGACGACGATATCACAAATTCGGGTTTCCAGGATGGAACGTTCACCAATAAATTTGCGGAGACTGTCGAAGGTGCTGAAGCGACCGTCATCCCCGGATCTTTGCCAATCTATGACGAACGTGGTTCCGAACACACACTGGGGTACACACTCACCAAACAGGTGGACGACAGCTGGACGCTGCAGGTGGATATTGATGCTTCGTCTGGTACGGTAATTGACGGACTTGTTGAGGGCATCCAGTTTGGTGCGGATGGTTCGCTGACTCAGGTTACCGGCGTCGGTGTGGGCGACGGAGATATCTCTGTGCTGTTTGCAAACTCAACCGCCGCACAATCGATTGACATCGATCTGGGCACCCTGGGTGAAATTGACGGCCTGTCAGAAATCGGCGAGCTACCGCATATCTCCTTTCTCGCGGACGGTTGATCGATGCGGACGGTACGCTTTCCGGAGTCGCCAGCAACGGCCTGAAGTTTGACATCGCACAACTGGCGATTGCCTCATTCAGCAACCCTGATGGTTTGCTGAATGCCGGCGGTAACTATTACAAGGCATCGCTGGCAAGTGGCAGTGCTGAGATCGGAACAGCCCTGTCTGGTGACCGAGGAGCAATTAGAGCGGGACAACTGGAAGGTTCCAACGTGGATCTTGCCTTGGAATTTACCAAGCTGCTGGTAGCCCAGCGAGGTTTTTCTGCAAACGCACGTACCATCACCGTGACCGATGAGGTTCTGGAGGAGCTGACGAACATCATCCGTTAGTTTTTCCGGTGTCTTTTTCGCGGTCGACCGCCTAACCGGCCGTCCGCGATTGACTGATCACGCACAGCACGGCGTTGCCCGCAGCCAAATCCTTTTCGGCAATGCAGACGGTCATTTGATGGCAGTCCTGGGGCGNNNACGATCCCCCTCGCCATGGCGTGAAGTCTATGACTCGTCGTGACCGGCCACGCCGCCGGCTTTGTGCCCAGCCACGGCAAATCCCTTGCCAGTTTCACCAGCAAGGGCCGCTTCGATTGTCGCGCTCGATGCGCGCAGATCCGTCTGTTTGCTTCGGCGCCCGCGACGGTCAGCGAACTGAACATCAGAACTGGTAATTTTCTGTCGGTCCGACGAATCTGCTTCAGGGTGTCAATGTCATCCATGACGGGCATTTCCACATCCAGCAGGACCACGTCCGGTTTCTTCTGAGCGATCAGTGTCAGGGCCTCCTGGCCATGACGCGCCGCGGCCACGACTTCGATGTCCGAACAGTTGGACAGCGTGTCGGTGACCCTGGACGCGCTGGCGCTGGGCGCCACCACCGGAACCGCAAATGTTCAGGAGGCGATCAACTACATCAATGCGCAGTTGGTGCCCCGGATCAGGGATTGGGCCGGTCTTGGCCGACATCCGCGGGGGCCGGCGGTTCGAATTGGCGGACCACCCGCCACGGCCGTGACACAGAGTCGAAAGCCGAGGCACGCCGGTCACATCGAGGTCGTGGCCATTGGATCATCCACGGGAGGCCCCAATGCTCTGGCCACGATCTTGGCGAATCTGCCGCGCGATCTGAGCGTCCCGATTCTCATCGTTCAGCACATGCCAACCATCTTCACAAAACTGCTGGCTGAGCGTTTGGACCGAATTCCCCCCCTGGTCATCACCGAAGCTCAGGACGGCGCCGTCATTCGTCCCGGCACAGTGCTGATCGCTCCGGGCGACTATCACATGACTGTCAACTCCGAAGGAATCGACCGTCGCGTTGTACTCAATCAGGGGCCGCCGGAAAACTCATGCCGCCCGTCCATCGATACTCTGTTTCGCTCAGTAGCACAGGCTTACGGCAGAAAAAGCATGGCTGTTATTTTGACCGGCATGGGCAAAGACGGCACGGAAGGGTGCCGGGCACTGACTGACAGCGGAGCCTCTGTTGTGGCTCAGGACCAAAGCAGTTCTGTGGTCTGGGGCATGCCCCGCGCGGTCGCCGAAGCCGGTCTGGCAGACAGAGTTCTGCCGCTCAAACAAATCCCCTCAGAAATCATACGACGCGCTGGCTGCGGTAAAAAAGGAAGGGCTGCCCTGGCAGCAGACTAATCCTCGGAACATTATCTGACGTAATCATAACTTTATCAATCAATCGCTAATCATTACAAACACGGAGCATCTGGCCCCCTCATGGCATTGGTAACCACTGACATCGATTTCCTGCGCTCGACTATTGCTCAACGGTCGGGCAACGTCATTTCCGCCGATCATAGCTACCTGCTGGAATCGCGTCTGGCACCGGTTGCTCAGTCAGCCGGACTGGCAGACGTACGTGCTTTGGTGGCTGAACTCAGAACTGATGCGCAGACGTTGCTGCACGACAAAGTTACCGAAGCGATGACCATCAATGAGACCAGTTTCTTTCGCGACATACAGCCGTTTGACGCTTTAAAGGACCACGTCCTGCCGGATCTGGTAGAGAAGCGAGCTTCAATGCGGTCGCTTTCCATCTGGTCCGGTGCTTCGTCAAGCGGGCAGGAAGCCTACAGTATTGCGATTGCGATTCGCACTTACTTTCCACAGCTGAACGACTGGTCTGTACGCATTCTTGGTACGGATCTGTCTCAGGAAATGGTTCAGCGCACTGTGGACGGCGTCTACAGCCAGTTCGAGGTCAACCGCGGTCTGCCTGCAAGTTTGCTGGTCCGGAGTTTTGACCGAAAAGGACTGAACTGGCAGGTCAAACCGGAACTGCGAGGTCTGGTGGAAGCCAGAAAAATGAACCTGACCGAAAACTGGTCAACTGTCGCGCAGCACGACGTGGTCTTTCTGCGCAACGTTCTGATCTACTTTGATGTGAAGATAAAAGAACGAATTCTAAAACGCGTACATCAGTCTATGCGTCCTGGTGGCTATCTTTTTCTGGGTGGCGGTGAAACGCTCATTCAGCTGAACGTACCTTTCGAACGAGTCACCATTGGCAAGACTGTGTGCTTTCGCCCGGTATCAAAATAGGACCCTGAAATTATGGAACTCGACACTTCAACCATGAACCAATTCGTCTCCAATGTCTTTGATGAGATGTTTGGATTACCGACAGAGCATCTAGCTTCGGCACAGTTCGATGTTAACCAGCCGCGCATCGTCGCTTGTATCCGCATCTCCGGTGTGGTGGAAGAGTTGATCGTCGTGGAAGCCCCCGTGGCAACGGCTTGTCTGATTAGCGAGACAATGTTCGATGCAGATCCAGGGACTCTGGAAGCGGAGGAAATTCGCGATGCAATCGGCGAAGTCGTCAACATCATCGGCGGTAACGTCGCTGTCACTACCTTGTGTTTCGGAAGAGACCGGCACGACAGAAACAGAATCGGACGGTGGTGTGAACATGGTCTTCGATGTTGCCGGTCAGCCAATGTTGGTCCGCTGGCAGAACATGAGTCCCGCCGCAGTCTGAATGTTCCGACTCGGACACAATTCAATCAATTTCAACCTGTTCCAAAACAACCCAAAAGGACAGAGCCACGTGGCAGAGTCCTGTAATTACGCTCATCAAGCATTTGAGACAACTCGGCCGGAGGTTCTCTGGTCAGTAGATTTCCCCATTTCACGTGACCACGATTGTGGAACCCGCACAGGGAGTTCAACTTGAGTCAGCTCAACCACGAAACCCTTGTCCAAACCGCCTACGATCTGCCGCCACTGCCGCAGACCGTGGTCCAATTGTCTGGCCTGTTTGCAGATCCAAATTATGAGCTCAAGGATGTTGTGCGAGCTGTGGCGCTTGACTCGTCGCTGGCGGGGAGGCTTCTTCGCCTGGCAAATTCTGCGGCCTATGGCAGCGGACGGGTGGGATCCACGCTGGAAGCGGTGGCCCGACTTGGTTCCGGAACTGTGCAGTCAATTGCGATTGCCTGCAGCGCACGACCGAAACGTAGTCTGAACCTTTCCGCGTTCGGGCTGACACCGCACACTTACTGGAAACACAGTGTTGCGGTGCTGACCTTTGCGGAAGTGATGGCGTCCCAGCGTCTGGCCAGATTCGGCGATCATTTTCCAACGGCCGCTTTGCTGCATGACTTCGGAAAGCTGGTGCTTTCCGAACATCTGACGCCGGAACACTCGGAGATTCTGCAACGACGAAATCCAGAGCTCTCCACCGTACAGCAGGAAGAACTCGCTCTGAGTGTCAACCACGCTGAGGTGACGGCAGTCGTCGCGCAGGCATGGAATCTGCCGGACGATCTGGTCCGCGCTGTCCAGCATCACAACAATCCGACGGCATTCGACCACCCGATGTGTCACGGGCTGAACATCGCCAATCAGTTGGCCTGGCAATTGGAGGCCCGCAGCGCAGAACTTGACAAAGGATCGGCAAACCTCGCTGCATCCATGACAGCGCTGGGGCTGACGGCGGAACAGTGGGACATGGTGCTGGAAACAGGCACTGTTCGTCTGCAGGAAACGCTGGACGTCTATTCCTGATCGCAGCTACGCGGCGCGTTGTCCTGTCTCTGACCTGGCCATGGCCGGCAGTTCGACAAGTTCATGAATGGATCCGGTAACGGGCATCGTTTGTGGCGACTCTGACACATCCAGCAGCCTGGCGTCGACAGAAGAAGTGGGTCCCAGCATTGTCGAGATAATGCGTCCGTCGACGATAGAATTCGGAACGACCTGAAAGTGAAATTGCTTCAGCATCACCGCCAGTGCTGTTCTCAATCCAACCATCGCCAGCGCCGCACCAATACACATTCTGGGCCCGGCACCAAATGGCAGGTACTCGTACGCAGAAGGAGAAATCTGTGCCCAGCGTTCCGGTCGAAAAATGTCCGGCTCAGGAAAAAGATCTGCACGGTGGTGAGTCATGTACTGGCTGAAGATGACGGGAGTGCCTGCCGACAGACTCAGCGGCCCCAGCTTCGCAGGTTCAGCACACACCCGCTGCGAATACGACGATGCCGGAAGCACTCGCATGCTTTCCTTGAGGACCCAATCCAGGTACGTCAATGATTCCAGTTCCTCAAAAGTCGGGAATCTTCCGCTCGTATGTTCTGCCAGTTCCTGCGCCAGCCGATCCATCACCTGCGGATGCTGAGCGAGCAGGAACAGCGTCCAACTGAGAGTGTGTGCGGTTGTTAGATGAGCCGCGGCAAACGTCAGTGTGGCATGCCCAAGGAGTTTTTCATCCGTCAGCTGATCGTTCGTTCCCTGCGCTTCGAACATCAGACTCAGCACATCCGACCGGCGACCTGACGACTGGTGACTTCTGTGCGCTGCAAACAATTCCTGCACGCTGGCCCCAAGTTTTTCAGCGTCCGCCAGAAGCTTCTCGTAGTTGTCCGTAAACTGCGGCGCAGAAACCAAAGCTCCCATTCCGACTTCGTGATTCTGCCGCACCCAGTGGTCAATCATTGAACCCAGTTCGACGGCATGGCGGGCATCATCGATTCCAAACAACAGCGCGCCAGTCATGCGCACCATGAAATGGACCATCTCTGTGTTCAGATCGTGTTGCTGGCCGATGGCCCAGTCGCTCATCAGATCTGTGGTCAGATCGCAAATGACAGCATGATAGTCGGGCAGAATCCGACGCGCAAATACGTCCATCATGATTCGCCGACTGTCACGATGTTCAGAGCCATTCATGCTCAGAAGGCCCGACGTCACGCGCCGCTGAGCAGACCGGCGACCACCCCGCACGGCAAAAAAATGCGAGTGGAACGTCCTGGAATCGGACAGCACCTGACGGTTGTATTGCGGCGAAAAAATGAAGGCGATGCGTTGCCCCTGGTCCTCCAGGATCGCAAGGTCCCCGAACTCATTGTGGAGACTGCGCATGCAGGCCAGCGGATCCTGCGGAAATTCCAGCAGATTCCCCTGCCTGACTGGAAGATCACCACTACGAAGTGGCAACGATACTGAATTCGTCATTCCCATCGTCCCTGACGGAATTTGGCGGCGGCATTCAGGAATGTGCGCTGGTCATCCGAACCGCCACAATACCTGAGCCGGAGTTGTAGAGCAAAGTCTGAAATACAGCCACTGAAACTGTAGATTTCACCGATTTTTCCGAGGTTGCGTTCGTATCTGCGCCGCCTGTGGGATATCAATGCCGCTCACGACCGGTAGAAACACTGTGCTCAGAATTCGCCGCTTTTAGAGACCTCGCAATACGTGAACATCCTGATCTGCAGTTGTATCGGTTTTCTTATTGGCGGAATTCCGTTCGGGTATCTCGTTGGCAGGCTGATCCTGAAGGACGACATTCGCAACCACGGCAGCGGAAACATCGGCGCCACCAACGTGGCGCGAGTAATCGGCTGGAAATGGGGATCTGTGGTCCTGATGCTGGACGCCATGAAGGGGCTGCTGCCCACCTGGGGCGCTGCCTGTTTTGCCCAGACGTATGAGCCTGAATCCATGCAGGTCCACGTCGCGGTCGCGACCGGCATCAGTGCGATTCTCGGGCACATGTACCCTGTTTACCTGCGGCTGCGAGGCGGAAAGGGCGTGGCGACGGCTCTGGGTGTTGTCCTGGTGCTCGCACCCAAGGCTGTGCTGGTAGCTATCGCAGTGTTTGCTGTTGTAGCAGGAACCACTCGTCTGGTGGCGCTGGGTTCAATACTGTCTGCGTTGGCATTTGGCGGTATTCAACTGTCGCTGATGGGCAGCCATGCATTGGATACCAGGAATCTGTCACTGACGATCTTTTCGGTCGTCGTCCCGTTGCTGATTATCTGGCGACACCGCAGCAACATCGTCCGCCTCGTCAAAGGGAAGGAGCTAACCGTGACAACCCCCGTGGCTGCGGATGATGAAACGCCGAACACCAAATCCGACAAACGAGACAGCTAGTGCGTGGACGAGTCTAAGAACTGCGGTTGTTCCGTAGCCGAACTCGCCAGAGCTTGGAGGTTTTACTCTATGTCGTCCAAAGTCTGGCGACTTCGGCTACACCCAGATCAAGACTTGACGAAGCACCGGGCGACAGTCGGGGCGAAGCATCAACGGCTCAAATCATAAGAATTCGGCACCATTGAGAGACAACACTACGGAAGGTTATTGTGACTCAGTTTTCATTTCATCTGGACGCGACAGATCAGGATACCTCAGCGCGAGCGGGGCGGTGGGTGACTCCGCATGGCGTCGTGGATACGCCTGCCTTCATGCCGGTGGGAACTCTGGCCACGGTGAAAGGGCTGCTGCCTGAGCAACTAAAGGCTGCCGGGGTGCAGATGGTGCTTTCAAATACGTATCATCTGGCATTGCGACCGGGATCCGAAATCGTGCGTGACCAGGGCGGACTGCATCGATTCATGGACTGGGATGGTCCCATTCTCACCGACAGCGGTGGTTTTCAGGTGTTCAGTCTTGCCCGTTTAAGGAAGCTGGACGACGAAAAGGCCGTGTTTCGGTCACACATCGACGGTAGTTTGCTGGAGTTATCCCCGGAAAAGGCGATTCAAATTCAGCAGGATCTGGGCGCCGACTGCATTATGTGCCTGGATGAATGTCCTCCTGCCAACGATGTCCCTGAAAAAATCAAGGCGGCCGTCGATCGCACGACGTTGTGGGCCAAACGTTGTCGAGACGCTCAAACTCGCGACGATCAGGCGCTCTTCGGCATTGTCCAGGGCGGAATCAGCGAAGAAATGCGAATTCGGTCTGCCGAGGGCCTGGTGCCCATCGATTTCCCAGGTTACGCGGTAGGGGGGCTAAGCGTGGGTGAGGCGCCGGCCGACATGTACCGGACGCTGGATTTCACGGTGCCGCAGCTTCCGAGTGAAAAACCTCGGTATTTGATGGGAGTTGGGCGACCGGAGGACATTGTTGAGGCCGTTTGTCGAGGAATTGACCTGTTTGATTGCGTAATGCCCACGCGCAACGGTCGCAATGCCATGGCCTTCACCAGCCAGGGACCGGTGCGCCTGAGGAACGCTGTGCACCGGAATGACGAGAGCCCACTGGACCCGGAATGCGAATGCACGGCCTGCCAACGGTATTCGCGAGCCTATTTGCGGCACCTGTTCGTGGCGAAAGAGATGCTGGGAGGCATTCTGGTGTCGCTCCACAACGTTGCATTTTATCAGAAGCTGGTCCGAGACCTCCGAAATGCAGTAAACAACGGGACTGTGGCCGAGTTCCGTACTAATCAGCTTGCTCGCTGGCAGACGCACCCTTAGTATACCGCGTTTTTCCGGAAGTCGGTGGTTGGACAGAAGATCCGTTCAGTCAACGACCCCTCTGGACGGAAGATCTATGCTGTTGGGAACGGACCACCTTTGGTCGTTTCCACCTTAACCGATCGCACGTTCGCCGTGCGTCCACAAGCCTGTCCTGGAACACCTACGTGAAACTTATTGGGCTGAATTCTGCATTCTTCGACGTCTTGACGTTCGCTCAGGAAGGCGCGGCACCCGCAGGTGGCGGGGCCGACGCCAACGCGCCTGCCGTCAATCCGCTGATCGAATTGGCACCGATGCTGATGATGTTTGCGGTACTGTTCTACTTCATCGTCATGCGGCCTCAGCAGCGAGAAAAGAAAAAGCGTGAGGAATTGCTGGGCCAGCTGAAGAAGAACGATAAGGTTCTGACCGTCGGTGGCATCATCGGCACCGTGGCAGACCTTTCGAACGATGGTTTAAGAGTGACGCTAAGAGTTGACGACGGAACTCGAATCAAGTTCACACGCAGCAGCATTCAGGGACCCTACTCTGAGAACTCCGAGACAGCGAAGTAGTCTCGCGAGTTGTGCGACCGCGAGGGACCGGCAGAATTTCGGTCCTGCGATGGTCTAAGATTGATGGCCTTCAAGGTTATCTCATTTTTGTTTTCTAATAGCCTGGTGACCCAAAAAGTCATCAGAAATCAGAACGCAGTCGGAATGACTGCCGAAACGTTCAGGAATCATCTCAGATGTTTGAAATGCTCACAGGAGTCTTGACGCTGGCGGTCCAGGACGGCGCAGCCGCCGAAACTGTCGCCGAAACTGTCGCCGAAACTGCCAACATCGGTGGTGAAACAATCTTCGGAATCTTCGTTGCCGGACTCGTTGGGGCGTTCATATTGGGCGCCTATCTTGCGAAGGTCATGAAGGTGACCGACTGGGGGACGCGTTTTGGTGTCTGCCTGGCCGCATTGGCAATAGGCGTGATGCCGTTCATGGTCCGAGCCATCAACGGTGAGAATTCGTTGGAAGGAATTCGCCTGGGCATCGACCTTGCCGGGGGCACCAACATGGTGTTTCAGGTGATGGAGGAAGAAGGCAAGCCACTCACCGATGAACTCCTCAGAAATTACCGTTCGTCGAGTCGGCAAGGATCGCATTGAAGTCATCGTCCCGGGTGAAGACAAACAGACCGTCGATGACATCAAACGCCGCATTACCAAGCTGGGAAGCCTGGAATTCTACATTACGGCCAGTCCGACATTTGACAAAGAAATCATCGATCAGGCACTAGCCCTCGGCGAGGACGAAAAGCAGCTGGTCAAAACTCTGGGCGATGGTTCCAAAGAAGTTATCGCGATGTGGCTGCCCGTTTTCGAAAAGCACAAAGATCCGCAGGTCACGATTACGGATCCAGGTGATACAGACTTCGAAGAAGATGAACGAGCCTCGAAGTGGGACGTTGATAAGGCCAACAAAGACGAATCCGTAAAGACCAAAGCGCGATACACTTTTCTGCAGCACAGCGACGCGGTCAGTCGGGATATTAAACTGCTGCGAACCGGGGATGAAGACAAAGAAGCTGAAGAAAAAAAAGACCCCATCTACAGCTCTAAAGAATACCTTGTCCTTGTAGACCCTCCTGAGCAACAGGTCAGCGGTAAATACCTGAAACAGGCTGGCCATGGTGTCGACCCGCAAAGCGGCGGTCAGATTGTCACGTTCCGCTTCAATACTCGCGGAGCATTCCTGTTCAGTCGGCTGACCAGTCGCCACATCCCACAACCGGGCAAGCCAAAACGTGGCCTGGGCATCGTGCTGGACCGTCACATTTACAGTGCACCCGTGATCAATTCCACGATCAGTGAGAGCGGGCAGATCGAGGGTAACTTTACGAAACCTGAAGCAAAGGCTCTGGCCAACGTATTAAATGCCGGTGCGTTGGAAGTCCCCATCAATCCAAAGCCGCTTAGCGAAGCCACAGTCGACCCAACATTGGGTAAAGATGTTCGCCAGAAAGGCGTGCTGGCCATCTTGTGGGCGGCAGCTGCCGTCGTGTTGTTCATGCTGGTTTACTATCGATTCGCCGGAATTGTAGCTGTCATCTGCCTGTTTCTTAACCTGGTGCTGGTCCTGACAGTGATGATGGCGGTGGATGCGACGTTCACTTTGCCTGGTCTGGCCGGGCTGGTTCTGACCATCGGTATGGCCGTCGATGCCAACGTTCTGATCTTTGAACGCATGAGGGAAGAAACGAACAAAGGTTCGAGTTTGCGAATGGCCATTCAGAACGGCTTCAGCAAAGCCTTTACAACCATCGTGGATGCCAACGTGACCACGCTGATTACGGCCGTCATCCTGTACATGATCGGCACGGAAGTGGTGAAGGGATTTGCCGTTTCACTGTTTGTCGGAATCACCATGAGCATGTTTACAGCTCTGTACGTGGGGCGAGTGATCTTTGACGTCGCTGAGAAGAAGCGGTGGATTACCAAGCTGAACATGTTCAGCATCGTGGGTGCCACAAAATGGGATTTCCTGGCGAAACGCCGCCTGTGTGCGATGATCTCGGTCGTGTTGATCAGCTGCGGACTGGTGGC
>LWDU01036180.1_pt1 | contig 36903 bp, 25 predicted proteins | sample 727161 | NCBI WGS metagenome assembly LWDU01 (sample SAMN04566230, study PRJNA314399) | hydrothermal vent metagenome | isolation source: deep sea hydrothermal plume seawater | place: Mexico: Gulf of California, Guaymas Basin | collected 2004-07-11 | reverse complement strand
TGAACGGCCACAAAACCCCCTTCAGAATTCTGCTGTCCCAGAGCAAGGTCGCGGTCGAAGTAGACATCCAGCCCCGAACACGTCACTTCCATGTGCTGTGTCTGCCCATCGCTCATGATCACTCGAATATTACCCACGAAGTGTGCTCTGCGATCCTGGAACTCCATATGGTCGCTCCAGAAGATGTCGATCGGTGTCGGCTGCAGTAATTGTTGTCCGTCGAATCCTGTGTCTGTAATAAAACGAATCCGACCGCTGCCGACCACTTTGGCCCGTCGTGATCGTTCCTGCAGATCAATTCGAGGCCCCTCCAGCGTTTCGGTCAGACGTTTTACTTTTGCGGGATCCCCGAACAGCTGAATCTCACGGTTGTCGTTGAGTCCCTGTGCGGCAAACAGCTGATTACCGCTGGCTGTGAAGCTGTCTTCCTCCTTCTGTGCCTGCCGTATCACTTTGACACTGCCCTTCAACCAGAGGTTGTGAAACACAACTTCGCGGCTGTCAGCCTCACTACTGATCATCACGATTGCGTCAAGCGTGTCTGACACAAACGACACGCGATCGCTCGAAGTTGCACTTTCCGCGTTTAACGGAATTCCAGGTTTTAATTCTGCTGTTTGTGCAACAGTTCTGACGCCTCCCGCTCGCTTACTCTCTTCGGACTTCCCGTGAATCATGTCCTCAAAGCGAACGGTAAGTCTCTCACGCAGGCGACCGATGGTGCCTGGAGAATTCAGCACGACATGCTCCGTGGCTGTCAGAACTTCAGGCCTCAGGCTGGCAAGATTGAATGAGGAATCAGCTCCGGATGTTGACGCCAATCCAACAACGCCCGATGGCGTCGTTGTCCGCTCCTCAGCAGAAGAGGACACACCGGATTCCGCGAGCCTCATGGCTATGGTGCCCGCCGCAAGTCTAAAACCGGCCTCAGGCTGCGCAACTGATGCCCCCTCTTTCAATGTAACAATCCGAGTAAGCCCGTCCGCTCCCAATTGAAGCGTCATCGACCGCCGCCATTTCGCTTCAAAACTTCCTTGTCTTTTTTGTCCCGCTGCCGCAGCGACATCCCGCTGATCAGAAGACGGTGACGGAGGTTTTGCCGGCCCCGAGGCATTCAACACGCTGAATCGAACCATCGATACCATGCAGAATGCGAATGTGGGGCACCTTCACCGATGCACCATCCTGCCGGACGTCCACAAAAAACCGGCGACCAGTGTGATCCGTTTTGGTGTTGCGGATTTCGATCAGTCTTTCGTCGACCGCGTACCGCAGATTGTTGGCCAGCACCGTGAGATTGTGTTGTGGGGAATAGAAGGCAACTTGTTTTCCCCAGGCGGTAATGCTTTCAAGATGTAGGCGGTCGTCTTTGGGCATCCCCGATCCGGTGGGCATGTCGTTGCGGAACTGCAGCTGCAATTCCGGGCAGACCAGTTGATCCACTGTGTCATCGGCGTTGAATCTACGGACCCAGACCTCCTCGTCTCGCTTGATCGGTCTGTTAGACGATGCGCTCTGCGTATCCGGATGGGCAGAAATCCCCTGAAAGATGCCGGTCATGGTGAGAAAATCATAGTTGAATCCCTGAGCGGCAGAGATCTTCAGCCGCAGTTCCTCGTCACCAGCCCGTTTACCTGGCAGCGAGAAATCGCAGTCGACTCTCCCATTCAGCACGATCCGACTGATGTTGGTGACATTCGCCAGACCGTCTCCGGAATCACTCTGCAGATAAACATCGATCCCGCTGCTGGCGGAGCCTTTATGTCCTTCCCACGCAAAATACACTTTATCGCTGCTCCACAGCTTCATGGAATCTTCTGACAGATGAAGAGTTGGTACGTCAATCTTCAGACCACGTGGGCCACGAAGCCGCACACCGCCGGCCAGGCGGCCTCCGGTGATGCGCCCCAGGTCCATGTCCACCAGTGAAAACTGCTTGGAATGTGTCAGCTGTGCCGACTTCGCCACAAGTCTGACGGGCACATCCTCAGATTCACCACTCCACAGCATCGCGATCGGTCGAAAGTCGACGGCCGGACTCTGCTTCGGCAGGTCAATCAGATCATATTTCTGGCAGTAGACGTATCGCCCACCGTGCCGAAAATGAATTGCGGATTTCGACACCCATGGATCCTGAGGAAACCACTTCGCCGCGATTCGACGGAACTCAGGCTCGTCATCGCCAGTCTCCACCCGGGTAAATGTTCGTTTCTCCCGTTCCACTTCCAGAAACGGTGAAGTCGCCAAACGAAAAACGACGTACACCCCCGCCAGAGCAATGGTGGTTGCAACGCTCAGAAAAAATCTGTTTTTGGAGCTGTAGATATGCATGCAACGTCGTCGTCTCAGAAAAAGACGGTTTGCCTTTGACCTAAGCGGACTTGCTTGTGGTGCCCTGAACGTGTGCTGCCGGCCGCGGTGCCGTCAACGACGAGGAAAAGTCAAGAATGTCGGTAATGTCCAGCAGACCCAGCGGGACACCAGCGTCGTCGGCGACGGGCAGTTCACTCAGCTTTAAGTCCGACATCAGCCGTGTTGCTTCGGCCAGCAGGACGTTGGGGCCAGTCGTCGTGGGATTGACGGTCATTACCTTCGAAATCGGTTCATCGACCAGATGGTCACGGCGATGTTCAAATAATCGGGCCAGATCACTGTCGGTAAAAATTCCGGAGATCGTTCCGTCGACGGCTGTCAGAATCACCGCTCCTGTACGTCGACCTGGTCGGCTGAGTTCACACATGACCTGTCGAACGGTGGCTGAATCCGACGAGACCCTCAGTTGGTCTCCGCTGCGCATCAATTCACGAACAGGCTTCAGTCTTTGCCCCAGAGTGCCAGCCGGATGAACGACGGCAAAGTCTTCCTCCGTGAATCCCTTCGTGTGGCTCAGGGTCAACGCCAGAGCATCTCCGATCGCCAGCATGGCGGTCGTGCTGACGGTAGGAGCCAATTGAAGATCCCCCGCTTCCGTGTGGTGCCCGATTTGCAGAACCACCTGAGATTGACGGGCCAGCGAATTCCGGTCGTCACGCGTGATGGCCACGACAGGAATGTTCAGCCGGGAAAACGTCGGCAGCAGACGCAAAATCTCCTCCGAAGATCCGCTGTTGGACAGCACCAGAACGACGTCGTTTGAGTCAACGCATCCCAAATCCCCGTGTACCGCCTCTGTCGGATGCAGGAATCTCGCTCGCGTACCGATGCTGGCCATGGTCGCCACAATCTTCTGACCAATCAGACCGGCTTTGCCGACGCCCGTGACAATGACCGTTCCAGACGATTGATGAATCAGCCGAACGGCGTCGCAGAAGCTGTCATCCAGACTGCCTGCAAGGGTCTGGAGAGCCTCGGCTTCGCGGCGAATAATAGCCTGAGCTTCACGAAGTTGATCAAATGGTTTGATCGGGATGACTGATGGTTCGTCATCCGCGGCGATTCGCATCTGTTCATCCTTGAACAAGTCATTAAGACGGCGACGCGCGCATCCTGCGCGGCAGACACATCTTATGCATGCGACGTTCTGCCGGTCAATGTTGATTCTCAACGGCCACACGCATTAAAGCGTGTCGTTATCACGACTTGCAGCGTTTGCCATCGGACCTGAAAATTCAGGCAGCCCGTCGGGTGCGGCCTGCAGGCTTTGCTGTGTCCAGCTTTCCTGCTCGAGTCCTGCGACGCTGCCGCTGAATGATACGCAATGCTGCGGGACGCAAACGCGCAAACGCGTTCCGCATCTGCACGCAGTCGCGAAAACGCTGCGCTGCGTTCAGCTCAAGTGCTTTCCTGAGCCAGGTGATCATCGTCGCAGGAATTCGCTCGCGCAGCCGACGATGTCCGTTCAGTGGCCAATCATATGGCCATTCCGCCCACTGCCCCGAGAACATGCGGTGAATGATCAGTCCCACCGCAAAAACGTCAGACCGCACAGACGGTCGCCCCATCGCCTGTTCAGGTGCCATATGACCGACGGTTCCCGTCCCACAGCCATGAACCGTTTGGCGGGCGACTTTTGCGATTCCAAAGTCAGCCAGCTTCATCACGGAACCGTCAAACATGATTATGTTTTCGGGTTTGATATCACAATGGATCACTTTACTCTGGTGTGCAAATGCGACGGCCGCCAGCAGCTGGTCGCTGATCGAGAAGATCGTTTCCAGTGACATACGTCGTGAAAGTCGATCGCTCAGCGTTTCCTTCCCCAGCGGAAACGAAATCACCAGCCTCCCGTCAATGACACTCGCATCTTTAATCTGAAGGATTCCCGGGTGATCAACCTTGGCAACCAGACGCGCCTCACGACGGAAGGATTTCAGAAGTTCGCTGTCAACAAGAGTGGCGTGGGGAATCTTCAGGGCAACTCGAGTGCCCATGATGGTGTCCATTGCCTGAAACACCTCCGCGAAACCACCTTCGCCAAGGCGTTTCTCGATTCTGTATTTGCCAAGTCGTTGACGGAGACGCAATTTGTTCAGTGTAGACATTTTTGAAATTGAGACGGAAATCCGCAATTCGGGCTGCATTAATGCAGCAACACTTTGAACGCTGGGAATTGTATCGACCATCGACCTGTTCGCATGGATTCCCCGTCGCGTATTTCACCAGACTTTGTCAGGTTTTTGAAGATCTATTTCTGCGATTCGCGAGCGACTTCGTGGCAGACATCGCTCTTCCTGCAGACCACAACGACACTGCTGCCGCGCCAGGCCAGGTGAGAGCGCATGTCCGTGACGAAACCGCTGCAGACCGCACGGCACATCACCCCTCCAGATCCGGCGTCCTGTCCAGCGTCAGACGTCCTGTCGACTGTTCCCGTGGACGCTTTTACGACCGAAATTCGATGGCAAACCCTGTCACGCACGTTTTTCGGGAAAAACTGCGGTGCCCTTTTGGGCTGACAGCTGTTGTCAGTTCTGCGACACTGTACCGCTCACCGGACTCTTGCTCCGTACTTTACGTGGACCGGCGAATCACACGAATGACTGACCCCCCGCCTGATACATTTCGACCTGATCAAAGTGACCTTGTTAACCGAACGCTGGGTGACTTTCGCCTGCTGCGCCGGCTGGGCGTTGGCGGAATGGCAGAAGTTTACCTTGCAGAACAGATTTCTTTGCGCAGATCTGTGGCCGTGAAGATCCTGCGTGAAGATGCGGTGAGTGGAAAAAACAACACTCTGCTGCAACGATTCGAACAGGAGGCGCGCGCGGCTGGCGGTCTGAGTCATCCCAACATTGTGCAGGTCTACATGATTGGCCATGGAGACGATCTGCACTATATCGTTCAGGAATATGTGCAGGGCCAGAACCTGAGCCAGTGGATCAAACGCAACGGTCCGCCCGATTTTCTGACCGGGCTGAAGTGGATAAAAAATGTCGCAGCGGCTCTCAGAGCTGCTTCGGACGCCGGTGTGGTGCATCGCGACATCAAACCCGAGAACATCATGCTGACGCGAGGCGAAGTCGCGAAGGTCACGGATTTCGGCCTGGCTCAATTGAACGAAGTCACTGAGAAAATGAATCTGACTCAGGACGGGACGACGATGGGCACGCCATGGTACATGAGCCCCGAACAGATTCAGGGCGAAAAGCTCGATCACCGCACAGACCAGTATTCGTTCGGCGTTTCCTGCTATCACATGTTTGCCGGACAACCGCCGTTTCCCGGCAAGAATTCCGTCAGCGTCGCCATTCAGCACCTGAAGGAGGAAGCCAAGCCACTGTCCCGCCATCGTCGTGATCTGCCCGAAGCGATGTGTCAGACGATTCATCGGATGATGGAGAAGAAGCCGGAGGATCGTTTTGCGACGCCGCAGGAGCTGCAGGATGCACTGGCACGGCTTGACCACGCGCCGCTGAATCCGGCCATTGCGGATACGTCCACGATCTGGGGTTGGCTACGATCGTCCCTGCCGTCACCGCTGACGGCGATCGTTGCGATTCTTGTCTGCTGCGTCCTCGGAATGGCGCTTGGCCAAAGGTTTTTTCGCCCCAACGGGCTGCATATCAAGGACGCCGAATTTACACCTGAAGACACCGCCACGCAGCAATACGCTCGGGCCATGCTGAACACCGGCAATCCAGCGGCGTGGGAAGCCGTGTTTGACAAGTTCCCGGAGACCGATGAGGCGTTGTGGGCACGACTGCACCTTGGCGTACACTATCTCACAAAGACACCGCCGGCCCCCAGCAAGTCCGGCGAAACGTTTCAAGAGCTGATACAGCAGGCTTCGCTGACTCCCACTGAAAATCGTGACGTGTTGTTTCTGGCATACCTGGGCAGAGCTCTCGCCGCCGATGAGCAGGGCAATGACAAACTGCGAGACGAATTGGTTCAAACGGTACTTGCGACGGAATATGCAGCGGAAATGTCGGAGTCGGTCGTACCGGGACCGGATGCTCTCCAGGAGTATCGTGACCGGCTGAAAGAAGACCTCGGAGTCTAATCCTGTTCCGATTGCGTAACCTGGGTGAGCCGCAGAGACCGATTCGCTTTTGAAGAAAGCGATGTCTGCGTTGGTGCTGACACCTTGCTGGAATCTCAACCGGCAAAGTTCGGCAGAGTTTGCCATTCACCGTCCTGACACCTGGTCGCACTGACGATCAAGACACATGCCGAGACGTGGAAGCCCCGCCTTTTGCGCATGAACTCGTCCTGCAGTGGCCTGTCGTGAGATTGCGACAACGACGTCAGGAGAGTTTGTGAGAGATGCATCGTTTTTGGGCCTGAGACGGTCTCTCGACCTCACGCTTCCGCGAATTACTCAGCATTGGTACGTACCCATTTCCGGAAAGGACTCCGGCAAAACCCGGGACCCGAGATGGAGCGACTGGTTGGTTCCTCCTTCTCACATCCCACAACGTCTGGCACAGTCGAATGGCCTTCCCTTCCTGGACGTCGCCGGACATTTTCGTATGAGGTGATCACTAGATGCCGCAATCCTGTTCCAGAAATTCGCCCGGTCGCGCCAATCTTTTTGCAGCGTGCGTCACGGTATTCGGCGTTGCCGTCCTTTATTCCAGCTTTGACCCGCTGCCTGCGGGGGAAGACAATTCTTCACTCAGAGCCACTCCAGCAGATGTCATTATTGATGAAACACCCGTTCCCCTTCCACAGAATGCATTGCTGCCCGGCATTACTGGCAACGACAGCGATTCGGAGGCCGCTCAGACAGGCCAGACAAATGCAGTCCGCAACGTTCAGGTGACCGATGGAGGAATGCTGAACAGCCAGGAAACCAACAAGTTCTGTCTTCTTCTGCTCAAAGACGGTGCTCGCTATCTGGAGAACGTCAAGGACTATTCCGGAATCTTCCACCGGGAAGAACGTATCGGGGGCGATCTGCTGCCGCGTCAGGACATCGCCATCAAAGTCCAGCACAAGCCTCACTTTGCCGTTTACATGAAATGGCAGAATGGAGAACGGGGCCGCCAAGTTCTGTACAGCGACGAATACGACGACGGTTATATGGTCGTCAAGTTTGGCGGCTTCAAAAGAATGTTGCCCGCGCTGAAAATCGATCCTGATTCCAGCCTTGCCAAGGCAGAATCACGTTACTCCATCACACACGCCGGCGTCCGGGGCATGTTGCGTCAAATTGTCGCCGACCGTGACAGGGACCTCAAGCGGGGACACGGCTTTGCGTGTACGCGGCTCAGGGATCAGGAATTCGATGGCCGCAACTGTTTCTGTTTCATGGTGAAGTACGACGGTGTTGAGTTCTCGAAAACATATCGCAAGAACCTCATCCTGGTGGACTCCCGACTTCACGTGCCGCTAAAAGTCCGAAACTATACGTGGGCAACAGACAGCGAAGGCCTGTCCGATCAGGAACTCGACAAGGTGACGTTGATCGAAGACTATTCCTTTACGGGACTTGATTTCCAAAAGCGACTGGTGGCGAAGGAATTCAGTCGCGAGAACCCGATGTACAGAATGTAACAGCGACGCACGTCGTCGCTGATCAGCGGCATGATCAGCACCTTCGTAGTTCTATCACCTGAGGATTGATGTCGATGGGATCAGCGGTTGAAGGTGCCAGTTCGTGGCAGTCGAACTGGGTGTACGGAACCGTTGAAGTCTGCCGCAATGACAACATCTCCGCGTTCTGAAAACGTCAGGGCGCAGACGCCGTCTTCGCCGGATAAAGACTTGGCCCCGACTGGTTCGCCCGATAAAACGTCCCAGAATCGAACAGTCCTGTCGGCACTTCCGCTGGCCAATAGCCGTCCCGATGCAGAAAACGCGACACTGGACACGGGGGCTGTGTGACCTTCCAGTGTCTGAAGGCAGTCTTTGCTGCGAATATCAAACACGCGGATCAGACTGTCACGGGAGGCCGTTGCCAGCATCCTGTTGTCCACAGAGAAAGCCACTGCCGTGACCGCCGCTGAACAATCGGCAACGACGACCGACTCAGGTTCACTGCGGTATGAATCCCATAGCCGAATTATTCCCTGACGATCAGCCGACGCCAGCATGCGACTGTGCCGAGTAAATCCCAGCGCTGACACGGGATGTGAATGGGCGATGAGAGCAGACACCTGCGCTCCCGTCTGTGAATTCCAGATCCGAATTTCACCATCCAGATCGCCTGTTGCGCAAGTGTTGCCGTCAGGTGAGAATTCTCCGCTGGTTACGACCTGTTTATGTCCTGCCAAAAAGTGTTTGACATGGTTGGCCCTGATGTCCAGAATCATCGCCGCGCCGGTCGCGTCAGCTGCCAGCAGAAAGCGACCGTCGGGCGCAAAACCCAGCAGATGATCTGGTCGCCCGGACTTCGGCGGCGTAACCTTTCCACGCTCGCCAGTCGGCAGGTCGATCCAGGATATTTCTCCCGTATCCGTGACCGAAGCAAACAGACGTCCGTTCGCACAAAGCGACATGACTTTCAGCGACCCGGGTTTGTTCCATTCGGGAAACGGAAGATGAAATGAACGGGGAGAGGCTGCTCCGGCAGCAGGATCGTTTTTTTTCCATGCATCAATGGCGGCATCGACTTCGTCCTGCGGAGCCTCCATCAGAAAAAGAACAACGGCGTAGTCATACATCAGCGAATGATGGGCTTTGATACCCGAAGCAAGCGCCTTTTCGAAGTGTTGCCGAGCTACCTGCAGATCAAAGCGCAGATGCCTCGCACGCATCCCGCGAACATAGTCAGCTTCCGGAGAATTTGGATAGAGCTGAAGAATCAGACCCGATTCCTCAGACAGACTGATGCGGTCCGTCGATGTCGCCGCCGTCGGCTGCACTTGCCCCGACAACTCCAGTCCCCCCAGTACGATCGCCATAGCGCTAAACAAAAGAATCAGACGGTGCTGCTGGAGAAATAGCATTTCACAACCCGTCCTGTGTCCTCTTTTCGCGCACCTTCCAGATGAACGAATCGAAGTAAAAATGAGTCAATGCCATGATGCTGAACACAGATTCCGCGTAGACATGATAAGCCTGATCCAGACTGAGTCGTCCGGAGAAATTAACCAGACCGAATCCAAACCGTTCCAGCGGCTGACCTGACACAGTTGAAACGCCACGGCATAAAGAAGACACGCCAACAGAAAGCGAATGATGTTTCCGGAACTAACGAGTTTTGACACCTGAGTCTGCTGGTCGTCACCACAGGGTTTCGTTTTCCGACGAATGTACCAGTAAACCATGACAATATACTGCAGGCCGTGCGTTATTCGGTGAGCGATTCCGAACACCAGAATTGAATCGGTGTGCCAGCTCGTGAAGTACCACAGAAAATAGCTCGCACCGATAAAAACCAGCTTCACCGAGTTGATGGAATAGCCGTGACGATGACCTCGCACCATTTGCCCGATGTACACGACAACAAAGATGCCGGTGATCGCCCAACTGGCCAGCTGGATACTCTTTACCGTTTCCACAGACGGCGACATCTGCCAGCGGACCAGTTCTGCAACCCAGAATCGGGTAAACAGCGGAGATGTAATCAACAGGTTCAGATACAGCGTCCAACCGAGCCACAGATCAAACCGAGCAGCAAGCGGGCCGCCTGTTTTGGCCTTGAAGTCGTAAATTCGGGCGAATCCATATTGCTGCATAATGCTGTGCTGATGGTCCAAAGAATAGCGATCAGCGCCAGAGTCACGGGTGCCCACTTCACGCCGGCGACAACGAGCAAAATCAACACGATCGGCCCGAAGATGAGTCGGGTTTTCCATCGCTGCCATTCCTCTGTGATGCCATATGTCCGCAGCCACGTCACAAAATGATGTGGTGCCGTGATGAACAGCGTGATCGAAACCAACGCAACAGCTGGAAGCCAGTGCTGCATTATCAGCGCGATTCCGACGGCGATAAACGGCAACGTCAGAAACCAAATCAGGTCATCGCGTCTGCAGAGAATGTAGCCGGTCTGGAACATTAAGAAATCGCAGGTTGTTCGCCATGAATCGTGTGAACTGATCGTTGGATCATGGCGCATCGATTCGGCTGGGATGACACTTATTGTGGCAAAGACTACTCGAACACATCAGAGGTCGCAACAACCTCGCAGATCGCTTTGATCTGCCGCACCGACAGAAAATAGTTTCTGCAGCGTTGGCGAGCAATGCCGCGTTCGGAGAGATGTACGTATGAAGCCACGAGCGAATGTATTCCCATCACGTGAATCGCTGCGTCAAAAACATATCGTCAATGGGGACAGATACTCACGAACAAAATGAAATGCGACGTTCATGAATAGTTTCGATGAATGGGTGCCGGTTCCGTGCCGGACCTGGCAGACTACAGCCACGCATGGAACGACGATCACCTGTCATACTTAGCTGAAGCAGCACCCGTAAGGCGACGGCAGCTGAGCCGGCCCGTCATCGATCCGATCTTCAACTCGTTGCAGAGGTGCTGGCAGGTGCCGCGCTGGCCGCAGCTATCGAACCCTGGCTCCACGTGGGATCTCCAATCGACGTGCAGGTTGGCCACGATTTAGCAAAGGTGGGTGGCACTGCGATCCGATCGGCGTTGACAGCACACGGCAGGGGGTGATGACACGCGCAGAAGCCCCACTGGAGGAGCTTCTCTCAGGAGCATTGGTCGTGCATGGATCGACCATTCTTCAGATACTCGAACATGCGTTCGTGCAGCCTTCACGTTCGATCAAATTCACTGGTCAAGCAATCCGACATCACCCGACTTTGCCGTATCGGCAAGCCCTGCAACGCGGGCGATACACGAAACTCGGCGACAAGCCGTTGCGGCGATTCTACAATTACGTGAGCGGCCTCCGTGCTCCCAGAAGTGGTTCCATCGGAACTATGTCTGCGCACGAAGGCCGTTCTGCACTTCATACCCGTGGAACTTCCAGGGCAGAAAGTCTCGACCGACTATTCCTTAGGTGCTTCACCACCAGCTGCGTCACCACCAGCTGCAGCTCCGCCTTCATTTCCTTCTCCCATTTCCATGGTGGCAACGTCGTCCGGATTTTCCGAAATTGCTGTACCAGGATCGCCACCGGGTAGCAGAGAATCAGTCAGAAGGGTTGCTGTAGTTTTCAACTGCGGCAACCCTTTTTCGTTTGGGGCCTGCTGTTGGCCATCGAATAAAGCTCAACCCTGCCAGATTCCATTGAATTTCTTAGCTCGACACAGCGCTGGACCGTATGTATCTATTGGTCCGTCACCCTTCGAGAGCCCCTTGCCCCGTGTTTTTCTGTTGTCGGAAAGCGTGTAGTGTGGCATTGCCTATGAGGATCGTAAGGTCCCCGATCTTCGCCATCGTCCTGATGGCAATGTGCAACTCCGGATGCAGCGAGTCATCAAAGCACGCTTCGCAGCCCAGGGAGAATACGTCCTCCCAGGTCCCGGTTCAGCAGGAATTGGAGCCTGTTGGCACCGTGACAGAAACCCAACTCGTCGATTCAGACACGAGTGCGATAAAGGCGGACAGCAACGTCGAGGTACGCCATAACATCTCATTCAAACAGGCGGCGTCTTTCCGGCAGATCAACCATACTTACGACAACGGTGCGGTCGGCCAACTGCTTATGGTTGAGTCCATTGGTGGTGGTGTGGGATGGCTTGATCTTGACCGGGACGGGATGCAGGACCTGTTTTGTGTTCAGGGCAGCAACCCTACGATGCGCGACACGTCCGGCAACGCTTCAGATCAGCTCTTTCGGCAAAGGTCCGATGGGCTGTTTGCCGTGGTGACCGGGCTTGCAGGGGTTGAAGACGGGAACTACGGTCAGGGTACGACGATCGCGGATTTTGACAACGATGGATTTCCCGACATCTACATCACCAATGTCGGGCACAATCAGCTGTTTCACAACTGTGGCGACGGCACATTCACGCGAGTCGCGTCTTCCGCCTGTGTCGCTGCCAATGTGTGGAGTTCCAGTGCAGCGTGGGCAGATGCAGACATGGACGGAGACCTGGATCTTTACGTTTGTAACTACCTGAAGTACGACCCTTTTGACCCATTGCTCTGCGAGAAAAACGGGCTACCGGCGCTTTGTCATCCCCGTCAGCTTGAGCACTGGCCGGACGAATTCTTCGAGAATCTCGGAGATGGCAGATTTCGTTCAACCGCGGACGAGTGTGGCCTTTCAGGTGAGGGCAACAAGGCTCTGGGAGTGGTTGTCACTGATCTTTCCGGCGACGGCTGGCCGGACATCTACGTGGCCAACGATACAACTGCCAACTTCTACTTTGTTAATCAGCGGAACGGTACATTTGAGGAATCTTCGCTGGCAATGGGCGGCGGACTCAGCGGTGCCGGAGCCATGCAGGCCAGCATGGGCATTGCCGCCGGAGACTATAACCGAAGCGGCACAACAGATTTGTTTCTGACCCATCTTACGGGTGAATCAAACACTCTGTATCAAAACCTGCAGGAACGTGGCCTGTTCGACGTGTCGGGGCAGACCGGACTGTTTCCGATCAGCCACCCTAAGCTGGGATTCGGCACGGTAATGGCCGACTTCGACAGTGACGGTCAAATGGACCTGGCAGTCGCGAACGGACATATTGACTCGCGGCATGCGGACGGCGACGGCTTCATGCAGCGCCCACAACTGCTCACGTTTGACGGATCGCGATGGCATGACGTGTCAGGCGAAGCTTCTGCGTACTTTGCCGAAGAACATGTCGGTCGCGGAATGGCGATGGGGGACTATGACAACGATGGTGACCTGGACCTGGTCATCGGACACCAGAATGAACCGCTGGAAATCCTCGAGAACACGTCAAAGCTCGGGAACTGGCTGAAGATAGTACCCATTGCAAGGGTTTCCAACCGATCGGGGATCGGTACGTCCGCTGAAGTCGATGTCGATGGCCAAAAGTGGTTTTCCAGCATCTACGGGGGCACAAGTTTTTGCTCCTCTCATGAACAGGCAATGTTCTTCGGGTTGGGTGACACAAACCCAACCGCCACCGTGACGGTCACATGGCCCGGAGGCAAACAGTCCGTGCTGAAGAATGTTGAACTCAACCGGATCATGACAATCAAAGAGCCCTGATGTCAGCCAACCGCCTTTCATTTCTGTCGGTCAATATCGCCGGAAGATGGTTTGCGCTGACACAGGCTGTCCTGTGGACGTTGCTTGTTCCCGGCTGCGGCAAAGAGCATTCAAGCGTTCCGGACCAACAATCACCGGAGCTGGAAACACGCGAATCTGCCGAATTGGGCCAGATATGGCCTGACGATGATAGGCGAAACGACAGATACGTTGGCAGCGCAGCGTGTGCCGCATGTCATCAGGACATCACCCGTGATTACTTCTCATCGCATCCGATGGGACAGTCCGTCAAGCTGCCCACACAACTGACTGACGACGTTACTGCTGCGGCAACATTTCAGGCCGGGACTCGCCATTATGCGGCGCAGATGGACAGGGACACGCTGACCCAGACTGAAAGTATGCGTGACACGGACGGCATCATCTATGAGCAATCCTGCAGAATCGACTTCGCCATCGGTTCGGGGACTCGCGGATATACTTTTGCGACCGTCCGCAATGGCTGCCTGTATCAGGCCCCATTGACATGGTATGCGCAGAAGAAGATGTGGGACCTTTCGCCCGGCTACGATCCCGCTGATCACCCGCGATTTGAACGCAGAATGTCCGACGGCTGCATCGTCTGCCATGCAGGACGGACAAATCGGTTGCCGACGGCGGTGAACCGCTTTCGGAATCCCATTTTTCTGGAAGCAGCGATCGGTTGTGAACAATGTCATGGCCCCGGCGAGGGGCACGTGGCCTTTCAGTCTGACTCAGGCAGGTCCCCGGAATCCGACACCATCGTGAATCCGGCAGACCTTGATCCAATCCGTCGGGACAGCGTCTGTTTTCAGTGCCACCTTCACGGCCGCGACCGAATCCTCCGCAGCATGCGGTCTGACTATGATTTTCGTCCCGGTGACCGATTGTCTGATATTTGGGTGACATTTGTTGACAAGTCGGCAACGGACGCCGCGGGCATGGACTCCAAAGCGGTCAGTCAAGTGGAACAGATGGTAGCAAGTCTGTGTTACCGCAAAAGTGATGGTCGTCTGGGGTGCATCAGTTGCCACGACCCGCATCGCTTACCGCCACCTGATGCACGAATTCAGTTCTATCGCCAAAGATGTCTGGCCTGCCATGAGGATCCGGCAGATGGCTGCTCTGTGCCGCTCGCCGAACGTCAACACGCCTCGCCGCAGGATTCGTGTATCCAGTGCCACATGCCGGCCAGTGCGGCCAGTGATGTGCCGCACACGGCACAGACTGATCACCGTGTCCGGCGAACCTACACAGACACAACTGTCCGGGGAATTGCCGAACCAGGCGTTTTTGAATCAGACACGATGCCCGTTCCAAACGAAGAAATCCAGCGAGCGTACGGACTGGTGCTGGCAAAGACCGCCCGGACACAGTCCGATGCAGCAGAGGCTATGGACCTGCTGGCACCGTTCATAAAGGGCGGCGTCAATGATCAGGCGATGCTGTCCGCCGCCGCATGGCTGCTGATACAGCTGGGCGATCTTCCGACCGCCGAACAGCTTGCCAGGCGTACAATCAGCCTGAATGCCAACCATGAATCCGCACTCAAAGCACTGGTCGTGATCCTTCAGACAAAAAATGACTATGATGCTGCATTGGAGTATCTGGAAAGGACTCTGAAGCTCACTCCATGGGATTCCGAACTCCATGTGTCAAAAGCCGATCTGCTGGACAGTCTGGACAGGCCGCAGGAAGCCAGCACAGCATGGAAGGAAGTATTGACCATCAATCCGCTGCTGCACTCGGCCAGACAAAATCTGATCAAATCGCTGAAGGCCGCCGGTCAGGTATCCGAGGCAGCTGAGCACTTAGAGTTGTTGAGCAGACTTCTGTCAGCCGAACAACAGACGAAATCGAACATTGAAACCAAGCCGTCAAAAACCCCCTGAAACAGCGACTGCGAAACAGGCTGCCGTGCTGTTTGCTGTCGGATCTCTGTTGATTGCAGTGAGTGCAATCGGCAACAACGACCGCACAGTAAAACTGGCCGAAAGCCTGAGCATCGCAATTCGCGAAGGGCAATTTCAATCGACAGTGAATGCCCACAACAGTTCATCGATCAAAAACGGCAACCCAGAGACGACCGTGAAAGCAGGCAAACCTTTCCACATCACATTCACGAGCACGGACTACGTGTATATTGTACAGCAGCCGGAAACCAACACATCCGTTGTGGTTCTTCCCGGAGCAACCGCTACGATGTCGTTGACCATGGACAGTGGCACATGGTCGGTAACAATTATGCAGGGATGCGGAAGGCTGTTTTCAGACCATGATGCGTCTCTGATTCTGCGAGCCGTGAAGTAGGACGGGCACTCCTGATGCGCCCGGATAATGACAGTTCTTTCCCCTTTTATGGTCACTTGATCTCTGTCCGATGTATTATTTTCGCTATTTCACTTTTGCATTCCTGTCGGCCTGTTTCGTGTCCGGCTGTGGTCAGCATTCTTCTGGAACTGGAAATAATGATCGTGCAACAGTGCGTCAGGGGCCGGTATATGCTGCTCCTGGCGAAAATCTGCAGCGTGCACTGGATGACGCCGCGGCCGCGGACGGAATCCGAAAGCTGATTCTGAAGCCCGGAGTCTATCAGGCGTCCCGGCAAGGCTTTTGCCTGCTGGCGCTGACAGCACAGCACGATGGCGTGATTGTCGAAGGACAGGAAGGCGTCATTCTATCGGCCCGTTCGGCAGAAGACCCCGATGTTGCGGCAGTGAGTCATGTCATTTACTGCGGTGATGGAGTCACGTCCAAAACCATGATCAGGGGCCTGACGATCACAGGTGCGAAAGGCGTTGCCACCCAGATTGGCGTCCCGGTTGAGAAATATGGCGAACGATCGTCCGTTCTGAAACACGGCCTGTTCTTCTACCTGGACGGCGGTGCCGTCAAGATATTCGGAAAGTCGTCTCCTGTGTTCGAAGACGTTGAATTCGTGGAGAATGAAACGAATCTTTGCGGAGGTGCCGTTTCGATTGAACAGCAGGGATTTCGTGAGGAACCCGTTGTGTTTCGTGACTGCCGCTTTCTGCGAAATCGCTGCCCGGCGACTGGGTCTGCCGTCGACGTCCTTCAGGGCAGTTCCGTGCGGCTCGAAAACTGTCTGTTTGCTGAAAATATTGCGAACTACGGAATGCAGCAAATCGAGCAGCAGTATCAGCTGTCCTATAATGGTGAACATGGATCAGGAGCATTGACCGTTTTTCCGGCGGCCGTTGCATGGGTCAGCAGATGCACGTTTGTCGACAACTGGAATGGTGCGGATGACCGAAGCGACGACAGCAGATACGAAGACACGATTTTCGCCTCCAATAACGCGTCTGACGGGTCCCGTCCCGGGCATCCTTATGAACTGGATATCATTCACGCAGACGGAGTCGAAGGCTGCTTCTTCCATTCTGAACACCCGGATCTGCAGGGGACAGTATCTGCCAAGCGCAACGTGCTCAATGCAGAGGACCCGCAGTTTGACGAAAACTACATTCCGACTAATCCTCGGTATCACGACGTCGGCTATCGTCCAACGCCACCCCGCGTCAGTGACGGCACCAAACAGGAGCAACTCTGATGGCACATAATGACCGCCTTATTCCGCCGGCCCGATTCCTCTGCGTAAACACCAAAATGATTTCCAAAACCTGTCTCCTGGCGATTGTGTTGGTCGTCGCCGGCTGCCGCGACAGCGCCCCGGTTCCAACAGCCGGAAACGACGTTGGCAATCCCGATGAAGATCGAAACGTCGAAACGGCTGACGGAATCATCAGTCGCAATCAGGCGCGACGGCTGGGCAGCTTTGAGTTTATCAATCAGGACGGTGAGCAGTTCACACAGGACGCAATTGCTTCCAGACTGGTTGTCGTCAACTTCATATTCACGACGTGTCCCGGCACCTGCCCGCGTCAATCGGCGGCCATGAAAACGCTGCAGGATCGCATCGAAAAAGCCGATTCTTCCGGCGCAGTTCGGCTGATTTCGATTTCCGTCCAGCCGGAGGTTGACACGCCGGAAGTGCTATCGGCCTATGCCTCGGAATATGGCGCCAATCCCGACATCTGGTCGTTTCTGACCGGAGAAAAAGATGCGATCTGGTCGTTCAGTAAAGATGCTCTGAGCATGCAGGTGGCCCCTAATCCCGGTGACCCCTTGATTCCGATTGCACATGAATCCAAATTCGCCCTGATCGACCGGACCGGAAAGATTCGCGGATATTTTGACGCACTTGAGGAACAGGGCTTTGAGCAGCTGTGGAGCGCCATCGACACCGTTCTGCCCGAATTCGAACCGGCTGAGCAAATGCTGCAGAGTCATGGCCTGTCGGGCGACATCGGCCACATGGCGCAGCCAGCCGGCATTCTGGAAACAGACTGGCTGGACGTGCTTGCACAGCAGGAGCTGGATGCGCTCAAGGCTCTGCAGGCAATTCCCACGTTGCGGTTCACGGAATGCGTCGAATCCACCGGTATCACGTTCGTGCCGCAAATCGTTGACGACCAGCGACACAGATTGCTCGTCAATCACTACGACCACGGCAACAGCCTGAGTGTTGCAGATGTGGACAACGACGGCCTGCTGGATCTTTATTTCGTGTCGCAGGTCGGCCCCAACGAACTGTGGCGTTGCACTGGAGATGGACGCTTTGAGAATGTAACGGACAGCGCCGGCGTTGGTCTGGCAGATCGGGTCTGCGTGGCGGCGTCCTTCTGCGACACGGATAACGACGGTGACGCTGACCTGTTCGTGACCACGATTCGAAATGGAAATGTTTTTCTGCAGAATGACGGAAGCGGGCGGTTCACGGACATCACCGCCGATTCCGGCCTGGCGTACTCCGGGCACTCATCCAAGGGCACATTTTTTGATTATGACCGCGATGGTCTGGCGGACTTGTATCTCTGCAACGTCGGAAAATTCACCACAGAGGAGCATGTCCTCGTCAGACGCGATCTTTGCAATTCGCAGCCGGATACTGAAGTGAAGTACTTCGTCGGTCGCGGCGATGCGTTTTCCGGTCACCTTGTACCGGAACTGTCAGAACACTCCGTGCTTTATCGGAATATGGGAAAGAACCGGTTTGAAGACGTGACGTCATCCGTCGGCATGGAGAACGACTCCAGCTGGTCGGGCGATGCGATCGTCTTTGATGCCAACAATGATCATTGGCCGGACCTGTACGTTTGTAACATGCAGGGACACGATCGTCTGTACATCAATCAAGAAGGGCAGACGTTCTCGGATCAGACAACGGAGTTCTTCAAAGCAACGCCATGGGGAACCATGGGCGCTTCCGTCTTCGACTTTGACAACAACGGATTGTTCGATCTGTATCTGACCGACATGCATTCGGACATGAGCAAAGACATCGGCCCGGAGTTGGAAAAAGAAAAGTCGGACATGACATGGCCGGAAACGTTCCTGAAGAGCGAAGGACGAAGTATCTACGGCAACGCATTTTACAAACAGACTGACAGCGGCCGGTTTGAAGAAGTGTCAGACAGCATTGGTGCAGAGAATTACTGGCCGTGGGGATTGAGCTACGGTGACTTTGACGCAGACGGTTACCAGGATGCCTTCCTCTGCTCAAGCATGTGTTTTCCGTATCGGTACAGTACCAATTCTCTGTTGCTGAATTCGAACGGAGAACGGTTCCTGGACGCACAGTTCACCGTTGGAATCGAACCGAGAAAGCGTTCAGAGATGATTGCACCGTGGTTTTCGGTGGACTTTTCCGGCGCTGATTCGGAGAACAAACTCAGGCAGGGTCGCGACGGAACACACGTGATCTGGTCGGCGACGGGCACGAGATCCTGTGCCGTCATCGACTTTGATAACGATGGCGACCTGGACATCGTGACGAACGAATTCAATACGCACCCGCAGGTTTTCAGAAGCAACCTGAACGACGAAAACAAGGCCAGCTATCTGAAAGTGATGCTGGTGGGCACCACATCCAGCCGCAACGCTCTGGGAGCAGTGGTCGTCGTCGAGACAAAAAACGGTGCACAGCGACAACTGAATAATGGCGCGTCCGGCTACCTCTCGCAGAGCATCATGCCACTGTATTTTGGTCTGGGAGACAGTACCTCCGCAGAACGGATCACGGTGATCTGGCCGTCCGGTGAGCAACAGACGCTGGACGGCCCCATTATGCCAAACCAGTTGGTCGAAATCACGGAAGACAGCGCCGGTCAGTAGGCGGGGCCCGCTGGCGGGGATCAGAAGAACGGGCCGGAAACGTTGCATCTTCAGTCTCTCCGGAAGCACCTGATTTGTCACATTGAACGCACACTTGAATCATTGAGCGCAGCCGTCTCGTACATGAACATCAAAACGTCTCAGACCAATCCAGCACCAAAGAAAAACCGGCTGTTGCCTTTGTTGCTGCTGCTCGTCAGCGGCGGCGGACTGGCAGCTGTACTGCTGGTTCTGTCTGACGTAAAAAAATCGTGAGTTGGGAGTGGATCCACCGCCGGACGGGTCACAGGATATTCCGGTCGTCGATGCGGTCAATGATTCGGATACAGAATGGGAATCCGAGCAGTTTTCCGCCGCGGCCGAATCCCAGCTGAAGCAACTTGGGCAGTTACTTGATGACCCCGGCGCCATCACCAGTGATTCCCTTTCCAGCATGGTCGTTCCCGACGTGGAATCCACCACATTGCGCCCGCGGGAGTTTGACGATCGATTTCGCACCGTCTCAATGACGGTGCGACGAGGGTTGAACTTCAGGTCCGGCGGCAGCAGTCGCGGTGCGGAGGCGTTTGCGGAATCGCTGCGAAAGATGTCTGAACCGCTTGCTGACGCCGGGCGTATTCACAGCAAGTTCAAAATCATCAGCGTGCAGACAATAGCCGCCTCTGAAGTGTCGACAGATGTCATTTTTCAACGCGCCGGCGAACAGCCCGGCGGATCGTTTCAGCAGGACGCCGTATGGAACTGTATCTGGAACAGAATTCCCGGCGAAAACTCAGCAGGCACGGTGCAGTTGCGGCAGGTGTCGCTCCTGGAATACGAAGAGGTGTTGCAGTCGTCTCCGGAGGGACACACCTTTTCTGACTGCACGGAGTCCGTTTTCAGGAACGAACCAACGTTTCGACAACAGCTGTTGCCGGGGATCGACTACTGGCGGAGCCTGTTTCAGAAGCAGTACGGTGTGTATCCGTTTGGGCATCACGGAATCGCTGTGGGCGACGTCAACAACGATGGTCTGGATGACCTGTACGCGGGCCAGCCCGCCGGACTGCCCAATCGTCTGTATCTGCAGAACGCAGACGGCACTGTCACCGATGCGGCCGCCGACGCAGGCGTGGATCTGCTGAACAGAACTCGCGGCGTCCTGCTGGTTGACCTTGATAATGATGCGGATCAGGATCTGATTGCCGTCCTGGAACAGGTCATCGTCCTCATGGAGAACGATGGAGCAGCTCACTTTACAGAAATGTGCGCCGTTCCGACCGGAGATCCGGGATCACTTTCCGTGGCTGACTACGACGGTGATGGCGATCTGGATGTCTACGTCGTCAACTACGGCGATCGGCTGCGTAGTGCTCCCGATGTCTATCACGACGCAAATAACGGCGGCGCAAATGTTCTTCTGCGCAACGACGGAAACTGGACGTTTGTCGATGTCACTGAAGAATCGGGGCTGGCAGTAAACAATCGCCGGTGGAGTTTTGCCGCCAGTTGGGAAGACTTCGACGATGATGGCGACATGGATCTGTACGTCGCGAACGACTTTGGCAGAAACAATCTCTATCGCAACGACCATGGCAGGTTTACGGACATTGCACCGGAAGCCGGCGTAGAGGATATGGCGGCAGGCATGTCAGCGTTGACGCCGGTGTGACGGTTGGTCGCTGGGCGTGGGCTTCCCGATTCGTTGACATCAACAACGATGGATGGGAAGACCTGGTCGTGGCGAACGGATTTGTGACCGGGCATCAGACGAAAGACCTGTGAAGTTTTTTCTGGCGGCAGGTCCTGTCGCATTCGCCCACATCACCCGAAGACAATGCCACTGTTGATGCCTATCAAGCTGGCTGGACAGAGATCATGAACCTGATTCAGGCCGGCGGTTCATGGAGCGGTCACGAACGCAACTGCTGCTTTCTGAACACCGGCCAAACTCGCTTTGCAAACGTGTCTGCAGTGTCAGGACTCGATTTCCTGGACGACGGACGCTGTCTGGCTCCGGTCGACTGGGACCACGATGGTGATCTGGATCTATGGTTGTCAGCCCGCACTGGTCCCACGCTGCGATTCGTCCGCAACAACGGCACGGACGGGCATCACTTCGTTGCCTTTCGGCTGCAGGGCACGACGTGTAACCGCGATGCCATTGGCGCGCGCATTGAAGTGCATTGCGGAGACGAGATTCTGATCCGCACGCTGCATGCGGGTGACGGCTATCTGTCGCAGGCGGGAAAATGGATTCACTTCGGCCTGGGCACGAAGCAGGCTATCGATTCCGTCATCGTGAGATGGCCGTCAGGCGATGTCCAGCAGTTCTCCGGAGCTGTCGTCGATCAACACTTTCGAATTGTTCAGGGACAGAATGCCGTGCAGGTATGGACGCCGCCCGAGCGAACAGTTGCGCTTGCGACGTCCCGGCTGGACACCGTGAAGGCTGAACGAGCCCAGCGGGTTGTTCTCAGGGACCGCGTTCCCATGGCAAATCTGCAGTATCAGACCTTCGACGGGACGACCGCTGAAATCCCCGGTCTGTCGGACGGTCCGGTGCTGGTCAACCTGTGGGCAACATGGTGCGCACCGTGTCTGGCGGAATTGAAGGAGTTCGTTGAGAAACAGGATGAGCTGAAAGCACTGGGACTCGACATTGTCGCATTGAATGTCGAAGCGGTCTCAGACGAAAATAGTTCCGTACTGGCGAAAGCCAAAACACTGATCTCGGAAAAACTTGCGTTTCCGTTTCGTTCCGGGACGGCAGATTCGGTCCTGCTTGAAAAGCTGGATGCCATGCAGGAAGCTCTGCTTTCTCTCCGCAGCGTATCAGGGCAGCTACCGGCCAGTTTCCTGATCGACCGGTTCGGGCGCCTGTCGATCATCTATACAGGCCGAGTTACCGTCGCGCAGCTGTTAGCAGATGTCCGCGATCTTGAAGCGGGCGGCAATGCCGCTCAGAATCAACTTCAGCCACTGCCCGGCCGATGGATCAACGAACCGAATGAATCAGGCCAGGTGCTGATCGCTCTCACAATGGAGTTCAGAAAACGTGGAATCATGGAAGATGCTTTGCGGTTTGGAGGTCTGGCGGCAGACGTCATGTCGAGGCACAACGTGCCGACGGACGACCGTGCTGAGCTGGCTTCTATGTTCTTCGATGTCGGGGCCGGCCATTTGCAGGACGAGCGACCGAAAGAAGCACTGCGGCATCTGCTGGAAGCCGTGCGCATGCGTCCGGACTGGGCAGAAGCGCACACCAACCTGGGCAACGCGTTCAGGCAGCTGAATCGAAGAAAACTCGCGGCCGACCATCTTGTTCGCGCTGTGCGGCTCACATGACCCTTGGTCTTCTGTATCTTGACGAAAACAAACTGCAGGCGGCGGCTCAGCACTTTCAGGCAACCGTGCAAATCCAACCCGATTTTTCCGACGGATGCCATTACCTTGGCCTCGCATTGCTGCGCATGGGTTTTCAACAGCAGGGTGTCAGTCAACTCAGGAAGGCCGTCCTTATCGATCCCAACAACGCTGCGGCAGAAAAGAATCTGAATCTGGCGCTCACGGGGCAGGTGCCATGAAGTTCCGAATCAGAGCGGCCGTCTTCAACTCGGTCTGCGGAGTGGTCGCCGCTTTGCTGCTGACCGTGCCGCGAAGTCTGTATGCCGACGAAGAACAGGCCGTCGCCCGAATTCGGGCATGGAACGCAACAATCGGTCTCGATCCGGAATCGAAAACGGTAGTTCGAGTTTCACTTAGCAAACGGCGAATTCGCGATGCAGATCTCCGACAGCTGGGCCCCTTGACCACACTGCGCATGCTGGATATCAGCCACACCGATATTAGTGACGAAGGCCTGCAACATCTCGTCAAACTCAAGTCACTGGTCGCGCTGGACCTGAGTGCGGACCGCGTCACAGGAGAGGGATTGCAGCACCTGAAGAATCTGCCGGCTCTTAGAATTCTTGGCCTCGGAGGACTACAGACCACGGACGCAACCGTGCGGCACCTTGCTGAATTGCCAAACCTCTCACGGCTGGACCTGAGCAGAAGCCGCGTCACCGACGACGGGCTGCGGTATGTTAACAGCTGGACCTGTTGGGCACCCGCGTCACCGACGCCGGTCTGAAGCACATGGCGAATCTGCAGCGTCTGGAATCAATCAATCTGACCGGAACGCGGATTTCCGACGAAGCATTGCGGGTTCTGGGCCGTGAAAACCGTTTAAAATCGCTGATTGCAGATCACACGCGACTTTCGAATACGGGCCTTGAGGTTCTCTGCGTGGCGCTGGCACGGATCGACGACGACGGACTCGCACATCTGAGTCAGTTAAAAAAACTGCAAACGCTCAGCGTCGCCGGAACGATTGTCAGCGATCGGGGATTGGGCCATCTGACACAGTTAACCGACCTTCGCCAATTGATGCTTAATGCCACGAGAGTAACGCAGCACGGCGTTGAAAAACTACAAGCGGAGCTTCCTGACTGCGTCATTCACTGGTGATGCAGATTGCCGGTCGAATCCAGATCAATCCCTGGGTTGTGTACCTCTAAATGTCCCTTGGCGCGTGGAAATCACGGACACTTACCAATCCGCCCATCCGTGTTTTCGCACGTCACGGGCGCCGTGGATTGATCTTCTGCATCCTGAAGATACCGGGCCTTCTGGTGTTGAAGCATGGTCTAGTTGCCGTGCTCTGTGTGTTCATGGGCGTGCTTCAGGTGTGCTGGCAGCTTGTAACCCCCGTGCTGCAGAAAGCTCACCATGTCCAGAATCTCCGCCTGTGTCAGAACGTTTGCCAGTCCGTTGGGCATCGCAGATATCTTTGACGGAATCTGCTCTTCGATTTCCTTCCGATTGACGCGAACAAAGGCGTTGGGATTCAGCAGGTTGGTGACCACTTTGAACTCCGCCGGGCTTTCCTGAACGATGACGCCGGCCACCATTTTGCCACTCTCCAGCACGAACTGATGGTTCTGATACTTTTTGTTAATCTCAGACGAAGGGTCGAGAATCTGCTGCAGCAGCTTTTCGCCTTTAAAGCGTTTGGCCACGTCCGTAAGCTCCGGTCCAAGGTTGATCCCGTGACCAGCCACAACGTGGCACTGATTGCAGCGAGCTTTCACAAAGGCCTGCATTCCCTTCATCATCGTTTCTTCGTCATCTTTGACTTTCACGTCTTCAAAGTCTGCCAGCTTCCATTCCTTCACAATGGCGGGTTTACGCGCGGCCAGCATTGCATCCACTTCTGACAGATCGTTGGCAACGACAATATCGCCCTTCATCACGATCCAGTGCCCTGGAAACGTACACACAAACGGATAAATGCCCGCTTCTGTCGGAGCATTGAATCGCATGACGTGAACCTGTGACTTGCGGGTCGGTCCGATCATCGGAGACGCCTGCAGAATCAGATCCTGCTTTGAACTCGGGATGAAATCAGAGTTGGCGTTCTTCGGATCGCGAGCCATCGCATTGGCCGCCATACCGACTTCCGCCAATGCGCCCGGCTTTACAATCACAAGGTTGTGATCCGTGGCGTCCGGATTCGTGAACACGATCTTGACCGGCTGTCCGGTGGTTACTGCAAACTGATTAACCGTGTACAACATGCGCTCCGGCAGGCACGAAATACGGACGGTCTTCAGATTCTTCTGAGAATCAAATTGGGCTTGTGCAGCGCTGGGAGTCGGCTCCTTCAGTTCACTGCTGCGTTCCAGGCGTTTCAGCATCCGGCCGATGTTGTAGTTGGGATTGCCCTCCCAATGTCGCCGCAGTGTGTGTGAACCCAGCGAACATTGAATGGCATAGGCGACGTGTTTTTCGGCAGGGTGGTTCAATGTCTGCAGCACTATGTCGAGGGCCTCTCGTGTGCCCACGTAACTGCACGCGATTGCCGCCTGCATTCGGACGATTCCGTTTTCATCGTTGGCCGCTTTCAATAACAATTCATTCACGTCCGGAAGTTCCGGGTGCCAGTATCGAATTTGCTCCACGGCTGCAGCCCGAGCCATGTGTTCCTCACAGCTCAACAGAGTTCGCAGCAGAAAAGTGCCGTTGGACCTGCGATCATCGGGGGCAGCGGGCGACGGAGGCTGCAGCCCTCTGTCATTTGCTCGAGCCGCGCGCGTCAGAGACTCAACGGCCACTTCTGGCCGCCCGGCGTCGGTCGGAGCGACCCGTCCGTTCGCTCCGATGTTGCGATACAGCCAAAGAGCCTCAAGCTGATGATGTCGCTGTCGTGGATCGGTGCGATGATGAACCCACTGGTCCAGAGCCACTCGGACCTGCTCTGGGTTTCGTTCACGCAGTTCACGTTTCGCCAGATATCGAACGCGGTACTCAGGACGTTTCAGCAGGTCCAGCAGCTCTGCCACGCTGGCATCGGCGATTTTGGGCAGCTGTTGCAACGGTCGTCCCTTTGCAGTGATGCGCCAGATGCGACCGGAATGCCGGTCGCGACGTTCATCTCGCAGCGAATACTGAGCGTGCCCCTTCACAGGGTTGTACCAGTCACAGACGTACATGGCTCCGCGCGGACCATAACGCAGATCAACAGGAATGAAACTCAGGTTCCGGGAGAAGATCAAATCGCTGACGTATTCTTCTTCGAACCCAAACGGACCTTCCTTCCATTTCAGAATCTCAATGCGATTTGTCGGTTTGTAGCGAGCCTTGATGAAGTGGCCCTGCAGTTCGTCCGGAAAGGTCGCGAAGTCCACCAGTTCCTGACCGCACGTGCCCGAATACGCCTGCAGCCCGGCGGGCCGGGGATGCTGCTGAGGATACAGCGGATCCAGCGAATGAAATGCGGCCGCGTAAATCGGGTGACTGGCCATGTGCTGTCCCCAGTCATCAAACGTGACGCCCCACGGATTCGTACTGTGATAAGTGCCAAAACTGGTCAGCCTGTGCTGGCTGTGATCAAAGCGAAACCAGCCACTGTTCTGCTGCCTGACGGGGCCGTACGGCGTTTCCACCTGGCTGTGATGAAAAATCGCTTCGCGAAAAATCAGATCGCCATCGGGCGTCCACACAAAATCGTGCAGCGCGTGGTGCGAATCTTCCGTACCGAATCCCGTCAGCAATTGCTGACGAAAATCGGCCTTGCCATCTCCGTCAGTATCCTTCATAAAAGTCAGGTGAGGTTCTTCGGAAACATAAACGCCGCCGCTACCAAGCTCGAACGACAGCGGGATATGAAGGTCGTCCGCGAACACGGTTGACTTATCCGCTTTGCCATCGCCGTCTGTGTCTTCCAGAATCACAAGCTTGTCGTCCGGCTCCTTACCGGGATAAACATGCGGGTACGTCGTCGAACAGCTGACCCACAATCGGCCTCGAGCGTCCCATCTCATCTGGATGGGAGCGGCAATTTCAGGGAATTCTTCTTCGCCCGCAAACAGGTTCACCTCAAATCGCGGATCGACTTCAAACGCCTTCAATTCGTCAGCAGCCGACATCCAGTTGTTCGCACCACGACTTTCTTTTGTGTCCGGCAATATCGGCAGGTTGGAATCGTCGACTTTCTCAGAAGTGCTCTTACCATCGGCCAGATCCCACGAACGAGCGTCGCGGTTTGCCGTCATGATGTCGAAGTTCTTCATCGCTGGCAGAAAATCAAGGTAGCCGTATGTCTTGTTGCGTCCCCCGGTGTAGTAGAACGTGTTCAGGGGACGGTACCGTCGAAAGTACTGACGATTCTTGTCGATGACGTTCGCTCTGAGATCCTCGTTGATCGCCGACGCATCTTCGCCAAACGTGCGGCGGTACAGAGACCTGGCGAAGACTTCATAGCCGGCTTCCAGAAGATGAACTCCGTTCAGCGTTAAATCAACCTGAACCGGATTCATGGCACGCAGCGTATCATCAAAGACGTTCGCGAATCCGACACCTTCGGCAGCTGCGACGTCTCTCATGACATCCACGTACGATTTAAGCCTGTTGTTATTCAGACTGCCGGCCGCGACGCCGGTGATGTTTTCGCAGGCAGTGGGAGAGACAAGGACAATCTGCGGTGCCGACTCACCGTTAAACGCCTTTGACTTCAGCGACTGAAGATATCTCGTCAATGACGCCCGGAACGCCGGAAGACCGTCGTCGCCGGCAAACGATTCGTTGAAGCCATAGCCGGCAAAGATGATGTCGATTTTTTCATGATTCAGATGCTGATCCTGATCCGCAAAATTGTCCGGCCGAGGCTGCAGGTCCGGAGTATCGGCGGGCCATGCGAGGTTGCGGATGATCAACTCGTGTTCGGGGTATCGCTGGTGCAACATTGTTTCGAAGTAGCCAGACAGCCGGCTGCGATCGATCAGCGTATTGCCGACGAGTGCGATGCGGTCGCCCTTCTTCAGCTGCAGCGGCAGAGTTGTTGTCCGGGGTGTTGTCTCTGCCGCGTGAGGAGCCGTTTTGGCGTAGATGCCATACTTCAGATATTCAGGATCCTCCTGTGGTTCGACCTTGCCGCTATTTGTGTTCCGAGCGTCCTTCATGTTCGCGATGGACGGGTTGGCTGCGTCCTTCTTTTCGTCGGACTTCATGCCCGCCCTGATCGGTCGAGACCGCACCTTCTGCGGAACGTCTTTCCCAGCCGCCCAACAGATGCCATTCAGAAACAGACGAACAAACTGCCGATTGCTGAATGTCTCCGGGTGCCCGAGTGTCGTCGTAAAAACCCGTCCGCCCCACTTGTTGGTCCACGTCCAGGCGACCGGCTGAGTCATCGTTTCTGTCAGTTCATGACTGCCAAACGCATTCTTCACGACGCCCGTCTTCTTTGATTTCCCGGTGCCTCCCAGCAGCACCTCCGCGTCGTCCGGCGGGTCCGCCAGATACAGCGTGCCGGCGGCGGTCAGGTCGTCACCCAACTTGACGCCGGTCAGAATCGGGTGTTTACGAGCGACGGCAACGCCGCTCACCTGCGTGGCCCCTTGTAAATGAATGAAATACTTTGAACCCAACGCGTCCCGTCCGAAACCATCGTTCCACTTTGCGTTCGGGCTGCCCTGTGGATATGTGAACGCATGAGTGCTGCAGCGAAATCCCACGACTGGTTTTCCGGATTCCAGGTAATCCACGATCAGCTTCAGTTGATCATCCGGCAGCGTCAGAAACCGCAGATAGAAGACGGCGATGTCGGCGGTCTTTAACGCATCCAGGCTTGGGATTCCGGTTGGGTTTTTCTCCGGATCCTCGGTCGGGAGGATCACAGTTGTGCGAAACCCAAGTTGCTCCAACTGCCTGGCCAGTGCAGGCATCGTGCCTCCCGGGTTGTAGTGCGAAGTCCCAACGACGAAAACAGCGTGGGGCCTGCCGACTTCCTGAGCAGGTACGTTTTCAACCGTCGCACAGACAAGCAAAAAGAAACAGACTCTCCGCACCGAAGGAACGCTGAACATGAAAAGATCTCTGCTGAGTAAACTGTTGCAAAGGAAACGAAACACAACTCATTAAACACGACCAAACGATCGGGGCGACTTCTGCACGCAGCTGCTGCCGCCATGCGCCACAAGGCCCACTCTACAAATCAAAGGTCTGTAATTCCCAGACATTGAACCGTCGGCCTGGACGCAGTCTAAACATTTCGCGTTGCAGCCCGCAGAATAACCAGCGACCTGGTGGTGAAACCCCGATTTGGGCGATCAAAACTGTACAAATCGTTCGTTGACCTGTTAAATACCGTAAATATTCAGTGAAAGCAGCATGCCGCGACGGAGCCGAGACTCGTCGCGACGTTGATATTGATTATCCTTCGTGCGTGAGTGGTCAATTGGCGCACAACGATTGCCTTCCCTTATGCAACAGCAGACCTGAGTTTCGAATGGAAGCACCAACCGCCGCCAACGAGTTCTTCGAACTCCTGCAGAAAAGCGAACTGCTGACAGCGGGGCAGGTGCGCAAAGCCATCGAGCAGTTCAAACTCGACGACGAGATGTCTCCCGAATCCGTCGCGCGATCGTTGGTCCGAAATCGAGTGCTGACTCCGTTTCAGGCGGAGCGATTGCTTGAGGGACGGTATCGCGGTTTTGTGATCGACGGATATCGAGTCCGTGAAGTGCTGGGCGTTGGCGGTATGGGTTGCGTCTATATCGCTGAAGACCGAGACAGAAATCGCAAGGTCGCACTAAAAGTCATGGCCAGTCACCATGCGCTTGATCCCGGCATGCTGGCGCGAATGAAGCTGGAAGCCCGCGCGGGAATGGAAATCCAACACCCCAACGTCATCGAGACCTATCGCATCGACAGTACGGGTGCCGTCAACTACATGGTGCTGGAACTGATGCGAGGCATCAGTCTTCACGAACTTGTTGCGTTGCACGGTCCGGTGAACTGGCAGATGGCCTGCGACATTTTTCTGCAAGTGGCGGTCGGCCTGCATGCGGCTCACAAGAAGGGCATCATTCATCGCGACATTAAGCCGGCCAATATTCTGATCGACAGTGCAGGGGTCACAAAACTGCTGGACTTCGGTCTTGCCAAACTCGACAACAACGAAGGCGAGGAATTCTCGCTGGCCATGATCTTTGGCCATGACTGCCTGGGCACGCCCGACTACATCGCTCCGGAGCAGGCGTCCGACAGCAACAGCGTCGATCGCAGAGCCGACATTTACAGCCTCGGCTGCACGATGTACGTCGCACTCACGGGACGCGTACCTTTCCCACAGAAGAATAACGCAGCAAAAATTGAAGCTCACAAAACGCAAACGCCACGTGCAATTCGCGAGATACGTCTGGAAGTTCCTGAGGAGGTCGTCGCCATTGTTGAAAAAATGATGACCAAAACACCCGCCGGTCGTTTTTCATCAGCACTGGCCGTCGCCAAAGCGCTGCAGCCATTGTCCAAGCGTCGACCCGTGAAGTTTGACTTTCGGCACCTGGTCACGGTGCGAGCAAAACAGGCACGTGATAAAGACAAAGCATCGCGAAAGGCCCAGCCGTCCGCCATTCCTCGTTCGTCCATCACCTCGGCCAGCGAGTGGCTCGACAACCCCAGCCGTCACCTGCAGGCAGAGATCGACACGTTTGCCGGCGACGACACACCGGCGATCCGGCAACCCGCGTCACATGTCTCGCGACCACAGGCCACAGCGCCGCCGCGGGCCACTCAGTCGCGGCCTTCTGTGCAGACTCGTACAAACGTTCCCCAGGGCTGGTTTGTTCGGCGTCTGAAATCGAAGCAGCAACGCATGCTGACAAGTGTCAAGACTCGTGTGGGCAAAGCACCGGAATGCGAAATCGCCATGCCCGCCACGATTGTTGATGACCGTCAATGTACCATCGAATATGACGGATCCAAATGGCAGTTGAAACAGGAATCACGTGCTCAGCCGACGTTTGTGAATGGCAGTGCCGAAGCCTTCGTTGAACTTCGGCACCGGTCAAAAGTGACCTTCGCGGACGGCAGCGGTTTCGAACTGATAAGCGAGTCAGAACTGGCCGCGGAGCAGAAGCGTCGCAGAGCGTTGATCATGATTCTGGCTCTGGGTTTCGGTGCCGGTATCGTTGCCGTGTTGTCTGCCGTGCTGGTCTTCTGAGCCGTGATACCGCAGTGGACGGTTCTCTGTTCGGATCATTGCACGCCGCAATTCGGTGGCGGTGCGGGGTTCATCACTGTCAGTGGTCAGCTCTTAAGAAACGTCAGAGAATCCAGAACGGCCCGAACGTCGTTGATGCCGCACGCGGTCTGCCATGCAATGGCAGCACAGCGGCCGCACCTGGCGCGGAATGGCTGTTTACCCGTTCACTCTGCCACACAGGAGTACACTCTTGCCTGATCTGTTTACGTTGTTTTTCAAACGTCGCGTTCATGCAATGAAAGGCATTCCCGGTCCGCGGCCCCGTTTCCCCGTTGGCAATCTGACGGAATTTATTGGTGGCGGCTGGCCATGGGAGGTTTGCGCACGTCTGGGCGGCGAATACGGAGGCCTGACACGGCTCTGGCTGTTTGGCAGCCCCGGACAGCGAAGGCGATTCGCTGGCGGACATCGTGGATGGACAGGACAACCTGCCGAAAAATACGACCTTCGGCATATCAATTAACACATAACAGGAAACGTCAGAATCCCCAACGGCACGCTTGTGTCGGCTCTGATCCGGAAGAACCATCATGAAGAACATGACAGCCCTTACCCGCATTACGCTCGGACTTGTCAGCTCTATGCTCGGCATCCTCATGGCTGCGAAGTTCTGTGGATTTCTTCCCGATGAGGAACGTTCGATAATTGACGGCCGGGCTCGAGTGGCGGAGTCGCTGGCCTTCACGGCGACGGCAATGATCCCCAGTGAAAACCACGCCGAATTGAGTGTCGTCATAGACGGCATTACGTCTCGTCAGCCGGATCTTATTTCCATCGGGATTCGCAGGACAGATTCCGACCTTCTGATGGCGACATCAGGTCACGATGAAGCATGGCAACTGCTGCCAGGAAAGTCGTCGACGTCTCAATACATGTGGGTTCCGCTGGCTCATCCCGACGACGCTGACTGGGCCGCATTGAACTATGTTTTACGCCGATTCGCGGAAACAGCATCCTGGCCGTCCTGACCTCTCCGTTCATGTTACTGCTGTTCGTCACGGGAACGGTCGGCTTCTTTGCATTTCGAACGTTTTTGAAGCTCGTGCTGAAGCACCTTGATCCCTCCCAGGTAGTGCCGCGACGAGTTCGCGAGGCACTGGACATCCTTGTCGACGGCTTGATGATCATCGGGCTGGACGGACGGATTCTGTTGGCCAACGCGGCCCTGTCAAATGTCGCTGGGCATGCCCCGGACGAAATGCTCGGCAAACACGCAAAGTCGCTTGGCTTTCGGGTCACTGGTGTGCCGATGAGTCTTCCCTGGGAGTGCTGCGCGGAACTCAAGAACGCCATTTCCAGTGTTCCGATGCAGATTGACACGCCGGACGGCCTGATGTCATTCAACGTCAATTGCTCGCCATTGATGGGTAACGAAGGCCAGCATCGCGGTGTCCTGGCGACGTTTGATAACATCACGCAGCTTGAAGAAAAGAAACAACAGCTCAGTCTCGCCAGGGACGACGCGGAAGCAGCAAACAGAGCGAAGAGTGATTTTCTGGCGAACATGAGCCACGAGATCCGCAACCCAATGAACGCAATCGTCGGCTTCACCGACATACTGCGTCGTGGTATGGCCGCCGACGCTGAATCACAACAGGACTACCTGAACACGATCCATGCCAGCGGCGAACACCTTGTCGGACTGATCAACGACATTCTGGATCTGTCAAAAATTGAAGCCGGCAAGCTGGAGCTGCAGGAGTGTCGACCACACCAACTTATCGCGGAAGTTGTCAACGTTCTGGGTATGAAGGCTGAGCAGCAGAACCTGGCCCTGGAGCATGAGATTGTCGGCACGATTCCAGAGACCATTGAAAGTGATCAATCTCGTCGGCAATGCCGTCAAGTTTACTCAGACCGGCAGCGTACGAATTGTCACGGACCTGCTGGAAACTACGGACAGACCCCTGCTGCGATTCAAAGTCGTCGACACCGGCATCAGGTGAATGTGGTGTCAGGAAGTCGGCTTAGCCGCTTCTACGGTGGCAGGATTCAATTCAGCACCCTCGCTCACGCAGAATGGCCAGCAGATACCGAACGACGGTCTTCTCATCCATTCGACGCTCGCGGGCGGTCGCCGCTTTCCGGCCGCGCGTGGCTCAATGCGTCCATCAGCCTGATTCGATGCTGGAAAGAATGCCGCCACCCCGGGGCGGTGATCCGAAGGTTGTGCGAACGTCATGCTCGAATTCAGGATTCTGAGAGTTCGGATGATTCACCAGTGGGCATCATCGCGGTGACATAATGGAAGGGTTGGGGCCGTGCCAATGTCAATAACTCAACACTACTGTTCATGCGTACACTGGATAGTGGGAGTCATGTGTTTGCGAAATACAACGTTTTGTTCAGGACAACAACGTTTCGGCAACATTTGTTGCGTCCAGTGATTTTGTGGTCGAAGTCGGGTTTTGACCTAACCCAATGGGAAATATGGGGTTATTGGCCTGTTGGGAAAGTGCATCAGAATCCGTCGTGTTTCGGTTCACTGTTTGCAAAGTCAAAAGCCCCCCCTCGAAGCATCGAAGCAACGAGCACCCTAATCGGATGGACTGATGAACCGAAAGAAACGACAACGGCTGAATCTCATCGTTGAAGGACAACTGGCAATCGTTGGCCTCGATGACATTGAAATCTGGGACGGTGCCGATCTGGCACTTCTGAGGGAAGTCCTGGCGGACCTGATCGAACGGGAGGAATACAGGTCAGTCGCCGTGAACCTGGAATCGGTGAAATACATTCCAAGCGGTTTCTTTGGCATGCTGTACGAGTGGTACGAAAACGGCATTAACGTTCAACTGCATTCGCCGCAGCCGAATGTTGAGCAGATGCTGTGGTTCAGAATGTTCTTTCGTCAGCAGAACGGGAGCACGTTTTATCTGAACGATGAAGCTGTGCGGGACCACACTCCGGGCCAGCAGGTGGAATACCATCGACAGAAGTTCACCTCCAAAGTGGACTCAGCGGCGCTGCCGCGAATAACTAAGGCAGTTGCTTCCAATCTGAGAACGCCGCAGCCTGGCCGACGTATGTATCGTCCACATTCACGACGTTCCATACGGTGGCCTTTTTGATTCGAAAGCGACGACCAGATGACGAAATGCGAATTCCCGAGTAGTCGTCAATGAATCCGAACTTCTTTGTCCTTCGGAGCAATTCCGCCCGTTCGCTGCGATGGACGGATTCGGCCGTTTTGCGGGACGGCGTCCCCAGCAATTCGCTCAGCGACATCTCCCAAAGCTCCAGCGCAGCCTGATTTCCGTAGTTCAGGAGCGGGTCTTCTTCAGGGCCGTGAGCAACTATCACAACCGGGCTCAGGAACAGTTTTCGAGCGTCAGCCTCCGCCGTGTCACGCGAAATGAGAGATCGCCCCACCCATTTCTCGTAGGAATTCAGGAGTAAGAGGGTGTGCTGCTGCCATTTTTCGCCCTGCCAGGGAGAATCGGAGTCCACGGCTGGCGGAAATGGAGAGTCATTGGGCATGGTTATTCCTGGCCTGACGGCAACCCGAAAGCGAATCATACGGACCTACAACATGCGACGCCGACTTCGTGGCGAAGGCCTCGGAATTTGGCTACGCTACCGGCACTGCTGAGACTCTGTCGACGCAGATAACCTTTTCGAACGCGTTTTGGCAAGAGTGTTGCTCCGCGATCGGAAATATCAAGCAAGACAGATCGGTGAAGTAGATGGCTAAGAAAAAAGCACCTGCAAAAGCCAAAAAGGCGGCTGCAGTCCGGAAGAAGGCCGTAAAGAAAAAAACGGCTCCGAAGAAAACCGCCGCTAAAAAGCCGGCGGTTAAGAAGCCAGCCGCCAAAAAAGTGCCAAAAAAGCTGCCCAAAGGCGCAGCGAAGCCTGCAAAAAAGAAGGGTGTCCGACGCGCCACCATGACCACGGGCATCCGCACCAAGAAAGCCGGCAAGAAAATGGGCCGGTCGCGGATTCCCACCGATGCTCCTTTAGCGGTGGTCTTTCAGAACGATCTGGACGCTCAGGAAGCGTTCGCGTTTCTGGGCATTCACACAATTCGTGAGTTGGAAGAATTTCCACCGGATGAGTTGGTGATGCGATTAACCAGTCCCGCCAAACAGACCGTGGGCAGGATTCGCAAAATCCTGGCAATGAACAACCGCTGCCTGTCGGATGACGAAGCCTTTGCTTTGGAGTTTCAGGAACGACTGGCACTGAAACTGAGGTAGTGTACCGCCCGACGTTGGTCAAACCTCGAAGGATTCGCCGAATTGCGGTATCACGGGCGGCGTGTCGCAGGCGTCGTCAATGAGGTCTGCCATGGCCTTGGCAGACTCTGTTTCGCCATGCACGATGAATGCGCGACCACAGCCACCGTTTCGTTTCAACGTGTCAAACCACCACTTGAAGTCTACCGCATCTGCATGGGCGGAAAGGCCATTGATCGTTTCGACATTGGCTTCCAAACGATATCGCCGACCATGTATGTAGACGTGCTCCTTACGCTGAATCAGCTGGCGTCCCAGCGTGCCCTTAGCTTGGTAGCCGATGATCATTATGGTGTTCCTGGGGCCCGAAACCGTATGTTTGAGATGATGCACGACCCGACCGTTTTCGCACATGCCGCTGGCAGAAATGACCACAACGGGCCCACCCTGACGGTTTAGAGCGATACTTTCGTCTCGTGAGCGGACATAAGTCAGACCGTCAAAGCCAAAGATGTCGTCGTCAAGCCTCAGCGTTTCCTGAACATCGGCGTCCAGGCCTTCCTGATGATCACGATAAATGTCTGTCAGCCGAGTCGCCAGGGGACTGTCGATATACACCGGAACGCGGCACATCGCATTTTCGTTACGCAGTTCGTTTAGCAGATAGACCAGCAACTGGGTGCGCCCCAGGCTGAAGGCCGGAATGATCACTTTCCCACCGTTGCGCGACGCGTCGCAAATAATGCGCTGCAGCGCTGCTTTGACGTCGCCGGTATCCGGATGAACGCGGTTACCGTAAGTCGATTCCGTGATGACCACGTCACAGCGTTCCACAGTGACCGGATCATGCAGCAAAGGCTTTCCCCGGCGACCCAGATCACCGGTGAACACCAGTCGTTTCCACGTGCCCTGGTCCAGCAGTTCCAGCTCGCAGATCGCCGACCCCAGAATGTGCCCGGCGTGATGAAAACGCAGACGAACGTCGTCGCCGAGTGTTTCCCATTCCCCAAACGGCACATATTCAAACAGTCGGCCTACTTCTCGGGCGTTGTCTTCCGAGTACAACGGTTCGACCGGCGGATCTCCGGTGGACGCCTTTTTCGCAAGATACTTTGCATCTTCCCGCTGTATCTTCGCACTGTCACGTAGCATCATGGTGGCGATGTCAGCTGTTGCCCGCGTGCAGAAGATGGGATTGTCGAAGCCGGCTTTTACCAGTCCAGGAAGATTTCCGGAGTGGTCGATGTGGGCGTGTGACAGAATGACGGCGTCCAGTTTTCGTGGCACGCAGTGAAACTTCATGTTCTTCGGACGAGTTTCCTCGTCATTCCCCTGAAACAAACCGCAATCCAGAAGAATGCGTCGTGTGTCCGTTTCAATCAGGTGTTGGCTGCCAGTGACTTCGCCGGCGGCCCCCAGGAACGTAATCTGCATAAGTGAACACCTGAACAGTACTTGTG
>LWDU01039665.1_pt1 | contig 36917 bp, 28 predicted proteins | sample 727161 | NCBI WGS metagenome assembly LWDU01 (sample SAMN04566230, study PRJNA314399) | hydrothermal vent metagenome | isolation source: deep sea hydrothermal plume seawater | place: Mexico: Gulf of California, Guaymas Basin | collected 2004-07-11 | reverse complement strand
GTCGCCGAAGCCCACGCCGAAGCAACCCTAGTCGAGAGCTATGTTGGTCTCGGCACCGAGATCTATCTGACCAATTCCGTCGGCGAGATCAATGTCGGCGAGAACGCTTCAGTTGACCATTACCGAGTCCAACGCGAGGCGCCGACCGCCTTCCACATCTCGGCTACCTACGTACGTGAGGCGCGTTCCGCCCGTTTCCGCTCGACATCGATCACTCTCGGCGGGGCATTGACCCGCAACCACGTGCATACTGCCCTGATGGGCGAGGGCATCGACTCGACGCTCAACGGGCTCTATATAGAGGACGGGACGCAACACATCGACAACCACACCCTTATCGAACACGCACAACCCAACTGCCAAAGCCATGAATTCTACAAGGGCGTGCTCGGCGACGAGGCCTCCGGGGTATTCCGCGGTAAGATCCACGTGCACCAGGCCGCGCAAAAGACCGACGCCTACCAGGCCAACCAGAATCTATTGCTCTCGGATTCGGCGAAAATCGACACTAAACCCCAGCTCGAGATCTACGCCGACGACGTCAAGTGCTCGCACGGTGCGACCATCGGCCAGCTCGACGCCGACGCTATTTTCTACCTGCGTTCACGCGGCATCGGCCACCGCGAAGCCGTACGGATTTTGACCCGGGCCTTCGCCGGCGAGGTCCTCGACCGCGTGCGAATCGACGACCTACGCGACGAACTCGACCGCCTGGTCACCGAACGGCTCGACCGCGCCGCCGGAGTAGCGCCATGACCGCCCTGGCTGAAAGGCCGGCGATGGACCCTTCGCATTCCATAGACGTTGAGAAAATCCGCCGCGACTTCCCCGTGCTCAACGAGAAGATCCGCGACAAGAAGCTCGCCTACTTCGACAATGGCGCGACGACCCAGAAGCCCCTGACCGTCATCTACGCGGTCCAGCGCTTCTACACAGCCGAGAACGCTAATATCCACCGCGGCGTGCACTTCCTCAGCCAGCAGGCGACCTTCGCCTACGAACGGGCCCGCGGCCGTATCGGCCAATTCCTCAACGCCCGCGACAATAGCGAGATTGTCTTTGTCCGCGGCACCACCGAGGCGATCAACCTGGTCGCACACAGCTATGGCCGCCCCAACGTCGGCGAGGGCGACGAAATCATCATCTCGCATATCGAGCATCATTCTAATATCGTACCCTGGCAGATGCTTTGCGAAGAAAAAGGCGCCAAACTCAAGGTCGTGCCCATCAACGAAGCCGGCGAGTTTCTCTTCGACGAATACGAGAAACTGCTTTCAGAACGCACAAAGATCGTCGCCGTCACCCACGCCTCCAACGCATTGGGTACAATCTTGCCAATAAAAGAAATCACGGCTCTTGCTCATAAACACGGCGCGGTGACTGTCGTCGACGGCGCACAGGGCGTGCCGCACCTGCCCGTCGACATGCAAGAACTGGATTGCGACTTTTACGCATTTTCCGGCCACAAACTCTTCGGTCCTACCGGCGTTGGCGTACTCTACGGCAAAAAGCAGCTACTCGAGGCAATGCCGCCCTGGGAGGGCGGCGGCTCGATGATCCAGCGGGTGAGCTTCGAAGGCACGACCTACGCCGACCCGCCGACCCGTTTCGAGGCCGGCACCCCCAATATCGCCGGCGGCATCGGCTTGGAAGCGGCCATCGACTATGTCAACTCGGTGGGTCGCGAAGCCATCGCCGCTTACGAGATCGAGCTGCACGACTACGCCGTTGAAGCCCTCGGCGAAGTCCCGGGCCTCAGACTCATTGGCACCGCCCGCGAGAAAGTCGCCGTGCTCTCCTTTGTGCTCGGCGACATCCACCCACACGATATCGGCACGATACTCGACACCGAGGGCGTCGCCGTGCGCGCCGGGCACCATTGCGCGCAACCCACCATGCAGTTTTATCAGGTTCCGGCCACCGTCCGCGCTTCCCTGGCCTTTTACAACACTCGCGGGGAAATTGACACGTTGGTCAAAGCCCTGCACAAAGTTAATGAGGTGTTCCAGTAATGAGCGAGCTTCGTGAGCTTTACCAAGAAATCATCCTCGAACACAATAAAACTCCGCGCAATTTCGGTAAAATCGAAACGGCCAACCGCACCCAGGAGGGCTACAATCCTCTATGCGGCGACCACCTGCACGTGCATTTGCACGTCAACGGGGACCAGATCGAAGACATCAGCTTTGAAGGCTCGGGTTGTGCTATCTCAAAAGCCTCGGCCTCGTTGATGACCGCCGCCATCAAAGGCGTGCCAGTGGCCGAAGCCTTGGAACTGTTCGAACATTTTCATCAGATGGTGACTGCAGAAATAGATGAACCGGTAGACGACGAACGCCTGGGCAAGATGGCCATCTTCGCCGGAGTCCGCGAATTCCCAATGCGTGTCAAATGCGCGACCTTGGCCTGGCACACCATGAAAGCGGCCGTGCAAGACGGCCAAGACCCCGTATCCACCGAATAGGAGAGCGACCCCATGGAACGTTTGCACGAAAAGACCTTTGACACCGAGTCGACCGAGGGCAAGATAGTCGAAGTGCTCAAGACCGTTTACGATCCGGAAATCCCGGTCGATATCTTTTCGATGGGCCTGATCTACGAACCCAGGACGTGCACGTGACAATGACCCTGACCTCGCCCGCCTGCCCGGTAGCCGGCACACTGCCCCCGGAAGTCGAGCACAAGATCAAAGGCCAGGTCGAAGAAGTAAACGCCGCCACCGTCGAAGTCGTCTGGGACCCGCCTTGGACGACGGATATGATGTCCGAAGGGGCCAAACTCGAACTCGGCATGATGTAAAAATGAAACTCAGCTCGCAAGAAGAATACGGCCTGCGCTGCCTGCTGCAATTGGCGCGCCAGACGCCTGGGGAAAGCCTCTCGATCCCCGAGATCAGCCAAGCCGAAGACATCTCGCACCACAATGTCGCCAAGCTCCTACGCATCCTGCGCCAGGGCGGCCTGGTCGACAGCGCCCGCGGCCAACACGGGGGCTATACCCTAGCCAAACCACCGAATCAGATCCCAGTCGCCGACGCGATCAACGTGCTCGGCGGTCGTCTCTTCGACGACAGCTTCTGCGATCATTTCTCCGGCGATAGCGACAACTGCACGCATTCGTTGGCCGCCTGCTCGGTCCGCGCCCTGTGGGGACAGGTGCAACAGGCCGTCGACCAGGTCCTAGCGAAGACCACCCTAGACGACCTCTTACGCCAGGGCCACGCCCTCGCCCGCAAAGACGCTCTGCTCGAAATCTCCGCTTAGACGTCGATCGACCGCTGGATACGGTCGATAATCTCCATCGTCGGCAGACAGGCCCGGCAGCTGGTCAACGGCTGCCGCCCCGCTTTTATCGATGCGAAGAACTCGCGGTCCTGCGCATCGATCCCCCCACCGGCCGGTAGTTCGATCTCCTGTCCTTCGTGATCGGTCAACTTCCCCTTCTGCGCCAACAACGTCGCCTCTTCTCCGATAAAGCGGTACTCGCTATAAATCGGACCATAGTTATTGAACGAATTTGCCGAGGTCACCAGCTTGCCGTCCTTGGTCCGCATCCCGATGCTGATATCCATAGGCACTGCCAACTCGGCGTGCAACGGTCCGGCTTGTCCCCACCCCTCCATATCCGGGTCGTCCAACAGCCAATAACACATGTCCACCATATGGCAGGCCTGGTGCCAAAGCAATGCGTCGACCCAGGTTCTCTTCTTACCGAAGCGGTTTTCGTTGCGACGGCGGAAAAAGTACGTCTGCTGCACGATGTGGTGCAAGGTCAGCTCACCCTCTTGCACCTGCCGATACACTTCGCGAAAAGCGCTGTTATAACGCTGCGTGTGGCACACCATACAGACCAGCCCTGTGCGTTCCTCCAACTCGGCGATGCGTTGCGATTCGGCAAGTGAGATGCCCATCGGTATCTCGACCAGCACGTGTTTCCCCATATTGAGCGCCAACTCGGTCTGCGCGCAATGCACCTGATTCGGCGTAGTCAGGATCACCGCCTCCACCCCGTCGCGCGACAGGCATTCTTCCAAGTCCAACGACCAATGCGGGATTCCGCGTTGGTACGCGAAAGCCTCGGCATCAGCGGCTATGCCCCCAGCCAGCGTATCGATCTCGACGCCTTCTATGTCTTGCAACACCTCGGCGTGACTGATGCCTTGCGCCCCTTCTCCCGCTAAACAAATTTTCATGTAGAGAAACCTTTCCTTTTTATGTTGTGATTAACGAATATAACTCCACCCTCATCGCAATCCTACTAACGCCTTCTGCCGCAACAATTCGGCTTGCTTTATAATTTTATTATGGTTATTTTGGTCTTCAAGTAGCGAAAAAAAAATCTGTATTAATCAGGGTCAACAACAACCCACATTAACCATCAACGAGGAGAGATCTCGATGGCCAAAGCCAAAGCCAAGAAGAAGGCCGCTGCTAAGAAGGCACCCGCTGCTAAGAAGGCGCCCGCTGCTAAGAAGAAGCCTGCTGCCAAGAAGAAGGCCGCTGCCAAGAAGGCGCCCGCTGCCAAGAAGAAGGCCGCTGCTAAGAAGGCACCCGCTGCCAAGAAGAAGGCCGCTGCCAAGAAGGCGCCCGCTGCTAAGAAGAAGCCCGCTGCCAAGAAGAAGGCCGCTGCCAAGAAGAAAAAATAGCAGCAGTTGCTTAGAAATAAAAAACACCGGAGCCATATGGCTCCGGTGTTTTTTTGTGTCTGTCCGAAACGCGAAACTCAGAAACCTTTGGCAATAACCTGTGCCTTCAATTCATCGTAACGACGCGGCACATAAGCAGGCCATTGCGTTTCACGCAAGTCAAAACCGAAGGCCCTCTTGCTCAAAACGATAATCGGTGGCGACTGTATCCGTTTGAAATAGTTGATCCGCAGTTGGCGTTCCACCCATTCCAGGTCGTCGATCCATTCCTTGGTGTCGGAGAAATATTCGCGGAAACGCGTTTCTTCATCCCACAGCAAACGCTGCAATAATACTCCGTCCAACGACCATTGCAGAAAATCCACACCGTGCCGTCGGTGTTCGATCATCTGCCTGAGCACTGCGTCGTGATAACCGTATTTGATCGGGTCCCCCAGGCCTTTGGTCACATCCTGCGCGACGGAAAGCTCGGCGCTGGGCACGATCTCGCCGCTCAACAGATTCTCCGGCACGACCTCGCGACCGTAGACCACGTCGTTGAGATAGCGCGCCAGTTCGAAGACCTCGGTCTTGTACAAGTCAGCGATCGGGGCCACCGCACCGCTGACATCGCCGTAGAGCGTGGCATATCCCAAAGCCACTTCGGTCTTGTTGCCGTTGTTGGTAAAGACCAACCCGTATTTGGCGGCCAAGCCCGAAAGCACGTCGGCAAAACGGATCCGCGCCTGGATATTCTCGTCGACCAACCGCGTATATTCGCCGGGGCCGAAGGCGAACTCCGTGCCCTTCACTAGGGCGGCAACCGCCTCATAAAGTTCCTCGATTGGGCAACTGATATAATCCACAGCCAATTTCTCGCACATATCCCGCGCGTTGTCCTGGGTAACCGCGGCGTTGAAGCGCGTCGGCATATTGACCGCAAAGACGCGCTCGGGCCCGAAGGCGCGCTCCAATAAACAGACGACCACGCTCGAATCAACGCCGCCGCTGGCGGCGATAAGAAATTTGTTCTCGGTCCCGCGCAGATGGTCCAGATGGCGCAACCCCGTGAGGATCCCCATATAGCGAGCTTCGCTCTCGCTTTGCGCCGGAGCGACCCCGGTATCGCCACTCGTCAACAAGAGTTGTTCCCGCCAAGGCTCGGCCCGGCGCACGACCTCACCATTGGCGCCATAGGCGCTACTATCGCCATCAAAGACGATAATATTCTTGCCGTTGTTTTGGGAGCCGACTTGATTCGCATAAAAAAAAGGCAATGGCGAGCGCTTGAGAATATCGCGGACCACCCGATTGCGCTTGTCGTTCTTCTGCCAAGTCCATGGCGAGGACGAGAGATTGAACACCGCCTCGGCGCCGCGCTGATGGTATAGCGCGAGCGTGTCGATCGTCTCCCCTGCGCGACAATAATCCTGACACCACATATCCTCACACAACTGCACCCCGAAACGAAAAACCCGCCCGTCACCAAGCCGCACTTCATAGGGATGCAGCCAGGCGTCGAGCGGCTGGCCCGCCGCCTCGGCTAGGTGGCGCAGCGAAAAAAAATGACGATCGTCGTCGAAAAAACGATAGTTCGGTTGCAGGGTCTTGGGCTGAATGCCGCAGGGCAGTCCCGCGGGCACCTGCTCGCGTTCGACATACTCTCCATCGGAACAGACGTAGACGGCATTGTATTTGCGCAACCGCCCGTCCTGCCCTACGGCGTCCCGATCGACCGCCACATTACCAAAAACTATATGCAAGCCCGCGCTCGCTTGACGGATTTCGTCGCTATAGGCGGCGAAATCCTCAACCAGCGCATCAACTTCCCATAGATCCCCAAGGATATAGCCGCTGATGCAGAGTTCGGAGAAGACCACGATCTCGGCGCCGGCCTCGCGAGCTTCGGTGATAAACACGAGCATCCGTTCGACATTCGAATCGGGCCGCCCTGGTTTGACCTCCATCTGGACCAGAGCGATTTCGGGCAGTGTGGCGTGCTCTTCCATCAGGCCAGGACCGACGCCTGGGTCCGTGCCATCTGAATGCACTGGCCCAAGAGCGGCACCCCGTCGCGGATATCTTGCAGCGAGGCAAAACCGAAGGCCAACCGTAACGCCGGCACATCCTCATAGTGGATATGGAAACTACGGCCTCGAGCCACCATAATATTGCGTTCGGCGCAAAGCGCCATCAGGTGGTTCCGGTCAACGTCCTCGGGGAAATTTACCCAGATAAACATTCCACCCACCGGCCGCGACCAAGTGCAAATATCGCCGACGCTCTCTGCGAGCCCCGCGAACACCGCATCGCGTTTGTCTTTGAGTATCGCGTTTGTCATCGCGATATGCGACCAGAGTCGGTCGCGGAAAAACGCAGCACAAATCGAAGCCGCCAGCACACTATTGCCACCGTCGTGGCGGCGATCGAGCAAGCGGGCGAGCACCGGCGGGCGAGCGACCATATAGCCCATTCTAACCCCCGGCCCGAGGATCTTGGACAACGAGCCTATATAAATGATGTTAGGGCTGTCATCCAACGCGTAGAGCGAGGGCTCCTGCACGCCCTCGAAATGCACGTCGCCATAACAGTTGTCGTCGACAATGATCGCGTCGTAGTGGCGGGCCACTTCGAGTAATTCAAGACGCCGCGCCTTGGGCATCATCGAGCCCGTCGGATTCTGATAGGTCGTCAGAGTATATATAAAACGCGGCGGCGTCCCCTTGCGATGCAACTGCTCCAGCGTGTCGGCCAACGCGTCGACCCGCATGCCCTCTTCGTCGAGCGGCACACCGACCAACTCGGCGCCCAAGCTCTTATAGGCGCCAATGGTCCCAGAATAGGTCAATTCCTCGGTGACGATAATATCGTCGGAGCCCTGCATCAGCGCCTCGGCCACCAAGGTCACCGCCTGCATTGAACCGTTCATCAGCGCGACGTGCTCAACGGGGACTTCAATGCCCTCGCGCTTGGCTTCGCGCGCCGCCATAATCTCGCGCAATCCCAGATGCCCCATATCACCCGGATAACGCACCAACTCCGCCCCGACCTCCCGCACCGCTTCACTGGCCGCCTCGGCCAACGCCTCCGTAGGAAACGAACCGGGATCGGTCCGACCGCTACCAAAATCGTATACGCGCATCACAAACCTCCTTTAAGGTTCCCATGCCTTGCGCCGGTTTTATTAGTCTGGCCGGCACATTAATTCCGATACTATTTGTACAACACCCGATAGCATACCGCACGAACGCATAATTACTTGGCCAAAACAATCGCGAATGCCGCGTCAGCGAAATATCTATCTAAACATACCCCCCCCCGATCCAGTCAATGAAAAGCACCCCTTACTCGATAGCGATGCACCTGGTAAATATCGAAAGTATCACTGAAACGACCGTTGATAACCTCTATCACGCGCCCCTCTCCTATCGCCTCCGCCTCGAAACGCCCAGCCAAGTCCGCGACCTCAAAGCTCCCCTGCGTTGCGCCCAAGCGCATCGGCACCGCAAAAACATATAGGTCCCCGCCATGGCGCTTAGCCAGCGCGTCAATAGGTACTTCAGCCACGGATGAAGTCGCCGTGACCGCTACCGTATCCGCGCTATTGAGCACCGGCGCCAACTCAGTAATCTGCTCGTTGATCCGCGTTACCGCCACTAGCATCTCCTCATCCTCCAAAAGGCGGGCCTCGCGGAACTCCGGCTCCCACTCGTGCGCAAAATAAACAATCCCGCGCGAACCATGTATCAGAGACATCCAAATTTCGGCTTCGACCTGCGCCGGGCTCGGTCCGTATTGGCTCTTGATTCTCGTTGTCTCGATCACGTTCCACACCGGCTTAGCATAATCGGCCCATGCCCGCAAGCGGTCTACGCCCTTGGCCACATACCACAAATAGCGCTCGCCGTCCTGCTTGCGAATACCCGCCACGGGGTACACATCGAAAGAGGCGATATCGGCTCCTCTTATATAATCTGGATAATCCGCATAATCGGCGGCCCGTCCAACCCATTCATCATTCGCCACGCCCTGCCCCAAGTTCAGCCACACCGGCCGTGTCGGATCGTTGGCGCGGATCCGTTGGTAGTTGGCAACGATTTTTTCCGTCGGCACCGGCCCACCCCAAGAGCCGTCGGCCTGTTGCTGGGCGTTATCCGGTTCATCGCCGTGCATCCAGCCGGCAATGACCGGGTCATCGAGGTGCGCGAGACCGACTTCGTTCTGCCTGCAAATCACCCGCATACCCGCCGCGCTCAACTCCGCGAGCTGCGCTGCGGTCGGCCCTTGCCACAAACTGACGTAGAGATTGATACCCGCCGCCCTATAACGCACGGCGTTTTGGGGGTCCTGAACCCATACGCCGATTGGGAAATAATCCGGATCGGAGGACGGGCCGTTGCTCCAATTTGCATACGGGCTCTTCGGCACATCCTCGTCTTGTCCGGCCCCACCCACCGCGCTATGGCCCATACAAGCCGAGCAAAGCGCGGCAATGACCAGCGCGGCACCTTTCACTTTCGCCCGCGCAGAGGCAACCAAGCCAACACTCGCTGAATATTTTCGTCCCAATATCCCCACTCATGCGCACCCGGCCCTTTCTCGTAGTGCAGGTCCAGGCCGAGTTTCTTCGCGTGTTTGCGAAAGGTGCTATTTGCTGCGTAGAGAAAATCTTCACTACCACAGCACTGAAACAGCTTGGGCTGCCTTTTGCGCCGAGCCACTTGCTCCGCCAAATACAGCAGATCGTGACTGCTGCCCCGTAGCGCATCTAGATCGCCAAAAATGCCCTCTTTCTCGCGCCGCCACGCCTCATTCTCGTTCGCGCTTCTTTCAGCGATGCTAGCAGTGTCCAACGCTCCGGAAAGACTCGCCGCCGCGGCAAAGCGGTCGGGCAACGTCAACGCCAGCTTGAAAGCTCCGTAGCCACCCATCGAGAGCCCGGCGACAAATGTATCGGCACGTTTATCCGAGAGTGGGAAAAAACCATGCATCACACGCGGCAACTCCTCGCTGACAAAGGTCCAGTATTTAGCGCCATAGGCCGTATCGGCGTAAAAACTGCGGTTGACCGCCGGCATCACCACGGCCAACCCCAACGCATCAGCATAGCGTTCGATCGAAGTGCGCCTCAGCCAGATGCTGTGATCGTCCGATAGCCCATGCAAAAGGTAGAGCACCGGCGGTTTACGTCCCTTAAGACACGCTTCTTGCGGCAATATAACATCAACCGAGACAGCGATCTGTAGTGCCTCTGAACGAAACTGTGTATGGAGTAAGGCCATTTTCGAAATACCTCTTAGTGGTCAAATGGTAAAAGCGTTTTGATACATAAGATCGACAGAAACCACTAACCCGTCCATCGCCAGTCAGACTTTTAACCAAGCCCCGACAACTGGCACAGCCCAACCCTCATATCCGACAAGAAGAGCATATCAGCCAATACGATCCCCACGGCCTCCAATACCTGTGAGCCGGGTCGATCATGCGATAGGCCCGCCGGCGTTCGACTATTGCGCGGACCACCACCCAACCCGAGCGATGCAATGGCATCACCGTCGGTGCGGCAATCCTCGGGGTAATCGCACAGGCCGCATCGACCCTGCCTTCCTCCACATTCTATTCGGCCAATACCTGTTTGTCCTGCTCATTAAACGAAGCCGGGACATACATATTTTCCCTCCTATCGATCCTATGTAGAAACCGCTAAAACTTCCGAGGGTTGGTCGCAATTTCAGCCGTTATTGTTAAATCCTTTAACTTGGAAAAAGCCCGCTAATGCTTTCTTTTTTATAAATGCGCCGGATTGCCTCAGCAAAAAGCGGTGCCACCGACACAACCTCCACCTTCTCCCCTAGCGCCACCGTCTGGGTCTCCACCGAATCGGTCACCAGCAACTTTTCCAACGGACTCGCGGCGATGCGTTCCATCGACTCACCCGTGAATACCCCGTGCGAAACTGCCGCGAATACCCGAGCGGCACCGCGTTCGACCAGTTTTTCCGCCACATCGACCAACGTCCCGCCCGAGATCGTGAAATCATCGACCACCAAGGCCGTCTTGCCCTCAACCTCACCGATAATCTCCAATACCGCCGCCCGCTCATCGTGGCCGGTGCGTTCCTTGTCGCCGATCGCGATGCCCGTGCCCAAATAATTGGCGTATTTGCGCGCCTGTTTGACAAAACCCGCATCCGGCGCCACGACGATTAGGTCCTGCAGTTTCATAGCCTCAACCGCCGCACAGAGCACAGGCAGCGCGTAGAGGTCATCGACCGGCACGCGAAAAAAACCCTGGATCTGCGATGCGTGCAGATCCATCGTCACCACTCGGTCGGCTCCCGACGCCTCGATACAGTCGGCGCAGACCCGCGCCCGAATCGAGACCCGCGGCTGATCCTTCTTATCGCCCTTGCCATAACCGAAGTAGGGCATCACCACTGTCACCGCGTCCGCACTCGCCCGCTTGAACGCGTCGACCCAGAACAACAGCTCCATAAAACTGTCGTTGGCCGGAAACGCCGTCGTCTGTACCAAAAAAACTTGACGGCCCCGCACATTCTCCAAAATGCGCACAAAGAGATTGCCGTCTGAAAAACGCAGCGTCTCGCCGCGCCCCGGTTCAATACCGAGATAGCTGCAAATAGCCGCCGTCAGCCGGCTGCTGCCCGAACCGCCAAAAACCAGTATTTCATCCATTGCGCCTACTCCTTTTTTGTGCCGATATAAAGCCCACGCCCCATAAGGCCGATCGGATCGTAGTCGACTGCTAAACCCGCTGCCGCAAAGGCCTCTTGCACCTCCTGCATGGTAAACAAGCCCATTTCGTGCGTTTCTCGATAATGCTGCAAGCCCTCTTCAGTCCCCACCAAATACTCACAGGGGTTCAGTGACACGGCTCCCCGCACCGCGCTGTGGCCCATCCGGCAGATCTTGATCCCGTCCCGCTCGGCGTTGAGTAAATGCACCCGGCCCGGAATCCACTCATCCGGCGTAAACCACGGCTCGACAAAAAGTAAACCCCCGTCGGTTAAATGTTCGCGGAAACGGACCAAGGCCTTGCGCACATTGTCTAAGGTTCGCACATAGCCGATCGAGCTAAACAAGCAGACGACGATATCGTACATCCGGTCCAGCGAGAAATCGCACATATCACCCTCGCTATAATGGCCGCGTGGATTGCGTTCGCGCGCCCTGACAAGAAAGTCCGCATTGAGGTCAATACCGTCGACCTCGTAGTAACGGCTCAGATGCAAATCGTGCACACCCGTGCCACAAGCCACATCGAGCAATGATTGGGATCCGGGCCGACGCTCGGCAACCATTCGGCGCACCACATGCGCCTCGCGCTCGTAATTCTTGTTGCCATAAACCACATCGTAGTATTCCGCGGAAATCCCGTACATAATTTCTCCTTTAAACGGGTTCGAGCCCGTCGCCTGAGAGCCGGCGATAATAACACCCTTGCCGAGAACGGCCTTCTCCATCTTTGGTATGGCAAGCACCCTTGCCCTTTGGCCGAACCTTGTATAACAGTGAATTCTGCTCACAATTGACGCGGATTTCCACCAATTCAAGTGCATCGCCCGAAGTCGCGCCTTTGACCCAAAGCTCATTGCGCGAAGTGCTCCAAAACGCCGCGATGCCCTCTCGCCGCGTATACTCCAACGCTTCTTCGTTGACATAGGCCACAATCAGCACCTCGCCGCTGTCTGCATCCTGTACAGCTACCGGTAGCAAATCCTGACCGCAGGCGGCGACCTTCTTCAGCTTGCCAAAATCCAGGGCCAATACGGCCCCCTCTTCCAACTCTTCATGCGTAATCTGCTCTCTTTCCATTATCGATTTCCTTTCATGGTATACGTGGAAATAAATCGTTTATGATCTCTACTTCGCCGCCCGCGCAATAAAGCCCGCGATAGCTGCGCTCAGACATAGACCAAGCCCGGTTCATCATTCGATGATGGTGATGGGTATAAATCGCATCGGCAACTTACAATGTGCGCATCGTGCCTTCTTTCGTTTATAGATCAGCAGACAACAAAAAAACCCGGTAGCTTTTCGCTCCGGGCCCGTATCCATCGTCTGTTGTGCTAATTTAGATCGTTAGATCCACGCAGTTCCAGACGCAAACCGGGCCTTTGGCATCATATGGTGATGATGATGCATAGCGGCGCGGTATATGGTCGTCGTCTGGTTCATTTTTTTCCTCTGCGGCTAATACTAGCCCTTGCAACTGACTTTGTCAAACAGGCGATCCATACTAGCCCAGATATTACTCCGATACAGTCCACGCCGCTTCTTTGACCACTTCCGAGAGCGACGGGTGCGCGTGTACCGTGCGTGCCACATCCTCCGCGCTGGCACCAAATTCCAGTGCCAGCACACCCTCAGCGATCAAATGCGAAGCCTGCGACCCCAAGATATGCATACCCAGAAGTTCATCGGTTTCTGCATCGGCGACAATTTTAACCAAACCATCTATTTCATCCATGCAGTGTGCCCGAGCATTAGCGCGAAATTGGTATTTGCCGATCGCCAATTCGTGTCCCGCCTCGGTCGCGGCCTCCTCGCTCAGTCCCACCGAAGCCAATTCCGGATGCGTATAAACCACCGCCGGCATGCCCAGCGCGCCCAGCCATCCGCTCCACCGCCGCCACTCCTTCGGCCTCGGCCGTATGCGCCAGCATCGGCCCCGGGATCAAATCACCGATCGCCCAAATTCCCTCGACACTGCTATGAAAATGTTCATCCACCACCACCTGCCCGCGCTCGTTGACTTCGACCCCAACATCCGCCAAACCCAAACCCGCGCTATATGGCCGGCGCCCCACCGCCACCAACACCCGATCGCACGATTCAACACTCTCTTTATCACCGACAGCCACCGTCAATTCCACTTTCCCATCCTTCACCTGCATCCCCTGCGCGCTGGCCCCCAAGCGACATTCCACCCCCTGTCGCTTAAGCAAACGCCCCAACTGCCCCGCCATCTCCTCGTCCATGCCCGGCAAAATTTGGTCCATAAACTCCACCACTAACACTTCCGAGCCCAAGCGCGCCCACACCGACCCCATCTCTAAACCAATCGCCCCACCGCCGACCACCACCAACCGCTCCGGCACCTCCTGCAACGCCAGTGCTTCGGTCGAACTGATAACGCGTTCCCCGTCAAAGGGCAGATTCGGCAACTCGGCCGGTGCGCTGCCCGTCGCCAACAAAATATGCTGCGCCGCCAACACTTGTTCCCCTTCTGCCCCCCCCACCACCACCTTGCCCTTCTCGACGACCTTGCCCGTACCTGCGAAATAGTGCACATCGTGCCCCTTGAACAGCCCCTCGATCCCCTTGACCATCGTCTGCACGATCTTCTCTTTGCGCCCCATCATCGCCCCTAAATCCAACGCCACCTCCCCCAAGCCAATCCCATGCCGATCCAACCCTTTCTTGGCCTTATAGAACAACTCGCTCGACTCCAGCAGCGCCTTGCTCGGAATACAACCGACATTCAAACAAGTCCCTCCCAAATAGCTCTTGTCCACACAAGCCACCTTCATCCCCAACTCCACCGCCTTAGCCGCCGCCACATAACCACCCGGCCCCGCGCCGATAATCACCAAATCAAATGAAAAATCACTCACGACAATCTGCCTCTCTACGAATAAGCTTGGAATACTTAAACGGGGAATTTTTTCTACTATCTTAACTAGGTGTCGATCCCGACCACAACCGCCCTCTACACCTGCAACATCAACCGCGTCGGATCCTCCACCAACTCCTTCACCCGCACCAAAAACGAAACCGACTGCTGCCCGTCCACCAAACGATGGTCATACGACAACGCCACATACATCATCGGCCGGATAACCACTTCCCCGTCGACCGCGATCGGCCGGTCCTTGATCGCGTGCATACCCAATATCCCGCTCTGCGGCGCGTTCAGGATAGGCGTCGACAACAACGATCCAAAGACGCCACCATTGGTAATAGTGAACGTGCCGCCGCTCAACTCGTCCATCGCCAGTTTATTGTCGCGAGCGCCCAGCGCCAAACGCTTGATCTCGCCTTCGACGTCGGCCATCGACAACTGCTCCGCGCGGCGCAGAATCGGCACGAGCAGCCCGCGGTCCGTGCTCACCGCAATCCCCAGGTTGACGAAGTCGTGATAGACGATATCAGTGCCGTCGATCTGCGCATTGACCGCCGGATACTCGCCTAGGGCCAAGACCACCGCCCGCGAGAAAAATGACATCAACCCCAGTGACACACCGTGTACCTCGGCAAAACGTTCCTTGTACTTGGCGCGCAACTGCATTACGCCACTCAAGTCGACCTCGTTGAAGGTCGTCAGCATCGCCGCGTTGTGCTGCGCGCCGACCAGGTGTTGGGCGATGCGCTGGCGAATCCTGCTCATCGGCTCGCGGCGGATACCCTCCTCATCCGATTCTATGGGCTTGAGCGCCTGCCTTGCCGGCGTGGGCGAAGCGGGCACTGGTATTTCTTGGGCCGGTGCAGCGGGCTCGGCCACCGGGGCCTCTTTGGCCGCTGCCTTCAGTCCGTGCAAATGTCCCTGCACATCCTTCTTGGTCAGGCGACCATCCTTGCCCGTGCCGACAATCGCCACCGGATCCAAAGCGTGCTCTTCAACCAATCGACGCACAGCCGGGCTCAACGCCGTTGACGCTTCTTTCGCATCGGCCTGAGCCGCCGGCGCGTCCTCAGTCGACTTGGCCGGCGCAGCAGCGGGCGCCTCCTCCGCAACCTCAACCGCCGGTGCAGCACCTTCTTCAATCCGCGCGATCACCGCCCCCACTTCCAACGTCGTCTCCAATGCCTGCAGATGTTGCAGCACCCCACCCGCCGGCGACGGCAAATCGACATTTGCCTTGTCCGTCTCCAATACGCAGATTGGCTCGTCCCGCTCGACATATTGGCCATCGCTTTTGAGCCATTCGATTAGAATCACCTCACTGACCGATTCGCCCATACCCGGTATCGCTACGTCTACTGCCATTACCAACGCTCCTATCGATCTTTTATTTTAGCCGGATGCCCGTTCAGATACGCTCTTGCCCACCCCCTGCAACACCACTTCCGCACCCCGTAAGTCAAGGGTCTGGGTGATGATTTCCTGTTGTTCAGACTGGTGTATATGCCCCGAACCGGTCGCAGGACTCGCCGCCTCGTCGCGACCGATATAAGCCAGGTCGCAATCGGCAGGTAGCAACTTGTCCAAGTAGGAACGGACAAAGTTCCAGGCGCCCATATTCTGCGATTCTTCCTGTACCCAATAGATCTGTTTGGCGTTGGCATAACGGTTCAGGACGGCCTGCAATTCGTCCGACGGAAAGGGATAAAGCTCCTCAATCCGCACCAACGCCACCCCGGCGACCTCTTCGTTCTCCCTGCGGGCGGCGACGAGATCGTAGTAGATCTTGCCCGAGCACAAGGCCACCCGACTAATTTCGGCGGGCTCGGTGATTTGCTCGTCGTCGATCACCCGCAGAAAAGACCCGTCGGTGAATTCGTGCAATGCCGAAACGCACAGTTTGTGTCGCAGCAAGCTCTTGGGCGTCATCAGCACCAGCGGCTTGCGGAAGTTGCGGTGGATCTGCCGGCGCATAAGATGGAAAAGCTGCGCCGGCGTGGTCGGGTAGGCAACCTGCATATTATTTTTGGCGCACAATTGCAGGAAACGCTCGACCCGCGCGCTCGAATGTTCCGGGCCCATGCCCTCATAGCCATGCGGCAAAAGCAGCACCAGACCACACATCCGCTGCCATTTGGTTTCGGCGCTAGCGAGGAACTGGTCGATAATCATCTGCGCGCCGTTGACAAAATCTCCGAATTGTGCTTCCCATAAGATCAGCCGCCGCGGATCCGCCGTGCTAATACCGTATTCAAACCCGAGCACCGCCAACTCTGACAGCATCGAATTGATCACCGTAAAATCGGCCTGGTCCCGCGACAAATGCTGCAAGGAGACGTGCTCCGCGCCCGTATCGACGTCGTGCCAAACGGCGTGGCGGTGGGCGAAGGTTCCGCGCTGGCTGTCCTGCCCCGTCAAACGCACCGGCACTCCCTCCAGCAACAACGAGCCGAAGGCCATCATCTCGCCGCAGCCCCAATCCACCAGCTCCTCACCCGCGGCCATCGCCCGACGCGACTTGACCATCCGCTGCAAGGTGCGATGCAACGCGAAACCCTCCGGCACTTCGGTCGCCCGTTCGACGACCCGCCGCAGCGTTTTAGCATCGACGGCGGTGTGTGCGCTCCAGTCTTCGGTCGCCCAGGTCAGCCCCTGCCAGACGCCGCCGAAAGTCGAAGAATGTGGTTGCACCTGTAACCGCCGGGCGATTTCCTGGGCTTCGTCCAGACGGTTGCGAATCCGCCCACGGATCTCGTCGACCTCCTCCTGGCCGATCTTGTTCTGGGCGATCAACTGGAAGGAGTAGAGATGGAGGATCGTCGGATGCTTGGTGATCTCCCTGTACATCAGCGGTTGCGTCAACGTCGGGTCATCGGCCTCGTTGTGCCCGTACCGACGATAACACCATAGGTCGATGATCACGTCGACCTTGAAACGATTCCTAAACTCCATTGCCAAACGCGCCGCGTGCACCACCGCCTCGGGGTCGTCGGCGTTGACATGGAAGACCGGGGCTTGGATTTGTTTGGCCACATCGGTCGGATAAGGCGTAAAACGCGTCTCTTGGGGCGTTGCAGTATAACCGAGCTGGTTGTTGATGATCACGTGGATGGTGCCGCCGGTGCGATACCCTTCCATCTCCGAAAGATTGAGCGTCTCGGCGACGATGCCCTGGCCGGTAAAGGCCGCCTCGCCGTGGATCAGCACCGGCACCACCCGCATGCCCTCCGTATCGTGCAGATAGGCCTGTTTGGCGTAAACGATCCCCTCGATGACCGGATCGACCAATTCGAGATGGCTGGGGTTGAAGCTGAGCGAGAGATGTACCTTGCGGCCCTTGTCCGTCACATGGTCGTACGAATAGCCCTTGTGGTATTTGACGTCGCCCTCGTTGTCGGCGCGATCGGACTGGTCGGCCCCCTCAAACTCGGCGAGGATATTCTCGTAGGGTTTGTGCAACAGATGCGCCAGCACGTTGAGCCGCCCGCGATGGGCCATGCCGATCACCACCTCCTCGACCCCCAAATCCGAACCAGTGCTCACTAATTCGTCCAGCAACGGCACCAGCGATTCACCGCCCTCCAGCGAGAAGCGCTTCTGGCCGATATAGCGCGTGTGCAGAAACTGCTCGAACTCCTCGGCGGCCATCAGGCGCGAGAGCATCTGCCGCGATTTTTCCTCCGAGAGAGCCGGGTGGTTGAGGCAAGGCTCCATCCGCTCCTGCAACCAAGCACGTTGCTCCTTGTCCGGAATATCCATGTACTCGATGCCGATTGAGCGGCAATAGGTCATTTTCAGCTTGGCCAGCAGCCCCTTCAACGAACTATCGGTCTCGCCGAGAAACCCGCCATTGCCAACGCCCTTTTCCAAGTCCTCCGCCTCGATGCCAAACTCCGACAGCTCCAACAATGGCAGACTGTCGCGGTTGTGACCGAGCGGATCGAGTTTGGCGACGAAGTGGCCCAATTGCCGATAGGCCTGGACTAACGCGTGTACCCCGCGATCGGTGCGCACCCGACGGCGGCGCTCCTCGCCGGGGGGGGGCGGATGCACCACTTCCGCCTCGGATGTTTCCACTTCCGAACGCAGAAAACCAAACTCGAAACCCTTAAAGAAATAGCGCCACTCTACATCAAGGGAATCCGGGTCGCTTAAGTACTGCTGGTAGAGTCCCTCGATATACTCGGTATTTTCATTGTGGGGATCGAACGACGACATGGGCCTACTCCAATTTCAGGTCCTTTTCCACCGCGGGCATTATAATGTCTAAAAATAGGCATAATCAGGACTTAGGACAAAAAACAAATTTGTAGTTTTCCAGCCCCCGGGCGCGGATTTCCCCCGCTAATAAGACCCATTGCCATTTTTAATGCCGATTTCCTTGAGCCCGAAAATGCCAGCGCCTAAATTAGCTTCATCACCCTATACCAGAAAGTCTAACGCCCATGTTGCTGAGCTTTGCAGGTCCACCCGCTCTCTCCGACTTCCGCCGCCTGCCTCTGCTCGAGCGCTGCCGTCAGGCCCTGCCCGATCTCGACGATCTACAAACGACCTACTTCTACGCGGTACAACTCGAGTGCCCGATCAACACAGAACAACAAACGCGCCTCACCCGCATTCTCGACGTCAGCGACCCCGTCCCACCGGGAGCGACCAACGAAATAGCCGTCTGCCCTCGGCCGGGCACCACCTCGCCTTGGTCGAGCAAGGCCACCGACATCCTCAAAAATTGCGGTCTGGACTTCGTGCGGCGCGTCGAGCGCGGCATACGTTACACTTTTATCGCCGACCGGACGCCGACTGCTGCCGATATCGCCCCGGTCCTGCCCCTGCTCTACGATCGCATGACCGAGGCCGCTATTACCGATAGCGCAAAACTCTTCCACCAAGTCGAAGCGCAACCGCTGCTGCGCGTTCCAGTGCTGGCCGAAGGCCGACAAGCCCTCGTCACGGCCAATAGCACCATGGGCCTGGCCCTGTCCGACGAAGAAATCGACTATGTACTCAACGCCTACTCAGATCGTGACCCAACCGACGTGGAGTTGATGATGTTCTCCGTCGTTAACTCTGAGCATTGCCGCCACAAGATTTTCAACGCCGACTGGATTATCGACGGCCAGCGCCAAGCCCGCTCGCTCTTCGATATGATTCGCTACACGCACGCCACTCACCCGCAGGGCACGGTCAAAGCCTATTCCGACAACTCCGGCATCATTCAGGGTTTTACCGCACCAATCTTCCGTCCACAGCTCGACCAGGACAACCGCTACACCTATCGCGACCAGCAAACCCACGTGCTGATCAAGGTCGAAACCCATAACCACCCGACCGCCATCTCTCCCTACCCTGGTGCCTCCACCGGTGTCGGCGGCGAGGGTCGCAAGCCGGACTGTGCGCCTTTTTTACCTCGCATCTGCGCCTGCCCAACTTCGCGCAACCCTGGGAAAAGGACCACGCCGAATTCCCCGCGCGCTTGGCCACACCGCTCGAAATCATGACCGAGGGACCGATCGGCGGGGCGGCCTTTGGCAACGAGTTCGGCCGACCTAATATTCTCGGCGTCTTCCGCACCACCGAAGACGTCTTCGCTGGCCGCTACCGCGGCTACCACAAACCGATCATGGTCGCCGGCGGCGTCGGACTGATCGACGAGCAGCACGTCGAAAAGCGGGCCCCCGACCCGGGCGACTATGTCATCCAGCTCGGCGGTCCGGCAATGCTTATAGGCCTGGGCGGCGGCGCCGCGTCGAGCATGGACACCGGTTCCAACCTCGAAGACCTCGATTTCGCCTCGGTCCAACGCGACAACCCCGAGATGGAGCGCCGCTGCCAAGAACTAATCAGCCGCTGCATATCGCTCGGTGACGAAAATCCCATTATCACCATCCACGATATCGGCGCCGGCGGCCTGTCCAATGGCTGCCCCGAGTTAGTCGAGGACGTCGGCGCGCGTTTCGATCTGCGCGCGATTCTCAACGACGACCCCGGTATGAGCCCGATGCAGATCTGGTGCAACGAGGCGCAGGAGCGCTACGTACTGGTCATCGGCCGCGACGACCTCGACCGCTTCACCGTATTGGCCGAGCGCGAACGCTGCCTTTTCGCCGTCATCGGCGCAGTAACCGGCGACGGCAAGCTCAACCTCGACGACCCGCTACTCGACGACAAACCCATCGATGACCTCGATCTGGCAGTGCTATTGGGCAAACCACCAAAAATGTTACGCGCTGTCGCCCACCTCAGCGAATCGCACGCACCGCTCGCGCTCGGCACCGTCTCCATCACCGACGCTGTCGAGCGCGTATTGCGCTTCCCGGCCGTGGCCGCCAAAAACTTCCTGATCACCATCGCCGACCGCACCGTCACCGGCCTGATCGCCCGTGACCAGATGGTCGGCCCCCACCAGGTCCCCGTCTCCGATTATGGCATGACCTGCCACTCTTTCCAAGGCCACACCGGAACGGCGATGGCCATCGGCGAACGAACACCGCTCGCCCTAGTCGACGCACCAGCCTCCGGCCGCATGGCCGTCGCCGAAGCGATCAGCAATATCGCCGCCGCCCACATCGGCCCCATTCACCATATCAAACTTTCAGGCAACTGGATGTGTGCCTGCGGCGAAGAGGGCGAGGATGCTGCCCTCTACGATACCGTACAGACTGTGGGTATGGAATTCTGTCCCGAATTGGGCGTCTCGATACCGGTGGGCAAGGACTCATTGTCGATGCGGGCCATCTGGGAAGATTCACAAGGAGCCGCGCACAAAATAGTTGCGCCACTGAGCCTGGTCATCTCGGCTTTTGCGCCCGTCGAAGATACCCGCCGCGCCGTCACCCCCGACCTAAAAAAAGAACCGGATACCCGTCTATTGCTCGTCGACTTGGGCCACGGACAAAACCGCCTCGGCGGATCCTGCCTCGCCCAGACCTACAACCAACTCGGCGATCAGATCCCCGATATCGACCCCAGCGACCTGCGCCATTTCTACAACGCCATACAAGACCTGCTCAGCCAGAGCCTTATCCTCGCCTATCACGACCGCTCCGACGGCGGACTCTTCACCACCGTCGCCGAAATGGCCTTCGCCGGCCGCAACGGCGTCGACCTCGAACTCGATGGACTCGGCGACGATGCGCTCGCGGCACTCTTTTCCGAAGAAATCGGCGCCGTGATCCAGTACCGCACTAGCGACGAAGAGACCGTGCTCGCCGCCTTCGCGCAACAGCAAATAGGCGGGCTCGCCCATATCATCGGCGCCCCGAGCAACGATTTGCAATTGCGCATAACTAGTAATCGCGAAATGCTCTACACCGCTTCCATACTCGATCTGCACGCCGTCTGGTCCGAGCTCACCTACCACATGCAGGCCCATCGCGACAACCCCGACTGCGCCCGTGAGGAATACCAGGCCATCGCCGACGAGCAAGACCCCGGCCTAAACTTCCATCTCACCTACGAAACCGCTCCTTCGGTGATTACCGCTACTCGCCCAAGGATCGCCGCCCTAAGGGAGCAAGGCGTCAACGGCCAGGTAGAAATGGCCGCCGCCTTCGACGCGGCCGGTTTCGACGCCGTCGATGTGACGATGACCGACCTGATCGAAGAGCGTACCGATCTCGGTCAGTTCCACGGGCTAGTCGCCTGCGGCGGCTTCAGCTATGGCGATGTATTGGGCGCCGGCGCCGGTTGGGCGCGTTCGGTGCTTTTTCACGATAAATTACGCGATCAGTTTATAGCCTTCTTCGAACGCCCTGAGACCTTTTCTTTGGGTGTTTGCAATGGCTGCCAGATGCTCTCGCACCTCAAAGAGTTGATCCCCGGTGCAGAAAACTGGCCAAAATTCCTGCGCAACCGCTCCGAGCAATTCGAGGCGCGGCTGGTTACCGTCGAGGTCCTAGAGAGCAATTCCGTGTTCTTAAAAGGCATGGCCGGATCGCGTTTACCCATTGCTGTCGCACACGGCGAAGGCCGCGTCGAATTCGTCCAAGACCAGGACTTGCACACCGCTCGCGCGCAAAACCAGCTCTGCCTGCGCTATGTCGACAATAGCGGCGCACCTGCCGACCGCTACCCATTAAACCCCAACGGCTCCCCCGAGGGCCTCACTGCACTCTCCAGCGCCGACGGCCGCGCCACCATCATGATGCCGCACCCGGAGCGTGTCTTCCGCAATGTACAACTTTCCTGGCGGCCACAAGAATGGGCCGGCGAGGAAGGCCCATGGCTCAAAGTTTTTCAGAACGCGCGCGCTTTCGCGGACGGCAACTAACGTAGTGAGGTCATAACGGCGGTTGGGCAACCAGAGCCTATTCGCCCTGGTTAACCAACCGCACGATTAGCACAGTCAGCATGGCCCGCTGGGCAACACTACAGCGGGGCATGTTTATTAGCTCCACACCATCCGGGAGCCTCTCCAGGCACCACACCGGCCCAATGACCAGCCACTTTATCGTCGAGCACGACCGCGCCGGTAGCAGAGAGAGCGACGACATCCACTTCGATACGCTATTCGACGATGGCCAAGGGGCGTCAATCTCTTGAGCTCTCCGGCAAGAATGGGCAGATTAACTCCTTGACAACCCTTGATATTCTACCACTTGTATGGTCTAGTCGAGAACTTTTGGCGCCCCCTTCTTGACGCCATTCCGGCTTAACACCAAACTATACACCCGAATCACTGCAAGTCTAACTACGCCAGGAGCATCCATGATTACACCCATCCGCTGGGGAATTCTCGGCCCGGGCAGCATCGCCAACCAGTTCGCCAAAGGCCTGCAGGCCGCCCCTGACGGCCAATTGGTCGCCGTCGGTTCACGCGACCTGCAACGCGCTGAGGCCTTCGCCGAGCAATACGATGCCCCGAATCGCCACGGTTCCTACGAAGAATTGGTCGCCGACCCCGAAGTCGACGCCATCTACGTCGCCACCCCACACCCTTTCCACAAAGAAAACTCGATCCTCTGCCTCGAAGCGGGCAAGGCCGTTCTTTGCGAGAAACCCTTCACCGTCAACGCCGCCGAAGCCGCAGAAATTGTCGCCGTTGCGCGCGCTAAAAAAGTCTTCCTTATGGAGGCCATGTGGAGCCGCTACCTACCTATCATCGTACAGGTGCGCAAGTGGCTCGACGAGGGCACCATCGGCATACCACTACAAGTCAACGCCGACTTCGGCTTCCGCGCCGGCATCAACCCCGAAGGCCGCCTGTTCAGCCCCGCATTGGCCGGCGGCGCGCTGCTCGACGTCGGTATCTACGTCGTCTCCTTCGCCGCGATGGTACTCGGCTCAGATCCCGAACAGGTCGCCGCTACCGCACATATCGGCGAAACCGGTGTCGACGAAAACACCGGCATTCTCCTGCGCTACAAAAGCGGCGCGGTCGCCACGCTCTCGTGCGCAGTGCGTGCCTCCTCGCCGCATATGGCGCGTATCGTCGGCAGTGAAGGCACCATCTGCGTCGCTGCCTCCTGGTGGAAAGGCGAAGCCGCCACGCTCAAAGCCGGCGACCGGGAGGAAGTGATCGAATTACCGCTCGCCGGCAATGGCTACAACTACGAGGCCCAGGAAGTTGCCCGTTGCCTCGCCACAGGCGAGCTTGAAAGCCCCATCATGCCGCTCGACGAAACCGTCGCGCTGATGCGCATCCTCGACGAGGCCCGTGCGCAAATCGGCCTGAAATACCCGATGGAATAAGAGGACCCTACAATGAAATACAGCAGCGTTACAGGTATCGAAAAGAAGATTTCACGGCTGGTCCAGGGCTGCATCATGCTCACCCGCCAGAAACAAGAAGAAGGTTTTGCCCTCTTGGACGCGGCCCGTGCCGCCGGCATCACCGCCTACGACACCGGCCATATCTACGGCGGCGGTGACTGCGACCGCATGCTCGGCCTATGGATGGAAGCGCGCGGAAACCGCGACGAAGCCGTCATCATCGGCAAGGGCGCGCACCTCAACCAGGATCGCAACCGCGTCACCCCTTACGATATCGCCTCCGATATGGCCGACAGCTTAGTGCGCCTGCGCTCCGATTATATCGACCTCTATCTACTGCACCGCGACGACCCGTCCGTGCCGGTCGGCCCCATAGTCGACGCGCTCAACGAGCACCACGCCGCCGGCCGAATCCACGCCTTCGGCGGCTCCAACTGGACCCCGGAGCGCATCGCCGAGGCCAACGAATACGCACACAAACACAATCTGGTGCCCTTCGCCGTCTCCAGTCCGAACTTCAGCCTCGCCGAGCAGTTCGAAGAGCCATGGACCGACTGCCTGTCGATCTCCGGCCCCGCGCAGGAAGACGCCCGCCAAGCCTACGCCGCTATGGACATGCCGCTCTTCACCTGGTCGAGCGTCGCTCGCGGTTTCTTCTCCGGCAAAATCACCAGCGCCAACGCCGAAGAAGTGCGCGATCAATTCGACGGCTCAATGCCCAAATCATATTATCACGAGGACAACTTCAAACGCCTCGACCGCGCCTGGGCCTTAGCAGAAGAAAAAGGCCTTTCGGTACCGCAGATCGCCCTCGCCTACGTGCTCAGCTATCCGCTCAATATCCACGCCCTCGTCGGCAGCGCTAACGCCGGCGAGGTCGCCTCTAATGAACAGGCATTGGCAACACGTCTAAGCGATGCCGAAATGGCCTGGCTCGATCTGCGCAGCGAGGAGCGCTAATAATGAGCAAGCGCCCAAACGTCGTCGTGCTGATGTCCGACCAACAGCGTCTCGACACCGTCGGCTGCTACGGCCTCAACGACATTTGCAAAACGCCCAATATAGACGCCTTGGCCGAACGCGGCGTGCGTTTTGACGCCGCGTTCACCCCCACCGCTATCTGCTCGCCTGCACGCGCTTCCTTCTATACTGGCCTCTACCCGCACAAACACGGCGTCACCGGTAATGGCCTGTGCATCAACGAAGGCGTGCAAGGTGTCAACCACTATCTCGATGAAGTCGGTTATCGCTGCGGTTATGCCGGTAAGTGGCACGTCGACGAAGAAACCGGCCCCTCTGGTTACGGATTCACCGGTCAAGATTTTATGGGCTACGCCTTTCCCGGCTCCGGCCTCCTGCCCGGCCTGCAATTCGGCGCCAAACCCCACGGCCACAACCCCTACGCCGACTATCTCAAGGAGCGTGGCTTCGACCCGCCGCCCAACGTTACCAACCGCTATGTCGGCACCAATCCCTCCAACCAGGCCCAGGAGATGTTCGCGCTGCACGACGGCCCAGTCGAATCCTGCATCGAATATTTCGTCGCCGAAGAAGCCAATCGCGTACTCGACGAACTCTGGGCCAACTTCTGGGGGCCGCACAGCCCCTCGCTAGTACCCGAGCCGTATTATTCGATGTACGACCCCAAAGACATCCGCGAACACCCTAGCTACAAGGAAACCTTTGAGGGCAAGCCCTATCGCCAACAACTGATTGAAAAATTATGGGGGTTGGGCGACTACGGTTGGGAGGGTTTCCAGGAGATCGGCGCGCGCTACTTCGGCCACTGCACTCTACTCGACGATATGGTCGGCCGCGTCGTCGCGCATCTGGAAAAACTCGGCGTGCTCGACAATACTATTATCGTCTACACCGCCGACCACGGCGACTGCATGGGCGCGCACAAACTGATCGAAAAAGGCGAATTCATGTATGATGAGATCTATCGTATCCCTCTCGTCATCGCTCACCCCGATTGCCAAGCGCCAGGCACCGCCTGCGACGAGTTCGTCTACTTGCAGGAGGTAATGCTCTCAGCCCTCGACGCCGCTGGGCGCGAAGTACCGGCCCATCTCGACGGGCAATCTTTTCTGCCCGCCATCGAGGGGCGGGCCTATCAAAACGGCCGCGAGGAAGTCTACTGTGTCTTCGACCGCCACTTCACCGTCGCCAACCAGCGCATGGTCCGCACCCGCGACCACCAGTTTACCTTCAACTCCGGTGACCCGGGCGAGCTCTACGATCTGCAAAAAGACCCCTACCAGCTCGACAATCGCTACGGCGATCCCGCCTATGAGAAAGTGCGGCAGGATTTAATCAGCCGTATGGATCGGTATATGCAGGAGTTAGACGATCCGTTGCGCGGGTGGTTCGGGCGAATCAAAGGGGCGTACTAGGTATATTTATTGGTGTGGCGTAAGGCGGTGGAAGGCGGATAGGGTATCACTCTGCGGATAAATCACAGTACCGGCCTCATGCGCGTAATCGTATGGCAGGCCTGTTCGCCCAGGCGTACTCGGGCTGAATTGAGTCGCATCAACAGCACTCGGCCGCTTTCGCTCGCACCGAGAAAAAATATCCTAAGTAATATCAATCCGCAGAGACATGCCCACTCGCACCCTACCAGCCGCCAATTTTATCGTCACCGCTAATAAATACGCCGACACTCCTTTTTACTACCCGCCCATCACCTGCATCACTTCTTCAGCAATCACCAAATGCCCCGCCCGATTCGGATGCACCGGCTCCGGACAAAAAACCTCCGCATCGCGGAATTGTAAATGCCGCTGAAATATCTCGTGCGATCGAACAATTCTCGCTCCGTATTTCTCACTCAACGCTTCTACCGTCTCGATATAACGCGGCAACAATTCCAGCACCTGACTCCTCAAGGTCTGCCGCGAATTATCCCGTGAGATATAAAAGGGCGAGATCAACACTAGCGGACAGCCTAACTCCTGCTTCGTCAACGCCAACACCCCATCGTAACGTTCGGCGAATAATTCCGGAGACACCCCACCGTCTGCACCGCGCAGATGGCTGTGCAAATCGTTGATGCCAATTTTGATCGACAATCGGTCGGGCTTGTGGAAAAGTACGTCGTCGCGCCAGCGCTCACTAAGATCAGTGATCTTATTACCGCCGATGCCCTTATTGATATATCGAATCTGCCGATCGGGATAACGCGCCGTCGCCAATTCACTAAACAAGCTCACATAGCCACTACCCAAAGGCGCCTCCGCCCCGCGACGCCCGCAATCGGTAATACTATCACCGATGAAAAGCATCGTCTCGCCGTCTTTGATCCAAAAATCGCTCATTATTTTTTGTCTCCTTACCAACCCAATTGCGGAAAAGTGGTCTAACTAAAATATATGCGGGCCGACCAAGTAGCTCTTCGCCAAACCCGATGGATTATATGATAGGCTTTGATAGGCTTCGTCATTAGAAGAGGCTCTATTCACTATTTGAAAAATGGACAATAACTGCTATTCAGCAATAATAAACAATATCTTAACTAAAAAATAACCGGCGGAAAAATCGCATCCAGCTTGCGTTAACAGGCCACAAATATCATCGCCAACGACATCCATCGTCTGGCAAATATTGATTGACATAGTCCACTTATAAGGGCGGGCAATTCGGGTTGCTCAACTAGGTGGGCTACAATCTCCAATGGGCACGACTATTGCCCTGTATCAATATGCACCTTTAATATGTGTGAGCGATTGCCGATACTATTAATATTAGTCCTATCGGCAACCGCCCATACCCGACAGCACTACTCCAACGATTCGAGTTCACCATGTTTGTCTTTATCTGGATTTTCAAAATCGCTGCCTGGCTCGTCGCGAAAGTTGCTCTCGGCCTACTAGTCGACAACTTGCTTTTCGGACCACCGAAAAAGAAAAAAAGACGCGCAACTACGGCTCAATCCACAGACGCGAATCGAGAAACCACCTCGTAGAGCACCCTAGTCGCAAAGAGCAACTCCTCCACTGCGGTGCGCTCGTCGTGCCCGTGGATCAGCTTCATCTCCTCCTCGCCCGGCTTTTGTCGATAGGGCATAAAACCGTAGATCTGCGTCTCGGGCCTACGCGGCATGATATGCTTGGCATCCGTGCCAGCCGGCATCAAATAGGGCAACACCGGCACACCCGGTTCGCGCTCGCCCATCACCGTTTGAATCACGCGAAAAAGCTCCGTATCTGCGTCGGCTTCTAATGGCGGGGTATACTGATCTATTGCGATCTCGACCTCCTCGCCGATAAATGCGCGCAACTCCGCGACAAAACTCTCTTGCGTCTGCCCCGGCGCCAAACGCCCGTCGACCCAGGCGGTAGCCTCGCCCGGAATCACATTGATCTTCGAGCCCGACTGCAGCATCGTCACCGAAGCCGTATTGCGCAGCACCGCGCCCAACTCCCGCCGCCATTCTTCGTCTATCGGCAACGCAGCCAATGCTTCGTCACAATGCGCCTCGTCGAGCACCTGCCGCCAAGTTGCAGCCTCCGCTTCCGGGCGCTGTTCGGCAATGCCCTCGACGAATTTCCGCACGCTACCGCAAATATGCGCCGGCAAAACTGCGCCCTCCAGACCCGCTAGCGCCTTAGACAATTTAAGGATCGCGTTATTGCCGTGCGGCATCGAGCCATGCCCCGGTGTGCCCCTGGCGATTACCCGCAACCGGCACAAGCCTTTTTGCCCCGTCTGACAAGTGTAAAAACGCTGGTCGCCGACGCTGAAATCACTGCCCCCACCTTCGGTGATAATCAGTGGCGCGTCCCACAGTTCCGGCCGATGGTCTAAAATCCACCCCGGCCCATGATTGCCCTTGCCCGCCTCCTCGTCGGCGGTAGCCGCAAAAACAATATCTCGAGCGAGCGAAACTTCTTGCCTTTTCAACAGCAAAAACACCATCAAATTCGCCGCCACCATATTCTTCATATCCAACGCACCGCGCCCCCACACATAATCATCGATCAACGCGCCAGAAAAAGGCGGGTGTGTCCAATGCTCCGGCTCCACAGCCACCACGTCCGTATGCCCCAAAAGCATCAGCGTCTTTTCACCGCCGCCCGCCAATCGCGCCAGCACATTGCCGCGGCCCGGCTCGGACTCGACGAGGGTCGGCTGCAGCCCTTCTTTTTGCAATATCTCTTCTAGATAGCGTGCCGCCAGCGTCTCGTTGCCCGGTGGGTTTGTCGTATCGATGCGGATCAATCCCTGCAAATAACCGGTGACCTCTGCGCGCACTGCTTCCCAATCGATCATAATCGCTCCTTGATATCTGCAATAACGTCACTTGCTACCGACAATCTTACACGTTGCCTGCCAATAATTGCAAATCGCAGTGACAATTTGTATTCGCTTTCGTTCAGTGCATATTTCCCGTTCTCACCAAAATCACCATAAGTCAATGCAAAACAAATAAATACACCTAGATAAACTACATTGGCATGGCCTTTGCAATGAGAAACAACGAAAGCAAAAACTTCAACCACCACGACTTACAAGGAGCGATTACCATGGCTTTCACCACTTTAGTTCCTAGCACCCGCGTCAATGCCCATCCCGCGCGCAGCCCCTTCAATCTCTTTGATGCTTTCTTCAACGATTCACGTCTGCCCGCCGCCAATAGCAATGGCACAAGCTTCTCGCCACGCGTCGATGTCAATGAGAGCGAGACCGCCTACGAGATCTCCGCCGAACTTCCAGGGCTAGCCGACAAGGATATCGAGATTACCGTCGTCGACGGCATGCTCACACTAAAAGGCGAGAAGAGTTCTGAGCAAGAAGAAAAACAAGGAAACTACTACCGCCAGGAGCGCGCTTACGGAAGCTTCGAACGCTCCTTCCGCCTGCCCGATGAGGTGGAGGCGGACAACGTCGAAGCCAACTTTAAAAACGGCGTGCTCACAGTCGGCCTACCAAAGAGCGAGGAGGCGCAAAGCGTCGTGCACAAGGTCGAGGTAAAAGCCGGTTAAATATTAGCACCCTACAACCACGCATCCATATCAGGGAAGGGCCTCGCGCCCTTCCCTGTTTTCAGTAGTTACCACACCGCCTCATCCTGCTCGCGCCGCAACTGCAACACAAACGAATCCTCCGCAAGCTCCACTGCATCATAACCAATCGCCTCCCCCAGCGCGACGTCTCGTTTCAACACCGCACCATCCGACAGCCCCAGCGGCAACAAGCCCTCGTCCCGCGCCACCATCGCCTTCTCGCTCTGCCCGATCACCGTATAACCGCCGCCGCCATCGAGCCTTTCCCCCGCCTTGAGGTCTCGTTTGGCCACCGTCACCACATCCGCCGACGGCACATTCCTCGGCGCGCCCGTCGGCAAACCGTAGAGCGCCGCCCGGGCAATGGTTATAGGCGCCTCGACCGCGACCAAATGATAGGGCCGGTAGAGCAGGAAATTCTTCCCGTCGCCACCCGGATAACAATGGTAATTCGTCAGATCTTCCATGATAAAGGGATGCTCCGTGCGGATCACCAGCGGATTATCGAGCATCGTCACACCGTCTTCGGCTACACTATTGGCCAACTCAATTACTCCGTGCCGACTCAATAGCCCACCTTCGGCAACTAGACTGCACTGCTTCGGAATATCCGCCAGATTACAAGAAGGCTCGTGCATACCTCTTATATCCGGCACCAACCCCGCCATATTGGCGATCGCCGTCGCCTCGACCTGCGCCTTGGTCCCGTCGCGAAACGAATTGTACATCTTTAAATTGATCCTCCGACGCTCTAAGGTCTGCGGATCAAAACCATAGCGCTCGGGCACATTGTCTGGTGTGCCGGCCGGATCGCTGGCAAAAAGCTCCGTACCCCGGCCCGCCGCCACAATCTCGAAACCCAATGACCACGCCCATTCGACTATATTCATCGTCACCCCGAATAGACCACTCCAGCGCTATCGGCTTTCCGCCTCAACATCGCCCCTACCGTCACATCCGTCTCGACATTGACCATCACCAGGTGATTGCCGGCCTCTAAGGTCGCACTGGCCATCTGCGCCCCGACCTCGGTAAGCCCCGTCGCCTCTACCACCACATCCAATCCCGCCGCCCGTGCCACCAGCAAACCGTCTTCGACGACCGCGAACTGCCCCACGTGTATCGCCTGCTCCAAGGCCTGCGCACTATCCACCCGCGACAGCGTCACATCATCCCCATAGGCCGCAGTATAAGCGTATTCGGCATTCTCCGGTTTTATATCGGCAATCGCCGAGACCACCATTCCCTTCATCCGCGAAATCTGCGTCACCAATCCCCCGCCGAATTTGCCCGTACCGATAATCCCAACCCGAATCGGTTTGCCGTCTTTTTCGCGTTCTGCAAGCAATGCACTAAGCATAGTATCTCCGTCTGTTAACCGTCATCGCGCATAAAATCCAAATCCGCCCCATAATTCGCCTGCATCACCCGCTCGCCATACAACCGGCGCCACCCCCTCTTTGGCAAAACCGGCAATACCAACTCCGCCCGCCGCCTCGCCAATTCCTCTTCCTCGACCAACAAATCCACTCGCCCCGCCTCCACATCCAATTCAATCATATCCCCATCGCGCACCAACGCCAATACTCCACCAACCGCCGCCTCCGGCGCAACATGTAAAACCACCGTACCATAGGCCGTTCCGCTCATCCGCCCATCCGAAATCCGCACCATATCTTTGACCCCCTGCTCCGCCAGATATTTCGGCAAGGGCATCGACCCCGCCTCGGGCATGCCCATCGCCACCGGCCCCGCATAGCGCATGACCAGCACGTGTTCGGGTGTAATAGCCAAGGCCGGGTCGTCGACTCTAGCCGCGTCGTCCGGCCCGTCAAACACCACCGCCGGCCCGCGGTGTTTATGCAAATGAGGTGAAGAGGACGCCTTTTTCAGCACCGCCCCGTCCGGCGCCAACGAACCCTTCAACACCACCAACGACGAAGCCGGCCCCAACGGCGCGTCGAGCGTGCGAATCGTCGTCTGCCAATCCGCCGGCGGCTCCACCGTCTGCAATTGCTGCCCCAGCGTTTTTCCATCGACCCCCACGACATCTAGATCGAGTACGCCCTCCAACGCCTTCAACAACACCGGCACCCCGCCGGCCTTATCGAAATCCTCCATATACCCCACGCCCGCCGGCTTACAATCGACCAATAGCGGCACCTGCTTTGCAAAAGCATCAAAATCATCCAACGACAACTCCACCCCCGCACGCCCGGCAATCGCCAATAAGTGCACCACCGCGTTGGTCGAACCGCTCAACGCCGCCAATACTTTCAACGCGTTTTCAAACGCCGCCCGCGTCAATATATCGCGCGCCGTCCGCCCTTCCACAGCGAGCGCCACTGCCTGCCGCCCCGTCGCCACCCCCATCCTCAAACGCGCGCCCGTCACCGCCGCCGGCGAGGCCGCACCCGGCAACATCATGCCCAACGCCTCGGCTAAACAGGCCATCGTCGAGGCCGTACCCATCACCATACAGGTGCCCGATGTCGGGCACAGGCTCTGCCGCACCCCGACGATGGCCTGCTCATCGAGATCACCAGCCCGATGCTGCGCCCAATAGCGCCGACAATCAGTACAAGCGCCCAAGCGCTCACCGCGCCAGTCCCCCGTCAACATCGAGCCGGCCACCAAATGGATCGCCGGCACCTCCACCGAGGCCGAAGCCATCAACTGCGCTGGCAGCGTCTTATCGCACCCACCCAACAACACCACTGCGTCCATCGGCTGCGCGCGGATCATTTCCTCGGTCTCCATCGCCATCAAGTTGCGATAGAGCATCGCCGTCGGCGAGAGTAGAATCTCACCGAGCGAAATGGTCGGAAAAACCATCGGCAACCCACCCGCTTCCAATACCCCGCGCTTGACCGACTCTACCAACTGCGGCATATCCCGATGGCAGGTATTATAATCGGACGAGGTATCTATCACGCCGATGACCGGCCGCTCTAGATCCCCCCCGTCATAACCAGCCGAAGCCAAAAAAGCGCGACGTAGATAGCGGCTAAAACCGGCGTCTGCATAGTTGGTCAGATTGCGGTCGACGCCGCGGGCAGTTTCGTTCATATAGGTCCTTTCAGATTGAAGGCTAAACTATTGTTTTGCCCAATGCAGATCAACCACATACGGTGGCCAACGTCATGCCCGGGTACCCATTCGCGTCTAAAGGGCAAATGGAGGCCATATGAATCTACCTAAATCTATTTTCATCATTCTATATATGATGCTGATCTTGAGCGCTGACGCTCTACGCATTCTACAGCGATATGCGTGATATCTATCAATGCCCACACCCATTGGTCCAGCGCCTGCAACACTACTTTCTTACGTATAAAGAAGCCCCCGACGCGCCCAAACCAACCACCGAGATCACCCATATCTACGACCGCGGCGAAGCCTACGACGTTATTCGCCGTTCGCAAGAGGATTACCACAAACATTTCGGCGATCTCAAGCAGTCTCTATTGGCTCCACTGCGCGATAGCTAAAAAATGGCATGTAGGTTCTGACTTAAGATAAACCGCTGCTCCCCTGCTCACGTAACATCCCTGGCCGGCACACCGCACCTTGCCACCGTCCATATCATCTGCTATCCTTTTGGGCAGTTACTCCTTAGCCAAACTGGAATATGCCGTGATCCGCGACGCCTCGCCCGAGCAGGGCTATAGCGACTCCGAAACCATCCTCGACTATCTCAACTATCTCAAACGCCGGGTACTGGGCAACTTTGTCGTCCATCACGAGACGATACCGGCGCGCCCCGAGCAACTAGTGCACGACATCTCACACTTACCGCCTGCCGTCGGCGAGTTGCTAAAAATCGCACAGATACCCGCCTTGTATACACATCAGGTCGAGGGCATCGAAAAAGTCCTGCAAGGCCAGCACGTCGCCATCGCCACGCCCACCGCTTCGGGCAAGACGATGGTCTACAATATCCCGGTACTGACCACCTTGCTCGACGACCCCACTGCACACGCACTCTACATCTTCCCGCTCAAAGCACTCGAACAGGATCAATTCGAAGAAATAAAACGCCTGATGGACGGTCTCGAAGGCGAATTCACCGCAGACATCTACGACGGCGACACCACCAACTACCGCCGCAAAAAGATTCGCGCCAACCCGCCGCAGGTGCTCTTCACCACCCCCGATATGCTGCACTCGGGCATCCTCGCCTTCCACGAGGCCTGGGCCGACTTCTTCACCGGGCTCCGCTATGTCGTCATCGACGAATTACACACCTATAGCGGCGTCTTCGGTACCCATATCCTGCACCTTTTCCGCCGACTGAACCGCATCTGCGCCTACTATGGCTCCGAGCCGACCTATATCACCTCGTCAGCAACGATGGGCAACCCTAAACAGCTGGCCGGCGACCTGCTAAACCGTACATTCCACGAGATCACCGACAATGGCGCACCGGCCGCCGCGCGCCACTTCGTCTTTTTAAACCCTGCCGAAAGCCCCAATACCCTCGCCGCAAATTTATTGCGCCTGAGCGTGCTCAAAGAATACCGCACCATCGTCTTTACCCGCGCCCGCGTCATCACCGAACTGGTCTACCGCTGGGCCACACAGTCGCGCCCCGACCTGCGCGCCAAGATCTCCTCTTACCGTGCTGGCTATCTGCCCGAAGAGCGCCGCCAGATCGAGCAGGCGCTCAACACCGGCGAGCTATTGGGCGTGGTTTCCACCTCGGCATTGGAACTCGGCATCGACATCGGCGGCCTTGACGTATGCGTGCTGGTCGGCTATCCCGGCTCGATCATCAATACCTGGCAGCGCGCCGGCCGCGTTGGCCGCGCCGGCCGCGAGTCGTTGATCATCCTCATCGCCTCCAAAGACGCGCTCGACCAGTACTTCATGAAGCACCCAGTGCAATTCTTCGACCGCGGTGTCGAAGACGCCGTCGTTGATCCCGCCAATAAATACATTCTCAAAAATCATCTCACCTGTGCCGCTCGTGAATTCCCGCTCACCATCCACGAGCCCGAATACCAGCACCTCGACTGGAAATCGGCCGTTGATGAATTGGTGCAAGAAGGGGCGCTGCTGCAAAGTGCCGAGGGCGACGCCTGGTTTGCCGCACGCAAACAACCGCATCGCCTGGTCAGCATGCGCACCATCGGCGAGTCCTATAATATCATTGAGAGCGGCAAGAAAAACCTGATCGGCACCGTCAGCGGCGGCCAGGTCTACGGCGAGTGTTACGATGGCGCGATCTATCTGCACCGCGGCCGCCAATACCAAATCAGCGGCCGCAACCCCGAAAAGGGCCAGATCTACGCTCAGGAAGTCGACGTACCCTTCTTCACCCGTGCCAAATCCGATAAGAACACCGAGATCATCGAGGAGTTGCGCTCGCGCCCCATGGACGGCTTTATGGCCAAAATCGGCCGGCTCAAAGTCAGCTCACAGGTCGTCGCCTACGAAAAGATCCGCACCGGTGACCAGGTCATCATCAGCAAGCACCCACTCGAATCCCCGGTCGAGCATTTCGAAACGGTGGGTTTCTGGATCGAGCTCGACGCGCATTTCAAGAAGGATTTGAGCCGCCGAAAATACCACTACATGGGTTCGATCCACGCCATCGAGCACGCGATGAAATCGCTCTTTCCTCTGCTCGCACTGAGTAACCGCACCGATGTCGGCGGCATCTGTTATCCACTGCACCCGCAATTGCGCAAGGGCGCGATCTTTGTCTACGACTACCACCCCGGCGGCATCGGCTTAGCGGAGAAGGGCTTCGCCGAATTGGATCGTTTACTGGAGATGACGCTGGAAATGGTCGAGTCCTGCGATTGTGAGTTGGGCTGCCCGTCCTGTATCCACTTCCCCACCTGCGGCGCCGGCAATGTGCCGCTCGACAAAGCCGGCTCGATCCATCTGCTCAAGGTGCTCACCGGCCGCGAAAAGATCGAAGCCGATAAGTCGCCTGCCGGCGACCTCGAAGAGGAGGCGCCGATGTTCGCCGATTGGGAAGACGAGGAAGAGCCCGAGGATACGCCACCCGAGCAAGGCCCGCGCGTCGTGGTCTTCGACCTCGAAACGCAACGCTCGGCTGCCGAAGTCGGCGGCTGGAACAAGGCCTATATGATGGGCATGTCCGTCGGTATAATCTGGGACAGCCACGAGCAAAAATGCACTTCATATTTTGAAGAAAATGTCGACGAACTCATCGAGCATCTACAAAAGGCCGATCTCGTCGTCGGTTTCAATGTCATTGGTTTCGATTACACCGTCTTGCGCGGCTACAGTAAATTCGACTTCAAGACGCTCAACACCCTCGACATCTTGCGTGAGATCCACCAACGTCTGCGCTACCGCGTCAGCCTCGACTCAGTCGGCAAGGCGACCCTTAATGCCGCCAAAACAGCCGATGGCCTGATGGCACTCAAGTGGTTTAAAGAGGGCAAGATGAATCTCATCGAGGAATACTGCCAGAAGGATGTCGAGCTGACACGGGATCTGTTCTACTACGGCTTAAAAGAAAACTTCCTGCTCTTCGATCGCAAAAACGAGGGGCGGATGCGCATTCCGCTCGATTGGAAGTTGGACGATATGGTCAAAAAAGAAGAAGACTGAGTGCTTCGATTAATACGCACTATCGTTTCAGCAGAGAAACACTTCCATCTTTCTCCTTCGCCCGACATTTCTCCTCTGCTCTGGTTAATACAGTAATATCTCATAAATCCCAACGACACTGGCACGCATTTTGGATGGGTTTGGTACTTCACCTTTCTCAGGAGATTTATCATGGCCGATCTGCCGCCCCTACCATCCATACCCAATTTTGACCTGCGTCCCACAAATCATGGCCGCCTGCTCGTATTTTTTCCCTATCATCCAGATACAGTAGAGCGCATCAAGAGTATTGCGGGGCGCCGCTGGCATCCCGAGAAAAAATGCTGGAGCATTCCCTA
>LWDU01041939.1_pt1 | contig 36919 bp, 40 predicted proteins | sample 727161 | NCBI WGS metagenome assembly LWDU01 (sample SAMN04566230, study PRJNA314399) | hydrothermal vent metagenome | isolation source: deep sea hydrothermal plume seawater | place: Mexico: Gulf of California, Guaymas Basin | collected 2004-07-11 | reverse complement strand
GCATTTTTATGTGCTTTTAATGCTTGCTCTATACTCGAAAAAACCTGACAACCGGATGGTGAGTAGGCTTTATTTCGACTAATAATTATATTTGTCCGCCCCGGTAAAGGGCGACCAATGGATTCAAATGTTTTTCGACCCATTAAAATGGGCTTACCCATGGTTATTTCTTTAAATCTTTTTAAATCCGCTGACAAATGCCAAGGCATTTGGTTCTCCAAGCCAATAACCCGATTATTAGCCATCGCAACAATAATGGAAAGCTTCATCGCTAAACCGCTACCGGAGCTTTAATGTGGGGATGAGCGTCATAACCCGTAATAACAAAATCTTCAAAGACATAATCAAAAAGGCTCTGTGGCTTTCGTAACACGGTCAGTGTCGGTAACGCTCTGGGTTCTCGTGTTAATTGCAATTGCGCCTGCTCTAAATGATTTAAATATAAATGAGCGTCCCCGCCGGTCCAGATCAATTCACCGGGTAATAAATCACACTGCTGAGCCAACATGTGTGTTAGCAAAGCATAACTCGCTACATTAAATGGAAGCCCTAAAAAAATATCACAAGAACGCATATTAAACATGCAACTTAATCGACCTTCAAGGACATAAAACTGAAAAAAATAATGACAGGGGGGCAAAGCCATTTGATTGATGTGAGCAACATTCCATGCACTGACAATATGGCGCCTTGAATCCGGGTTGTTTTTTATTTGTTCAACCAATAATGATAATTGGTCAATGGTTTCACCCTCATTTCCAGGCCAAGCTCGCCACTGTTTACCGTATACATCGCCTAATTCACCGCTTTCATCAGCCCACTCGTCCCAAATTCGAACACCCTTTTCTTTCAAATACCTTATATTTGTCTGCCCTGAAAGCAACCAGAGCAGCTCATGAATAATCGAAGGTATATGAACCTTTTTTGTGGTGACCAACGGAAACCCTTGTGCTAAATCAAAACGCATTTGTCGCCCAAAAACACTTTTCGTCCCCGTGCCCGTGCGATCTGTTTTAATGCTTCCGTTATCAAGAACGTCCTGAAGTAAGGCTAAATATTGCTGCATGTTTTTTTCTTATAGGCAAAATAAAACAACAAGGCACCGATCAAAATCATTGGCAAGGTTAAGAGTTGTCCCATCGTTACCCAACCAAACGCGATATACCCTAAATGGGCATCCGGTAAGCGGAAAAACTCGATAAAAAACCGCGAACAACCATAACCCATAAAAATCAACCCCGTGGGGGCCATATAAGGACGCTCTTTAGCTGTAAACAACCACAGCACAACAAACATCAACAAGCCCTCAAGCAACGCCTCATAAAGCTGAGAAGGGTGCCGAGGCAAATGGTCTACGCGTGGAAAAATAACACCCCACGGCAAGTCTGTTGTTTTACCCCACAACTCACCGTTTATAAAATTAGCAACACGCCCTGAAAACAAGCCCACACAAGATAAAGGTGCAAGAAAATCAATAAGTTGCAGTAATTTACAGCCATATTGTCTAGCCATAAACCAATAGGCAACAAACACACCTATCACGCCACCATGTAATGACATCCCGCCTTGCCATATCTTTATTATCAAAATCGGATCAGCAATAAAAACATCAAAGTTATAAAACAACTGATAACCAATACGCCCCCCCAACATAGCACCCATGGCACCGTAAAAGACCAAATCATCAACGGCTTCAACAGTAATGGGTGCATACGGCTTCTGAGCTCTAATGCGCCCTAAAAACCAGACGCCCGCAAAACCAAGCAAATAACTTAAGCCATACCAATGAACCTTAAGTGGGCCTAAACTAAATGCGATGGGGTCAATATCACCTACATTAAACATAACAACCCTTTAAACGTCTAAATTATTAACATCAAGTGCATTTTTAACAATAAAGTCCCGTCTTGGCTCGACAACATCCCCCATCAAGGTAGTAAAAACCTCATCTGCTGCGACCGCATCTTCTATCGTTACTTTTAATAACCGCCTAGAGGCCGTATCCATGGTTGTTTCCCAAAGTTGATCTGGGTTCATTTCACCCAATCCTTTATAGCGTTGTATTTGTTGCCCCTTTTTAACTTCTCGCATCATCCAATCAAAAGCATCTTGAAAGTGAGAAACCTGATGTTGCTTGTCGCCTATTTGAATCATTGACTCATGACTAAAAAGACTCATCGTGCTTTCCGCATATTGGGCAATACAATAATAACCTTGGCTATGAAAAAATTCCGGTGGGACCACAAAGGTTTTGGTTACACCGTGTAATTTTTTTTCAACCACTAAACCAAAGCCATTTTCACTCTGTTTAGCGCTAATTTTAAATAGCGATGTTGATCGCGAAGCATTTAATTTTTCTTGCATGTTTTGTGCCCAAGCATCTAAGGCATCTTGGGTTTGTTGTTCCTTGTTAAAAGGTGATTCCAACATTAACTGTTTTAAAAACTGCTCATCAAACCGACGCGATGATTTATTAACAACCGCTTGAGCCTGACTAAATTGATTAGCTAATATTTCTAAGCCCTGGCCTTGTATAACGGGTGTTTCTTCATTAAGAATTAACCTTGCTTTATCTAATGCCAGTTGAATTAAATATTGATCTAATCCTGCATCATCTTTTACATAATGGATTTGCTTGCCTTTCTTAATTTTATAAAGTGGCGGTTGTGCGATATAAATGTAACCTCGTTCTATTAACTCGGGCATTTGACGATAAAAAAATGTGAGTAATAACGTTCTGATGTGAGACCCGTCCACATCCGCATCGGTCATAATAATAATTCGATGATAGCGTACATTATCGGCATTAAACTCTTCTTTTCCTATTCCACACCCTAACGCGGTAATTAACGTTCCAACTTCTTCAGAAGAAATCATTTTATCAAAACGCGCTTTTTCAACATTTAAGATCTTACCTTTTAACGGTAAAATAGCCTGTGTTCGCCGATCACGTCCCTGTTTAGCAGAGCCGCCCGCAGAGTCCCCTTCCACAATAAATATTTCTGAATTTTCAGGGTTTTTTTCCTGACAATCGGCTAATTTCCCAGGCAAACCAGCAATATCTAATGCCGTCTTACGTCGTGTCATTTCTCGTGCTTTTCTTGCAGCATCTCTTGCACGCGCGGCATCAATTATTTTACCAACTATAATTTTTGCTTTTTGTGGGTTTTCTAATAAAAACTCTTGCAGCCGTTCATTCATCGTCGACTCAACAATAGGCTTCACTTCAGAGGAAACCAATTTATCTTTTGTTTGCGAAGAAAACTTAGGGTCTGGAACTTTTACTGACAACACGGCGGTTAAGCCTTCTCGAGCGTCATCACCGGTCATCACTATTTTTTGTTTTTTAGCGAAGCCTTGTGACTCTATATACTGATTTAAGGTTCTTGTTAACGCTCCTCTAAAGCCTGCCAAATGACTCCCGCCATCGCGCTGAGGTATGTTATTGGTATAACAAAATATATTTTCCTGATAGGAGTCATTCCATTGCATCGCAACCTCAACAACAACCTCATCTTTTTCAACATTAAAATAAAAAACATCTTCAAACAATTCTTGCTTGTTTTTATTTAAATGCTCAACAAAAGCGCGGATACCGCCTTCAAATTCAAAAAGGTCTTTTTTGTCAAAACGCTCATCCACTAAACAAATTCTGACCCCTAAATTTAAAAAAGATAATTCGCGTAATCGCTTTGCTAAAATATCATAGTGAAAATTTCTATCCGAAAAAGTATCTAGGCTAGGAGTGAATGTTATTTTTGTTCCCGTAACCTTACTTTCTTCGCGTTTTTCTATATCACCCTGGGGCTCACCTTTTTTATACGTTTGTACATAACGATGTCCGTCTCGATTAATCTCTAAAACCAGTTTTTCAGACAAGGCATTAACCACAGACACCCCAACACCGTGCAAGCCGCCCGAAACCTTATAAGAATTGGCATCAAACTTACCGCCCGCGTGTAACACCGTCATAATAACTTGAGCCGCTGAGCACTTTTCTTCTTCGTGATAATCAACCGGTATGCCCCGGCCGTCATCGGAAACACTAATAGAGTTATCTGCATGAATAACCACGCGTACCTCAGTACAAAACCCGGCCAGTGCTTCGTCAATGGAATTATCAACCACCTCAAAAACCATATGGTGCAAGCCTGTTCCATCATCGGTATCGCCAATATACATACCCGGTCTTTTTCTTACCGCGTCTAATCCCTTTAATACCTGAATACTAGAACTGTCGTATTGTTCTTTGCTGCTCATAATCTAGCCTTTTTGATTAATTTGTACGTTCCACGTGAAACAATTATGCTTCTGTTACCACGCCTTGTTCCACGTGAAACATTTTATGATTTCCTTTCGGTAAATCATTTTTAAAACTTTCTGGGTCTGTTGCGGTTAAAAAGACCTGGACATTCATATCATCCAAACAACGAAAAACCTTTTCTTTACTGCGCCGGTCTAATTCCGCTGTTAAGTCGTCGATCATAAAACAACCCATTTGTTGGTTGTTTTCTTTTAACATGAGCACTTGCGCCATACTAAGTGCCAAAACAAGCATTTTCAATTGACCTCGGGACACATAGTCTTTTGCTTGTCTCTTTTGAACCAACACACTAAGATCACCGCGGTGAGGACCGAGTCGGGTATAGCCATATCGTAAATCTTTTTCTATGGATGTGTGTAAGACTTGTTCGTAGGTAAAAGCGGCATCCCATCCTGCGTTAATTTTTATCTCTATTTCTGTTATCCCTAACAACTGCTCACTGACTAATAAAAAATAAGGCTTTAATTGCTCGAGATAATCACAACGACATTGTTGAACTATTGTACCGTAATATGCGAGCTCAGGCTCCCAAACCCTAACCTCATTTAGTACTTTGTTTTTCAAGGCGGCATTCCTTTGTGTCAAGGCTGTCTTAAACCGGCGCCAAATAGATAAAAAGGCTGGATCTAAATTAAAAACGCCCCAATCCATAAACTCACGTCTGATTTGCGGTCCTGCATCCAATGTTCGATAGCTTTTGGGATGAATAATTTGCAACGGAAAACAATACGCTATCGATGCTTTTGATTTAACCGTTTGCTGATCTATTCGGGTCACTAATTGACCCGAATGATATTGAATTCCTATCGTCGTGTTATTTTTTTTGGCTTGGCTGACCTTGCCGGAAACAATAAATTGGTTGGCGTTGAAGTTAATAACTTTAGATAAATCAGTGCTACGAAAAGATTTAGCACGCCCCATTAAAAAAATAGCTTCTAATAACGCGCTTTTTCCACTTCCGTTTAAACCATAAATAAAATTAAATTGAGCCGCCGGCTCAATACGGGCTTTAACTATATTCCTGACATTAAAAACATCCAGTGTTAACAATCCCATTGGCAGTGATTACAAGCGCATGGGCATCACAATATATTGATAACTGGAATCAATGGGGTCTTCAATAACGCAGGCACTCATGTTGGTTGATAAAGACATATGAATAACGTCTGATTCTAAATTTGAAACAGCATCCAATAAATATTGCGCATTAAAAGCAATAACAAAATCTTCACCAGAAAATTCAATCGGTAAATTTTCTTCCGCTTCTTCGTGATCAGGATTATACGCTGCCACTTTTAAAGTTGATCCACTAAAATTGAGTGAAACGCCTTTAAATTTTTCATTGGACAAAATTGAGACACGGGTTAAAGCATCTTTTAAATCTTTCCTATTCACTGGAATAATCGATTTAAACTCTTGTTGAAAAACTTTACTAAAATCAGGGTATTTTGCATCAATTAATTTTACCGAAAAAGAAAGCTTCTCAAAATCCAATCGAACGTTACTGGCCGAAAGTTGTAATGATAATAATTGCTCTGAATCACTCATTAATCGGCTTAACTCAATAACCCCTTTCCTAGGAATAATAAAAGAAGCTTCTATTTCATTGGCTTCCGTTAGCGGCTCATTATAGAGTGCCAACCGATGTCCATCTGACGCAACGATCTTTAATTGTTGATTGGTTATGGTCACTAATATGCCATTTAAGTAATATCTTACATCTTGATTTCCCATGCAGAACAAAGACTTAGACAATGCTTTATTGAGTTGAGCAATCGGCATGGACAACGTGGTATGAAGGTTTTTTTCATCAAACGCAGGATAATTAATAGCCTCTAACGTTGTTAATGAAAAACGACTTCGTCCGGAAACGATTTTTAATTTATCTTTATTGAGTTCGATATTAATTTTTGATTCAGGCGGTAATAAACGAATAATATCTAATATTTTTCGTGCCGGAACTGTTATTGCACTGTTTTCAGTTTCTTCAATTTTTATATCTGCTACCAATTGAATTTCTAAATCAGAACCCGTTAAGGTTAAAATACCCGCATTCATTGTTAGCAAAATATTAGACAAAATAGGCATCGTTTGTCTTTTTTCAATAACATTTACAATTTGCTGTAAAGGTAAAAGAAAAACTTCTCGATTAATCGTAAATTTCATAGGGTTACTTCATTATTAAACATTAATGATGGAATAAATTTAGTGCGTTAATATCCGCACTAAGCTCGTATAATCATCAGCCATTCTGGAATCCGTTTCTTTAAGTTCATTAATTTTTTTACACGCATTAATGACCGTCGTATGATCTCTTCCACCAAAAGACTCACCAATTTCAGGTAAACTGTGACCGGTTAATTCGCGTGCTAATGTCATCGCTAACTGACGCGGACGAGTTATCGAACGGGTTCTTTTTTTAGAATGTAAATCCGAAACTCTAATTTTAAAATATTCAGCCACAGTCTTTTGAATATTATCAATCTGTACCAACTTATCTTGAATAGCAATTAAATCATTTAAAACTTCTTTAGTGAATGCAATGGTTATTTCTTTTCCTGTGAAATGTGCATTAGCAATAACACGTCTTAANNNTTATTGTCTAAAAGCGTATTGAAGGTATGAAAAAATTCTTCTTGAGAACGTTCTTTTCCTGCAAAAAACTGAATGTCATCTATCAATAAAACATCAATATTACGATAAAAATTTTTAAATGATGACATCGTATTGTGCTGCAACGCTTTCACCATATCTTGTACAAACCGTTCAGAATGAAGATAAATGATTTTAGCCTCAGGGTTTTTAGCTAAAACAGTATTTCCAATAGCATGCATAAGATGGGTTTTTCCCAATCCAGAACTGCCATAAATTAATAAAGGATTATAAGCCTCCCCTATATTTTCAGTAACTTGTGTGGCCGCGGCTTTAGCTAATTGATTCGATTTGCCAACAATAAAATTTTGAAAATTAAATTGTCTATTTAAATTATTAGGGGCATGTTTAATTAGCGGTCTTTTTTTTAGGGTAGTAAACGATGTCTGGGTATTAGCTTGTAATGAGGGTTGTTTAGATCCAATTTCAAGGTGAACAATCAGTTCCTCTTTTAGTAAATCGGTAACGATGCCTTGAATTTTAGGTAAATAATGCTCCTTAACCCAATCAAGAACAAAATGATTCGGGGCCAATAAGGTTAAAGAATTGGTTTTTTCGACAACTTGTAACGGTCTAATCCAAGTATTGAAGTCTTGAGACGGGAGTTCATTTTCTAAAAGCGCTGTTATTTTAGGCCAACTAGGAATCATAAGATAAACGTTATAAATTAATAATATATTTATTTAAAAAGATTATTATTATTATTAGTGAAAGGTAAAATGGTTTATAAGTCAAAAAACCATAAGTTAAAACATGTCAACAAAAAGGGGATAACTTTTTAACTAGAAGTTATCCACAGTTTAACAAAAGGAAAGAGACAACTTAATAAATTTTGAAAGGGAATTGTTGAATTCGGTAACGATGCCTTGAATTTTAGGTAAATAATGCTCCTTAACCCAATCAAGAACAAAATGATTCGGGGCCAGTAAGGTTAAAGAATTGGTTTTTTCGACAACTTGTAACGGACAAATCCAAGTGTTGAGACGGGAGTTCAGTTTAAAAAATGAACTGCTATTTTAAGTCTTCCTGGAATCATAAGGTAATCGTTATAAATTAATAATATATTTATTTAAAAAGATTATTATTATTATTGGTGAAAGGTAAAATGGTTTATAAGTCAAAAAACCATAGGATAATTTAAAACATGTCAACAAAAAGGGGATAACTTTTTAACTAGAAGTTATCCACAGTTTAACAAAAGGAAAGAGACAACTTAATAAATTTTGAAGGGACTTGTTGAATAATGTAAATGTACGAACTACTACGGTATGGTTGACAAAAAACAAACAAATGATTTAAAATTAAGGGTTTATTGATCCATTCAGGATCTTATTTATTAGGTTATCTAAATGAAAAGAACTTACCAACCCAGCAGAATAAAAAGAGCACGTACACACGGTTTTAGATCACGTATGAGTACACCCGGTGGGCGACGTGTAATTAATGCACGTAGAGCAAAAGGACGTACAAGTTTAACTGTGTAATTGATTAAACAAAGGTTTGATTTTCCTTCACGGTTAAGATTAAAAAAACCAATCCAATTTAAATCTGTATTTGATTTGCCGACTCGATCTACGGACAAATATTTTACGGTATTAGCTAGGAAAAATGAGTTAGATTTTCCGCGATTGGGTTTGGCAATTGCAAAAAAAAACATAAAAAATTCTACGGATAGAAATAAAATTAAACGGATGATCCGTGAAAGTTTTAGAACTGAACAGCATTTATTAGGTGCTATAGATTTTGTTGTTTTAACAAGATATCAAACCGGTGATGTAACAGTTGATAGATTGAAAGTTTCGCTTAAAAAGCATTGGCAAAATTTACAAAGAAAATGCGTTTTATACTGATTCAATTAATCAGGTTTTATAAGTTTTTTATTAGTCCTTTATTGGGTAATAATTGTCGTTTTTACCCCAGTTGTTCAAGTTATGCTGTAACTGCTCTTGAACAACATGGAGTGATAATTGGCCTATTTTTAATAATAAAAAGAATAATGAAATGCCAGCCTTTTCATTCAGGTGGCATTGATCATGTTCCCAAAAAATTCGGTAGAAAGAATGCAAAATATTAGGTTTTTATTAATACTGTTGTTAGGACTAATCAGTGTCATGCTTTATGAAAATTGGCAAACAGATTATGTTATAAATCCAGCTGTTAAAGCCGCTAAGCAGGCTAAATTATTAGAAGAAAATGGTGGTATTCCGATTTCTACAGATATAGGTGGTAATGTATTATCTACCGTATCAGATCGAATTATTACGGTTACAACAGATGTTTACCGTTTAGAAATTGATACGCAAGGCGGGACATTACAGAACTTAGACTTATTAACTTACCCGAAACATAGTGCCCAAGAAGAAGATGGATGGGGACGATTACTAAAAGAAAACTTTGGAATTGATTGGCTTCCTGAAACGGAGAAACATGATCCTGATGAAGTGATTCGTTTATTAAACAGTAATAATTCAAAATTATTTTTAGCGCAAAGTGGCTTAATGGGGAGTAATAGTACAGCTCCTAATCATCATGCCGTTCTCTCGGCAGCTAAACAAACCTATGTGTTGTCTGATACTGAAGATACATTGACAGTACCTTTAACCTGGACAGATGATAATGGTATTGAAGTCACTAAAACATTTATCTTTACACGGGGTAGTTTTGTTATCGGTTTAGAACAAGAAATCGTTAACAATTCAAATAAAAGATGGCAAGGGCGTCAATATAGTCAGTTACTTAGAAAGCCTCTAGAAGAAGACGGTAATAATAAAAATTTCATTCGTACGTATGAAGGCCCTGTGCTTTATTCAACGGAAGAAAAATATGAAAAAATTGATTATGGTGACTTGGACTCAAGTGACCTCAGCCGTAAAAACACCGGTGGTTGGTCGGCAATGATTCAGCATTATTTTGCCACGGCTTGGGTTCCACCCGCCACAGAAGAAAATCATTTTTACACCAAAAAACTGGAAGACTCACGTTATGTAATCGGTTCGTATTCAAAACTAGTCACCGTTGAACCTTTAGAACAAGCTACATTAATTTCAAATTTATTTGTGGGTCCGAAACTACAACCGGTAATGGAAAAAGTTTCTGAAGGATTAGAATTAACGGTCGATTATGGTTTCTTAACGTTCTTAGGTAAGCCAATTTTTTGGTTACTTATCCATATTCAAGAATATGTCGTGAACTGGGGTTTGGCTATTTTAGGCGTTACCTTAACTATTAAGGCAATTTTTTATAGGTTGTCAAAAGCAAGTTACACGTCTATGGCTCGAATGAGAAAAGTACAACCCAAATTAGCCTTATTAAAAGAGTCTTGCGGGGATGATAAGCAACGTTTTAATACAGAAATGATGGCATTGTATAAACGAGAGAAGGTAAACCCACTTGGGGGTTGTTTTCCGATTTTAATACAAATTCCAGTATTTATATCGTTGTATTGGGTGTTAATTGAGACCGTTGAAATTAGACAGGCGCCCTTTGCGGGCTGGTTAATAGATTTATCGGTACAAGACCCCTATTATTTGTTACCGGTATTGATGGGTATAACAATGAAGTTGCAACAATTGTTAAACGCGCCGCCTATCGATCCAATACAAGCCAAAATAATGAAAATGTTTCCTTATATTTTCACGGTGTTTTTTCTGTTTTTCCCATCAGGGTTGGTTTTATATTGGGTTTGTAATAATACCTTATCGTTTTTACAACAATGGTACATTACTCGACAACTTGAGAAAAACGATCCAGAATATGTGGCCTAAAAAACCTAATAAGTCATTTGTTTGAAGATACGATAGCTGCAATTGCCACCCCTTTTGGAAAAGGAGGGGTGGCAATAATTCGAATTTCTGGCCCTCAGAGTTTTAATATTGCCACGCAATTAAGCGATAAAAAACCACTCGTACGACAAGCGTTATTTACTCCTTTTTATGATGCCCAACAAGATATTATTGATTCGGGTATTTGTCTTTATTTTAAAGCCCCGCATTCTTATACCGGCGAAGATGTTGTAGAAATACAAGGCCATGGTGGCATTGTGGTTATTAACATGCTTTTAAAACGGATCACGAGTCTCGGTGCACGTATTGCCCATCCCGGTGAATTCACAGAACGTGCTTTCTTAAATAATAAATTAGATTTAACACAAGCCGAAGCGGTTGCTGATATTATTGAAAGCACAACGGAACATTCTGTTCGGTCAGCACAGCGTTCACTACAAGGTGTTTTTTCAAAATTAATTGATGATCTTGTTAGTGAGTTAACAGAGCTTAGAATATTTATTGAGGCCGCGATAGATTTTGTAGACGAAGAAATTGATTTTTTAAATGATGGAATAATTGAGCAGCGTATTAAAAGCTTAATTGAACAAATAACAGCAGTATTAAGTAATGCAAAATCCGGACAATTATTACGTGACGGAATAGCTATTGTTTTAGTGGGTCAACCCAATGCTGGAAAATCAAGCTTACTGAATTGCTTAACCGGTCAAGATACCGCAATTGTTACTGATATTGCAGGAACAACACGAGATGTACTCAAAGAATATATTCAATTAGATGGCTTGCCTTTACATATTATTGATACCGCAGGTATTCATGATAGTGATAACTTAATTGAAAAAGAAGGCATACGTCGTGCACATCATGAAATTAAACAGGCCGACAAAGTTCTTATTATTCACGACGTTCGTGACCAAAAGGGACTTGATGACTTTATTGCTCAATTAGACATAAGGCCTGATAATCAAGTTGTGATTTTTAATAAAATAGATTTAATTGGTGAGCCCGCGAAAGTGTTAAATCATGACAGTGGTGATCAAATATTTCTTTCGATTAAAACAGGTGAGGGGCTGGATTTATTAAAAAATTATTTAAAAAAGAGCGTTGGCTATAATGAAAACCAAGAGGCTGTTTTTATTGCACGTCAGCGTCATGTAAACGCTCTTTCAGAGGCATTAACAGCAATACGTACTGGCTTAATGCAGTTGCAAGTACATCAGGCCGCTGAAATAGTTGCGGAAGAATTACGTTTAGCACAAAATCATTTGGGTGAAATTACCGGTAAAATTTCATCTGACGATTTGTTAGGGAAAATATTCTCGAGTTTTTGCATTGGTAAATAAATTACCAATGCACGCCCGCCACTAAGAAAATAACCACCGTTGTAAGACCTATAAAAATTTGTACTAACTCATCGGTTCTCGATAGTTTGTTGTCATTCATTAAGTCATTGATCCGATTGTTTATTTGATCTTGCATATGAATTTTTGTAATCATTATAATTTCCTTCTAGTTTAGTGAATATAACTTCGCATTTGACCGACTAAAATACCTTGGATTTGTACATTATTAGGGTCAAAGTGCATGGGTTGCATGGATTTATTGGCGGGTATTAGGATGGTTTTATTGGGCGTTTGTTCAATAATTTTAAGTGTTACTTCATCATTGTTAACCAATGCAGCAATGACATCGCCATTTTGGGCATAATTTCTTTTTTCTATAATGACCCAGTCATTATCAAAAATACCTAAATCTATCATTGAGTCCCCAGTAACTTGTAAGACGTAACACTCATTTTTAGTTTTTAATTGTGTCGGAATGGTTATTCTTGAAAAACTTGCCATCGCTTCAAGGGGTTGCCCTGCCGCTATTTTTCCTAAATAAGGAATAGTATCGTCGGGGTTAATGTCAAGCATAGGTGATAGCTGTGGTGGGGTGAGCCTAATGCCACGTTGTTGGCGATTAGAGGGCTCTACTAACCCTGCTTCCACTAAGTGTTGAATATGTTTATGAAGAGAGCCACGCGACTTTAAACCCAATCCTATGCAAATTTCATCTAATGTGGGTGCTGTTTCAGAATGTTGATAATGCTTAACTAGAAATTGATAAATTTCATGTTGTTTACGGGTTAGCGGGTGATAGTCAGACATATTGGGTTCTCTGTTTGTTTTCTTATAGCTTATAATAAGAACAAATAGAGAACAAGTTTTATTTTAGTATTTCTTCTTTTTGGTTTTTTCTAGTCAATAAGCGTGAGAATAATAACCCTATTTCAAATAACAACCATATGGGTATTGCCAATAAGGTTTGGGATATGGCATCGGGTGGTGTTAAGAACATACCGATAACAAAGGCAGCAACGATCACATAAGGTCTTTTTTCTGATAGGCTTTGAGGGGTGCTGATCCCGGTCCAAACTAAAACAATGGTTACAATGGGTACCTCAAAAGCGACCCCAAAAGCAAAAAATAATGTCAGTACAAAGTCTAAGTATTTTGATATATCGGTCATGACTTCTACGCCTGCTGGCGCTGCCATGGTTAGAAATTCAAATACCAGTGGAAAAACAACAAAGTAAGCAAAAGCCACACCCGAATAAAACAATACCGAGCTAAAAATGAGTAAAGGTAAAGTGAGCCGACGTTCATGACGATAAAGCCCAGGTGCGACAAAAGCCCAAAATTGATAAAGAATGATAGGCATTGAAATAAAAATCGCACAAATCAGCGCTAATTTAAAAGGGGTAAGAAATGGAGAAGCGACATCAATAGCAATCATTGAGGTTGTTTCAGGTAAAAAACGAATTAAGGGTTCGGCGATTAAAGAGTATATTTGATTGGCATAAAATGAAAGACCAATAAAGATCATTAAAATACTGATCACGATTCGTAGAAGACGATTACGTAATTCAATCAGATGACCAATCAGTGGTTGTTCGGAACCCTCTGATTCAGGGCTGTGGCTATTCATTTTTAGTGCGAGTATTTTTGGATCCGGTAGCGTTTTGGTTTTGTTGGGGGGGTTGGGTTGTGATTAAATCATTTTGTTTTTTTAAGAATTGCTGAATTTCTTCTTGATGTAATTCTTCTTTTAACTCTTCTTTAACTTGTGTACTCAGTTGATTTATTTTACCGAGCCAAAATCCGATAATGCGCGCAATTTTGGGTAACTGTTGTGGGCCAATAACTAAAAGACTGATTAATCCAACTAAGAACAGTTCCCAAAAACCGATATCAAACATAATAACAGGAATTAATGTTTTTCTTGGTTGGGTGGTTTGACTTCAGATTCAATATTTTGATCGTCACTATCGGGTTGCGGCCGGTCATCGTCCTCTCCTTCTTTAACAGCAGATCGAAAACTTTTAATAGCGCCGCCTAAATCAGTTCCTAATGAACGTAGTCTTTTGGTGCCAAAGAGTAAGATTACGATCACTAAAATAATTAATAACTGCCAAATACTTATACCCATAATTTTTTCCTGTGATAAACCCAGTAAAGTAGATTAGAAAATTTATTTTTTGTCTTGTCGTTGTGCTTTTTCTGTTAACCCAGAAATACCAAATCGACGGTCTAATTCGTCGATAACTTGTTGGGGGTTAAGTCCTTGGTCTGCTAAAAGAACCATACAATGAAACCAAAGGTCGGCCGTTTCATAAATTATTTGTTCTTTGTTACCACCTTTCGCGGCAATGATTGTTTCAGTCGATTCTTCACCTATTTTTTTTAAAATAGTATCTAACCCTTTATGGTATAGACTAGCCACGTAGGACTTATCAGGCGATTCATTTTTGCGTTGCTCAAGAATATCAGCTAATTTTAATAATGTATCACTCATTTTTTTTATAGATAAGGTTAGGGTTTTTTAAAACAGGCTCAAAAGCAGTCCATTGTAAGTTTTTTAGACGGCGGTAAAAACAGCTTTCTCTGCCAGTATGACAAGCAATTCCACCCTCTTGTTCTATTTTTAATAAAATAACATCCTCATCGCAATCGAATAATATATCAATAATCTTTTGACGATGACCTGATTCTTCCCCTTTACGCCATAATTTTTGACGTGATCGAGACCAATACACCGCATAACCTGTTGTGGCGCTAAGGTCTAAAGCATCACGGTTCATCCAAGCAAACATTAATACTTTACCGGTTTCTGCTTGTTGTGCAATCACAGGAACTAAGTTATCACTGGACCAGTGTATTTCATCGAGCCAATTAGGTGTGTGGGTCATAAGCGTACAACAATGTCATTATCCGCCATGCATTGTTTGGCTTGTTGAATCGAGTAGTCACCAAAATGAAAAATACTGGCGGCGAGAACAGCATCGGCTTTGCCCTCGGTTACGCCTTTAACTAAATGTTCAAGATTGCCAACACCACCAGAGGCAATGACAGGAACAGAAACGGCATCACTGATAGCGCGTGTAAGCGGTAAGTCAAAACCTTCTCGGGTACCGTCACGATCCATGCTGGTTAATAGAATTTCACCGGCACCCAAATCAACCATTTTTTGTGCCCATAAAACAGCATCAAGGCCTGTTTTTTTCCGACCCCCGTGAGTGAAAATTTCCCAACGATCAGGCTCATGTGGCGAGCTCACTTTTTTAGCATCTATCGCAACGACAATACATTGGGAGCCGAACCGTAAGGCTGCTTCACGGACAAATTCAGGTGTAAAAACAGCGGCGGTATTGATGCCAACTTTGTCGGCACCGGCATTTAACATACGGCTAATATCTTCGAGAGACCTAATGCCACCCCCGACCGTTAAGGGAATGAAAACGGAGTTGGCAACTTGCTCAACAACATGAACCATGGTCGCTCGATTGTCAGAGCTCGCGGTGATATCAAGAAAGGTTATTTCATCAGCGCCTTCACGGTCATAGCGTTTGGCGATTTCAACGGGATCGCCGGCATCTCTAATATTAACGAAATTGACACCTTTAACGACACGGCCATTATCAACATCTAGACAAGGAATAATTCGTTTAGCGAGGCTCATAACACCGCTTTAAAAGAGCGTGCTAATTTAGCCCCTTCAGCAAAATCAAGAGTTCCTTCATAAATAGCGCGACCGGTAATGGCGCCAGTCACGCCATCATTAACAATTGCCCCTAAGGCCGTTATATCATCTAAATTAGTAATACCACCCGAGGCAATAACAGGAATGGTAATGGCCTGGGCCAATTTGGCGGTGGCTTCTATATTAACGCCGCTCATCATTCCATCACGTGAAATATCGGTGTAAATAATAGCTGCAACACCATCATGTTCAAGTCGTTGAGCCAAATCAATAACATCATGATTTGAAAGTTTGGACCAACCGTCAATAGCTACTTTACCATCTTTGGCATCTAAACCAATAATGATATGGCCTGGAAACTCAATAGCAATATCATTAACAAAGTGAGGTGCGCTGACTGCTTTTGTGCCAATGATGACGTAACTTACGCCGGCATTTAAATACGACTGGATGGTATCTTCATCTCGAATACCACCACCAACTTGAATAGGCACATCAGGGAAAGCGTTACTAATAGCTTTAATAATAGGTGCGTTTTTAGGTTTACCTGCAAAAGCACCATCTAAATCGACTAAGTGTATGCGTTCAGCACCGGCATTAACCCATTTTTCAGCAACTGCAAGAGGGTCATCAGAAAATACGGTATCGTCTTCCATTCGGCCTTGGCGCAAACGAACACATTTTCCATCTTTTAGATCTATAGCGGGAATTAATAACATAGAATAAGCCTTAATTATTTAATCGAATGAAAGGTCCTAATGGATTTAATTGGTTCCGTCCCAATGTAAAAAATTTTGTAGCAGTTGTATACCTACAGTTTGACTTTTTTCTGGGTGAAACTGTACCGCAAAAATATTTTTGTGTTTTAAAGCACAACTAAAAGCCTCAGGATAATCCGTTGTGGCGGCACTAACATGAGGGTCATCTGGGTTGACATAGTAACTATGAACAAAATAGAAGCGGCTGTGTTGCGGAATTTTTGCCCACAACGGGTGATTGTTATTTTCTTGATTGACGTTATTCCAACCCATATGAGGGATTTTTAATTTATCCCCTTGTGAGTCGGTCCTGTTTTTTGGAAAACGATGGACGTGACCGGGAATAATATTTAAACAATCAATGCCTTCATTTTCTTCACTGTTACTGAGTAAAGCTTGCATACCTAAACAAATACCCAGAAAAGGCTTGGTCGTGGCTACTTCGTTAATGACAGGTTTGAGTTGATGTTTTTCTAAAGCCTGCATACAGTCACGAATGCCCCCTACTCCAGGAAAGACGACCCGGTCGGCGGCCAAAATGGTCTCGGCATCGGAGGTTAAAAAAATATTAACATCGGGTTCAGCATATTGTAATGCTTTTGAGATGGAATGGAGATTACCCATTCCATAATCAATTACAGCAACGGAAGGCATAATTTAGTCTGTTAGTTAATTAAAGTAGCCCTTTGGTCGAAGGTGTGACGCCTTGCATTCTTGGGTCAGCAGTAATCGCCATGCGAATTGCTTTGGCAAAGGCTTTAAAGATCGTTTCGGCAATATGATGCGAGTTCTCACCGCGTAAATTGTCGATATGTAACGACACATTAGCGTGATTAACAAAACCTTGGAAAAATTCTTTAAATAAGTCGGTATCAAAATTTCCGATAGTGCGTCTTGGGTATTCGGCGTGGTAAATAAGGCTGGGTCGGCCTGAAAAATCGATAACTACACGAGACAGAGCTTCATCAAGTGGAACGTAGGAATGCCCATAACGGGTAATTCCTTTTTTGTCGCCCAGCGCTTTGCTGAACGCTTGCCCTAAAGTAATGCCAATATCTTCCACCGTATGATGGGCGTCGATATGCAGGTCTCCTTGGGCAGTGAGGGCAATATCTATCAGACCATGTCGACTAATTTGCTCTAACATATGTTCCAGAAAAGGCACCCCAGTAGTCGCGTTAAATTGACCGCTGCCGTCTAAGTTAAGGGTGGTTTTTATTTGTGTTTCGAGCGTATTTCGCTCAACTTCAGCAATACGTTGGTTCATGGTAAGTCTGATTTAATTTTAATTAAATTATTTTACTATAATTAAGCCAAATCACGTAAAACAAAAAAGATTCAATTTTTATGATTTGTTTTTAAATAAAACCAACCCGTGTTGATTTGAGTCGGGGTTGGTTTTTGGGGCTGAGCTATTTCAGTCGTTGTTAAAATAAATGTACCGAGACTGAGGCGTTGAGCTCATTAACGGTTATAGGCCCTTTTTAAAAATTTATTTGGCACGTTTACGGTCAATTTCTTTTAATAAGATTTTGCGTAAACGAATAGATTTAGGTGTTACCTCTACCAATTCATCATCACTAATGAACTCTAATGCTTGTTCCAAAGTCATTTTCTGAATTCGTGCACAGGTTAGACTCTCATCGGTTCCCGATGCGCGTACATTGGTTAGCGGTTTCGGTTTGGTGGGGTTTACTGTTAAATCACTGTTGCGAGAATGGATACCAACGAGCATCCCTTCGTAGATTTCGTCGCCATTAACAACCAATAATTCACCACGAGCTTGTAGAGGGTACAATGAATAATCAACCGCCTTTCCTTTAGCCATTGAAACTAAGACGCCACGGTTGCGTAAGCCAACAGCACCTTCTTTAACGGGCCCGTAGTGGTCAAACACATGATAGAACAACCCTGAACCCGAAGTAGCGGTTAAAAACTCAGTTTGAAAACCGAGTAAACCACGAGATGGGACAATGTATTCTAAGCGAATACGGCCTTTGCCATCAGGAACCATGTCTTTAAGGTCGCCTTTTCGATCACCTAGTCTTTCCATAATTGTACCTTGGTGATTTTCTTCAACCTCGATGGTGACATATTCAAACGGCTCAGATTTAATGCCATCAATTTCTTTGATAATTACTTCTGGGCGGGACACCCCCATTTCAAACCCTTCGCGCCGCATGTTTTCAATTAATACTGATAAGTGCAGTTCACCACGGCCAGAAACTTTAAATTTGTCTGGGTCCTCTGTTGGTTCAACACGTAAAGCAACGTTGTGTTGTAATTCTTTATCTAACCGGTCACGAATTTGACGCGTGGTTATGAATTTGCCCTCTCTGCCGGCAAAAGGAGAGTTGTTTACTTGAAAAGTCATGCTGACCGTAGGCTCATCAATAGATAATGCGGGTAAAGCCTCTACCTTTTCAGGGGCGCATAGCGTTTCTGATATTTGTAATTTATCAATACCACAGAAAGCAATAATATCACCGGCTTGTGCGGATTCAACTTCAATACGGTTAAGCCCATGGAAGCCATAAATTTTTAACATACGTCCATTGCGTGTTGTGCCGTCATTCCTTATAAGTGTGAGAGGCATATTACGTTTAACAACGCCTTTTTGAATGCGTCCAATACCAATAACACCCACATAAGAGTTGTAATCTAAACTAATAACTTGCATCTGAAAGGGTGCTTTTATATCCACATTAGGGGGGTTGACTTTGTCGACAATGGTTTCAAATAAGGGCGTCATATCACCGTCTCGAACATCATCTTCTAAACTGGAGTAACCATTTAATGCAGAAGCATAAACAACGGGGAAATCTAATTGCTCATCGGTACCGCCTAAATTGTCAAAGAGATCAAAGGTTTGATCAAGAACCCAACCAGGGCGTGCACCGGGGCGGTCAATCTTATTGATTACAACAATGGGGTTAAGCCCAAGCGCAAAAGCTTTTTGAGTTACAAAACGAGTTTGAGGCATGGGTCCGTCAACGGCATCAACTAACAGTACAACAGAATCAACCATGGAGAGTACGCGCTCGACTTCACCACCAAAATCAGCATGGCCTGGGGTATCTACAATATTGATATGGTAATCATTCCATGTTAACGCGGTGTTTTTTGCCAGAATGGTAATGCCCCGTTCTTTTTCAAGATCATTGGAGTCCATCATCCGTTCTTCGGTGTGCTCATGACTGGCAAAAGTACCGGATTGTTGAAGGAGTTTGTCAACCAGTGTGGTTTTACCATGATCGACATGAGCAATAATGGCAATATTTCTAATTTTTTCTATCACGTCTTGTAGGCCTAAATTTTTGAGTAAATGAATGGTAAGAGATTTATGTTTGTTCCCAGGGGAGGTTGTGGTAACGCCAGCCGCTTAAATTTCCTCGGTGTTTTTGAGCATCTAAGTCACCCTCAAAACCTTCGCTAATGTTAATTAAGTTATGGTACCCGTTGTCTAGAAGTGCATTGGCAGCGGCTAATGAGCGAGCACCACTGCGACAAAGTAATAAAATGGGCGTTGCTGTATTGTTAATATGTTGTTGTGCGGTAGCTATAAAATGGGGGTTTACTTGCCACTCGGGGGTCTCTTTCCATGGAATATGGATAGCATTAATTGGATGACCAACAAAAGAAAACTCTACTTGGGTGCGCACGTCAATGAGCATAGCTTCAGGGTTGCTTTGCATGAAGTCCCAGGCTTCTAGTGGGTTTTTATGTACAATCATAATTATGGTTTTTGACCTATAAAAAGAGCTTGGTTTCTAATGCCTTGGGCAATATTACCCAGTTTTCCGTTTTCGCGATAATAAACAACGTTCAAGCAACTAAATAAATTGAGTAATTCCTTTTTAGCTAACAAAAAATCAGGATTACTGGGGCCTTGTAAGGTTGTCTTTTCCTGGGTGAATGTTTGGTAAAACATTAAGCCACCTGGTTTAAGGCTATCCGTTATCTTCGCACAGAGATCACGGTCTAAGAATTTGCTTACAACAATGACATCATAAGCATCGGCCTTTAAATGGACGGGTTTAATGTCTAGCACTTTAGGTGTAAGCGGTAACTTTTTACCGCTGGCAAACACCGTTAGTTTTTTAATCGCAACATCTGAGCTGTCCCAAGCATCAGTTACCAGCCCGTGATGCGCTAAAAAAAGGGCGTTCGCGCCCATCCCACACGCTAAATCTAATGCTTTGCCTGATCCAGGCAACAAATAGGCATTTTCACTTAATATTTCGGCAACAGGATATTGTACATGATCTGCATGAAGATAGCGCAGATCCCACTTGTTTTTATTAGATGTAGTCATTATTTAGGTACCGAGGGTGTTAACCATTCTTGTAAAAAGATTAAGAAATCACTGACTTTGGCGGATAAATATTTACGATGAGGATAAACGGCATTAACTTCCAGTGGGGGCAGTGAATAATGAGTCAGAATGGCTTGAAGACGGCCCTTTTTTATATCTTCGTTAATCATATAGCTGGGAAGCATAACGATGCCGGCACCTTGGATGGAAGCAATGCGAATAGGGTCGGCAATATTGGCTTGAAAATTGCCGGATACTTTTACAGAGATTTTACTATGACCTTGATGAAATTTCCATTGTTCATAGGGAGGCATTGCTAAGTTTATTAGGCAATTGTGTTTTTTAAGGTCATGGGGCTCTTGGGGTATCCCTCGTTTTTTAAAATAGCGGGGTGCACCACAGACGACAAGATCATAGCTTGCCAGTTTACGGGCAATAAAACTGCTATTTTCCAGTGCGCCGAGAAAAATAGCGATATCAATACCGTCATCAATTAAGTTGCTGGGGTTACTTTGTAAAATAAGGTCAATGTCTAATTTTGGGTGTAATTCAATAAATTCAGATAATGCAGGGGTTATATAGGAGGTACCGAAAACGGTCGGTGCACTGAGGCGGAGCAGGCCTTGCGGTTCGGTATGCATATGGGTAACAGAGGCCTCCATTTCGTTGATATCGGATAATACTTGTTGGCAGCGATCAAGGTAAGCGGAGCCAATTTCAGTGAGGCTTAACTGTCGCGTTGTTCTATTAAATAAACGTACGCCGAGTTTTTTTTCCAAATGCATGATGTGTTTGGTTGCCATGGCTCTAGAAATGGATAGGTCACGAGCGCCGGCTACAAAACTGCCGTTGTGTGCCACGCGGGCAAAAACATTCATACTGGTTAACTTGTCCACCCGATAGTTTCCTTATAAGAAATAATTAATTAATTATTTTGGTAATTGTTATTCATATGAAGCATTGTATAATAGCTGTCATCAACACTGCAAGCACGCCAAATAATTGTTTTGTAGTGGTTTTTTTAATTTAATAATTTTATAGAGGATTTATTGTGTCTGACTTAAGAAAAGATTTTGTAATTGCGGCGGTATTTGTTTTTGGGCTTTGTAGTTTTCTTTCAGGTCAGTACGTTTTTTCGATGGTTTCGTTTGTAAGCAGTAGTTTAATGGCGTTGTTAGTACGAAGAAAAGTGGTTTAAGATTTTACAAGTTGTTTAAGCATTGGTAATTCCCTCCCTCCAAAAAAAGTTTATTGATGTTCCCTTGACCCTATTACTGATTCCAGTAATAGGGTTTTTTATTATCAACAGAGCCTTGTTTTTGTTTAAGAAAGATAACTAAGCGCTTTAGGGGTTGGCAAAATTAATATTGTGTTGATTTTTGTTTAGTGTCTTTTGGCCAATACCTTTGACTCGAGTTAATTCATTAAGTGATGAAAAAGGGCCGTTTTTTTCTCGGAAATCAATAATAGCGTTAGCTTTTTTTAATCCGATACCATTGAGAGCATTGGCGACCTCAGTTGCATTGGATGTGTTTATGTTTATTGGCTCCGCATGTAGTGTGATTGAAAAAAAGAGTAGAAAAATAAAATATTTGATCATCTTAAAGCTCCTTAAATATTAAGATATTAAAATACTGCGAAAAATTTTTTTCGCAGTGACGCCTAAAAAATAGTTGGTTCTTGAGCGGAGGCAATTTTATTTTTAATATTGAGAGGCTCGGGCATTGCTTGAGGACTTTGTTTTGTTGTTTAATAATCGTTTTATGTTTTAGCACAGTAAAACTATGATTCGATATTTACGCTATTTTTGGCCTGGGAAACTCAGGTCACTAGATCAATCAAAATTAAGACAGCCTCAGGATTTATTGTCTAAAGATGAGCCCTCGATTAAAGAAGAGTTAACAGAGGTTGTTCTTAAACAATTGTTACAAAAGAAAGAATTTTCTATTCTTGATGGGTTGAATGAATACGATGAAGACTATACTTTTTTTGAATCGCGGGGGAATATTATCACCCATGAAATGAAAAAAAGAGTGGTGAATGAAGTCTTGCTGCAACGACAGAATTCTGACACCGCGGCGTCTGAACAGGGAAGTAAATGTCAGGATCAAGGTCTTAATCAGGTAAGGGAACAAGATGACCAACAGTCCGGTTGAATTAGCACAACAGGTCTTTGAGGAATTTTCTGTAGCAGCGGTATCTTATGTATCGTTTGAATCTGAAGGCAAGTTATTGGTTATCGGTTCGGCCACGCAGGTACTTGAGGTATTGCCATTATTAAAGGTATTCTCAATATCAGTTTTATCTGTTGGGAGTTCTTCCTCGCAAGAACAGGCTCGGTTGTTTGGAGCCGTAAGCTTGATAGAAGCGGCTGTTGATATTCAATTGTCTGGGTATTTGGGTGCGTTTACGGTTGCCGGAATAACGACTCAATTTGATTTGATTTTGGATTTACGCCCAGAAAGCAGTTTTCAATCGGTCTTAAATCCGATTGGTTATTTTCACGTGAATGAACGCAAAGACCTGCCATTGGTTATTGAGCCATTAAATGATCTTGTCGGTGTGTTTGATAAGCCAAAGTATTTTTCCTATTTAAAAGAAAAATGCGCACATAGCCGAAATAAGATAGAGGGGTGTCGGCAATGTATAGATATTTGCAGCGCAGATGCCATTACTTCAGTTAATTATCAAATTGAGGTCAACCCCTATTTATGCCAAGGATGCGGAGATTGTTCCGTCGTTTGTCCGTCCGGTGCCATGAATTACCAGTACCCCACACGACAAGAGATATTGGATCGTTTACGGTCAATGTTAAAAGCATTTTTTTTAGCGGGAGGTGTTCGGCCAGTTGTTTTGTTTTGTAGTATAGAAGACCAGGGTGTTTTATCTTCAGATGTAAATGAATATTTAGTCTATCCTTTAGAATCATTGACGTCAGTGGGCTCTGAAGTTTGGCTATCGGCATTAGCTTTTGGGGCTTCTCAGGTTGTTCTTTATAATGCTGTGCCGTTGTTACCCAGCAGTGAACAGACCTTGAATGAAGCATTAAAAGTAACGCATATGATTTTAAAGGGTATGGGTTTTTCAGAAACATTGTTGTACCGCTCTGAAGGCATAGACGTTCAAAATACGGAAACTGAATTAGTAACGTTTTTGCCGGCGACTTTTGCTGGCGATAACGATAAGCGAACTGTTTTTCGCTTGGCAGTGGATCATTTATATCAATATGCGAGTCAACAACCTCATCAAGTCGAATTATTGGCTAATGCGGCTTGGGGCGAAGTGCAGGTGGCTTCTGATTTATGTACCTTGTGTTTTTCTTGTGTTTCCTCTTGCCCATCAGGCGCGCTGCAATCCGGACAAAGCAGTCCACAATTAAACTTCATTGAATCGTTGTGCTTGCAATGTAATCAGTGTGTTTCAACGTGTCCTGAACAGGCGATTGAATTAAATGCACGTTATATTTATAAGGGCATTGAGGCGCGTAGCTCTCGGCGCCTACATGAAGAGTCCGTGTTTCATTGTATTGAGTGTCAAAAGCCATTTGCAACAGAAAAAATGATTGTGATTATGAAAGATAAATTATCTGGACATCCTATGTTTCAAGGCGATGCAATGAAGCGATTGGAAATGTGTGAGGATTGTCGAATAAAGAGTCAGTTTGGTTAAAAATAATGGGAATAGATGAAGAATATATGGAGCATCAGTTACGGGCTAATACGTATAGTTTATTAGCGCACTTGTTTGTTGCAGAACCGAATATACAAACATTGTCATTACTGGGGTCAATAAGCGAACAGTCTACGGCGAAGGAAACGCCTATTTCAATGGCTTGGGAGCGATTATTTGATGTAGCTAGAACGATGAAAATAACGGTGATTAGTGCAGAGTTTCAACAATTATTTATTGGGGTGGCACGGGGAGAGTTAATGCCTTATGGTTGTTACTATCAGAGTGGTTTTTTAATGGATAAGCCCTTAGTCGTACTTCGACAAGATTTACAAGTTATGGGTTTTACCCGACAAGCAAACAGCCATGAACCTGAGGATCATATGGCAGCCTTGTGTGAGGTCATGGCTATACTGGTGAGAGAAGATCGCCAGGAGCAGTTCGCTTTTTTTCAAAAACATATGAATGTTTGGATGCCGAAGTTTTTTAAGGATCTTAGTGATACGCCGTCGGCTTGTTTTTATCAGGCTGTTGCGTTATTAGCAACGGCTTTTTTTCAGGTTGAAGAAACCTTTATGGGTATGAGTAATGATGGAAAGTAATGCAGGGAATCGCTTGGTACTGGTCGACGGGTCTTCTTTTTTATTTAGGGCTTTTCATGCGGTTCCGCCATTGAGCAATGACCAGGGTCAACCGACCAATGCCATTTATGGGGTGACTAATATGCTGAAACGTCTATTAGCCAGTGAGGATAGCCCTTACGTCGTTGTTGTTTTCGATGCGCCCGGGAAAACATTTAGGCATCAATTGTACAGTGAATATAAAGCCAATAGACCGCCAATGCCAACGGAACTTAAGGTTCAGATTGAGCCTTTGTTTGAAGTTATTCAGGCCATGGGTTTGCCGCTTGTTATTGAATCGGATGTGGAAGCCGATGATGTTATTGGTACGTTAACGCATTTAGCGCANNTTAACACGATGACGGACAAGGTGCTGGATGTTCAGGGTGTTGTGGATAAATTTGGTGTGTTACCAGAACAAATTATTGATTATCTCGCTTTGATGGGTGACACGGTTGATAATATACCCGGCATTCCAAAGGTAGGACCTAAAACAGCGGCAAAGTGGCTGAACGAGTTTCAGACTTTAGAGCAAGTTATCGCATCAGCGGAATCAATTAAAGGTAAGGTGGGTGAAAATCTACGTGCAAGTTTAGATCAACTGCCGTTGTCTAAAGCACTGACAACGATAAAATGTGATTTGTCATTGCCTTATGCGATGGAAGATTTAAAGTTAAAATCAGTAGATAAGACAGCATTACAATCCTTGGTTTCTGACCTAGGGTTTGTTTCTTGGAGTAAGAAATTAACGGAACAAGTGGGGTCAGAAGCCCCGTTGTCTGAGCAAGTAAAAGACGTCATTGATTACGAAACCATTTATACCAATCAGCGTTTTGATTATTGGTTGAAGCAGTTGGCGACAGCGCCTTTATTTTCATTTGATACGGAAACAACGAGCTTGAATTATCTACAAGCTGAAATTGTTGGGGTTTCATTTGCAATTGATTCGACTCAAGCCGCTTACCTTCCGGTTGCGCATAATGACCCCGATGCACCACAACAATTAGCACGGGATACTGTTTTAGCGCGCTTAAAACCATTATTGGAAGATTCAGAAAAAAAGAAGATTGGTCAGAACTTAAAATATGATGCCCATGTGCTGGCTAATTATGGGATTCAGTTACAAGGTATTGCGCATGATACGATGCTGCAGTCTTATCTGTTGAATAGTACCGTAACGCGTCATGATATGGATTCTTTGGCGAAGCATTATTTGGGGCGCGAGACGATTCATTATGAAGATGTTGCCGGCAAGGGGGTGAAGCAAATTTCATTTCAGGATGTTGCCATTAAACAAGCAGCGCCTTATGCGGCAGAAGATGCGGATGTGACCTTACAGTTACACCAGCAATTGTGGCCCATGTTGAAGTCACATGATGCCATGCGTTTGTTGTATGAGACCGTTGAGCGACCCCTAATTAAGGTTCTAATGCGTATTGAGCGCAACGGTGTTTTATTAGATTATTCGATGTTAAATCAACAGAGTATGGTGTTAGCTAATCAAATCATTGGGCTGGAATTAAAGGCGCATGAAGAGGCGGGAAAGGTTTTTAATTTAAGTTCGCCTAAGCAAATTCAAGAAATTTTATATGATCAGTTGCAGTTGCCCATACTTAAGAAAACTCCAAAAGGGAAGCCGTCAACAGCAGAGTCCGTTTTAGAAGAACTGGCCTTAGATTATTCATTACCTAAAATAATTTTGGATTACCGGAAATTAAGTAAATTAAAGTCGACTTATACCGATAAATTACCGCAATTAGTGGACATAAAAACAGGGCGTGTACATACATCGTATCACCAAGCAGTTACGGCTACTGGGCGGCTGTCTTCAACAGAACCTAATCTTCAAAATATTCCTGTACGGAGTGAGCAAGGGCGTAAAATCAGGGAGGCGTTCATTGCTCCGGATGGCTTTTGTTTGGTGGCGGCGGATTATTCTCAAATTGAATTACGTATTATGGCGCACTTGTCTGCCGATAAAGGTTTATTGGCCGCTTTTGGTGCCGGTGAAGATATCCATAAAATGACCGCCGCAGAGGTTTTTGGTGTGGACTTAAGCCAAGTTACTTCAGACTTAAGGCGTTCGGCTAAGGCTATTAATTTTGGCTTAATTTATGGAATGTCCAGCTTTGGATTGGCTCGGCAATTGGGCGTTTCTATAGGCGCGGCGCAATCATATATTGAATTATATTTTTCACGTTATCCGGGTGTTAAAGATTATATGGATACGATTCGAAAATTAGCAGGCCAGCAAGGCTATGTTGAAACGCTATTTGGTCGTCGGTTGTATTTGCCAGAAATCAATTCACGTAATGCAGCACGCCGACAATATGCAGAACGAACCGCAATTAATGCGCCGATGCAAGGAACGGCGGCAGATATCATTAAAAAAGCAATGATTAATGTGGACCGATGGATAACACAGGAACAACCCGACGTTAAAATGATCATGCAAGTTCATGACGAGTTGGTTTTTGAGGTGCCGGAAATAGCGAGAAAAGAGCACATGAAATCTATCCAGTTATTAATGAGCTCAGCGGCTGACTTGGCGATTCCTTTGGTTGTTGATGTGGGATTTGGCCGGAATTGGGACGAGGCGCATTAAGGCTTTTTAAAGATTATTGAGGGTTGTTTTGGCTGAGTGAAAGCCAAATATCTAGCGTGTCTTGGAGCTCTTGAATACCTATTTTTTTTAGTGAAGAGAAGAGTTGAATGGTGACCGATGTCGCAGAGTCCTTCAGTTGTTTTTCAACGTGCATCAGAGCGTTCTTTGAGGCCCCGTATTTCATTTTATCGCATTTATTGAGTAGTATGTGTAGGGGTAAGTTACTGTGTTGACACCAAGTAATCATCTGCCAATCAAATTCAGTTAGTGGATGGCGAATATCCATGACTAATACGATGCCAGAAAGTGATTGACGCTCTAACAAATAAGTTTCTATCATTTTGTGCCAGTCTTTTTTGACAGCTAAAGGGACTTTAGCAAACCCAAATCCCGGTAAATCAACAAATCGATTTGTTTCAGTCAGGTGGAAAAAATTAAGCAATTGGGTTCGGCCAGGTGTTTTACTGATTCGAGCCAGAGATTTTTGTTGGGTAAGGCTATTAATGGTGCTGGATTTACCGGCATTAGAGCGACCGGCAAAAGCAATTTCGTGACCAGTATCTTCGGGTGCCTGATTAATAGAAGGAGCACTCATTATGAAAGTGGCTTGTTGGTAAATTGGGTTCATCGTAATCTCGCTATGAGGGGTAAATTAGAGTAAACTGATAAAGTTAAGTTTTATTTAGACAATTTTGTAGGTGGTCTGTAATTTTTACCAGAAAATGGTCATGATAAAGCATTTGAAGATTGATCCAAGTCTTTAACGTGTCATTTTAGGTTTGAGAGCGTTAGTGTCTTAGGGACCTTATTATTTGTTGGGAGTAAAGAATGAGCAATAAATTGTTCACGGTTGGCGCTATATTGATTCTAGCTATTTTTTCAGGGGTATCACAAGCAAAAGGTGATGGTGTTTCCTGTGAAGGCGTGCCGTTTGATAGAAGTTGTTGGTTAAATAACTTGTATCCGGGCCAGAAAAAAGCAGAAGCTTGCGCGGGTTGTCATGGACAAGATGGTAACAGTACGATGGGGTTGTTTCCGAAGTTAGCCGGTCAGCACCCTGCCTACTTAGTTAAGCAATTAGTAGCGTTTAAAAATGGCGAGCGTACAGACCTAAGCATGCAATCCATTGCATCGTCTTTAAGCGATGAAGATATGCGGGATATTGCGGCCTTTTACTCAGAACAAGGTATTTCTGAAAATACGCCACCGGAGCCAGAAGTGGCAGAAGATGACGATGATGATTGGGGTGATAGTGAAACTACGGCAGAAAACAGTTTAACGATAGATGAATTGGTTGCCATAGGTCGAGATTTATATCGTAATGGTGATGTTAAAAATAAAGTTTCGGCATGTATCGCTTGTCATGGACCTTATGGCCAAGGAAATAAGCCCGCTGTGTTTCCACGGCTAGCCTCACAACATGCTGATTATTTGATTAAGTCGCTGAAAGATTTTAAGTCGGATGAGCGTAATAATAATCCTTATAGCATGATGCATATGATTGCTAAAAAAATGACGGATGAAGAAATAGAGGCAGTAGCACATTATATTGCCCTAATGAAAAAGTAATTTTTATATTGTTTATTTGAGAACGCGGGGCTTTGAGTTCTGCGTTCTTTTAGGTATTGCACATGTCAGTTTCAGTAAACTCCTCTTTTAGATCCCTTTCATTGACCGCTTTATTGATTCGTTTTTTGGGATCAATGAATCTAGCCATAACGCTTTTAGTGGCCGTAGCTATTGCGTCAATTATTGGTACGGTGTTGCAGCAAAATCAACCTTACCCCGACTATGTCATTAAGTTTGGACCCTTTTGGTTTGAAGTTTTTAAATCGTTAGATTTATTTGATGTTTATTCTTCGGTTTGGTTTTTAGTTATTTTAGGTTTCTTGGTTATTTCTACCACGGTTTGTATCTTTCGTAATACGCCACGGGTCTTAAAAGATATTCGTGATTATAAAGAGTCTGCCCAATTAAATGCGTTACGAAGAATGAGTCACGGTCATGAATGGCAGTCTCATTTTAGTCCTGACATTTGTGTTGAGCGAATTAGTGCTGTGGCGCAAGCTAAAGGGTATCGATTAGTTGTTAAATCAGAAGCTAAGCAATTAATAGTTGCTGCAAAAAAAGGCAGTGGTAGTCGGTTAGGTTACATTTTTACCCATATTGCTATTGTGATTATTTGTATTGGCGGCTTAATTGACGGCAATGTACCTTTAAAGATAGCGGAGATGACGGATAAAATTCAGGTCGAAACGCGCAATATTCCAGCGAGTCAGGTTCCACTAGTGAGTACGTTGCCGATTGATAATCTATCGTTCAGGGGGACTGTGACCATTCCTGAAGGTCAGAAAGCTAATTTGGCTTTTATAGATTTTAAAGATGGCTATTTAGTGCAGCGTTTGCCTTTTTTAATTGCGGTTGAAGATTTTCGTATTGATTATTATAAAACGGGCCAACCTAAATCTTTTGCAAGTGATTTGATTATTTACGATAAGGAGTTGGAGGCGCCGTTACATAAAACAATCTCCGTTAATCACCCATTGGAGCACCGTGGCTATACCATTTATCAGTCAAGTTTTGGTGATGGCGGTTCAGAACTTAGGATTAAATTGTGGCCATTAAAAGGCGCTAATCGTAGTGATGAAATTCGTGCGGTGGTTAACACCCCGTTTGCCCTATCACTTGAAAAGACGGAGATGACATTAGAGATTTTGGACTTTAGGCCTATTAATGTGAATCCTGATATTACTGGCGTGAAGAAGTTTAAGAATATTGGCCCCCGTTTTCAGTATAAATTAAGGGCAGCTACCGGTGAAGCAACTGAATTTATTAACTATATGATGCCGGTTGAAAAAGACGGAGCAAAATATTATTTAACAGGATTGCGTCATACCCCGGCAGAGGACTTTAGGTATTGGTATTTACCCGCAGACAGTGAAGATGGGGTAGATCGTTTTATGCGTTTCTTGGCCTTGCTGAATGATGAAACAAGACTTAAGAAGATAGCATTGTCAGCATTACCGAAACAAGCAGAGAGTTTTTTGCCGATGGCCGAAGACCAAGAGCTTGTTGCTCAATTTATGGTTGGTTTAATCAACCAATTTGTCAATGGTGGTGTGGGTCTTATCTCGGCTAAAGTGAAGGCGGCTGTCGCGCCAGATAAACAACAGGAGATCTCAAGCCTTTATGCAAAGGTGTTACACCATTTTTTACGGAATGTTTATTGGGTTGTTTTGCAGGAAGAAGAGCTAGATCCAGCATTGGGCTTAAGTGAATTTGATGAGCGGTTTTATGAAGATGCTGTCGCCGCGGTAAGTATTAGTCACCAATATGATGTGCCGGTTTATTTAGATTTGATTGGTTTTGATCACAAGGAGGCCACCGGGTTACAAGTGACGCGATCACCGGGGAAAATGTTAGTGTTTCCGGGTTGTTTGTTGTTAGTGGTTGGCGTATTTTGTATGTTTTATCTCCCGCAGCGTCGCTTCTGGGTTATTGTGTCTGGATCACAGGACAATACACAGTTATTTTTAGCTGCTCAGGAGGGTCGTAACCCTTATGAATTTGAACAAGAATATAGTGCTTTAGAGAATGCTTTGCTTTTACAATTAGGTACAGAAAGAACAGATTAAAACTATGGAAAATACAATAGATAAAGATTATAAAACCAAGCGTCATTTTTATCAGCGCCGAAACAGTGCTGATTGGGTATGGGGTTTGGCTAATATTGTGGGAGTTGTTTATGCCCTCAGTCAGTACCATATGCTCATGGATGGTTATGAAAAAGTAATTATTGTTTGTACTGGGTTAGTTTTGATTGGGTTTGGTTGGGTCTGGCAAACGATTAGACTATTTGTTACCGGTGTTGCTTTAGTGAGTTTATTTGCGGTCTCACGTTATGGCGTTACGATTGATTTAGGTAAAACAGATTTTTTTCTAAAATATATGCTGGCAAGTCAATCAGCTATTATGTGGATGAGTGCCTTGTATGTGATGGCAACAGCCACTTATTTTTTTGATTTGTTAACGAATAAACCGTTTAGTGGTGCTGTTGCAACGAGTTTAACGTGGGCGGCAACAGGAATGGGTTTTGTGGGTTTGTTGGTTCGTTGGCGTGAATCATATTTGATTGATTTTGAGATTGGTCATATACCGGTTAGCAATTTATATGAGGTTTTTATACTTTTTTCGATTATTACCGCCCTTATTTATTTACGGTATGAGCAACGTTACAATACGCGTTCTATGGGTGGGTTTGTTTTAACCGTTATTAGTGCTGCCGTTGCTTTTTTATTATGGTATACCGTTGAACGACAGGCGGATATTATTCAGCCGTTGGTCCCGGCGTTAAATAGTTATTGGATGAAGATCCATGTTCCGGCTAATTTTATAGGCTATGGCTCTTTTTCACTGGCAGCGATGGTTGGGTTAGTTTTTTTATTGAAGGGAAAAATGGAGGCGGTTGCTCCGAAGGCCTTTTTGACCCAACGACTGCCTGAATTAACGCTTTTAGATGATGTAATGTACCGTGCAATTGCTCTAGGGTTTGCATTTTTTACGTTGGCAACAATTTTAGGGGCGCTCTGGGCTGCTGAGGCGTGGGGTGGCTACTGGTCATGGGATCCCAAAGAAACCTGGGCATTAATTGTTTGGTTGAACTATGCGGCGTGGTTACACATGCGGCTTACAAAAGGGTGGCATGGAACCCCTATGGCATGGTGGTCAATCGTGGGTTTTTTTGTGACCTTGTTTGCTTTTTTAGGCGTTAATATGTTCCTGTCAGGGCTTCATTCATATGGGGGGCTTTAAAATGGTTAAATTATTTCGTGGCTTACTTTGGTTGTTTTTAGGATTGTATGTACAACTATTGTGGGCTGAAACAGGAGTAGAAAAAGGTTATGAAAATGTTGCGCCAGTACAGCCTGTTGAATTAGCGGGAAAAGTTGAGGTTATTGAGTTCTTTTGGTATGGCTGCCCGCATTGTTTTTCTTTTGAGCCGGTATTAAATGAGTGGGTGAAAAAACAAAGCGATCAGATTAATTTTATTCGAGTACCTGCGGTGTTTAGTAAGCGCTGGGGGCGTCATGCGAAGGCCTATTTTACTGCACAGGCTTTGGGTGTTTCTGAGCAATTACATGTTGATTTTTTTAATGCGATTCAAGTTAAAAAACAGCGTTTGGAAACAGAAGACCAATTGGTTAAGTTTTTTGTGGCACACGGTGTAAATGAACAGGATTTTCGTAATGCGTACCATTCTTTTTTGGTGGATGCGAAAATGCGTCAAGCTCAGTCAATGGGGCCACGATATGGTGTTACCAGCGTGCCGACTATTATTGTTAATGGTAAATACCGCAGTAATGCAAGTATAGCCGGGGGGCAATCGAATCTGTTAGGNNNNCGGTAGTTTTTTAACTTGGGTTATAATGTTTTTGAAAAAAGTCTTTTTAAGGAGAAAATGTAATGAGTGTTTTAGTAGGTAAGCAAGCTCCAGATTTTACGGTTCCGGCTGTTTTAGGTAATGGTGAAATCGTTGATAGTTTTAATTTATCTGACGCTATTCAAGGTAAATACGCGGTAATTGTTTTTTACCCGTTGGATTTTACTTTTGTTTGCCCATCAGAATTGATCGCACTGGATCATCGTATGGATGACTTTACTAGTCGGGGCGTTGAAGTTATTGCGGTTTCAATTGATTCTCATTTTACCCATAATGCTTGGCGTAATACGCCGATAGCAGAAGGTGGCATTGGGCCTGTTCACTATACTATGGCTGCAGATATGGCACACAGTATTGTTAAAGCATATGATGTCGAAGCAGAAGCACCAGCAGTCGCTTATCGGGGTACTTTCTTGATTGACCAAGCAGGATTGGTTCGTCATCAGGTTGTTAATGATTTGCCTTTAGGCCGTAATATGGATGAGATCATTCGTATGGTTGACGCCTTACAGTTCCACGAAGAGCACGGTGAAGTTTGTCCAGCAGGATGGAAGAAAGGTGATTCAGGTATGAATGCAAGTCCTGAAGGTGTTGCTGAATATTTGGGCAGTAACGCGGAGAATTTGTAATAAATTCTGAATTAGTTTGAGTGGCAATTTAGAAAAAGCCATTCGTTATTCTGATTTTAGGTGTGAAGATAGGGTATTGTGAATTTCACAGTACCCTTTTTTTTGGCATTTAAAGTTGCTTGGCAAGTTACTGTTGATGGATCCCATAGATTTTCAAAATTATATTTTAGAGTGGGCGGTTTTAGAGGGGCGTAAAGATTTACCCTGGCAAAACCCAGTGAGTCCATATCGGGTCTGGGTTTCAGAGGTGATGTTACAGCAGACACAAGTAGCAACGGTGATTCCTTATTTTCAACAGTTTATTAGCACATTTCCTGAGGTACAAAGTCTGGCGTCTGCCCCATTAGACGCGGTGTTAACCTTGTGGTCGGGTTTAGGGTATTACGCACGAGCAAGACATTTACATGAGAGTGCGCAGGTGATTGTGGCGGGCGATACATTTCCCAACACATTGCCGGCACTAATGGCGCTACCCGGGGTTGGGCGCTCAACAGCAGGCGCAATTTTAAGCATTGCTTTTGGGCAACCAGCACCGATTTTAGACGGTAACGTTAAGCGAGTGTTAAGTCGCTGTTTCGGCGTTTCAGGCTGGTCCGGGGATAGCGCTGTTCTTAAAGAATTGTGGCAGTTGAGCACATTTTATACACCCCCAAAGAAGGCCGCAGCCTATACGCAAGCAATGATGGATTTAGGGGCAATGATTTGTAAGCGCCGACAACCGTTGTGCGAGCAATGCCCCGTTAATGAGTCTTGTATTGCTTTTCAGAATAATCAAGTTGACGTATTACCCACAGCAGAAAAAATATTTTTGATGTTGATGAGTGATGAGCGGGAGGTTTTTTTAATTAAGAGGCCGCTTAAAGGAATATGGGCCGGTCTTTGGTGCTTGCCAGAATTTAGTGACCTTGAGGGTGCACTGAATTGGTGTGAGATATATTTAGGTTTCGTACCGGACTATCATTTACAGGGGCTCAGGCGCCATACTTTTAGCCATTATCATTTAGATTTTCAGGTTGTGTTTATGCGAACAGAAATCGAAGGAATAGTTTTAGAAGATAGTGTTTGTTATTTCCCCAAAACAGATACAAAATTAGGATTGCCTGCACCGATGAAACGTTTATTAAATGAATTATAACAAAGGAGAGGACAATGGTACGTATGGTGTTATGTAAAAAATTAGGGTGCGAGGCTGAAGGGCTAGAACACGCCCCTTTTCCCGGTGTAAAAGGTCAGCAAATTTTTGAAACAATTTCTAAAGCAGCGTGGCTGGAATGGGTTGGAATCCAAACCATGCTGATTAATGAGCATAAATTAGCAAGCTTTGACCCCAAGGCTAAAAAGCTTATTGAGTCAGGACGATTTTGTTCCGCCGACGGCAGAACAAAAGTAGTCATTATCGCCTCATTGAGGCGAAAAATTCGTCATTGGTTTTGGTTGTTTTGAGTCGGTCAAGTAAGAATTCAGAGGCCGACATTTCATCCATGGGCTGTAGAATTTTTCGCAGGATAAACGTTTTTTGTAAATCCTCTGGGTCAACAAGGTAGTCTTCACGACGAGTACCAGAGCGGTTTACATTAATAGCCGGATAGACGCGCTTGTCCGCTATTTTACGTTCAAGGTGTAATTCCATATTGCCGGTTCCTTTAAACTCCTCATAAATGACTTCATCCATGCGTGAACCAGTATCAACCAGAGCGGTGGCAATAATAGTTAGGCTGCCGCCTTCCTCAACATTTCTTGCTGCGCCAAAGAATCGTTTAGGTTTTTCTAGCGCGTTAGCATCGACACCACCACTGAGAACTTTTCCTGAAGAGGGTGCCACAGTATTATAGGCGCGAGCAAGACGGGTCAGAGAATCTAATAAGATGACCACATCACGTTTGTGTTCGACGAGACGTCGTGCTTTTTCTATAACCATATCGGCAACTTGAACATGGCGTGAGGCGGGCTCATCAAAGGTGCTCGAAACAACTTCGCCTTTTACGCTTCTTTGCATTTCAGTAACTTCTTCTGGACGCTCATCAATAAGAAGAACAATTAAGTAACATTCAGGATTTTCTGCAGCAATGGAGTGAGCGACGCTTTGTAAAATCATGGTTTTCCCCGCTTTGGGCGGAGAGACAATTAAACCACGCTGTCCTTTTCCAATCGGTGCGACTAAATCTATCATTCGACCGGTTAAGTCTTCGCTGGTGCCATTTCCTTGTTCTAAGGTAAAGCGTTTTTGCGGAAAAAGGGGGGTTAAACTAGTGAAATTAGTTGTGTGTTTGGCGTTTTCGGGTTTTTCAAAATTAATGCTGTCTACTTTGAGCATTGCAAAATAGCGCTCGTTATCTTTTGGTGGACGTATTTTGCCTTTAACGGTGTCGCCGGTTCTTAATGAAAAGCGTCTGATTTGACTTGGAGAAACATAAATATCATCGGGTCCAGCTAAATAGGAGCTTTCGGGTGTCCTTAAAAATCCAAAACCATCTTGTAAAATCTCTAATACGCCATCGCCATAAATATCTTCGCCGTTTTTAGCTTGTTTTTTTAAAATAGCGAAGAGTAGTTCTTGTTTTTTTAATCGACCAACATTTTCTACTTTAAGATTGTCGGCAATGGTGGAAATTTCGTTAAGAGGTTTTAGTTTTAATTCAGAAAGATTCATAAATAAAGATAGAGGTTTTAAGGGGGGTGTATTTAGGCCGCGCAAAGGGCGCTAATTGGATTGTCTTTGGAGGTTTAGGGTGTTGGTTAATACTTACTAGACCCAGTAAGCGACGTCAGTATACCGTAGGGACCCGATACAATCAAACAAAATAGTTAATTGTATCGGGTTAAAAAATATAGGTTATAGATTTGTATCTAGGAAGTCTGCAAGTTGACCTTTCGTTAGGGCCCCTACTTTAGTGGCTTCTATTTCACCGTTTTTAAAAAGCATTAGTGTCGGTATACCGCGCACACCGTAATTTTGAGGGGTTTGTGGGTTATCATCAATATTGATTTTTGCCACGGTGATGCGATCAGCATATTCTTCGGCAATTTCGTCAAGAATGGGAGCAATTTGTTTACACGGTCCACACCATTCAGCCCAATAATCAACTAAGATCGGGGACTCAGA